>JAEEGG010017357.1_pt1 | contig 14807 bp, 8 predicted proteins | sample 9134161 | NCBI WGS metagenome assembly JAEEGG01 (sample SAMN16246543, study PRJNA631951) | gut metagenome | biome: gut microbiome; feature: rumen; material: CR-attached | host: Bos | place: Iran: Karaj | collected 2018-10
GTCATGAGAGCCTTGTGATTGCCTATCGCCTTCACGACCGGAATCAAAACGTTGTCTATAAACGCCTTGGTTCCTTCGTCTTCGAAAAGCAATTCGTTAGCCGTAATGTCGAGCTTTTCGTTGTAAAGACCCCACTGGTTCGGTTCCATCAAATTGTGGCTGAAAAGGCACATCGAAACCATCACGCCGTATTCCTCGGCAATGTCCAAAGCCTTCTTCATGTTCGCAATAGTGTTTTCCTTCGGGCCCGTGACCAAGTGCGTTGCCTCGTCAATCGTCGGGCTCTGACTCATGTTGTTGAAAAGCCACCAACGAATCGCGTTGCCGCCCGCAGCACGCGTGCCCTCGACAGCCTTGCGCCATGCGTTTTCGTCGAGCGGACTTGCACCCACATCGGAGTTGTAGTCACTCCAGGCGAGGTTCGTGCCCGAAAAGAAAATCTTCTTGCCGTTGTACTGGAGATCGGTCCCTTTCACCGTGAGGCCGGGAGCCGCGAATGCAGCCGTTCCAAGCAGGGATGCTGCAATTAAAGTCTTGAAGCTGTTCATAAATTGGCCCTTGTATATCTATATAGAAATTAGATAATTAGTGGTGAAATAGGGGTATTTTGCCTTTTACCTGTTGACAAAAGTCACTAAAATGTCCACACCTAAAAAAGGGTTGTGATAAAGTGCAAATAATTCGCGGTGTTGTAAGAAATTTGAAGGATTTGAATTGCTTGCGCAAAGCTGAAGTATTACGAAATCTCGAATTTTTTGTTAGATTTGACGCCTTCGGCGTCCGTGGCGGCATTCGGTCTCGTAGATATAGCTCGAAGGGGTAAAAAAGAGGACGACACGTATGTGCCGCCCTAAATGTTTTCACAACGGAATAATCCTTATTGTGAATTGCTTTCAGATTATGTCATGAATATAGACAAAATTTTTTAGTTGGTCAATAGATTTGATGAAAAAAATATTTTTTACCTAGAAAAATGAAAAAAATAGGGATGTGTCACTTTATGACATTGGATGTGGTGTATATTTATTAAGATGTATTTTTTGTAAAAATCAAGAAAATTTGCAAATTTCGCAAAAAAACGCCGTTTTTACGAAAAAGAACATATATTATTAAACACTCTTATTTGAAAGAAACTCTTTGGAGAAGCCTCTATATGAAAAAAATTCTTGGTTTGGATTTGGGGACCAACAGCATCGGCTGGGCTGTGGTGAATGAAGCTGAAAAAGAAGGCGAAAAGTCTTCTATTGTAAAATTGGGAGTAAGAACCATCAGTTTCGACAATTTCGTAAACACAGTATCGAAAAAAGCCTGCATGGATGCCGTAGCAGATTTTAACGGAGGAAAAAGTATTTCCTGTAATGCCGGGCGAACACAAAGTCGTTCCATGCGGCGAAATTTACAACGCTATAAACTGCGCAGAAATTACCTAAGGAAACTACTCAAAGAACATGGATTTATTGATGACGCCACAATCCTTGCCGAAAAAGGAAATGGTACAACATTTGAAACTTATCGTTTAAGAGCAAAAGCGGCTACCGAAGAGATTTCCTTAACTGAATTCGCACGTGTATTGCTGATGATCAACAAAAAGCGTGGTTACAAAAGCAATAGAAAAGCAAAGTCTTCCGACGAGGGATCCCTGATTGATGGTATGGCTATTGCAGAGAAACTCTATAACGAAAATATAACTCCTGGCCAATTCGTCCTTTCATTGTTCAATCAAGGGAAGCGTTACGAACCAGAATTCTATCCCTCTGATTTACAAACGGAATTTGATAAAATCTGGGATTTCCAAAGAACATTCTATCCAGAAATCATGACAGACTCCCTAAAGCGGAATTTAGAGGGAAAGAATAAATCTGCAACTTGGGCAATTTGCAAGACTCCGTTCAGCATTGTTGGCATTAAACGATCAACAAAGGGATTCGACCAGAAAAAAGAAGACTACGAATGGCGAGTGAAAGCTCTTTCAGAAAAGATTGGATTGGAAGAATTAGCAATAGTTCTTCAAAATATCAATGGTCAAAAAAGCGGAACAAGTAGTTATCTCGGAAATATTGGAGACCGTAGTAAGGAACTTCGAATCAATCATTTGACTGTTGGGCAGTACCAAATGAATGAACTGGCCAAGAATCCTAACTATAGCCTTAAAAATCAAGTTTTCTATCGTCAGGACTATTTAGATGAATTTGAAACTATTTGGGAAACTCAAGCCAAATACCATTGCGAATTGACTCCCGAACTAAAGCACGAAATTCGCGATATCACCATATTCTATCAGAGGCCTCTTAAATCTCAAAAAAATTTAATCAGCATTTGCGAACTGGAAGGTCGCAAAGTTAATAGAACAATTGAAGGACAAACAAAAACTGTTTTATCGGGACCTAAAGTTATTCCCGCGTCGTCTCCAATTTTTCAAGAATTTCGTATATGGCAAGTTCTAAACAATTTGATGCTAACAAGCAAGGAAACTGGCGAATATTGCGCATTAAAGCAAGACGAAAAAGAGAAATTATTTGCTGAATTGAATGTAAAGGAACAATTAAGCAAATCAGATGCGTTAAAAATCCTATTTAACAAGGAATACCGTGAATACGATTTAAATTTCGATAAAATAGAGGGAAACCGGACTCAATCAAAATTATTCGATGCTTATCGTCGTATTATCGAAATAAGTGGTTGCGGAGAATTCAACTTCCAAAAGATGTCAGCAAAAGAAATCTTTAAAACTGTTCATAGTTCATTTGATAAATTGAACATCAAAACAGACTTCTTGAGTTTTGATTCTTCTTTGACTAATCAGGAGTTCGAAAATCAGCCTTTATTCAGACTGTGGCATCTGTTATATTCATTCCAAGATGACAACAAGTCCTCTACAGGAATCGGGAGCCTTATTACAAAGATTGAAAAACTTTGTAATATGGAAAGAGACTATGCGGCTATTTTAGCAAATGTCACCTTTGAAGACGCTTACGGAAGTCTTTCTGCAAAGGCCATTAAAAAGATTTTGCCTTTCATGAAACAAGGTCAAATGTATAGCGATGCTTGTGCATCCGCAGGATACAAACACTCAAAACGTTCTCTTACTCGCGAGGAGTTGGCAAATAAGGTCTATAAAGATCATTTAGACGCACTTCCAATGAACTCGTTAAGGAATCCTGTTGTTGAAAAAATTTTGAACCAGATGGTAAATGTGGTCAATTCAATTATTGACACTTATGGAAAGCCAGATGAAATTCGAATTGAATTAGCAAGAGAATTGAAGAAGAGTGCCAAAGAACGTGAGGAAATGACAAACGACATTAAGAAAAGTACGGCTGATTATGATGATTTTAGAAAAACTCTCATAAATGAATTCGGCTTGGAACATCCTAGCAAAAACGACTTACTTCGCTATAGATTGTATAAGGAACTAGAATCTAACGGATTCAAAACACTTTATTCAGACACGTATATTCCTCAAGAAAAATTGTTCAGCAAGGAATTTGATATTGAACATATAATTCCCCAGGCAAAGCGTTTTGACGACTCGTTTGCAAACAAAACGCTTGAAAAAAGACAAATCAACATTGAGAAAAGCAACTCTACTGCTTATGATTTTATTTTCGCCAAATATGGCGAAAATGGTGCTGAACAATACAAGTCTCGTATAGACAAAATGTACAATGAAGGAATGATCAGTAAGACGAAATACAAAAATTTGCTAATGCATGAAGCCGATATTCCGTCTGGTTTTATTGAACGTGATTTACGCGATTCTCAATACATTGCGAAGAAAGCTCGAGAAATGCTTGAAGATGTTGTAAAATTTGTTGTTCCTACAACAGGTTCCATCACAGACCGTCTTCGTGAAGATTGGCAACTTGTTGATGTTATGCAAGAATTAAATTGGGAAAAATATAATAAGCAGGGACTTACAGAAACCTTTAAGGACAAAGACGGTAGAACCATTCATAAGATAATTGATTGGACGAAACGAAATGATCACCGTCATCACGCAATGGACGCTCTAACGATTGCATTTACCAAGCGCAGCTATATTCAATATTTGAACAATTTAAATGCTCGTGTTCCAAAATCAGAACAGGAATACATTGATTTAACAGATTATGATTTAAGCAATATAAACCCTGCGGATGTAAAAAGAATAGAGGCTTCTATAGAACAAAAAGAACTTTATCGAAACGAAAAAGGCAAACTTTGTTTTATTCCTCCAATTCCGCTGGACGAATTCCGCACACAAGCAAAAGAACAATTGGAAAGTACGCTTATTTCAATCAAAGCTAGAAATAAGGTTGTTACACGCAATACAAATATCAGCAAGGGTAAAAATGGGAAGTTAAACCAGCAACAAACATTAACACCTCGCGGACAATTACACAATGAATCCATTTATGGAAGTTATCAGGCGGAAAACGTAAAGTCAGAAAAGATTGATGCAAAATTTACTGCTGAAAAAATAGCAACGGTATGCAATGCCAAATATCGAAATGCGTTACTCGAAAGACTAAATGCATTTAATGGAGATGCTAAGCAAGCTTTTACAGGAAAGAATTCACTTGCAAAATCACCTATTTATCTGGATGAAATGCACACAATCAAAGTTCCTGAAATTTTGACTACAAAAAATTATGAGACAACTTATACCATTCGCAAAGCAATTTCTTCACAAAATTTCAAAGATGTCAAATCTATTGAAAAAGTGATTGATGGGAAAATAAAGAAAATATTACTTGATCGCTTAGCAGAATATGGCAACGATTCAAAGAAAGCCTTTGACAATTTGATAGACAATCCTATTTGGTTAAATAAAGAAAAGGGGATTTCTATTAAGTGTGTCACAATTCGCGCCGTAAACAACGCTGTTGCATTGCATAATGGTCGCGATTTTGTAAATACAAACAACAATCATCATGTTGCGATTTTCCTCGATAAAGATGGCAATTTGCAAGAACATATCGTTTCGTTCTATGAAGCTACACAACGGGCAACAAAGGGCTTACCAATCATTGATAAAGAATACAACAAAGAGCTTGGATGGCAATTCCTGTTCACAATGAAGCAAAACGAACTCTTTGTATTCCCAAATCAAGAAACCGGCTTCGACCCACAAAAAATTGATTTATTAGATTCAAAAAACAATGCTTTGATTAGTCCAAACTTGTTTAGAGTACAAAAAATTGCATCAAAGAACTATTTCTTCAGGCATCATTTGGAAACAAATGTTGCTGAACCAGCAAAGTTAAAAGGCATAACATACAAACCGCAACTAGGTTTGAAGGGAATTGTCGGCATAGTCAAGGTTCGAATAAATCATATCGGTCAAATTGTTTCCATAGGTGAGTATTGATTAAACGGACACTGTATTTTGGAAATCAGGCTTATTTAAGCTTAAAGGACAACCAGCTTGTCGTCAAGAAGCGTGATGACGAAATCGTCACCGCAGCAATTGAAGATATTGCTTACATTGTCCTTGATTCGCCCCAAATTACAGTGACCAACGCATTGCTCGGCGCCTTACTTGAAAACAATTGTGCAATAATCAACTGCGACAAGACCCATTTGCCATCAGGATTGTTGCTTCCTCTTTCGGGAAATACTTTGCAAAGTGAACGCTTTCAAGCCCAAATAGAAGCTTCTTTACCTTTGAAAAAGCAATTGTGGCAGCAAACGATCCAACAGAAAATTTTAAACCAAGCTACGCTTTTGAAAAGTACGCGAAATGCAGAAATAGGAAATATGACTGCTTGGGCGAATTCTGTGCGGAGTGGAGATGTTGATAATCGAGAAGCTGTAGCTGCTGCATATTATTGGAAAGAAATTCTCTCTGACATTCCCGATTTCGTCCGAGACAGAAACGGAGTACCTCCTAACAATATGTTAAACTACGGATACGCCATATTGCGTGGCGTAGTTGCGAGGGCTTTGGTTTCAAGTGGCCTTTTACCGACTTTGGGTATACACCACCATAATCGTTATAACGCCTATTGTTTGGCTGATGATATTATGGAACCATACCGCCCTATTGTAGATAAATTAGTTTTAGATATTCTAGCAGAAATGGATGAGTATCCTACAGATCTATCTACCGAAATAAAAGCAAAGCTTTTAAGTATTCCTGTACTTGATTGTGTTATAGATGGAAATCGAAGCCCGTTGATGAATGCTGTATCCACAACAACGGCGTCACTCGCTAAGTGTTATTTAGGAACCTCAAGGAAATTGCTCTATCCAGAGGTGTAGGATGGATCGATTTAGCGAGTATAGAATCATGTGGATTATGTGTTTTTTTGATTTGCCGACGGAAACGAAAATTGAGCGGCAGAGACACAGTGAATTTCGTAAGAATCTGTTGAAAGACGGATTTTCAAGATTCCAATTGTCCATATATATTCGGCATTGCGTTTCTGTGGAAAATGCAGAAGTTCATATTGCTCGCGTAAAAAGTTTTATGCCGCCAGATGGCTCGGTAAGTATTCTTTGTATTACGGATAAGCAATTCGGTAAAATCCAAGTTTTTTATGGTCGTAAAGAAAAACCAAAGCCTAAATCGACAGGGCAATTAGAGCTGTTCTTGTAAAAAAAATGCTCAAAAAAGAAAAAATCGACTCTAATTGAGTCGATTTTTTTCTTTTTGCAATTTCATCCTTAACTCGTTTATAGCTGTACAGTTACAACAAGTCAGTTGTTATTGCACTAGTAAAACTAGAAAATCTGAAAGCAATTCACAACTACATGAACTGGACAACGAAGCTAAATGCCGTTGTTATTGCACTAGTAAAACTAGAAAATCTGAAAGCAATTCACAACAGTTGTAAAGGATGCCATATTTGCCATACGGTTGTTATTGCACTAGTAAAACTAGAAAATCTGAAAGCAATTCACAACATTGACCGAACTTAAAGAAAATTCTATATAGTTGTTATTGCACTAGTAAAACTAGAAAATCTGAAAGCAATTCACAACTCCTGCAAGTCGCTTTCGAGCACGCCTTCGTTGTTATTGCACTAGTAAAACTAGAAAATCTGAAAGCAATTCACAACTGAACGATATATTGGCAAGTTTCGCCAATCGTTGTTATTGCACTAGTAAAACTAGAAAATCTGAAAGCAATTCACAACAAGGAGCTATATGGATAACATTCAGCAAGAGTTGTTATTGCACTAGTAAAACTAGAAAATCTGAAAGCAATTCACAACGCTTTTGTACCCTTACTTATAATGAAGAACGTTGTTATTGCACTAGTAAAACTAGAAAATCTGAAAGCAATTCACAACTGGTGGTAATTTCGATAACATTCTTAAAGTGTTGTTATTGCACTAGTAAAACTAGAAAATCTGAAAGCAATTCACAACTCACAACCGAAGCACCGACGGCGTTCGACTGTTGTTATTGCACTAGTAAAACTAGAAAATCTGAAAGCAATTCACAACTCAACAACCTCGCCATCAGCCTCACAAAGGGTTGTTATTGCACTAGTAAAACTAGAAAATCTGAAAGCAATTCACAACTTCTTGTCGTTCCATCGCAGATACCGCCTGGTTGTTATTGCACTAGTAAAACTAGAAAATCTGAAAGCAATTCACAACTGCGAACGAGGAACAGCGCAGGAAGATGATGTTGTTATTGCACTAGTAAAACTAGAAAATCTGAAAGCAATTCACAACTCCGTTCCACTACGAATAACGGGGACTAAGGTTGTTATTGCACTAGTAAAACTAGAAAATCTGAAAGCAATTCACAACTACAGGCCAAACATTTAAGGAGGATTCCAAGTTGTTATTGCACTAGTAAAACTAGAAAATCTGAAAGCAATTCACAACTCTACGGGCTCGCACCTGTCGAATACGAACGTTGTTATTGCACTAGTAAAACTAGAAAATCTGAAAGCAATTCACAACGCTATCGATGTAGGCCTTGATGTCCGCATCGTTGTTATTGCACTAGTAAAACTAGAAAATCTGAAAGCAATTCACAACTATGTTGTTTTCAAATAGTCGGGTTAATGGGTTGTTATTGCACTAGTAAAACTAGAAAATCTGAAAGCAATTCACAACTAAATACTATGTGGAATTTACACCTCATGAGTTGTTATTGCACTAGTAAAACTAGAAAATCTGAAAGCAATTCACAACGAGTACACAGCCAGGTAGTTGGATTGACCAGTTGTTATTGCACTAGTAAAACTAGAAAATCTGAAAGCAATTCACAACACATACCGCATGTATAGCAGCCGTATGCAAGTTGTTATTGCACTAGTAAAACTAGAAAATCTGAAAGCAATTCACAACCCCCAAATGTGACGGTGCAACTCGTCATTTGTTGTTATTGCACTAGTAAAACTAGAAAATCTGAAAGCAATTCACAACATACGCTAACATAAATGATTGTGGCGTGTAGTTGTTATTGCACTAGTAAAACTAGAAAATCTGAAAGCAATTCACAACACGTAACGGCTCCAAAGAAACTTGGTACGAGTTGTTATTGCACTAGTAAAACTAGAAAATCTGAAAGCAATTCACAACGGTGGCGAACATGCAAGCTAAAGGCGGTATGTTGTTATTGCACTAGTAAAACTAGAAAATCTGAAAGCAATTCACAACCATCGAGGAACAACAAACAACACAAACAACGTTGTTATTGCACTAGTAAAACTAGAAAATCTGAAAGCAATTCACAACTTGGTGGTGCTGCCGATGAAGGTTCAAAGGTTGTTATTGCACTAGTAAAACTAGAAAATCTGAAAGCAATTCACAACAGATTTGCTCTTGCATTAGTTGACTCTCACGTTGTTATTGCACTAGTAAAACTAGAAAATCTGAAAGCAATTCACAACGCGTAATGGCTCCAAAGAAACTTGGTACGAGTTGTTATTGCACTAGTAAAACTAGAAAATCTGAAAGCAATTCACAACTAAAAATTGGCATTCTGTAAGTGTTAAAGTGTTGTTATTGCACTAGTAAAACTAGAAAATCTGAAAGCAATTCACAACCTTTGAAAATGCAAGAGGCGTATTATATGGGTTGTTATTGCACTAGTAAAACTAGAAAATCTGAAAGCAATTCACAACTTCGTCTTGGACGTTCCGTCTGCGTGTCGAGTTGTTATTGCACTAGTAAAACTAGAAAATCTGAAAGCAATTCACAACTAACACACTGCCAGGTAGTTGGATAGACCAGTTGTTATTGCACTAGTAAAACTAGAAAATCTGAAAGCAATTCACAACCAGTTTATCCCTTTTTAACCGCCGTTACTTGTTGTTATTGCACTAGTAAAACTAGAAAATCTGAAAGCAATTCACAACTCGTTATTGCTTCTAATTCTCATGAGCGTAGTTGTTATTGCACTAGTAAAACTAGAAAATCTGAAAGCAATTCACAACAATCATAACGAAGATTTCGACGCAAATAAAGTTGTTATTGCACTAGTAAAACTAGAAAATCTGAAAGCAATTCACAACTTACGAAACATTAAAGCCTACCAGTATTGCGTTGTTATTGCACTAGTAAAACTAGAAAATCTGAAAGCAATTCACAACTGAGATTCAGAAAGAGGTGGCAATGGCGCAGTTGTTATTGCACTAGTAAAACTAGAAAATCTGAAAGCAATTCACAACTAAAATCACTGAACGTGTATTTCGTGCTAAGTTGTTATTGCACTAGTAAAACTAGAAAATCTGAAAGCAATTCACAACTCGCAAGTCCTTTTCACGTCGCGCGGAGTTGTTGTTATTGCACTAGTAAAACTAGAAAATCTGAAAGCAATTCACAACCCATGACCACACCGATAGTGCAAATGCCGAGTTGTTATTGCACTAGTAAAACTAGAAAATCTGAAAGCAATTCACAACGCCCGTTGGTTCTGCTCACGTAAGCATACCGTTGTTATTGCACTAGTAAAACTAGAAAATCTGAAAGCAATTCACAACTAAAAGAGATATGGAGACATTTTTTGTGTTGTTGTTATTGCACTAGTAAAACTAGAAAATCTGAAAGCAATTCACAACGGGTAGTTCTAGCGCTCATTTGCGCGCTCTGTTGTTATTGCACTAGTAAAACTAGAAAATCTGAAAGCAATTCACAACACCTGAAACACCAGCACGACGCATCGGCCAGTTGTTATTGCACTAGTAAAACTAGAAAATCTGAAAGCAATTCACAACTCCAGGCGAGGAAAGCCGAAACGTCCGAAGGTTGTTATTGCACTAGTAAAACTAGAAAATCTGAAAGCAATTCACAACTCTACTCTCTTTCTCTTTGCTTCTTTCTCTGTTGTTATTGCACTAGTAAAACTAGAAAATCTGAAAGCAATTCACAACTGGCAACTTCGGCGGCCTTACGGATACGAGTTGTTATTGCACTAGTAAAACTAGAAAATCTGAAAGCAATTCACAACTCTTTTGCTCGGTCAAGAAAAAGGTATAGAGTTGTTATTGCACTAGTAAAACTAGAAAATCTGAAAGCAATTCACAACTTCATCGTTAAAACCGCGCACAACCAAATCGTTGTTATGTCAGCTGACAATATGACCGAGCCGCACTGTTGGGACGATAGTCCAAAACCTGCCCCTCCAAAATAAAACTTTGAAATGTCAAATTATGTCCTGGCAAGAATGTATATTTAATCGTGAATGCTGATAAAGGGATATGACAAATGACTGAGCCAAAAGTAAAACACCTGAAAGTTGCGACTAAAAGCGAAAGCAAGTTCTTGGACGAAATAGCTCAACTAGTCCAGAACGCCAGGAATGCGGCCAACAGCGCCGTCAGTTCAATCATTGTAGTCACAAACTGGAATATTGGGCGAAGAATTGTCGAACAAGAACAGAAGGGGAAGAATAGGGCTGCATACGGGGATCAGCTTGTTTAACGATTTTGAGATTGTGAACACATGTGTGCGCAATCTTAATTGGTCCCTTTTCAAGCGTCTGATGTCGGTATAAGCGGCGGTATAAATGAGCAGAAGGTAATTGGGCTGATTGTCGAGAATTCCCATATATCCGCAGTAGAAGTGTCAAAAAAAACTTAAAGGGCGAAAAAATGATGTCTGATATTTTTATTATAGGAGCCGGTTGCAGTGTCCCGTATGGATTCCCTACGGGCGCTATGCTGATGCAGAATTTGAAAAATTTTGACTATGGAGATAATAACGTAGACAGTCCATCGTTCCGCCCTCCTTCGTACCTATTTGATCTATACCAAGAATTTTTGGGAAATTACCAAAAATATTCCAGATTAAGAGATATTGGCAAACGGGGACTTGTTTTAGATATTGAAACTAGGGCTTCTAACAAGATTAGTAAAACTATAGCCCCCTTTGCCCAAAGTATTCGCCATTCAATGATGGTTTCGACGGATGAGTTTCTAAAGAACCGCCTCAGTCAGGAAAAATCAGAAGAGGCTGACTTTGGTAAGCGATTGATCGCCCGTGAAATTCTTATGGCGGAAAAAGAGTCGGAAAACTCTTATGTAAGAGGTGGTGAAGGTAAAAAGAAGGAACAATGGCTTGGCAACATTGACTGGATTCAACATTTGCTTTCTCGGATAGACCAGCAAGATAATTGGAAAGAAATCCTGAAACAAACGGTGTTTCTTACCTTTAATTATGACCGAGTTCTGGAATATTGCATCTTCTTGTATCTGACATCGGACAAGCAATATGCTGATGCTGACGCTCATGCTTTCATAAAAGAAATGCAAATATTTCATGTCAATGGCTTTATCGGCTCTCTTGAGGAAATTCCCTTTGGTGCTGTAGAAAATGGCAAGTATCAAGAAATTGCCAAGAGGATGGAAACCGTTTGGGAAAAGCGCCGGAATCGCGATGAATTCGAAAAAGAAAAGTATCAAGGATTCCTGAAAAATGCGGAGCGAGTATATTTCATGGGATTCTCTTACATTCCGGATAATCTGGAATCTATAGGAATTGATCGTGGTGCTGAGATTATTCGAAACGCAAAAGTCTATGCAACGGCCATGGGCTTATCTTCACAAAAACGTCAAGAGATTTCGTTGTATTTGGATCTCATGGACTTCGAAAAATTAAACGAACCCGAGCCAATGCCCGAGATAGAAGTTCAACACCAACCGTTTAAGAATAGTATTATGCGTCAACAGGAATATAAACAGAAAGAAAAACTGGCGAAAGGTCAAATAAGAAGCAGACGAATTCGCTACGAAAACCGAATCCTCAAGGACGCAAGTGCGGTTGACCTGATACTTGATTATTATACGCTTCCGTGATAAAGTGCAAATCAAAAGTAAAACCAGATGTAAAATTTTCTTGCCCCTCTTGCCAGTTTTTCAAATATTAGGTACATTACATCCCAGCGCGTCATTCCCTAGAAAGGAATGATGCGCTTTTGCTTTATCTGGCTTTGCCGTAATGCGAGGGCGTTCCTAGTAGAAACAATAAACGCAGGAGGCCCTATGGCTAAAAAAGAAATTGTCACTTATTCTCAGCAGACGTTCGAGAATATCAAGCACACCGACGAAAATGGAACTGAATTCTGGTATGCAAGGGAGCTGCAAACGGCTCTTGAATATGCCCAGTGGCGCCGTTTTCAAGAATCGATTGTCCGTGCAAAAACCGCCTGTGAGGCCAGCGGGTTGGATGTTGAGGATCATTTTGCCGACGTCGGCAAAATGATAACCCTCGCTAAAGGTGCCCAGCGTGAAATCACCGATATCAAGCTTTCCCGTTACGCTTGTTACCTGATTGTGATGAACGGAGACCCCCGCAAAGATGTGATTGCTTTTGGTCAAACATATTTTGCTGTTAAAACCCGGCAGAAGGAAATTTCGGACTCTGCGGCACTGCTTTCGGAAGACGAAAAACGCCTGGCGATTCGTGACGAAGTGACCATTCGCAACAAATTCCTTGCCAGTTCTGCAAAGGCTGCCGGTGTTGGAACTCCCGTAGATTACGCCGTGTTCCAGAATCGTGGTTACCAGGGACTTTACAACGGGTTGGGAATGAAGGATATTCACAAGCGCAAGGGGCTCAAGAAAAACGAACAGATCCTGGACCACATGGGGGCCACCGAACTTGCAGCGAACTTGTTCCGCATCACCCAAACAGATGACAAACTCCGTCGTGAAAACATCAAGGGGAAGGAGGAGGCGAACGAAACACATTATGCCGTAGGTAAAAAAGTCCGCCAGACGATTGCTGAACTTGGCGGAACAATGCCCGAAAATCTCCCCACGCCCAAAATCAGTGCCAAAAGGTCTGTTATAAGGCTTTGCTCCCCCTATTTTTCTACATTATCCCCCGTAACAGTAAAGGACTCGCTTATGAATATTCTCGTCGTTGGTTGCGGTGGTCGCGAACATGCCATCGCTCTTGCAGTCAAGAAGTCGCCGCTGTGCGACACTCTCGTGTGCGCTCCGGGCAACCCGGGCATGGCAAACCTCGGCAAGTGCGTGCCGGTGGATGTGGCCGACCCGAAGGCGATCGCTGACCTCGCGGTTGCCGAAAAGATTGACCTCGCGGTCATCGGTCCCGAAATTCCGCTGGTCGCTGGCGTGGTGGATGAATTCCGCCGCCGCGGTCTCCGCGCTTTCGGCCCGACTGCGGCTGCTGCCGCGCTCGAAGGCTCCAAGGCCTTCAGCAAGGATATCATGAAGAAGTATGGCGTGCCGACGGCAGCCTTCGAGACCTTCACCGATCTCGCCTCCGCCAAGAAGTTCCTCGCCGAACACCCGGCTCCGATTGTGGTGAAGGCGTCGGGCCTCGCTGCGGGCAAGGGCGCTATCGTCTGCATGACCGACAAGGAAGCGAACGACGCTGTCGAAGAAATGCTCGGCGACAAGGCCGTCTTTGGCGAATCCGGCAAAACGGTCGTGATTGAAGAATTCATGGACGGCGAAGAAGCCTCCATCTTCGTGGTTTGCGACGGCAAGGACTACGTGATTCTCTCTTCTGCCCAAGACCACAAGCGCGTCTTTGACGACGACAAAGGCCCTAACACCGGCGGAATGGGCGCTTACAGCCCGGCTCCGGTTGTGACCGACGCTCTCCTCGACGAAGTGAAGAAGACGATTATCGAACCGACCCTCAAGGGCATGGCCGCCGAAGGCAAGCCATACACGGGCGTGCTCTACGTGGGCATCATGGTGACTGCGAAGGGCCCGAAGGTGGTGGAATACAACTGCCGCCTCGGCGACCCCGAATGCCAGATTGTGCTTCCGCTCTACGACGGCGACGTGCTCGCGTTGTTTGATGCTGCCGAAAAGGGCGAACTCGCCAAGCTCGGTGCCCCGAAGGCTCCGAAGGGCAGCTCCGCAATCGTCGTGCTCGCCAGCGCCGGTTATCCTGGCTCTTACGAAAAGGGCAAGGTCGTCACGGGTATCGAGGAAGCCGAAAAGAACGGCGCCCAGGTGCTCCATGCCGGTACCAAGATGGTGGACGGCAAGCTGGTCACGAACGGTGGCCGCGTGTTCGGTGTGGTGGGCCATGGTGCAACGCTCCAGGCCGCTCTCGACATCGCGTACGAAGCCGCCGAGAAGGTTCAGTTTGAAGGCAAGTTCTACCGCAAGGACATCGGCAAGAAGGGCCTTGCAAGACTCGCGAACAAGTAGACAGTAGACGGTAGGAAGTAGGCAGTGTCATCCTGAGCGAAGGGCGAAGCCCGGAGTCGAAGGATCTCTAGTTGTAGTAGGCTGTGTTGCAATCTCTCGTTAACGTGTCATCCTGGACCCTATCGCTTCGCTCCAGGGTGACAGTAGCGATAGGATCCAGTACTGGATTCCCTCCCTTCGGTCGAGAATGACTTGGGAGCCGAGAGCAGCGATAGACCATTTATGG
>JAEEGG010017361.1_pt1 | contig 14807 bp, 10 predicted proteins | sample 9134161 | NCBI WGS metagenome assembly JAEEGG01 (sample SAMN16246543, study PRJNA631951) | gut metagenome | biome: gut microbiome; feature: rumen; material: CR-attached | host: Bos | place: Iran: Karaj | collected 2018-10
TGTTAAAAACGGAAGTATTACATACAACGTGACTTCCATTGGATACCAGACATTCAAGGATTGTAATAGTTTAACAAGTGTTTCTATTGGTAATAGTGTGACTTCTATTGGGGACAGTGCATTCAATGGTTGCAGTAGTTTGATCAGTATAACGATACCGAATAGTGTAAATTTTATTGGCATACAAGCATTTGTAGGATGCTACAGTCTAACCAGTATCACAATGTCGAATAGGATGACAGAGATTGGGTATGGTACGTTCATTGATTGTAGTAGTTTGACCAGTATTGTGATTCCTAAGAGTGTGACTTCTATTGAAGAGAATGCATTTGCTGGTTGTAGTAATCTGAAAGCTGTTTATTTTGAGGGGAATGCACCAGAACTTAGAGAGATGTTTTTTGGTGGTATGCCATTTGTAGCACCTTCGGTGATTTATTATAGACCTGGAACAAAAGGTTGGACTAATCCTTGGTGTGGACGACCTGCGACAGTGTGGATAGAAGCACCAGAAATCGAAATACAGCCTAAGAGTCAAGAGGTGTTAGAAGGAGATACTGTTACTTTCGCTGTCAGCGCGGAAGGGACAGAACCTTTAAACTATCAATGGTACAAAGATGAAATTGCTATTGAAGGTGCGATCAATGAAACATATACCATCGAAAGCATAACAGCTGAAGATTTAGGAAACTACAAAGTATTCGTTAGCAATACCGAAGGGGAAGCGGTGAGTGATGTAGCAGTTTTGAGTTTGCTTCAGCCGCCGACCATTATTGTGAATCCGGTCAGTGTAACGGTGGATAACGGAACGAATGTGGTCTTCACTGTGGAAGCTCTGAACGCGGACAGCTATCAATGGTACAAGGATGGAACAGCTATCAGCGGAGCTACCGAAACAACATACAGCATTGACTATGTGAAAGGTTCCGATGTGGGAACTTATACGGCAATGGCCATCAACCGAGCCGGAACGGAAAAAAGTTCACCTGCGACCCTGAGTCTGACCCAACCTTACAGAGCCACTGCGGAACTGCAAATGGTAAACGGTTTCATTGTGGGAATCACCGTGACCGATTGCGGCTGGGGGTATGAATTTGAACCGAAAGTTCGTATCAAAGATGAATTTGGCGAAGGAGCCGAAGCGCATTGTATCGTGGAGAACGGCATGGTAACAGCAATCGTACTGGACAATCCCGGCAGCGGATATTCTGAGGAAACCACGGTCAAAGTGGGCAGTCCGTTCAAATATGTGGGACTGAAAGCGGAAGTGAAGCAGATCAAGCTGACACTTTATCTGGTTCTGGGAGAAACATATCAGCTGGAAGCCTGTACGGATATCAATGCCCATGACTGGAAGAAGATCGGCGAACCGTTCATAGCGGACGAGGAAGAAACGGAAATCATTGTGGAAGTACTGGAGACCGGCCGCTATTTCCGTGTGCATGAAGTGAAATAATCGCTGAACATTGAAAACGAAAATCCCTGGTGTGAAAGACCATCGGGGATTTTTTATTGTTTTGCCGTGTTGTGTGCTTGGCAAAGGGGGCCGTATCGGGTATGCTTTAGACGGTATGGGCGATGCAGCAAATTTTTGGGTGCGTCAGGATGAAGCCCGCCGGGGAACGCGGCGGATGGTGGTTTTATTCCTGTTAGGAGTGATCGCGACGATATTCGTGGTCTTTCTCATCACGGGAGGATTCATGGGCAGTTTTGATCCCCGGATCCTGGGTATGGTTTGTATAATCGTGGGCGGCGGCATTGGGATCGCCACACTGGTCAAGGTGTTTGAGTTGTCCCGTCAGGGTGGCAAAACTATCGCGTTGGCCATGGGCGGACGGCTGGTCTCGTTGAATCCGGTGAATCCGGATGAGCGCAAGCTGCGGAACGTGGTGGAGGAGATGGCGATCGCTTCCGGGGTGCCGGTGCCGGAGATCTATTTGTTGGATCAGGAGCGGAGCATCAACGCGTTCGCGGCCGGTTATACTCCGGAGAACGCGGTCATCGGAGTGACGCAGGGAGCCGTTCAGCTGCTGAACCGTGAGGAGCTGCAAGGGGTGATCGCGCATGAGTTCAGTCATATCCTCAACGGGGATATGAAATTGAATATCCGTCTGATCTCGCTGATCTTTGGACTGATGTTCCTGACGGTGATCGGACGTATCCTGCTCTATTCGCGGCCGAGTTCCAGCAGCCGTAATGATAAGGGCGGCGGGGGAGCCGCGCTGCTGATGCTGGGGCTGGCGATGATCGTTGTGGGCTGGATCAGTGTGCTGTTCGGCAAGATCATCCAGGCTTCCATTTCGCGCAAACGTGAGCATCTGGCGGACGCTTCGGCTGTGCAGTTCACACGTAATCCGCTGGGGCTGGCTTCGGCGCTGAAGAAGATCGGCGCGCATTCGATGCATTCTTATATCCAGTCACCGGAGGCGGAGGAGGCGGCACATCTCTTTTTCGCGAACGGTCTGAACAGTTTTCTGGGGAATCTTTTCGCCACACATCCGCCGCTGGTGGAGCGTATCAAGCTGCTGGATTCGGATTTCGATGGTGATTTTAAGAAGTCGCTGGCCACGGCTTCAGTCAAAAAACAGCCCGCAGTCATTAAGAAAGAGAAGGAAAAGGAACGTTCGTCTCTGCCCCGGGGTATGAGACTCGCGGCAGCGGCGATCCTGGCCGGCGGATATGAAACCGCGGATCAGGCTCAGGGTCTGCTGGAAACTTTGCCTGAAGAGGTGCGCCGTCTCACTGGCGATCCGTTGGGCAGTATCGTTCTGGTTTGTGGCATCCTGCTGGATGAAAATGACGATGTGGCCGAGGTGCAGTATAAGAGGATCATCGGCACCTACGGCGAGTCTGTTGGCCGGGATGTCCTGACGGCGGCTGGGGATCTGCGGGATCTGAGCCGTTCGCAGAAGCTGGCTTTGATCACGCTGTGTGTGCCGGCCCTGAGGGGGATGTCCGCGTCCCAGTTCGAGAGTTTCAATAAGGTGATCTATGATCTGATCGTGGCGGATAACCGGGTGGATCTGTTCGAGTACTGTGTGCTGAAGAATGTGGAGCATCATTTGACCCGCTATTTCCGGCCCAAGCCGCGCCGTGAAGGCCGGGAAAACGCCGCCGCGCTCCGGTTGGAGATCGTTCTGGTGCTTTCCATCCTGGCCCGTGCCGAGGGGGTGGACGAGAAAGAGGTCGGGATCGCTTTTGCCAAAGGTGTTGCGTCTGTCCTGGGAAATGACAAGGAGACGATCCTGCCGCTGGACAAGTGCACTTTCAAGGCATTGGATAACGCTTTGGAAAATATCAACAACCGCGCCGCTCAGGTGACCAAGACCGCGCTGCTGGAAGCCTGCCAGACGGTCGTGGCCTCCACCAACAGCCAAGTCACGCCGGACGAGGAGGATCTGGTCCGAGCCATTGCGCTGGCCATCAAGTGATCCGCGTTATTTTTACGGTTGGCGGAACTTGGAGATTTTCAGGTTTCGCGCTTTGGCATTCTTGACCGAGATCGTCATGGCATCGAATTTGAAACCGGCCTGGTGATCGAGCATCGTTCGGGAGCGGTCGATCTCAGTGTCTACCAGTGAACCGCTCATCTTGCTGTTGTTATAGACCATCATCCGAATGCTCAGAGGACCGTCTTTTTCAAAACCGCCTTGTATGGCATAGTCCTTCATGGATTCCGGTCGTCCGCCTTCGGAAATCGTTTTGGCGCGCGGACGTTCACTGCCTTTGGGATGCAGTGTATAGGAAGCTCTGTGTTCATCCCGGCAGAGTGCCCATTCCAGGACTTGATCGGGCCGCTCACGATTCTCAAAAGCGATGGAGACCTCTCCGCTGTCAGCAGGTGAGTCTATTTCAAAACTCAGCATATAGCAGTCTTCTTTGTCCAAATCGACACGCAGAGAACCGGTAACGGAATCGGCGAGAGTGACCGAGGGTCCCATCCGGGGCATGATCTCTTTCATCCATTTTGTGCCCAGCTGACCGTTTTCATGCTGCACCAGTTCGCAGATGTAAAGATTGCCGCCCCATCCTTCATTGCTGGTCCAACCGGCCATCACGCAGCGGCCGCCGGGGATCTTCGTCACGGAGGGAACACTCGCTCCGTTGTAAGGCTCGCAACCTTCAAGAGTCATGTCGTGGTAGGGGGCATCCTTGCCGGCAGACCGGGAACGGTACCAGATATTGTGGAATCCGCCGATGATGTAATCGTAATCGCCCATGCTGAACGGAAAAGTACAGTCGCCGCCGGGAGGAAAATCCGCGTTCAGAGCTTTCCATTCTCCCTCCAGTGAATCAGCGGACCATGTGCCGTGCGACATATAATTGGCATACATCAGCAGCCCTTCGCCGCTGGGATCGGGAAAAACACTGGGGTTTTCGCAGTAATGGAACAGTATATTGGAGGGAACGAATTCATCCAGATCGTTGGCGCATACGGCATAGGACGCTCCTTCGGGATACAAGTCCGGTACTTCCTCGAAACGAAGTGGAATGGTGTAGCCGAACTTGTTCGCGGTTTGCAGGATCATGTCGTAGGTCGTTTCTTCCCGATGACGGATGCGCGAGGTGTGATAGCCGTAGGTCAGATACATTTTCCCACCGTATTCAAAGGCAGTCCCCGTTCCGTAAGACTCCCACTGATGCCGGAGCGGGATCGGAGTTTCATGTTCTGTCCAGTGCCGGAAATCCGCTGTGGACAAGTGTTCATACCAGTGTCCGCCTGTGCCGAACTTGCTGCCGTGATGCCGCCGGTCAAACAGATAGAACAGATGATATCTTCCCTTGAACCAGCAGGTGACCACGTCGCCGACCCAGGCGTTATGGAAATCGGGGGTCCAGTACTGGATATTTGATACTGTCGAGGATGAGGATGTCCTCTTTGGTTTCAGCGCCGGGGTGTAGTATCGAATGTTTTCCACCTCTTGCGAGGTCTGCCATTCAGAGCCCGTTGTTTGGACAGGATAGCCGATGACCGGGTTGGAATCGTGAAGTCTGCCGTCCAGATAGATCGTCCATGAAACACCATCGAACTGCAGTGTCAGCTGATGTTTGCCCTGGGGTTTATCCAGCGCGCTTAGAGGTACAAAGACGGAAAGTGTCTTGAATTCATCCTGGCCGTAGATCTGCCGCAGGGTCAAAGAGGCTTCCAGACGGGCTGTTTTTTGGCCTGTATCCTTTGTTTCGACAGTGACAGCACCCGGAATGCGCAGCAGGGAATGATCTTTTGCTGTCAAATCGAGTGCCGCGTCCATTAGCAGAGTAAATCCCTGCGCTCCTTGTTCCGGAAGCTTCAATGGCTCCTGTGAACGGGTTTTTGCGTCAAAATCCCAGTATTTGCTCAATTGTTTTACTTTTACTCCTTTGCTGGCGCATGAGCAGCACAGTACAGCCGCCAGACAGCAAAGACAAACCGCTGATACAGAATGTTTCATGATCTTTACACCTAAAATTTCCCCGTCACCCGGATATAGAAAAAGCACCTTGTCACAAGGTGCTTTTGAAATTTATAACTCTTTGATAAACAGAGAGCCGCTCAAGTTATTTCTTGGCTCCTTTGGCGGCATAGCCGCGAACGAAGCCGATGCACTGAGAGATCTCCGGCAGGGAGTTATCCCAGTTGTATTCGTATTCGATGGACATGTTGCCTTTGAAGCCTTGGCGTTTGAGTTCGTTCAGGACAGCGGGGATATCACTGATGCCTGTGCCCCAGGGTACGTCATGACCGTTGCGGCTGAACTCATGCAGGTCTTTCATGTGGGAGTAGATGATACGGCCTTCGAGGACTTTCAGGCAGTAGACCGGGTTCAGACCGCTGCGGATCCAGTGCCCGATATCGGCGCAGGAACCGATGCGCGGATCCAGATCTTTGACCGCGTTATAGACCGCTACCGGATCCCAGACCCAGTAATCGGGATTATTCGGTTGACGGGGATGATTGTGGATGGCGACCATCACATCATACTCCTTGACCAGCTTATCCAGAACGGGGAGAAGGTCTTTAGAAGGTTCGCATGCGAAAGCGCGGATGTCCATCTTCTTGCAGAATTCAAAGATCTTGCGGAAACCGGCTTCGTCACCGGCGCCTGTCACGCCGAAGCTGACGACCTTCATATTGTACTGAGCCAGTTTATCTTTGATCTTCTGGAGGATCTCGTCCGGGGTATCAGGACCGATGCCCTGGTCGATGTCTTTGGAAATGCGTTGACCGGGGAAGAATTCGATCACCTTGCCGCCCGCGGCCGCGTTCTTTTCAATGGCCTCGAACAGTGTAAAGCGATTGAATGAATAAGCCTGAGAGCCTACAAAGAAGCCATCACCCACGGAATATTCTTCGGGGATGTCAGCCGCGAAAGCCTGAGTGCAGCAAAGGGTTGCCGCGATCAGAGCACTCTTTAAAAAAGTATTCAGTTTCATAACCAACGCCCGATATTGTAAGGGAAATCCTTTCGGAGTTCAATAGAATAAACCCAAAACCGACTCAGAAAACATTAAAAACAGTGGAATAGTTTGTAATAGAAAGAGTTAAGGATAAGTAGTTGAGCCAAAAAGAACCATGGATGGTATCAAGGAATCACGGATGATACGGATAAGTACAGATAAATTGTTGTTTAACAATATGTTGTAATAAATAGATTGCATGGTCTCTCAATTATTCATCATCTTCGGATACCTCAAAAGTTACCCAAGTTCCCAATGGATCATCAAACTCCATATCTACATGATCGACATACCCAATTATTTTTTTGTAATACTGGAGTAGAAAAGCCAATAGATAATCCAGATTATTCGGTGTTAAATAAATCTTTGTTTCCTCTGGTTCAAAAGAAACTTTTCCGTTATTTAAAGATTGTAAGGGGATTTTTCCCTTTTTCGCTTTTTTTGTGATTTGAGGGTCTTCTGTAAGAAGTAATTTCAACTTTTCTTTTTTATTTGTTTCGATGAAGGTCAATGATATTACTATTTTCTCTTTGAGCAAAAGTAAGCCCATGCACCAGTCCTGAATCTCAGTTGGCTTCAGTTGGACTCGCAATGATATTTCATCTGGGTAGTGAGTTATCTTTACCCTTGCCGGAACCTTCATGTATTCCTTCATCGTTCCTCCTTCTTGCGGCATTTTAAAAAAGAGCCAAGACGTGTTGTGCCTGGCTCTCTTCTGTGTTTTATTTTACTCTTTTTCTACCAGGATAATACGATTGATCCAGATGTTTCCGGCACCGGTACCCTGTACCGGAGCGGCCCAGACGTAAGTATAGCCGTCTGTTTTGTATTCAGCGATTTTGTAAATAGTGTATTCACTGCCGGCGATCTCGGTGCCTTTGCCCGCGACCGATCTCTCTTCTCTTTTGGCTTCGTTATAGATCCCAGCGGTAAAGACATTCTTATCTACCTTGTTGTCGCAGCGGATCTCCAGGAATACCTCATAGTCGCCTCTGGGCAGATTATGCAGCTGGACAGCCCATTCATGATGGGTATCCGGCATACGGACGGCTTTGCCATCCAGTCCGGCCGGATCGTTCTCCAGATAGGAAAGACTGCCCGGCATGGATCGGCTGCAGTTTTTGGCAGAGACCGCGAACCACTGGCGGTTTCCCACAGCGACGGGTTTAGGCCCTTCCGGAGTGGACAAGTGAGGATACATACGTTTCAGCTCCGACTCAAAGCCTTCGTAACTCTTGCCGGCTTCACTGAAAATGCGTGTCTCCGCTTCTCTGGAAGAAGCCAGAGCTTTTGCGATCAATTTCTCGACATCCATGTCCTTGAATTCGGGATGATCGAACATTTCCGGACGTTCCAGCAAGGCGAAAGTAATGGGAAGTGCCGCGAACTCGACCCGTTTCTGATATTTTGGATCGTTTGCCGTCTTGGACTTGGCACGTTCCATGAGCCGCCAGATCGAGATGAGCTCCTGGTCGCTGAGCCAGTCGCGCGTGTCTTTGGCATAGCATGTGAGGCGGTAATCCGGATGGGCAGCAACGAATTTTTTCATCAGATCCACATATTGGAGCATCTCAATGGCTGCCGGACCGTAGAACCCGTTCAGAAATTCAGCGATGATCGCGTTCTCATCCTGAGAAGGATCCCACATCAACCGGCTCAGCAGATAAGCGCGCAGTTCGGGCAGATCAGCGATCTTGCGGGGACCGCTGGAACCTTGCTCGAAGAGACCGCGGACCTTGTGATCCAGCAGAAAACGAATATCGCCGGGCAGGGCTTCCCAGTTGGGCTGAGGCAGATAATACTTACTGAAATCGGTCACATAATTCCAGATGAAGAGTGTCGGGGCAATTTTGCTCCAGTCCCTCACATCATCAGCAAAACTCTTGTTTACCTCAGAATCAAGCGGATAATTGAAAGAACACTCGATGCTGCACAGACGGATCATGACGTTGTCATGGGGGAAAATGCTCTTTGGCGCGGAACGGGTGTATTGATAGGCCAGAGTCTCGACGATCGTATTGGGGAATTCATCCTTGATAGCATCGGCGACATAGTTGACCAGGTCGATCAGCAGGTCGGACTGATTGCCGTGTTCTTTGACGAAGGCTTCGCATTTCTCGCACCGGCAGTAGGATTGGTTGTCATTCTGGCTCACATCGATGATGCGTGTGTTCGGCTCCTTGCGCAGACGGGTCAGCACCACATCCAGCAGAGCCTTGCGCATTTCCTCATTGGTCAGACACAGCTGGCCGTAGCCCTGCTGACGCTCGCCATCGCGCAGGTTATACCACTCCGGATGATCTTTGAAATAAGTCTTGTTTGGCAGATATACGTCGAATGTGTGGCTTCCGCCGTGGAGCGTCAAATGATCGCCCCATTCAGGTGGTACACTGGTATCGTGACCATTGATGCGGCGTTGAACATTGAAAGCAGGATCGACCATGAAAATATCATAATAGGCTTCCCGGTAAAAGAGAGTCGGAGCGTAACGGGTGTCGAGCTTGGGCAGTTCCAGCGTTTTGGTCTGAGGAACATCTGTCGCGTCATAGCTCCAGAAACGCACTCCGAATTCATTTTCCAGGAGTTCATAAACGGCATAGAGAGTCCCTCTGGGACGCTCGCCGGACAGGAAAAGATCATCGCCGGAGGTCTTGAGCAGGATCTCATCCGGTTTCAAAGTGGAAAAATCCAGTCCGCCAAAGGCTTGGGCGATCTCTTTGGATTGTCCCACGAAGATGGCCGGTTTGTCTGATTTCTCCGAAACGATCGGGAGCTTGACATCCGTGATTTTCTGAAGATAGCTTTGGAGTTCCTTTGCTGCGGTGACTTCTGCCGGGATGGCATCCTGGCTCAGGACGATCTGATAATCCGACTGGCCATTGGAAATGAATGCCGCTTCCGCCTGGAATGAAAGGGCAGATACGCACAAGGCCGCGATCATCTCCCAGGAGGCATGACGTTTAAGAATATTTATTCCATTCAACATGACAGCACCTAGTAAAATCGGAAAAATCCTTTTTGGCAATCTTTTTTGGGAAAAAATTGCTGTCCATCTCCGCTATAAAAAGCTTCAATTTTTACCAAAAAAAGAGTATGTTGACCGTCGGTGCTTTGTTGCCGGTACGATCTTATTGTTTCGAGCCGGTTGCTGTTAATAGGTAAATGTTGTGGATAGTTTAAGTTTTCAACGAACTTTAGTAACTTATGGTGTGCTGATCCCCGTGGTCCTGTTGTTAGGATATTTCATTGGGGCACCTTCCGGAGCCAGAAGCTATATGCTGATTGCTCTGTTCTTTTGTATCCTGATGCTGCCCTTGATGATGAATTATCATCATATCGCGCTGGTGGCTACTTGGAACGCGGCTTTTACGCTGGGGTTTCTGCCCGGTCTGCCCAAGGTGTGGTATGTGGTGGCGCTGTTCAGTATCATGCTGACCATCATGGCACGCATCGTTCATCGAAAGCCGCTCATATCGTATAAACCGCTTTCGCTTTCGATGGTCTTTTTTGCCTTTACGGCGATCATGACCGGTATGCTGCGAGGGGGTATCGGTATGAAGGCGTTGGGCAGTCAAAATTATGGCGGCAAGGCATTTGTCTATATCTTGATCGCGGTCATCGGTTATTTTGCGCTGAGTTCTGTGAGGATCCCCAAGCGCCGGGTAGGGGTATGTGTGCTGCTGTTTTTCATCACAACGCTGACCTTGATTTTCAGTAACGTGGTTTACATGATGGGTCCCAATTTCTGGTTTTTGTACTTGTTTGTGCCGGCGGATTACGCGGTCGGTCAGGCTCAGGCTGATTACCTATACGCGGAAGTGACCCGTCTGGGCGGTGTGGGATTTGCTCTGATGGGTGTCTATTTCTACATGATGGTGCGCTACGGGATACGGGGGATCTTCGATCTTCAGCATCCGCTGCGGCTTTTGACTTTGAGCCTCGTTGTGGTCGGCAGTATGACCGGTGGTTTTCGTTCCACGATCATTTTGTACATTCTGATTTTTGCCTTTCAGTTTTTCCTGGAGAAACTTTACAAAACAAAATTCCTCTGGATCATAATTGCTTCGAGCATTATAGGATTGGCTTTGCTTTATCCTTTCGTCCAGAAACTTCCAACCTCCTTCCAGCGTTGTGTGAGTTTTCTGCCCGGTTTGAAGATCGATTTGGCGGCGCGCGCCGATGCGGACGCTTCGATCGAATGGCGCTTGAAGATTTGGTCGGTGCTGTGGCCGCAGGTGGGAAATTATCTCTTGCTGGGCAAAGGGTTCGTCTATGACGCGTCTGATGTCCATCTGGCCGATGAATCCGTCCGCCGTGGTTTCCTTCAGTCTGAGGATTTTGCCGTGATCACGGGTGACTATCACAGCGGCCCTCTGTCTGTGGTCATTCCGCTGGGAATCTGGGGTGTTATTGGCTTTGTATTGATCAATGTATTCGGGATAAGGATGCTCTATTTGCAATGCAAGTACGGCGATCCGGACTTTTTGACGATCAATAATGGACTGCTGGCATTGTTCACGGTGCGTGTGGTTTATTTCTGGGTTTTCTTCGGGGCGGTGGCTTCGGATATGGCTACGTTTGCCGGTATCCTGGGACTGAGTCTGGCCATCAATGGAGCTCCGCGGAAACGACCGTGGGTGAGCGAGGAAGAGGAAGAACAGCAGGATTATCTGGAACTGGAAGCCGAGGGCGTTACACCGGAACCGGTCTTCAAGCCAAGTGCTTTTGCATTGCATCGTTTTCCTTCCAGCAGAGACACTTCTGCTTTACCTTCTGCTCCTGCTGAGGTTCCAACGGATACTCACGGTGAGACTGGAGCGGATCCGAGCAAGAAATGAAGTTTTCAGTTGTTACGCCGGTTTTCAACGGGATGCCATGGATGGAGTATTGTGTCCGTTCAGTGGTGGATCAGAAGCCGGCTGTTCTGGAACATATCATCCAGGACGGAGGTTCCACAGACGGTACCGGGGAATGTGTTTCCAAGTGGGAGAGTGTCCAATATATCCGTGAGCACGACAACGGGATGTATGATGCTATCAACCGCGGGTTCCGCAAGGCTCAAGGGGATCTGGTCCTGCATTTGAACAGCGATGAGCAGCTGCTGCCCGGCGCGCTGGAGAAGGCGATCCGTTTTTTCGAGGCTCATCCGGAGGTGGAAATGGCGTTTGCTTACGCGCTGGTGCTGAATACCCGCGGTGAGTTGCTCTGCTATCGAAAAACGCTTTTGCCGGATTTGCTCCACACGCAGATATCCCATTTATGCACACTGACATGTGCGACTTTTTACCGGCGCACCGCGATCGAGAGATACGGTCTGTATTTTGATTCCAGCTATCGGGTGCTGGGGGATGCCGAGCTGATTTGCCGCGCATTGAAACAAGGGGTCAAAATGGCGATCCTGCCCGAATATACTTCCGCTTTTACGATCACCGGCAAGAATCTCAGCAATGATGCCCGCGCTGTCCCGGAAAGGATCCGTATGGCGGAGCAGGCACCGTGTCTGCTCCGGATGCTGAAACCTGCCGTAAAAATGCTTCATCGTGTCAAGCGCACTCTGGGTGGTGTTTACAGCCAAAAGGCTTTGGATTACGAGGTTTACACGCCGGAAAGCCCCGAATGCAGACAGCATTTCCACGCGGAGAAGCCGGATTTCCGCTGGAAAGAGGAAAACGTTCAGCAGTAGTTGTTTATTTGAGTTTGATAAGGGATGGATCGGGAGTCGGATCCCAAAGGAAGGAACGCTCTTCTTTCAAGACTTCATCACCGTCTTTGATCAGGACACGCCAGGCTCCCAGTCCTTCCAGTTCCTGAAAACTCTCTTCGGGGATCTTGACTTTGGTCCAGCGGCTCCAGATGGATTTTTTGGAGGAAATTTTTTCGGTAAAAGAAATGGTGGGGGCACCTGCTTTGGCACCACGCATTTCGACGGTAATATTCAGATCGTCAAAGTTTTTCAGTGTATTGCGCCATTGGATATCGAAGCGGATCGTTGAGCATTTGGTTTGATCCAGCCGCAGAAGAGACTGATAGCGGTCCCGCTCGAACAAGCTGGGGCTTAGTGTATTGTGTCCGTCTTTATCCAAATAGTGGGGAAGCACTTTGAAGATTTTTACGGAACCAGCCTGGGCACTGAAGACCAGGAGGAATGCTAATAATATGCTCAGTTTAAGGCGCATAGTTTTATCTGCTTATTGTTTGAAAACTTCGGCGATCTGGCGCTGGATCTCTTCCGCGGCGGCTTTGGGATCGGCTGCCGCGCGGATAGGCCGTCCCACCACGATGTAATCGGCTCCGTTCATGAAAGCATCCTGCACGGTGACAACGCGTTTTTGGTCATCTTTGACCGCGGTGTTCGAGGCCGGACGGATCCCCGGAGTGATGACGATGAGTTTATCATCCACACCTTCACGCAGTTTGCGGGCTTCCAGTCCGCTGGAGATCACACCATCGCAACCCAGAGCCAGCGCGCGCCGTGCTCTGGAGAGAACCAGTTCTGCCACATCGCATTGAAAGCCCAGGTCTTCCATGTCGCCTTTGTCCAGACTGGTCAACACGGTGACGGCCAGGATCTTGGTAGAACCTTTGGCTGCTGCTGCCGCGCGCATGATGTCATCATTGCCGTGAACGGTGGCAAAGGTCACCCCTCGGCTTTGGAGCTGTTCCACGGCGTTCTTGACGGTTTCGGGAACGTCAAAGAATTTGAGATCCACGAAAATCTTTTTCCCCAGTTTCCGGAGTTTTTCGACCAGCTGGAAGTAGCCGCCTGTCATGAACATCTGCAAGCCCAGCTTGTAGAACAGGACGGAGTCGCCCAGACGGTCTATCATTTCTTCCGCGGCGGTTACACTGGGCAGATCCATCGCGAAGATGAGGCGCTCCCGGACGGGGATGTTTTTAGTAGATAAAAAATTGTTCATAGTTAGTCAGTTGGGGTTTAGTTATAATGATCTTCTTTTTCACCGTGGCAGGGAATGCAGTTCATCTTGGCGCTGACATTGGCGGCGGTGCCTTTTTTACCGTGGCACTGCACACAGCGGGCATTGGCAGTGCTGGCGCTCTTGAATTTCGCGTCTTCGGATTCCGCGCAGCGGTTCAGGATCTCCACCGCTTTGGCGGCGATATCGGCTGTCAGACGTTTGCAGCGGTCGCTGCGGAATTCGGAGAACGGTGACTGTCCGGATTTTTCGCACCATTTCATTTGCGACACATGGCACAGAACAGAACCCGACACGGAAGCGGGCATCGGCTCGAACTTGGAGCTTTTGGGTTTAAAGATGGGCAGCTCGGTGGTTTCATAGTAACCGCAGAGTTCCGCGGTGAGCGTGTCCAGCTTGGCCTTGTCGTGAACAAAAAGACCAAAGATCGCGCATGCGCCATTGACCGCACCGCAGAGGGTGCCTTGACCGCCCAGACCGGAATGGCCGTACTTGAACATCTGGCAGGGGAAGTTCTTAAGAGCCTGGCTCAGAGCGGGGTTGACTTTGGCCGCCGCTTCGGCCATGGCAGTCGCTATCGCGGTGAAAGCGGCATACATACAGCTGCCTTCGGGATAGATCTCATAAGCTCTGGCCGCGACTTTTTTCGGGTCCAGTTTAACAGGTTTCCATTCAACGGCTTCTTCTTTTTGCGGTTTCTCCGCGGAAACGGAAGAAAATTGTCCGGCCAGGAATGCTCCTACCGCGAGACCGGCGGTCCCGATCGCTTTTCTGCGTGATATATTCATGTACTGTAAGATTTCTTTTTCGTCTTCCAACGAATCAAACTGCGCTGAGTATAAATCAAAACGGATCGTTTGACACTCCAAAACTCAAACACGCTGCAAAAAGAACCATCAAAAGAACCACAGATGTACGCGAATAAACTAGATAAAATATTGAATAACAAAATTTTATATTTGCCTATTAATGATTATTTTTAATATCCATCCGTGGTTCCAACAAAAATCCCCGGTGGTAATGGTGATTTTGGTTTTAAGGCTTTTGAGTTGACAAAAAGAGGCTGGTCATGAAGACTTCTTGACAGGCGAGATGATCAGAAGGGTGTCTCGCAAAGGATACGATTATGGATTTTCCGAAACCGACACCGCGGCAAGTTCGATGGTTATGGCACGGTCTGACGGCGTTAGCCGTTGGAGTTCTTGTTGCTATGGCAGTATTTCTGCTTTGGGGAGCGGCATGGCTGGCCAGTAAGTTGTCCGCCGTGCTGATACCGCTGGCGGCCGGCGCGATCCTGGCGTGTTTGCTGGATCCACTGGTTGTTTTTCTGACCCGATGGAAGATCAAAAGGAGACTGGGTGTTCTGCTGGTGTTCGCGGTGATCGGCGGGATCCTGGCGTTGGTCCTGTCCTGGCTGATTCCTTTGCTGGTTGTTGA
>JAEEGG010017363.1_pt1 | contig 14805 bp, 5 predicted proteins | sample 9134161 | NCBI WGS metagenome assembly JAEEGG01 (sample SAMN16246543, study PRJNA631951) | gut metagenome | biome: gut microbiome; feature: rumen; material: CR-attached | host: Bos | place: Iran: Karaj | collected 2018-10
ATGCGGACAAGGAAGCCTGGCAGAAGGAACGGATAGACGACGGCGAACAGCAGGTTGTAAAGCGCCTTCTTCAGCATCGCGCTACAAGCCGCCTCAGATGTTCGATCCGGGCGGGAGATCCGCCTTGACGCCGGTGCCGCAGCTGATCACGGAATCCTCGCCGATGGTGATCCACGACATCGTGGACGCGTTGGCGAAGAACGACACGCGGTCGCCGACCTTGACTCCCGAAGCGATAACCGTGCCGGGGCCCATGTTGACGAAATCGCCGACCTTGGCATCGTGACCGACGACGCTGTTCGCGCCGGCGATCACGAAGCGGCCGAGTTCCGCGCCGACCTGCACCACCGCGCCGGCCGCGATGAACGCGCCTTCGAGGAAGTCGGTCGTCGGCGAAATCTGGGCCTTCGGGTCTATGATCGCAGGGAAGTCATGCCCGCGCAGGCGCTTCGCGATGTCCGCGCGCTTGGTGTTCTTGCCTACCGCGATGAAGACGGACGCGCCAGGATAGTCGCGCGAAGCCTCCTCGAGCGTGCCGAGAATCGGGAATCCCTCGAAGTTGTCGCCCTTCTTCCACTTCGGGTCGTCGTCGGCATAGCCGATGATGTTCCACTGCGGCTGCTGCGAAAGCGCGTTGATGCGCTCGACGGTCCAGATCGCCTCGCGGCCGAATCCGCCCGCGCCAACAATAAAGAGGTCTCTCATTGAAATTTTCCTTTCGAGTCTTCGATAGGCGTAATTATATCATATTTCGCCGCTTCGCGCTTGCGCTCGGACCTCATCGGCATATCGGAGGCCGGCATTCCTATCGCCGTCCGACCTTGAAAAAGGCCTTCCCCGACTCTGACAGGGGAAGCCGAAACTCAAGCGCCCCCTCAAGATCTGCCGCGCCGGTCTGAGGCGCGGACCCTGCCGGCTCGAACTTGTCCGCGTCCGGCGCATCGGCCGAAAGGAGCGTGTACTGGATATACGGCACCGTGTTCGTCGCGCTCACGCACACTTCCGCGCCGTCGATCCTGATGTCCGCGACAACCGGATTGGCCGTCCCCTCAGGAACTGCGCTCGCCGTGGCGGCAACGCACGGATTTTCCTTTAGCTTTGTTTTGTTCGGACGGTAGTCGCCGGCAGGCTTCAACAACACCTGCGAGCCGTCGACAATACCGGCAGCATTCACAATATCGAGCTCGTCGCTAACCGACACATTGCCGTTGGCATCCCAACGGCGAGTGTCGAGCAAATAGACGCACCATGTCCCGCCGGGATAATCTGACATCCTTGCTACATCCACCTCGAACATATAGCGATGGCACGAGCCATCCTCGTTTTCCGTGCGGACGACTTCAACAACCGCACCGCCATTTACAGTTCCGTCAGCATTGAATGTGACCTCGGAGACGCCATCCTCGGCCCAGACAAGGGCATAGCGCTCCCCCTTGAGGACAAGGCTGCCGTCGGCGTACTTGTCTGGTCCGTATGTCCAAAAATTGTAGATCGGATCATTCTGCGCGCCGGTCGCACACAGCGCAACGGACGCCGCAATCATAGACAGTATTTGAGATGTGCTCATCTCACGATGGCAATTGCAATAGGTCTAGGCGAAGCGCTTTCTCTTGAGCGAAAGGCCTGCTATGCCTAGCAGAATGAGGAGTCCGCTTGTCGGCTCGGGCACGACGCCCTGGAGAACGAACGGACGGTACGCGATCGACTCTCCGGAAAATCCTCCTGTTGGGGATATTGCGTACACTATGTCCTGACGAGTCTTTTCGGAATAGCCGACGAGCTTCCCGTCCGCGTCCCAAAGCTCAAACAGGAACATTGACACGGTGCCGCTAAAATCCCCAAAGAACTGAGCTAGTCCTTCGGTCGAATTGGGATGGCTGAGATCTGAGTAGAACTGAAACTGTTCAGTCGGCGCCGACTGTCCGTTGTTGATGGTATACAGTTTGTAGTATTCACTGCCGCTTCCGACTGTATCGGTCGCAGTAGCATTCATCCCATCGCGAACGGTCGCATACTCGAAGTTGGCATCAGCGCCGGAGGGCGTCGTAAATTTGGCATCTTCTATCTGCCAGTACAGATAGTCAGCCTTGGCCGCAAACGACGCCGCCACCATAGCGACGATGACTATTGCCTTCATCTTTCTCATATTACTTGATTTCCTTTTTGAAGTTAACTAAGAGATTATCTGGTTCGGGCCGGCTGCATAGATGCTGAAGCCGGCCGTCTCGCAGTGGGTGTGCTACCATTCCACTTCAAGTTCGGAGCCGCTGTTCACATACCAGAATCCTATGCCGGCAGGAATAACAGCCTCATTGACGCGTTCGGTCACCCAGTATGTAGCGCCGCTCGGACGCTTCTTCTCCACGGACTTCACGCAGCCCCACTTTCCATTCTCGAACGTATACGGAACGTCGACACCCTGCGGGGTCATCACGACGATTGTGTCTGTCGTTCTAGACTCAAAAGGCGACCCTTCGCCATTGAGGTCAAGGTCCAGATTAGAGGGAGCCGCAGCAAGCGTCCACGCGGGACTTGCGTCCGTGCCGCCGGGGAATACAGTTGCAGCATCAACCGCTTCTTCCGCCTCGGGTGCACGGCCGATGAGGTAGATCGGCTTACTGACATCTTCGCGATAAAGCCTGAAGCCATGACCGCGAACAACCACAACCTCGGAAGCCACGACCGGCGTGCCGCCCGAAGTGCCATATGGTTTCCATGAGCCGTTCTTGAGGTACCAAGAGCGATAGATGCCCGCATCAGCATCGTACGCCATGATTTCGTCATCATCACTGCGGTTGCCTAGGTAGACAAGCGAATCGACCGTCGTCTTCTCGCCGAACGGCAGCCACGGCACTCCGACGATCGTCGTCTCGCCGCACGCATCGTCCTTGACATGGAGGATGCCGACCTTGCCGACGATCTCGCAGTCGACGCTCTTTGTGCCCTCGGTAATCACAGCCTTGTACTCGAGCGTGGCATACGTGCCGCTGGCGGGAAGCGCGTCGGCGGGGATGACCAGCGTATCGATCGCAGACCACTGTCCGCCGTCAACGCTCACATAGTACGTTAGGCTCTGCCCGGCCTGCACGGGGATCTCGCCTGAAAGCTCGATGGCACCGGTAGCCGCTCCGACGATCTGCACGACGCACGTCATCTTGTCGAGCGTGTAGAAGCCCTCGGTCTCGGTTTCAACCCACTCGTAGCCGAATGGAATCGAAGAGTTCATGGTGTACCCCTCAGTCGCAACGACTGACACGTCGTCCATGTTGTTGTTGACATCGGTGACGCCGATCGACTTCTCTCCGACAAGAGACCCGCCGTTGAGCAAGACGCTTGTCGGCAGGAGCGTTCCGTGCTGCGCGACGGCTACAGCCGCGCCCTTCGTCGTGCAGCCGTTGCCTGTCGGATTGTAGCTGTAATCCGACGCCGTGGCGGTGATCGTACCGCCGTTGACCGTGAGCGAGCCGGCGCGGACCTCGATTCCCGATTCGCCGCTGACGGACGCAGGGCTGTTCACCGTGACGTTCGCGTTGCCGTTGAGCGCGATGCCGACGCTCACGTTCTCGGCTGTCCCGGCCCCTGCGGCCACGGTGCCGTTCACGACGATCTTGATCTCGTTGTCCGCGTTCGTTAGGTTGCCCAGGACGAACAGCGTCCCGTTCACCGTGCCGTTAACCGTCACGTCGATGAGGTTCTTCTGCGCGCTGTTCGAGCCGAACACGTTGAGTCCATACGAGCCGCCGTCAAGAACGACGTCCTTGCCGATCGTCAGCGTGCGCTTCGACGCAAGGTCGCCCGAGCCGCGCACCTCGACCGGCGCAAGGCCGTCGTTCGTAGTCGAAATCGTGCCATTGCCCGTGATGTTCAGGCTGCCGCCCGCGAGCGCGATATTGCTCGAGCTTGTGATGTCGAAGCCGTTCATGTCGAGCGTGATCGACTTGTTCTCGCTTGTCGTCGCATAGCGGTTCTTCGAGTCGAACGTCGGCGTCGCGCCCGCGTTCACGAACAGGCGATCCGTGAGCGATATGTCCATCAGCAGCGTCACCGTGTCGCCGCTCTCTGCGGCGAGAGCGATGGCGTTGGCGAGCGTGGTGTAGATCGGCGCGTCGTGCGTCGGGCCGGTCAAGCGCGCCTCGCACGGGCCGATGTATCCCAAGCCCTGCTCCTCGTCCCATTCCACCGTCTTGGGATCTCCTGAACTTTCGCCCGCGGCGTTCACGATCGTCACGACAACGTCGTCCGCATGAGCGGGGATGTCGTCGCCCGTGATCTCCGCCGCATCCCAGTCGAACACGACCTTGCCCTTCGACGCCTGCTCCTCCGTCATCAGCACGACGACGTTGTCGATCTCAACGCCCGCGCCGAGGTCGATGGGCTTTGTGGTCTGACGAAGGTCGAGAACCAGCGCGTTTTCGGTCTTGCCCAGCGCGATGCCGCGAAGCATTCCGCCGTCCGCCTCGTCCTTGAACACGATCGTGCCGGAGAGCGCGTTGCCGTTTCCGTTCACGGAGAAGTTGGCGTCCTGGTAGGTGAACCCGCCGCCCGGGATAACCGTGTCCGTCATAAGCCCGACCTCTGCGGGGGTCGTTTCGGGATCCATGTCGAATCCGCCTATGCCGCTTTCGGTCGCGACATCCATGATCTCCTTGCCGTAGTCGACGATCGTGTTCCATGTCCGCGGCGACGCGCCGATGAATCCCATGTCGGAGTTGCTGCCGCCGAGCGTGAGACTGTACGGGATGTATCCGTCGGGGATGTTCATCTGCTCAAGCACTCCAGCCACGTCGGCACTCGCGAGGTATTCCGCGACGTTCAGCGGCCCAAATCCAACGAGAAGCAGATCTCCCCCGATTTCGGCGACAACGTCGTCTTCGAAATGTATCGTCCCGTTCGAATAGAGAATCTCCGTGAACGGGAAGACTCCGGCTTCCTTGCCGCCGCCCGTCGCCTTGAAGGTTCCGGAGACGCTGAGGTTCGCGCCGTTGACGTGAACGGCGGAGCCGTAGCCGACCTGGGGATTTTCGTCATCATCGGCCACCATCCTCTGCGCGCCGTTCAGAATCGTCATGTCCTGAAGGGCAAGATTTCCGCCATGCGCCTCCACGCAGTACCAGTACCTGTGGTCTCCGTTGATCGTCAGGTTCGTGAACGCGACGTTCTCGCCGCGGACATCGAACATTGCGCCTGTCGACGAAGCGGTGGAGGCCGCCGTAATCTTATGGCCGTCGCCGTCGAGCGTCAGCGACTTCTCGATTTTCTGCGTGCCACTGAAGCCCGCGATGTCCATCAGCAGCGTCACCGTGTCGTCGCTCTGTGCGGCGAGAGCGATGGCGTTGGCGAGCGAGGTGTAGATCGGCTTGTCGTGCGTCGGGCCGGTCAAGCGCGCTTCGCACGGGCCGATGTAGGCCATGCCCAGCTCGTCGTCCCAGGTAAGCTCCGCCGTGTCACCCGTGGGGGTGCCCTGCGCATCGACCAGGGCGACCGTCACGCCGGATTCATTTTCCGGCGCATCGACCCCGTGCTCCACGTCCCAGATGATGACCGGCGTGCCAGCCGTCGCCTGTTCGGGCGTCATCTTGACGATAACGTTTTCCACCATGATTCCGGACCCAATCTCGATAGGCTTCCCGACGCCTCTCATGTCGAGGACGAGCGCATTATCCGCCGTGCCCAGCTCGATGTCGTGGATGAGCCCGGCGTTGTCCGTATACTCAATCGTACCCGACAGCGCGTTGCCGTTGCCGTTCACGGAGAAGTTGGAATCCTCGAACTTGAACGTGTCCGGCAGGACGGTGTCAGCAAGAAGCCCCACCTCGACGGGCGTCTCCGCCGTGTCAATGCTAACCGCCGTCATGATCGCCTTGCCGTAGTCGATAATGGCGTTCCAGCCGAGCGGGGAGGCACCGGTGAAGGACGTGTTCTGCTCGAAGCCGCTGCTCCACTCGTCGGGATTGATCTTGAGCGTGTAGGGATAGTAGCCCGCAGGGATGTTCATGCCCGCGAGCATCGCCTCGACCTCCGCCTTGTCGGCCGGATCGGACACGTCAATCGCACCGACCTTTCCCACGAGAAGCAGGTCGGTGTCCGTCGCGTCCTCCGGATTCGCGATGGAGGCCGTCGCGCCGTCTGCGAACTGGATGGTTCCGCCCTCGTAGAGGATGCCGGTGAACGGGAAGCTTGCGTCCGTCTTGCCGCCGGAGAAGGCAGTGAAGGCGCCGCTGACCGTAAGGTGCGCGTCGTTCACGTGTACGCCCGCGCCGTACTTGAAGTCGCCGATCCATACCTTAGTGCCATGCAGGATCGTGACGTCGTTAAGCATGAGGTTGGCGCCGTCGCCGTATGCCTGGACGCAGTAGGTGTACTTGTGCGCGCCATCAATCGTGAGGTCCGTGATCGTCACATTCACATCGCCCGCCACGTCGAACATCTCCTCGCCGTCGGCGGAGGCGCCGGCCGTGATCGTGTACCCGGCGCCGTCGAGCGTCAGGGACTTGGCGATCACCTGCATGCCCGTGAAGTCTTCGATGTCCGCGAGCAGCTGCACTGTGTCGCCGTCCTGCGCGTCTGCGATGGCGGCGGCCAGCGTCTCGTACTTCGCGACGACCTCGCCGCCACGCACGATCTGCGCAACGTAGTCCTTGGGAGCGAGCGTGTAGACACCAGCCGTCGCCGTCTCGACCCACTTGTAGCCGTCCGGGATCGCCGAGCTCTGCGTGTAGCCCTGAGTCGCAACGACAGAGACATTGTCCATATTGCCGTTGACGTCAGTGACGCCGATCGTCTTCTTGCCGCTGAGCGTGCCGCCGTTGAGCGTCACCGCCGTCGCGAGCGCCGTGCCGTGCTGCGCAACCGCGATCGCCGCGCCCTTCGTCGTGCAGCCGCTGTTGTTCGCATTGTAGCTGTACTCCGACGCCGTCGCGGTGATCTTGCCGCCGTTGACCGTGAGCGATCCGGCGCGAACCTCAATGCCCGAGTCTCCGCTCACGGACGCGCCGCTATTCATCGTCACGTTCGCGTTGCCGTTGAGCGCGATACCCACGTTCACGTCCTCGGAAGTTCCGCCCTTGGCGGCCACCGTGCCGTTCACGACGATGTTGATTGCGTTCTCGGTGTTCTTCAGGTTGCCCAGGACGAACAGCGTCCCGTTCACCGTGCCGTCCACCGTCACGTCGATAAGGTTCTTCTGCGTGTCGTTCGATCCGAACACGTTCAGGCCGTAAGAGCCGCCGACAAGCGTCACGCCAGAGCCGATCGTCAGCGTGCGCTTGTTCGCCAGGCTGCCCGTGCCGCGCACCTCGATCGGAGCTAGTCCGTCCGTCGTCGTCGAGATCTTGCCCTCGCCCGTGATGTTCAGGCTGCCGCCCGCGAGCGCGATGTTGCTTGCACTCGTGATGTCCTTGCCGTTCATGTCGAGCGTGATCGCCTTGTCCTCGCTCGTCGTCGCGTAGCGGTTGTTGCTGCCCGCGTATGCAGGCGTCGCGCCCGCGTTCACGAAAAGACGGTCCGTGAGCTCGACGTTCTTCAGAAGCGTAACCGTGTCGCCGTCCTGCGCATCGGCAATGGCGGCGGCGAGCGTCTCGTACTTCGCGACGACCTCGTCATTGCGCACGATCTGCGCGACGTATGCGCCCTGCTTCACGCCGTACTTGCCGGTCGCCGCGTCCAGCGTTGCCGGGATCATGCCCTCGGCACAGACATCTTCGGGCACTTCCACGTTGAAGATGCCGCCGGAAACGACAGGATTGCCCGAGTTGAGCGCAAACGTCGCCTCGCCCGAAAAGGTGACTTCGTTGCCCTCGCCGAGGTTCGCCGTGACGCCAGTCCGCGAACCGCTCGTTCCGACAATGGCTTGAGGCTGGTCTCCCGTCGCGCTTACATCGATTTCCGTATTCGTGATATTGAACGTGACGTTGTCGTCCTCTGCCGTCAACATGCTGAAAGCGTTGGTCTGGCCGGAATGTACGTTTTTGGAAACCAGTTCGCTGCCGGCGATCGTGAACACCGAGCCGGCGGAACCGGCGGAGCCGTCGGACCCCTTCGCGTAAATGCACGCCCAACCCTTAATCGTGCTGTCCTCAATCGTCATGTTCACAGGATTAAACGTGATAATCGCATAACCGCTGGAACCGTCGTCCTTCGTCTGTACAACGCTTCCGTTCTTGATCGCCACCGTGGCGGCGGTGGCCTGATTCCCGCCGATGGTCAAAGGCTGTGTACCAGTATTGGGGGCGAGCAGCTTCGCGTTGTCAAGGGTCAGGCTGTTCAGGTTGCCGCGCGTGTCAATGCAACGCGCATTAGCGGACGAGTTGGCAATCGTCACGTCCTTGAACGTCACGTCGATATTCGATGTCGCGTTCATGCCAACGCCAAAACCGCGCCCGCCGACAGTAATGGAGTGCCCCTGCCCGTCGATGGCAAGCGACTTGCTTATCGGGAAACGCGTAGTGGACGACGAGAAGTAACTCCTCATGTCCACGTCCGCCAGCAGCTGCACCGTGTCGCCGTCATTCGCATCGGCGATAGCATCCGCCAGCGTCTCGTACTTCGTCTCGCCGATCTGCGCGACAGGCAAGCCGATTTTGAAGTTCTTCGTGGCGGATGAGCCAGCGTAGTTGCCCGCCCCGGTTACCGTAACCGTTCCCGTGCCGGGAGCGTTGTTGTTGGAATACGACACCGTGTAGTCCGTGCCGAGAACAAGCTTCGTTTCGCCGTCCTTCACGATCACGGTAGGCTCCTGCGCTGTTCCGTCGTAGAGCACGTTCTCGACGGTGATCATGTCGGCCGTGATTTCCAGCAGCTCGTAACCGTAGGGGCTGAACGAACCGGCCGAAAGCTCGACGTACTTCTCGCCGCCGCTCGTCGCGACTGCATAGAGGCCGTCCAGCTGCTCCTCGCCGTGGAACACGCGCGTCTTCGTGGCTCGGGCATTCGCGTCCACCGGCAGACGGAACTTCAGCGACTTGCCCTCCGGCAGAGCCGTCACCGCGTTGCCAGCCATGTCAACCGGCTTCACGTCGAACGTGGCCGCCTTGACAACCTTCACGCCGTCCACCGTCTCGAGCGTCACAGAAACCGGCGTGACGCCGACCTCCTTGATCTGATTGCCTCCCGTCAGCACCTCGTTGACGGACGCGACGCCGGAATCGACCTTCGAAATGGTCGTGTTGCCCGTCAGCGATTCGACGGCGGACTCCACTTCCGCAGCCGTCGGGGCGGTCTCGCCGGAAACCGCCGCGCCCTGCACCTCGCCCGTCGGCGGCAGGACGGCGACGATCGCCTTCAGCGAATACGTCGTCACGCCGTCGGCCACGCTCGAGTCCACGTGGCACGTGGCGTCGCCGGAGACGACCGACCCGCCAAACGCCGCGCCGTCCGCGACCGCCAGCTTCAGCGTCTGCCCTGCCGCGAGCGTGATGGTCTCGCTGGAGTCAGCAACCAGCGTCACGACCGCGCCGTTCGCCGCCGCAACAGCCTCCGCAAGCGACTCGTAGGGCGTCTCGTCAACCATGGCAACGGCAGACTGCTCAACGACATACGTTGTGGCGACAGCTCCCGACACAAGCAGTTTCGCGCTCGAATCATCCGACGTCTGAGAAGCAATCTTCAACCCTGTTCCAGCCTTGACCTCGCCCGTGAACGCAAAGCCCATCGTGTCGAAGGTGTAGGTTCCGGCCTTTTTCAGCTCAAGGTCATCGCCGCAGTCGTTGGCAAGCATCACCGTGCCGCCGTCCGCCGCCGCGTCCATCGCCGCGCCGAGCGTCGCATAGAACGTCGCCGCTCCCGTCTCCGGACGGATCATGGCCTTGTCGCCATTGGTATTCCCCAATAAAAGTTTTTGCTTAGCCGTCGTCACATATTCTGTGTAACTCCAGTCCTTCGGACCGCTCATGTTCCTAATGCCCGTTGCAAGGCGCATTTCAACCAAGCACAGCGTCCCGTCCTGTGCAGACTTGTTTGAGAGGCTGAAACTGAGCTTACCATCATGTTCGCCACCGGGAAGAATCGTGCCGTATGTCCAAGGTGCGGTTGCCATGCCACTGCGCCTCATGGCTTGAAATAGTGCGCTAAATGATTTGTTTGCAGCAATAGCCTCATCAATGTCAAACGGGTAAATCCCCATCGCAGTAACAGAAACGTCATTTGCCGCTATGGCGCGATCAAAAGTCACCGCGCAATCAACGCCAAAATCGCTGAACAACGCACTGGCTGACTTAAGTTTGCATAACTTAATCCACTCTTCGCGGGTGTAACCCGAACGAGCAGCATTGCGCTTGTACAACGACTCTGTCGTGCTATCAAACGCAGACAGACTATAGGACGCAAAAGACGGATTTGTTACATAAGAAACCGGGGTTGGAGCAATCGCATTGTCTTTGACATATCCATTTTCACACAGATCGACAAGGGCCCCATTCTGTCCGCCATGAGCATAGGTAAGCGTAGCATACGTGCCACCACAAACCTCAGCCACGGATTTGGCGTCTTCAACACTCGATGCAACGGTAATCCCGCCATTGAACGTTCCATCGAGAAAATAGCAGAACCCACTATTGAGCGTAATGGGCCCATTGTACTTAGCAGACGACAACAGGAGCGTCCCATTGTTGATTACCGGCACATCAATCTGCCCGTTGCCATTGGCATCAATGATTTCAAGGTCGCCATTGTTAATGATGGCATTGCTTCCGGTCAGTTTAAACCCACCAAGGTCAATCTGAACCCCAGTAACCGTAAGCGTCAAATCCGAAGGAATCTCAACATCCCTCTGAAGTACAATCTTTGCATTTGCTGGGGCGTTTGCAATCGCATTGGCAAACGTTGACTCTTCCCCATTCAGCAACACCTGTCCAACATTGGGGTCAACAATTTTGGCCTTAACCACATAGTTTTGACTAGAATCTTGTTCAGCATCTACCTCATTTGTATTGTAGAGGTACTCCTTGAACTTTGCAAGATTGGTGGCCATCCCTTTTGCAAACGTACCCCAATAAACCGTATTGAATTTTGTCGTAGGCGTTGTCTGGAACTTTGCGTTCGTCGTGTTGTATGTGCCTCCGCCATAGTAGTTCTGGCCCCCAGCTGGTGTCTCTGTGGTAAGGTCATCCCACGACACCTTGACACTTGGGCTATCGTAGAATGAAATCGCCGTATAGTAACTGCTCCCACTCAAATAGTCAAATGTGCCAGAGCAGTTGTACACACAAAAGTTTGTATTCATGACCTTCTTTTTGACGGTCACAGATCCATTGAAGAACCGAACAAGCTTGAGACTATTCCATTGTTTCCCAGTAGTTAACGTTATTGAAGTGCTTGCTAAATCAACCGCAAACCCGAGGGCACTAGACGATGACGTAGAAGTTCCATCATATGTTACCGTCCCTGCATCAGCCAACAACACAGACAACTTGTTTGTGTCCTTGACCTCATGCGTCTTTGACGCCGCTGTTGTCGCCGATGCCGACAAAAGCGTTGCGTAGTCGGTATAAACTTCTTCACTAACATCATCTATCCAGTTCAGTGCCTTTTCCCGAGCAACAGTACAAAGGACACCGACTGGCTTGGATGTCGAAGGCTTGCTGTAATAGGTTTCCCCAGATGCTTTGTTCTCAACAGCTACAAAGAACTCCTCCTTGCAAGTGAACGAACCTGTTATATCATTCGCTTCTGCAACTGAAGTCACCAGATATTTCCCCGCAGTTCCGTCAATGGTGTTGATGCCAGCACCAGTTCCCGCGACGCCGTCTGTACCAAGCGGGAACGGTATATGAAGATTTTGCTGTGTAATAGTTTTCCAATTATGTGCCAGCGTTCCGTCGCCGACAAGGCGAGCATCCGCATGAATCGTCAAGCCGCCTTTGACAATCAGTTTCTTACCGCTGGAAACTGAAACTTGGACACCTGCCGGAATTGTCAACGCAACTCCCTTGGCAATCTCGACATCCTTTTTGATGATAATCTTGTCACCTTCTTTGACTGTCCCAAGGAGAGTCGCCAAATCTCCACCGTTTTCGTCAATGATGTATTCATCGCCATCGAAAGTAAGCACCTTGTTGAATGTCGCAGTCAGTTTCACGTCTTTGTTGGGCGCAGAACTAGACAGCGAAACAGTGACCTTGCTAGTTGCAGAGCCTACACTATCTGCACCTTCACTCCAGCCGCCAAATTCATATCCTGGCTCCGGTTCCGCAAATGCCCAGAATGTAAAAGTCTGTGATGTCGCTTCTGATCCAGATACGCTCTGGCTATCCGATTTTTTTGTCTTGTCGTTCGCGGTCTCGCTTTGCCCGACATAGACAGTACCATTGCCGGAAGCAGCCACACTTACACTTGCCGAATAGTTGTAAGTCGTGGTTCCACCGCCTCCCGCCCACGCGCTCATCATCGGCGCGAGCAATGCCAGCAGAAACGCCATAAGTGTTGTCTTTTTCATGTTCTTTACCTTTCTCTCAAATGGTTTTCGTTAGGCGGCGGTCGCGAGGCGACTCGCCCTATCGGTTAAGGGTTGTCTCCTGTTTGAACCTGTAAAAACCCTTTACAAGTTGCCATGCCATAATGGACACGATTAAGCACGTTCCTCCCAAAGCGGGTGAACTTCAAATAGAAAACAATGTAGGCGCCCACCAGCACAAGATACGCCGAATCCGTAAGGCGGTGCGGATAGGCCATCATGCCAACCTCCCACAGCAGCAGCACGCCCGCAAACCACAAGGCCCATTTCTGACGCCACTTCCAGAACACAAGCGGCAGCAGGTTGAACGGCACGATCAGCCAGTTCCAGTCCGTTGCCGGAAGATGGGAGAGAAACACAAGATACGACAACAATAGACCAAGTACCGACTGAATTGCTAAGAATAGCCAATCCATAAACCGCCTTACAAGAAAAAGATTTGCAGCAGAAAACACCACGAGTGCAAATGCAACCATTACAGGTGTTACAACGGTTATCCCCGTCGGTTTCTGGAACGACAAAAGGACTTCGCCATCTCCTTCTATGACATGCCGTCCTTCTATCATCGCACCCTTCAGTAAATTCACAAAGTCGCGTGATAAAATTACGGTTTCCATCGGCGAGACTTCTCTATCAACTTCTGTTCCGGCTATCGTGTGCAAAAATAGGCGTGTCCATGGACACCATTCCAAATCGTCAGACAAAACCTCACGGCGCGTAAGCTTGTACATGTCGGGCCATGGTGCAGGCTTAAGGGTATAAGGAGGAATCGCCCGCAGCAACGGCTGGATCATTGTCTGAACGCAACAATACTTGATGTAGTCATACGGCAAGCAGCGTCCTGCGGCTACGGCCTCATCAAGAATCTTCCACAATCGCTGCTTGACATCAGGAGGAAGCGTCAGCGGATATTGTGTCACACTACGACCAAGTTGCTCATATGTTTTAAGAAAATCCGCCGTAGGTATCGCGAACATACCGGTCTTCAGGTCGCCCATGAGGAATCTGAAAGGGTTGTCGCGGATGCTTTCGCTCTCGCACGAGAAACAGTAATCGAGATTGAACTTAGGGCATTCCAGTCGAATGCTTGAATGCCCAGCACAGCCAAAGAACTCATTACCAGGGCCAATCCACAGCAGCGACGCCTTCACGAAATTGGGATCGGAGCGATCTACGTTGTCTGTAAAACCAGCAGACGTGTCCACCGAACCTGCGGGAGGATTCTTTCCAGGTTCTGAGCGCGAAATCCATGCGATTGCAGCATCAACCGCGTGGTCAGAAGGAACCTCAGCTGCAGAAGAGACAGACAAGGCAAAGGCAAGGAAACTCCCTGCCCACCTAATCGACGTTGCAGCTATTACTTCCTTGACCATTTACATCCATTTCTCGCTCATTTTAGCAAAATATCGTGTTTTCAATTGTTGAAGCGAAGTCATGCCACACACGGCATGACTTCACATTGTGGCCCCCCTGTCAAGAGACCTTACTGCGTGATGAAGATGCTTGTCTGCCCAGCACGACAACAGGGCGTGAATCTTTCGCCCAACAGTGGCTTCGCATAGGCAAACGACAGATCCAATGACGCCGACGACAACCAACGTCGGAACAAGAACATGCCGAAATCTCAAACCGGAAAACCCAAGCTGCGCAGCAATCCAATCTATAAACAGCCAAATCAAGAGCAGAATGGAGACAAGAGCGCCGAATGCGCCGATTGATGCAATCGCACGAACCCAGCGGGACGACGACATCTCAAGAGCGAAGCCGTTACGCCCGCCCTGATTCGCTTTGCCGCAGTTGCATTCCATTCTTCTTCCCTCGTTCCTGCTTGCATAGCGAGGGCGATGCGGAACTTCTAGACACCTCCCTCGCTGCATCAGGTGAGGTGCTTAGGATAACCTTGGATGATACGAACGAGGGAGGCGAAACTGCACGGACAGGCAGTGTCCTCTTGTCGCGTCATCCAGATGTAAGGTTCCTAAGCTTTCACCTGACGCACTTCCAAACACGATTCAGACTACTATTGCTTCATCATCCTCATGCGGAGATTCTATCGTCCGAAGAAACAGGGAGTTGTCCCTAAATCTTCCAGACGCACATAATTATATCAAAATATCGGTTACCCATGCAATAGCCAGTTTGGGTGGGGGTTCCCCAATTTTCGCCGGTACTGCCGCCCCGACAACCCGCGGACGGAACCCCCTGGGCATAACTCCAGGACTCCGAAACTCCACGCAGCGAAAGCAAATGCGCTGCCGCCTTAATTAGGTGTTGTACGCGGGGAACGGGAAAACTGCGCGAGGATGACGGCGGAGAAGACAAGCGCACAGCCCGCGATCTGGGCGGGCGAAAAGGCG
>JAEEGG010017364.1_pt1 | contig 14805 bp, 8 predicted proteins | sample 9134161 | NCBI WGS metagenome assembly JAEEGG01 (sample SAMN16246543, study PRJNA631951) | gut metagenome | biome: gut microbiome; feature: rumen; material: CR-attached | host: Bos | place: Iran: Karaj | collected 2018-10
CGCTTCTTAACAAATCAACAACATCACGATAATCATAATCATTTATTATGATTTTAAATACAGACCTGATTAAAGTAATAAGCGGGTTAACAAGTACATCCTTGTTACGATCCAGATAATATGGTATACCATATCTGTCAAAAATCTCCGCAATGCTATCTGCGTAACTGTCCTGATTTCCTGTAACAATTGCTATGTCTCTGTAACGATAACCATTCTTTGTTAATTCCATTATTCTTCTGGCTGTTTCTCTGCACTCTGTTGTTATATTAAGTACATTAACAACCTGAATATTCTTGCATTCTTCTTTTGAATCGCCGGTAGCGCCAGGAGTAAAGATCTTCTTTTCAAGGTCTTTTAATTCTTCATTTGCAAAACGGTTCTCACCATCTCTTGTAATGACTTTTTCTTCAACATCGCAAATGTCTTTGGCGAGTTTTTTTAACCTGTCATATGTCTTTACTGATAATGAACATACATGATTATTTTCGGTGCTATTAATGTCTTTTGTATCTTTAAACGTAAGAGTAACAATAACATCAAGACTGTTGCGAATGAGTTCCCTAATAACTTCTTCCTGAATAGGAGTAAAACCTGTGAAACCATCAAAAACAACAACGCTGTTTTTGATAAGTTCAGACTTATACAGATTACGTGCAAGAAAGGTAAGTCTCTCCTCTTTTGTGATATATGATTCTGCCAGTTCTTCATTAAAACCTCTGTACAGAATATTGATATCATTAAGTTTCTTCTGAAGATGTGGTTTATCTGTTGCGCCTGCTGCCATTTTATCAACATCTTCCGGCGCAATTGAATACTGCATGAATTCCGATATGGTAGCCTTCACGCTTTCTATATACCCCTGCCTGTCAATTAAGCCTTTAAGCACACTAAGTTCATCCCTATGCTTACTTGCAGCCCTTCTTAAGAGAAGGCACTTTCCGGTATCATCAATTAAAGTTTTTGGACTCTCACCAATCTCCGAAAAGATTCTGTAAGAAAGACGTCCAAAACTTAAAACATCAATATTAAGAATACCTCCATTCGGATGTTTCTTAACCATTTTAAGCTGAGTCTCCATGGTAAACTGATCAGGAACTATTAAGAGATAATTTCTGTTTTCATTAGCCATGGATTCACTTATAATATAATCTTCCACATATGTACTTTTTCCGTACCCTGACGGGCCCAATACAAACTTAAGTGACATACTAATCTCCTTCTAAATAACCCTACATTGCAAACGTCTCATTATATTAATGATACCAAAACGCCTGTCCCATTTTTGTCCCTTCATTGAAGAAAGCAGATAACAAATATGCTATCTGCTTTATCATTTATTAATTCATTTAATTTTTCTTAGCTAAGTGCTTCTACAATTCTTTCATATAACTCATCTGCATCCGGATGAATGATATTCTGACTTAAAACTGTATAAGCAAGTAAGATAAGTCTGATATCAATCTTCTTAATCTCAATACGACGTTCTTTAGCGAAGTCTTCTGTATGAGCCTTAAGTTCTTCAGCAATATAATCGATTCTCTTATCGATAATGCTTAAATCAGACTGAAGATACTGTGACATCTTAGGACCATCTAATTTATCATAATAATATGCAAGTCCTGTAAGAGCATGAAGGCTGTTAAGCTCTGTGATAAAATCAGCCACAAGACCAGCTGTCTCTGTATCTGAATAAACTGCCTTAGGTGGCATATATTCAATCTCAGGAAGTCTTTCGATCTTATCGAACTTACCGCTTTCCTCCTGAACCATAAGACGCATACACTTTGCTGCTACCCAGTCAGTAAGAGCTGTATAAATAATGCTGTCAGCAAGTTCTGAGAAATCTTCCGGTCTGTTCATTCTCTTTAAGCGAACGAAAAATTCTTTATATATTCTGATCATAACCTTCTTGGATTCTTCCGCATCCTTGGTTACTAATACAGCATGATAATAAACTTCATTAACTGTCATATAATAGAAGTTTTCAAAAGCACCTACATCCCCTGCAATAAACTTCTTTAATTCTTTGGATAACTCGTATGTATATTTCATTGTTGTCCTCCCCTATGACGAAATTACATCTACTTAACATTTTAGATTTTTTTTAAGGATTTTGCAACTATTTCTATATACATATTTATTCATTTCTGGACCAAACTTTAGTGCCCTTATCCTTAGTAGCGAATTTGCCGTCAGCGTTATATGATTTGGCATTATTTCGTTTGCCTGCATTATTCTCAAAACTCTTATTTATATTCATCTGTCCGTAAAGGGATGTAGCCTTAGGAGCATCCTCATTGCTGCTCTTTGCCTTCTTGACTGCTGCCTTGGCAGGTGCTGCATTGTTAGCCGCGCCAGGAGTTACTGCCTTAGGATTTGCTGCATTAGGTACCGCGCCAGTATTGGTAAACGTTCTTACAGGCGCGCCCTTAACACCTGCGCCTGCACTGCCACCTGACTGCGGTTTAAGTCCCTGTGATATACCTGAATTAGCGCTAGCTTTCTTCTCGGCTTCTGCCACACCCTGTCTTCCCGCATTAACTGATGCATTATTACTTACTGAAGGTGCAATAACAGGTTCGGCCTCAGTTTTGCCCTTTCCGATGCTGGCCAGTTCCTTCTCAATCTTTCTGTCTTTTGCAGAAACCTTAACCTTCTTAGGTCCCTTCTTGATATATGGCATAAGATTAATGTTAAACCTTCTTACAATAATATCAAAGAGGAAGGTAAGCGCTGCAAGAATCAGTAAAAGAAGTGACAGATTGAATCTGTTCTTTACATGCTCAGCCGCTGTCGAGAATACCTGATCCGGTGTATCAATATCCACAGCGCCAACCAGTCTTCCGTAATCAGCCAGAAGCGTATTGTCAGGATATAATCTGTATTCCATTGAATACTGCATAATAGCTGCAGTATTGTGAGATGATACTATATCCTCTCCCTCCCACTGCTGAACATTGATTGAATAAATACCGGTAAGCGGAGTATCTATTACTGTCTCATATTCACCAGGCTTAACCGGGTCTAAATAAACCTCAAAAGTCTCGCCTTCATCATTACTTACAATAGCCTTAACCTCAGTATCAGCACTGAAATCATCAGTAAAATACTGAACCGTTGCCTTGGCACCATTCTGGATTATGTTGGTATAACTACCCTCCATATCCATCTCTTCAGAACATATCTGATTTATATTAAACCAGAGCTGCTGGTAATATTCCTGTCCCGAGTAATCCGATGACCATTTACCCTTGGCATCCGATGTCCATGCTACAACCTTGCCAAGACCACACTGCCAGTAAGAAAGCAGCGGATCGCCATACTGTGTCTGAAGTACATGAATCGCTCTCTCCTTAGGTGATGTAGCAATATAACCATGAAGAGTTCCCATTTCTTCAATGCCTGTCAGAATCGGATCTGAATATTTTACACTAGGAACGAAATCCTCATTTACTATATAAGCATTGGCTGATAAGTATACTTCCTGTGCGAAAATTCTTGGAAGGTCCGTATCAATATCTGTCGTAAAATACCTGCCTCCGCACTCATTAGCCAGTTTCTCAAGCAGTGTATTATTAACACCTGAACCAACACCAACTGTGGAAAGTGTAATACCAGCATCATTAATTACTTCGATAAGTTCATCATACTGATCATTATAATCTTCACCATCAGTAAGTAATAAGATATGTTTAATTGCAGCGTCAGAATCTATAAGGTCTCTTGTTGCAGCTTCAACACCCGGATAGATACTTGTACCACCACCAAGTGAGATTCCATATATGTCTTCCTTGGCATCATCACCATTACCAACCTCGGATAATCCATGCACTCTTTCGAATCTGTCATCAAAGGCAATGACCTCAATATAGTCATTAGGTCTTAAATTATCAACCGCATTGGCTGCTGCCGACTTGGCCAGGTCGAGGTTCGTAATAATTCCATTACCTGAAGACATGGAACCTGATTTATCAATTACCATTGCAAAGGCCATGGTAGGCGCTTCATTCTCGCCCTGAAGATCCATATATACAGGAGATAATTCTTCAAGGACTGTATCTTTATATCCACCCATGGAATAACTGTTATTACCGCCTGTAATAACAAGTCCACCGCCGTAATCCTTAACGAAACTCTTTAATGTATCTTCAAAATTAGGTCTTAAATCGTCCCTGTAAACATCAAGAAGTACTACTGTTGAATACTGATTAATTGTTGATATGGTATTCGGAACATTGCTTGCACTGTATACCTCATATGGAACTGAAATACTGTCCAGAACACCCTTTAAATCGTCAGCATCACCATTAGAACCTTCAACCAGCATGAGCGGCTTGGCTATGTTAATACTTGTATAGGATGAGAATTCATTATTAACTGTTAATGTATCATTCTCAGCCTCAACTGTTACATTATATGTCTTAAGACCTTCATCAGTCTGTGTATCCCTGAAAATAAAGGTATTTGTACCTTTCTGGAGATATACCTTCTGCTGGTCTTTAAGTGTACGTCCAAAGAAAAGATTAACTGTTGCAGGAGTAGCAATGGTTGATTCAATATCTACCGTAATTGTAAAAGTCTCGCCTATATCAACATTCTCAGGAATATCAACATTGCTAACATATACTTCATCAGAACTGTTTTCATCAATCTTCTTAATCTCGAAAGTAGCTCCCGATGCAATAACTGAAGATGCTGTATCCATCAGTACGCCTTCATTCTCATTACCATCAGTAATAAGTACAATTCTCTTGGCGCTGTCTTCAGGCATCTGGGCAAGGGCAAGATTAACTGCATCCTCTAAGTTGGTAGCCTGAGTTGATACATCTGAATTAATTCCATTAAATATTGGAGTATTGGATATAAACTGCTCTACTCTTGTATTGCCGCCAAAAGAAATAATACCGACATTATCTTTCTTTCCTGCATCCTTAATTGCCTGCTGAACAAAAGATACAATCTCAGCTCTGTTTTCCTTAACTGAATCGGATGCATCAACTAAAATGATGGTTGTGGTATTGCGGCCGGTGATTTTGACAGTGACCTGACAAAGCACAAGAACAAGCATGGTGGCAAGGACAGTTCTAAGAATAATCTGCCCTAACTTTGTGGCCATGCTGTGTGAATACATGTATTTAATTGAGAAGACAAGCATCCCTGCAATTACAGGTATCAAAAGTAAAAATAAGGGATGCGCCATTTCGATGTTCATTATTTATCCTCTTTTACTTATTTCTTAAGATATATTATCCATTCAACGCCTAACAAAAGCAGACAGATTGCAATAATGATATTTCTTAAATCAAGATTGCCTCTGACCTTACTTTGAACCAGGTCGCCCTGATCTGAAACTGAAGGAGCATTAATTACCCTGCTTTCACTGGTTGGGAAGTTAACTGCAAAGCACTCTTCAACCAGGCCCTCTTTGGTATTCTGCGAGACGGTATATACACCAATATTGTCTGTGGATGTATATTTCATCTTCACATCGGATAAAGCTGAAGTTTCTCCGTCAGGTCTTAATACTGTTGGATTCTCTCCATCTGAATATCCGTTGATTGCAAGTGAATCACCAACTTCAATGCTGTTTTCTGCCAGGATACCGGAAGCCACAAAATCAGTAACTATGTTGTAAATCATCATAGGAAATTCCAGTTTAAGCGGCAGTACGCTGTTATGGATGTTAAAGCCCCATACCGCATAATTACGTGTTCCGTCATTACCGGTAAAGCCTACGCACTCATCTCCAACGCTTAAGAAAGTCTCGCCCCAGTCAGGCTTATTAAGACCATATACATCTGCTGCTCCGAAATCCATTTTATCCAGGTATTTGGTTGCACTGGCTTCTTCCAAAGATACCAGTACGCTTCCAAGATAATCCAGGTTGCTGTAGGTGGCTGCAGAATTAGCACCAAATATCATAATGTCTCCATCTTCCGGATATGTTGTTGGGAACATGGAATCAAAAATATATAAATCGAATTTCTCGCCATAGAAATCTTCTATGCCATATACGTCTGTTGCCTTGGTAACTGTAATGTTATCCACCATCTCAAGGGCTTTCTCCAGGTAAACATTGGAATCTGTTACAAGGAGCACCTTTTTATCTGAACCGGAACTTAAAACATCATATGCCACGTTATCATCCACAAGGGCATCCTTTTGATTTAATTCAGCCTTTAAATAAGTTCCGTCATAATCTATATTTTCAAAATAAACGATTTCACTTTTACCCGCTTCAATCTCTACAGTTTCAACCATCAGAAGTTCATCCCCTCCATAAAGAGAAACATCTTCTGTCATGGTATTTTCTGAGTAGTTGCTTATCTTACATAAAGCCATAAGATTGCCCGAAGAATAGCCGTGACTTAAATAGTCAATGGACACATTTCCGGCTTCATTGTACATATCTACTGTATATCCCTTAAGGCCTTCCATACTTACCGCTGTATCAGTAAAGCAGATTACATATAATGAGTCATCATCAATCTGAAGGCTCCTTGCCATTTCAAGGCCCTTATCTGCTGAGCCGCCATGATTTGTGCACTCAGTATGTTTCAATTTATTTAAGGCCATATCCTTGTCGGTAGAGCCTGCCAGAATCGCTGCATTATCGTTACTGGTAATTACCGTAACCACACCTGAATCCGGAAGATCCTTGATATAATCCACTGCCTGCTCAACTGCCACATCAAATCTGGTCTTCTCTCCATCATATATGGTATTCATACTGGCGCTGTTATCTATTACAACAACGATATTCTGAGCATTCTGTACCATATTTGGAATATATGGAGCCATAAGGGCAACCATAAGAACCAGCATGGTAAGTATCTGCACAAACATAAGCAGATTCTTCTTAAACTTCTCCCAAGGAGTGTTGGCTTCAATATTATGATATATCTCATTCCAGAGATACAGGGATGAAACCTTCTTATCCTGAGCTTTCTGCTTAAGCAAATATACAATTATAATTACAGGCACCAGAAGTATAAATACCAGTGGCCATAAGTATAAAAATTTCACTTAAATATTCTCCTAATTTATTTTAATACCGCCATAGCCCCGAAAACTATGGCATCCAGACTGTCTGAAGAATTAACCTTTATATAGGTTGCTTTATTACGTCTGCAAAGACTCTCCATGTCCTCATAAAAATTCTTTAAGTTCTTCTTATATGTACGAATTAAGGACTGGCTCATGGTTGCTTTTAAGGATGAACCATCTTCCATATCCACAAGATTAAGCGTACCATCCAGCACAGGATTAATCTCTTCCTCTGCAAGTACATGAATAATAACAATATCCTGATTCTTAAATCTTAAGTACTTGCAGATATCTTCCATATCATCCGTAAAGCAGTCAGTAATCACAAAACTAAGACCGCTGCCTCTGAATTCCTTACTCTTTATGCTCTCTAATAACTGTCCGTTTCCTGTGAAAACTGACTCTTCCAGGTACTGAAGGCATTTAGGAAAAGCCTGCATCTGGCTTAGGTTATTATGGCATGTAAGTGAACCGTCACGCATAAGATTAACAGATAATCTGTCTCCAGCAGATAAAACCAGATATGACAGAATACCTGCAATTCTAAGGGCACATACACCCTTTGAATTCTCTCCGTAATTCATGGACGCACTGTTATCTACAAAGATGTTAAAAAGACCTTCCTTCTCTTCCATGAAGAGTTTTACATATAACTTGTCAAAACGGCCATATGCATTCCAGTCGATTCTTCTTATATCATCTCCAAGTCTGTACTCCCTGAAATCTGAGAATTCCACGCTGTTACCCTTGGCATTGGACTTTCTGCTGCCGCTTAAACCGGTGGCATTACTAATCCTTAAAGGGAATCTAAGCATATTCAGTTTGCTGTAAAAATCACTATTGAATATTTCGCTCATTTATCCGCTCTATTTGGTAGTATTCTGAAGAATATATTTAACAATATCATCTGCCTTAACATTATCAGCCATAGCCTCAAATGAAGGTGTAATTCTGTGTCTGAGTGCAGGGAATGCAACTGCATCCACATCTTCGTAGGAAACATTGAATCTTCCCATTGTAATGGCTCTCGCCTTTGATGTATTAACTATTGCAAGGGCTGCTCTTGGTGAAGCACCTACTGATATATACTTCTTTGTAAAATCAGAGCTTCCTTCACTCTCAGGATGAGTTGCAACAACTATTCTCATGGCATAATCCATAACAGCATCAGCCATAGGAATATCCTTAACAATTGTTTTAAGCCCTATAATATCTTCTTTTGTGATAACAGGATTAATCTGCACCTCTCTGTTTGTAATATTAACAGATACAATGCTCTTAAGTTCCTGAAGAGTAGGGAAATCAACCTGAATCTTAAATATGAATCGGTCTAACTGAGCCTCAGGAAGTGGATATGTACCCTCGTTTTCAATTGGGTTCTGAGTTGCAAGCACCATAAATGGCTCTTCAAGATTATATGTGGTATTACCAACAGTTACTGTATGCTCCTGCATGGCCTCAAGGAGAGCTGACTGTGTCTTAGGAGTTGCACGGTTAATCTCATCTGCAAGTACGAATGATGCAAAGATAGGACCAGGCTGGAACTGGAAAGTATTCTGTCCGTCCTTCTTAATAATAAGATCAGTACCTGTAACGTCTGCCGGCATCATATCAGGAGTAAACTGAATTCTTGAGAAAGGAAGATTACATGCACTTGATAATGTTTTAATAAGTTGTGTCTTACCAAGTCCAGGCACACCTTCAAGTAAAACATTACCACCTGAAAGCATGGCAAGTATTACCTGATTAATTACTTCATCCTGACCGATAATGGCTTTACTGATTTCTTTCTTCAAATCAGTTATTCTCATTACTCTGCTTATTACTTCTTGTTCGTTTAACATCTCTACTCTCCTCTTACTGATTTAATTTATTAAAATATTCTCTGATAACATCCTGCATTGAACTTGGAATACTTGTATTTCCATTTAACTTACCATAGGCCTGATTGGAATAATCACCAATAACTGAGTTATAATCCATTTTCTGACCGGACCAGGTATATGGGTTATCTGTCTGTTGCAGATTAGTCTGTCCGTTAGGATTATACTGTCCCTGAAGGAATTCATTTGGTCCCATTTCTCCTTCATCTATCATAACCTGCTCGCCATTGGCTTCATAGTGGGTTTCTGTTCCCACATTGCTTCCGGTATCCCAGCCGTCTCCGGTACCCTGGCCGCTTGAGCCGCCCTGGCTTCCACCTTCGCCTTCGCCCTGACCCTGGCCTTCGCCCTGACCTTCGCCCTGGCCCTGACCTTCACCTTCGCCCTGGCCTTCGCCTTGACCAGGCTGCTGACCCTGCTGACCGCCAGGCTGTTGTCCCTGTTCTCCGCCAGGTTGCTGTCCCTGTTCTCCGCCAGGCTGCTGTCCCTGCTGACCGCCAGGCTGCTGTCCCTGTTGTCCACCAGGCTGCTGGCCCTGCTGCCCACCAGGCTGCTGTCCCTGTTGTCCGCCAGGCTGCTGTCCCTGTTGTCCACCCGGTTGCTGACCGCCAGGCTGCTGTCCCTGCTGTCCACCAGGCTGCTGTCCGCCTATATTGCCCTGGGCATAAGGATTAAGCTGCTGAATTATATTCTGCTGAAGCTGCGGAGCAACGCTTCCATTTTGCTCTAACTGCTCTTTGGCTTCCTGAGCCAGTTTCTCAAGTTCTTCATCTTTATTATCCTGAGCAAGCTGCTCTAATTTCTCAAGTAGCTCTTCTTTATCAGCATATGTATTATTCGGATCGTTCATGTTACTAATGGCATTTTGCAGTGCCTGACTTTCCTTGGCCTGATGATTGCTGATTATGTTACTGTCTATTTTACTTTCAAGTCTTTCTGTAAGTTTTTCAAGTTCCTCAGTGGTTGCGGCCTGTTCAGCCTCTTCCTTGGCTTCCATTGCCATTTCATCAAGGAGAGCAATTTCCTCATCTGAAAGTTCGTAATTCTCCTTAATATTCTCCACTATCTCTTCAATTTCTTCCTGCTTTTCCTTAACCTGTTCCTCAAACATATGGTTAATCTCAGCATCTTCTTTAGCCTTTGCCGGAATAACCCAGGTTACTGTTGCAAAAAGGAAGGTAGCAAGTAAGAATAATAACAACTTCTTATTGAGTTTTCTCGGGAAGGCTTTTTTGATATTTACTTTCTGAATAAAGGAAAGTGTATTATTCTTCTGAAGCATACTCATATCATCATGTCTTCCACTTAAGTACAGAGAAGTTGTAACTCTTTCCTTAAGTCCCAGGTTGTCGATCTTGTGACCGGTTTCCTTAATGGAAGGATATCTGATTGGACTTAAAATCGGAATCAGAATTCCCACAACAATTCCTGCTGCAAGTCCATACCATACTGCACCATAAAATGGAACAAATAATGCAATAAAATTAAAGATTCCCCAGATAAGAAAGCCTACTGCTATACCAAGAATGATAGCCTTACCTGTTATATCCGAACATATTCTTTTTCTAACCTTTTTTATAAATTGTAATATAACGGCATCTATATCCATATCAGCCTCCTATTATAAAACACAAAAACAATTACTTACTCTTACTCTTTTTATTTTTCTTGCCTTTCTTCTTTACAGGATTAAGTGCAAATGCAGAAATCTTTAACATTCCCCATGTAAGAAGAAGGAATAATCCTACACTGATAGGTGTCCATAAATACCAGTACCATTTACCCGAGCTAAGATGTGGATAAATCTCACCTAAGAAATCCATTCCTCTTGTGGACCAGGTTCCAATCTGAAATCCCATTCTGTTAGCCACATCCCACATGGTGCATTCAGGGGAAAGTAAAAAGAAAGGTATTCCAATTTCAGGTGGAATTATATACTGAGGAATTCCTGAAGGAGTCTGCGAATAATAATATGAATATCCTGCAGCATTCAGCATATTCATGTATATTGCTTCATCTATTGCTGCAATAACTCCGGAAACACCAATTCCCAATGATAAAAATACTGTTCTTGAGAAAAATACAGTAATATATGACATAATTACTGAACCCATTGTATTTTTAAGAATTGAAGACCACATTATACCCATGGCTGCGGTATACATGGTAATTACCATAAATACGGCTACAATCAGCAAAAGATGAATAATGTTAATACCACCATACATAAATACAAGTGCCAGGAAAGGAACTGAAGATAATACAAGCAGTCCAACCATATTAATTACTGACCAGAACTTACCCCATACAATTTCCCAAGGTGTTAATCTGGTAGTAAGCAGCACTTCAAGTGTCTGTCTTTCTTTTTCAAGAGATATGACTCCTGCTGTAAGGGCAGGTACAACCATGATCATAATTCCATACTCAAGGAAAACCAGAGTATATAACATAAATGGCATTACAGCGTATGATACTTTACCGGATGTAATACCACCCAGAGTAATTCCACCCAGGAAAGTAAAAGCTATCATACCTACCATCAAATTGAATACAAGTATCAGGGCGAAGATTTTGCCCTTCTTCATATCCAGTGTCATATCTTTATATAAGACTGCATTTTTTATACTAAACTTACTCATACAGTTATGCCTCCTTCGCCTTACGCGCCATCTCGCCGCTTACAATGTCCATAAAGAGTGACTCAAGTGAGCTGTCTTCTCTATAGAAGTTAAGTACTGCCACATTATGACTTACCAAAGATGAAAGAAGCACGCTTTCCTCTTCCTTTGTTCCCGTAAATACAACTGATAAAATATTACCTCTTGCTGTAACCTTCTGAACTGTGGCAAACTCTTTTAATACTGCGAAGGCATCGTCTATCTGGTCGTTGGCAACCGTTATAAGTATTGGACTCTGCATTGCTGCCGCTCTGTGAATCTCGTCCATGGTTCCCTGTAAAACCACATGACCCTTATTTATAATGCCAACTGATGAACACATCTGATCAAGTTCCGGCAAAATATGTGAACTGATAATGATTGTCTTTCCATAGGATGAAAGATTCTTAAGAATCTCCTTAAGTTCGAATCTTGACTGTGGGTCAAGACCACTGGCCGGCTCATCCAAAAATAAAATCTTAGGATCATGAACCAGACCTCTTGCCAAGCAGAGTCTTTGCTTCATACCTCTTGAAAGACCATTAACATTGGTATCTTTCTTATGGTCAAGTTTAACAAGTTTAAGCAAATCCTGGCACATTACATCTGTGTCATATCCTCTTAATCCATAAGTTGATGCGAAAAACTGAAGATATTCCATACAGGTAAAATTACTGTATACACCGAAGAAATCCGGTACATAACCTACAAGGCTTGCCAGTTTTTTGTGATCATTTAAAACCTCTTCACCATTAATGGTAACCTTGCCGCCATCAGAAGCAAGGAGTCCTACACAGATTCGCATGGTGGTGGTTTTGCCCGCGCCGTTAGAACCAACGAAACCAAACAGCTCGCCTTCATCGACTTTCATATTCATATCTCTCAGCGCCACAAACTTGCCAAATTTTTTATATAAATGACTTATTTCTAACATGATTTTATCCCCTTTTTACTTGATAAACTTAATGACACTGTTTATTCTATTGACGTTATATTTATGACCGCTTTGAATGGTATCCTGTATTTTTTCCTTAGGGAAACCTACAAATACACCATCATAAGTTAAATAGTTGGTGCTGGAACTGTAATAATTATAATCATCAATTACGTCCGCAGCATATGACGCTATTGCACCTTTTTGAACTGCTTTTCTGTAGGAGGTTGAAAGGCTGCCAAGAAGCATTCCGCCGATTATGCCCTGTCCTGAAACATTAGGAAGGAATGAAGCACCTGTCATAGGATTCTGATTATAAATATATACAGCTTTAAGATCTGCTAATTTGCCATTTCCTTTTTTTGTTTCTCCCGCTTTAATGTTACCAATCTTAATTGGATAAACATCATATCCTGTTGAATAAAGGATGGAGCAGTTTTCCAAATCACAGCCATAATTATTTGTTACATCATATATGTAGTCACTTGGATTTATGACCAGTTTAACATCTATGTCTCTTGTATCATTTACTGTTTTTGACATTGCAAAATGCGCCTGTCCCAAAGCACCTGTTCTTCCCAGTACGACTTCGTTGCTGTCTGCTTTTTCATATATTCCGACTTTAAAGTTGTCGAAATCTGTTCCCATTGAATCCCAGTATGATAAATCATATACATCATAAAGGTCCAGGGAATAATCACTGCTGACAGCTATACTTTCATCCATTGCTCTTGGAACTGTTGCTGTAATATAGTTATTCTCATATCTTACGCCGTTATCCAGAATATTAACTGTCGCAACATCAAGTCTTGTTCTGAAATTTCTTGTAACTAAGCTTAATGCAACAACACAGAGCATGATAATACCCGAAAGTACAAGATATCTGCTCCATAATTTAATCATATTGCCTTTTTTCTTCTGTCTGAAGAAAAGCACAAATATGAATACAAAATATACTAAAATAATTATTCCATACAGCAGTATCGGAGGAATCGGCGCTCCACCTATATTGTTGGAAAGCACGCTTTCTTTCTCCATACTAGTGGTATAACCTGAATAATATGACGAATAATATGAATTGCTGTTTCGGCTGTATGAACCCATTTCAAACAATTCATAAACATATTCCATGAAGACAGTACGTGCCCCATCATATTTAGGCATAGGATTCATTGTAAAATCTATTGTAAATAATGCAATTGTTCCCTGACCTACAGATGATGCATAAACAAGGTCATGCTCTGTTCCATTTACATCAGAAACCTTATATGAACCATCACTAACCACATTATCAAATACAAGCATATCAATGTTCTGAGGGTCGACTGAAGTTTGAGTCTGATTACCACCACCACCTGCAATCATGTTATCATAATAATCTCTGAAATAACTGTAGGCAAAATAGTAATAGTCCCCTTCAAGATAACTAGGCCATGTATCTTTGTCGGTTCCATAACCTGTATCTTCTGAGAAGGCTTCAAGGCAGATTTTATCAATTAGTTCCAGGCCTTCCTGAGTATAGTAAAGAGTGTCGAAATCCTCAGTATACTGATAATCTGCATCATCATAACCATAACTGTAATTGTAACCGGAATATGTAGCACTACTTTGAGTAATAAGAAAATCATTTACACCAATATCAGTTGTAACCTTTTCAAGTGAAGAAGGTGAACATTCAACTAATGCACCATTTAATTTGGATAATGTTTTGTTAGACTGGCTGCCTGTTCCAATGAACAGCATACCGCCATGCTGAACCCACAGAGCCAGAGCATCAATCTGGGAATCTGTAAGATAATCTGTACTGAAATTAGAAATAACGATTATATCAAGAGGAATAAGCGCATGATAATCATCGCTGAAATCAGCGCCTAATTCCACGGTTTTAGTAGTTTTTTGTGAATTTGACCATAAAGTATTACCATTCATGTAACTAAGTGCTGAATAGTCATCAGAAATAATACCAACTAAAACCTCATTGTCATCTGAAGAAGTACTTAATGTCTCAAGTTGTGAAAAAACTACTTTTTCTTTCTTATCAAGAATCTGAATATTATAAGTGCTGGCACCACTAACCAGATATCCGGTAAAATCATATGTTCCCTTGGCGCCTGACGAAAGAACCATATCTTTCTGGTACATTACATTTTCATCGTCACGGCAAGGGAATATTACCCTGATTTTTCCTTCGAAGTCAGCGCCATGATTAGTTACGGTAATTTTTACCGGTAAATAATTATTGGCTACAACCTGAGTGGTATAACCACTTTGGGCATTAATG
>JAEEGG010017365.1_pt1 | contig 14804 bp, 10 predicted proteins | sample 9134161 | NCBI WGS metagenome assembly JAEEGG01 (sample SAMN16246543, study PRJNA631951) | gut metagenome | biome: gut microbiome; feature: rumen; material: CR-attached | host: Bos | place: Iran: Karaj | collected 2018-10
TATGAGCGAACCACAAAGTTCGTCATAGAAGCACTCCAATACTACAAGCGGCATTTGGATCGTAAGCGGGACCAGGAGCGTTGACTCTCTCCCTCGAACAATCCCCATCTAGACTTCTAAGAGAAACAATCACCTCCCGAAGAAACGAATTCAGTATTAGCGCCACATCCCATGCTGCCATGCTCATTCCTCCTATCCCATTTTTCTCTTCGGAGGGTGTTGTGAATCCGGCAGCTATTGCCGAGACCGTTCCTCCATTCCCGGCACGGTATAAAACCCGCGCCAAACCGACCTCGCTTCCGAGTGCATGAGCAACAATCGGGAGCTATTTTTATGCTCAAAAAAATAATCATACCACGAAAGGAAAACAAAACACCAACATGAAACACACCCTCACAAAACTCTTGGCACTGTTCATGTGCCTGATTACCATGCTCTCTTTCGTGCCTGCTGTTGCATCGGCAGATGAAGAACCCTTCCAGCAGACGGTCACGATTGAGAGCCAGACCAACAGCGCCTTCGACTATCTGGAGTATTACAACGGCTCCAAGTGGAAGGACTTGAACACCCCAAAGCATTGGGTTGAATCGACCGGTCAGGTCTGCTACTGCATTGAACACACAGACGGCAATCCCCACGGCGCGACCTACACCGCGACCGCTCCGTCTCAGGTGTTCGGCGCAAACACCCTCGCTGGCTTACAGACGATCCTGATGTACGGCTACCCTTGCAACACGCCCGACGGTTTTACCGAGGACGAAGCTCGGCAGGCGACCGCAAACGCGATCCGCTTCTGGCTCTCCGAGAACGGCGAGCCCGGCAGCTACTCCTTTACCAACCGTAAAGCGCATCCGACCTATATCCGTGCAAAGCGCGGGTATGAACACGTCCTCGAATGGGCAGATGAGCTTCTTCAGATGGCAAGAGACAAGAAAACGCTGTCCCACAACATCGAGTTCACCCCCAGCGCATTGACACTCACCAAGTCCGGCGACAAGTTCACCGGGCAGACCACGGTTAAGCTGACGAACATCAACAGCGGCTATACGCTCGATACTTCCGGGCTCCCCGCTGGCGTCACCGTCACCGGTTACTCCGGCACCAAAGGCGAAGTCCTGACGATCACGGCGAATTCCTCTCTGACCGGACAGACCTTCAACATCACCGCTGCGGGCAAGGACACTCGTGCGCTTGAAAACATGACGGCGTATGTTCCCTCGAACTCTTCGTTGCAGAAGATCTTTTTGTGCGCTACCACGGCACAGGTTGTGGCAACGGCCTCCATCGGTGTAAACACGCCTGCGACCGGCGCTCTCCAGATCAAGAAGTTCGGTGATAACAACGTCCCCCTTGCAGGCGTCAAGTTCGCTGTCTATTCCGACGCTGACTGTACGCACAAGGTCACGGAGGTTACTACCGGCAATGACGGTGCTGTCCTGATCGACAATCTGGACGGCGGCACTTACTACGTCAAGGAGATCTCCACGGTTCGCCCGTATGTGATTGACGGTCTTGTCAACGTGGTCTTGGTTAAGGCGTCCGAAACCGCAAAGCTCGAAGTGTACAACGAAACCGCGAAGGGCGTTATCCGCGTCAACAAGATTGCGGAAACGCTTGTCGGCACCACCGCAACCACGACCGAGTTCGGTCAGCTCCACCGTCCCAACTACGAGACCGCAGGACTTCCCGGCTGTACCTTCGTCGTAAAGGACAGCACTGGCACCGTTGTGGCGACGCTTGTCACCGACAGCAACGGTCACGCTGAAACCCCAATGCTCCCTTTTGGACAGTACACCGTCCAGGAAACTGCCGTCCCTGCTGGGTATGTGATCGACGATTCCGTTCGCACCGTCAATCTGGAGTATAAGGATCAGAACACGCCTATCGTGTACGGTGACGTAGAGGTCACCAACAGCCGTATTCCTGCCTCGGTCAAGATCAAGAAGATGACGGACTTCTTCAACACCACCACAATGGAGTTTGAAGCAAAACCCCTTGAAGGCGCTATCTTCGGCCTCTATACCGCTGAAAACATCAGCATCATCCCGAAGAACACGCTGGTCGATCTTCTGACCACCGACGCGAATGGCGTTGCGACCTCTACCTCCAAGCTCCCCTTCGGGAAATACTACCTCCGCGAGCTGAAACTCCCCGACGATACGATTCACCTCTCCTCCGAATCCTATCCGCTGTCTTTGTCCGGCAATAATGTCGATTATTACCGCGATCCGATTTGGAACGAGCGTTTTAAGGGCAATATCGCCATGTGGAAGGAAGACGAGGGCAATGACGGTCGTATGCTCGAAGGCGCCCAGTATGAAGTGCGCGACGGCAGCGGTCTTCTCTACTGCACGATGGTCACCGATAAAGACGGCTACGCGCTGTCCATCGACCTGCCCGTCGGCACCTACTATGTTCGCGAGGTTGTTCCACCTGCTGGCTTTATCCTTTCGGATGAAGTCATCGAGGTAAAGATCACTACCGATGACAAGAACACCATCGTATTTGAGCGTGACAACACCGCAAACCACGTTGTTCTGAAGAAGACCGACCTGACCACGGGCAAGCCCGTTCCCGACGCGATCATTGAGATCAAGAACAGCAACGGCGACGTCATCTTTGAGGGCGAGACCGACCTGAACGGCGAGATCATCCTGTATGAGCTGCCCGCTGGCACCTATACTTACAAGGAAACCATCGCGGCGGACGGCTTCACGATCAATGATGAGACCTTCACCTTCACCGTGGACTACTACGGCAACGTGACCGGCACGACCCAGATCACCGATGAACCGATCTGTTTGCAGATCGACAAGGTTGACCTGTTCACCGGCAGACCGTTCCCCTACGTTGAGTTCCAGCTCGTCGATCAGGATGATCAGATTGTCCGCACCATCGTCGCATATCGCGGCGCAGAAGCACAGATTGAGGAAGCGCCGGTTTATCGCAGCATCGTGATTTCCAACGATGACGAGTATCGGATTTGGGCGAGAGACGGACAGGACACGTTCTTCGTGGACGAGAACGGTCATGTGGAGTTCCGTTACCTCCCGAAAGGCGAATACCGTCTGATTGAGGTTGCGCCTGACGGCTATATCGCCGAGGAGCAGATCGTCATTACGCTGACCGATCACGACGGCGTAAGCAATCCGAAGGTTGTCCGCGTAGAGAACTGTCCGACCGGGATCAAGATTCTGAAGATCGACGCATCCTCCGGCAATCCTCTGATGGGCGCTGGCTTCCGCATCAAGATCAAAGGCGAAAACGACTTTGAGACCTTGAAGTTCCGCGCGTTGGATGACGGCAGCTACTTCGTCGATCCTGACGGCAGCATCACCGATCTCATGGTTGACGGCAACGGTGAGATCACGATGTACGGCATTCCTCTCGGTGATATTTGGGTGGAAGAGTGCGTCACGCCTGACGGGTACTTCCCGATCTCAGCTCAGAAGTTGACCGTGACGAAGGAAATGAGCAATTCCAATCCGTACACCATGACGATCAAAAACAACAAGTTCGTCAAGCTCGGCATGGATTCGGATTGGTGGGAGTTCCCTGCGCTTTGCGGTGGTATCCTGCTTCTAATTGCCGGTGCTGCTGTCGGCATCGTGATGATCGTCCGCAGAAAGCGCAGAATGGAGGCATAACCTATGAACGCAAAAACCATTATTGCCCTTGTGCTGCTTGGGCTGACCATCGCGGGATTTGTGTTCTTGCAGATCCGCAAGAGAAAGAAGAACTGAACCGGTGACAGATTGTCACCAACCGACCGAAGGGGCTGTTGTTTCACTGCAACGGCCCCTTATCTTTGAAAGGAGGTTACCCCATGTTGAACTTCAACCAAGCTATTGACACCAACTACCCCCGCAGCAAGATTCCCATGATCCTGACAATGCTCGATTTGCTGTATGTTCTGAACCTGAGCAACGGCACATTCAATGCCCTGCTCAACGACGAGACCTTTCCGATCATCGACCTAAACGGACAAAAATACGTCCTTCGTAACAGTCTTTTCGAGTGGCTGAAAGATCATGAGAATCCCAAGAGCAGAAAGGAGCGATCCCATGCGAGCGTTGCTGTGTGAACCTATGGGCGAACCGACGGTCATCGACATTGAAGATGACCTGTTCGCTCTCCAGCGTTTGCTGGGAAACCATGTGGACATTGCGGACGATTTCATGGAGCCGATTGCCGTCGCGTTCAATGAAACTGACCGTGAGCCCGGTTTCAGCAACGTGTTCTTCTTCTGTGATTCAAAAGGGAATCTTCGACACTCTATGTCCGGCAAGATTCTTGTCCTTGGTATCAAAAACGAACTGCCGTGTTCTCTCACGGATGAACAGGTCAAACGATATTCCCGTGCTTTTCGTTCGAGCGTTCTCTATTTGCCAATGCAGGACGAGCGCGAGCTATCCCACACAACGCTGAAACAGGAGGTGAAGCTCCATGAACGTATTGGTCGTTGAACCGATGAAAGCGCCGTATGAAAAGGAGATCGAGTCTGGTCTGGAATCCTTGCAGCATGAAGTTGACGGGTATATCGAAGCCCTCGGTCTGGACGATGACGCTTTCATTATCTGCAATGAAGAAGGCAAAATCAACGGGCTCGAACTCAACCGAGCCATACGGGATGATCGTGGCAGAATCTCTGACATCATTGCGGGAACATTTCTTGTCGTCGGCTCCGGTGATGAGGACTTTTGCTCCTTGACACCCGAGCAAATGAAAAAGTATCAAAAGAAGTTCCGATACCCCGAAACCTTTATGCGCTTCGGCGGTGAAATTGTTGCAATTCCGATCAAACCCCGCTCTGTTGCGGAGAGGTATACCCACAAATCTCAGCCGGAAAGATAGGTGAAAGAGTATGGCATCCAAGTTTGAGAGAATCTCCGCGTTAAGCACAGAGACCACGCAACACCTGACCGATACCCCCGAAACATGGATGCGTTTTCTGAACTCGGCAGCTTGGCTCTACAAGTATTCTTTCGCTGATCAGATTCTGATCTCCGCGCAGCGCCCGGACGCAACCGCCTGCGCCGAGCTTGAACTGTGGAACAGGGTTTTTAACCGGTGGGTGAACCGCGGAGCCAAAGGCATTGCATTGATCGATGACAGCGGCGACCGTCCGCACCTTCGTCACGTATTCGATGTCAGCGATACCAACAACCGATATGATGAGCCCTTCTCTCTTTGGCAGGCAAAGCCGGAAGACGCGAAGCGCATCATAGAGGAGTTGGAAGACGCCTTTGGCGATACGCAATCGACCGAATTACAGGACGCAATCCTCGGTGTCGCACTTGAAGCGGCGACGGATAACGCGCAGGACTATTTCGATGCGCTTATGGCGCTCCCCGATCACGGCGCGTTGGCTGACCTGTCCGCAGAAGATGCGCGCGCCGTGTTCGATATGCAGATTGCAACCGCCGTCGCGTACACCGTACTGCGACGGATCGGGCATGATCCAAGTGAGATCTTCACTCCGCAGAATTTTGAGGATGTATCATTCTTCAACACCTACGATACGATCTCGCAGTTCGGCAGCGCAGTTTCGGATATAGCTGAAATGGTGCTACGGCAGATCGAGCGTACCGTGCGGGCGATTGAACAGGAAAAACGCACATTTGCAATTCAAGAACAGATCGAACAGAATAAAGCTGAAAAAGCAGAAAGGAGTCAAAGCGATGGAACTGACCTACAGCCAAGTGGGAGACTATCTTCTCCCGAACCTCGTGATGGACGAGCAGCCGGAGGGCGAGATCGGAGCTTACGGATGGATGCGGAAACGCTTCCTGAAGGAGCATCGGAAAGGAACCTACAACGCCATGCTGATGAAGGGAACGCTGACCCAGCATCTGTTGGAGATCAACGAGCAGGCACTCGACATGATGGAATCCCTGACGAAGGAGATGGCGAAGTCGGAAGGCGTGACGGAGCAGCTCAAGCGGACGAACCAGATGGAATGGGTTGGACGGATGAACAATATCCGCAACCGCGCCGAGGAGATCGTGAAAACGGAGTTGATCTACAGCTAACAGAAGAACCTGATGAACTGATCGACAATGAAGAAGCGGCGGAAGAAGTCTTCCCCGCTTCTTTGCTTGAAAGCCAACCGCAGGAACAGCAATCCAAGAGGGACACCAAACGGGTGAAGCAAATCACCCCGCAGATGTCCCTTTTTGATTTTGAGAATGTGGAATCCGCAGAAGGTACATCGCCGGAAACGCTGTCCATTCGGTATTCGCAGCAAGTCGTGGACGAAGCGCTGACCCTCGGTGCAAACGACCGAAACAGCCGCCTCATCATTGCGGCTTACTTCATGAAGGATCATCCACTTGCTGATAATGCCGTGTTTTTGAGGCAGCACTATCGTACCAACGGCGCGGGATTCTATCTCGACGGCAAACAATACGCCGTTTGGTATGACCCTGACGGCTTCTATATCTCTACGGGCGATTCCGTCCAAGGCGGTATGACTATGACCCTGACATGGGAAGAAGTTGCAAAGCGCGTTCGGGAACTGTTCGATCTCGGACGGTATATGCCGGACTTTTTGCTTGCCGGCGTCAATATGTACGAGCGGCTGACCATTGCAAGCGATCTTTTGTTTACCGCCCGCGATCTCAGCGACGATGGCAAAGAACAAGGATTGTTGCCCTCCATACGGTCGTTACACGGTGCTTTCGACGATGAGCAAAAAGCGATTGTATCACTCATGGCTTCGCCGGAATCTTTGCAAACCCTGATCGACGAATGGCGCACCTTTGAAGATGCGTACAAAGAAAACCGCGATGTGATGCGATTCCGCCGGTCCAATCAGTCTTTGCGCCTTCTTTCCCGGTTGGAGGACTTACAGCGTGAACCCGTCATATTTCGTGGCGATCAAGCTGCTTCCTCCCTACCGGAACGTTTCATTACACAAGATGAGATTGATGCGACATTGCGGCATGGGGTCACAAGAGTCGGCTCGGATTATCGTCTTGATATATTCGCCTTCTTCCGCAGCCATCCCGATCTAAAAGATCGAGAAAAGTACCTCAAAGACAAATCCGGGATTGGCGGCAGCTACGGCGGCAACGACAACACCAGCCATGATGCCAAGGGATTCTCATTCAGCCACGGTGACATTGCAAAGCCCTACGCAAAAATCGACTTGTCATGGACAGCCGTAGCACGTCGGATTGACACGCTGATCGCGCAAAACCGTTTTCTGTCAGATGAAGATCGTGCATATATGCCTGAGTATGAACGAAGGCAGCTTGCCCTTACCATCTATCATGCGCTTTCTGATTCGGTATATGCCTCCTCCGTCGTTAAAGAAGGATTTACCTGGGATGATGTAGATCGAATCGAAAAAGAGTTGACAGATCCTGTTCAGTTCAATGATCTGTTCACCTATGTACATGATCTATGGAACATGACGCTTTCGGATGACCGGCGATATGACACGATCAAAAAGGCGTATCAGGATATAACCGCCTACCGCGACGGCGAATACAGTCTGTTCGGACTGCAACATGATCCGATTCCCGAACCGGAGCAGAAAGAAGCTGAACCATCCGAGCTAATTCCTGCCAAGGCAGATGAACTCGAAACGGCAAAGCAACTTATCAATGCCTATGCCATTGAGACATTCGATGCAGAAGCGGATTTCAGCAATCTTGCAGAGATTCCTCTCGGTATGCGAGAGAGCGACGACGGAGAGTATTCGATTGAGATCACGGCTGATCTTGAAACCTTTGAGATTATCTCCCGTGTCGATCGCCGTATTGTTCATTTCATCGAAGCCGATTCTTTGGCAGAGCTAATGCCCTATCTCGCAAGTCTTGACTTTAACGCCATGATCGACTCCGCCCTGCAGGAGCGTGAGCAAGGAGAAGCGCAAGAAGTTAAGGAAAAAGCAATCGAAGCCGCTGACAACCGTCCTGTCTATGCTGTTGGCGATACGGTCTATATCGACAATACTGCTTTTCGTATTACAAACCTGAGTGATCGTGAAGTTGAGATGCTCGATCCGACGCTGATATATCCAATCTTTCGCGTTGAGAGCCGCGAAAACTTTGAGCGAATGCTTGCGCAGGACAGCCGGAATCAAGCCCTGCTTCCCGAGAAAGCGAATGAACCTGCCGAAGAGGTCAAGCTGAACAGCATTGTGATCGACCTTCGCCCGTCATGGATGCGTGAACCCGAAAAGCCGGAGCCGCAGCCGATCATACAAGGCAACGGCGCACGGTACAACTTCCATATCGACGACGACCATTTAGGCGAGGGCGGCGCGAAGACGAAGTTCCGCAGGAACATGAACGCGATCAACCTTCTGAAGATCATCGAGGAAGATCACCGCCTTGCGACGCCGGAAGAACAGGAAACCCTATCGCAGTATGTCGGATGGGGCGGGCTCGCACAGGCGTTTGATGCCGAGAACGAGCAATGGAAAAGCGAATACGCTGAACTGAAGGCAGCGCTTTCGGACGAGGAATACAATTCGGCACGGGCATCCGTTCTGAACGCGCACTATACCTCCCCTACCGTCATCCGAGCGATCTATCAGGCAGTCGAAAATATGGGCTTCCGTACCGGAAACGTATTGGAACCTGCCTGCGGCATCGGTAATTTCTTCGGGATGCTGCCCGAAAGCATGGAAGACAGCAAGCTGTACGGCGTAGAACTCGACGGGCTGACCGGACGAATCGCAAAGCAGCTTTATCAACGCGCGAGCATTCAGATCCAGGGCTTTGAAGATACCAATCTGCCCGACAGTTTCTTTGACCTCGCCATCGGTAATGTCCCGTTCGGGAACTATACTCTTGCGGATAAGCGGTATGACAAGAATCATTTTCTGATCCATGACTACTTCTTCGCAAAAACGCTCGACAAGGTTCGCCCCGGCGGTGTCGTTGCGTTCGTCACTTCTGCCGGTACTTTGGATAAGCAAAGCTCCTCTGTCCGCAAATATATTGCGGAGCGCGCAGAGCTTCTCGGTGCTATCCGCCTTCCGAACAATGCTTTTCTTGCCAACGCCGGAACCGGCGTCGTTGCAGATATTTTGTTCTTACAGAAGCGAGACAGACCGATTGAAGTGGACGAGGATTGGATTCACCTCGGCATTACTGAAGGTGGATACAAGATCAACCAGTACTTTGTCGAAAACCCCGACATGGTGTTGGGTGAACTGACCGAGGAAAGTACACAGTACGGAAAGCAGGAAGTCACGGTCAAGCCGTATGACGATGTTCCCCTGTCCGATCTGTTAGCGGATGCGATCACCAATATCCACGGGCGTATCACCGAGATCGAGCGCGAAGACGCCGTTATGGAAGGCGATTCCACCGCCGTCATTCCCGCTGATCCCGAAGTACGCAACTTCTCATACACGGTTGTGGACGGTGAGATCTATTTCCGTACCGATTCGGTTATGAATAAGTACGACGGTGCGTTGACCGCACAGAACCGGATCAAAGGTTTGATCGGAATCCGCGAAAGCGTCCGCCGCTTAATCGACCTACAGATGAACTATGCGGATGATCGGATGCTCGAAGCAGAGCAAAAGCGTCTGAACGATCTGTATGACACCTATACCGCAAAGTACGGGCTGATCAACAGCCGAGGCAACAGCAATGCTTTCGGCAACGACAGTTCATACGCGCTCCTATGTTCTTTGGAGAACATCGACGAGGATGGCAAGCTGCAAAGCAAAGCCGACATCTTCACTAAGCGCACGATCCGGCAGTATGTAGAGATCACCCATGCGGATACCGCGTCCGAAGCATTGGCGGTGTCGCTTGCGGAAAAAGCAATAGTCGATCTGCCGTATATGGCGCAGCTCACAGAAAAACCCGAATCGGAGATCGAGCAGGAACTGATCGGCGTGGTCTTCCGTGATTTAGGCGGGGTTGATCCCGTTCGCATGGATGTCAACACCTTCGATATTGACGCCTATCCGCTGGTGACGGCGGATGCTTTTTTGTCGGGCAATGTTCGACAGAAGTTGAAGGTGTATGAGACTGTTTCCGACCGGCTCCGTGCTGCGGGCAGAACAGAGCTTGCCGACAAGTTAGCTCCCTCGATTGCCGCTTTACAGAAAGTGCAGCCGAAAGATCTGACCGCGAGTGAGATCGACGTGCGTCTCGGTGCGACATGGATTCCGCCCGAGATCATTCAAGACTTCATGCAGGAGTTGTTCCGCATGGATTGGTACGCTAAACGCCAGATTCATGTGCGGTATATGCCGATTACAGGCGAATGGAACATTTCCCATAAGTCGTATGATGTATCAAATGTCATGGCGAATTCGACCTATGGCACGGATCGAATGAGCGGGTACAAGATTCTGGAGGAAACTCTGAACCTCAAAGACGCTCGTATCTTTGATATAAAGGAAGATGCGAATGGCAGAGAAGTTCGTGTCCTGAACAAAAAAGAAACGATCCTCGCGCAGCAAAAACAGCAGGCGATCAAAGACGTCTTCCGTGACTGGATATGGAAAGCGCCGGATCGACGGGAACGGCTGACGCGCCTATACAACGAGCGTTTCAACAGCACCCGCCCCCGGGAATACGACGGCTCGCACCTGACTTTCCCTGGCATGAACCCGGAAATCAAATTGCGTCCGCACCAAGTCAACGCAATCGCGCGTATCCTGTACGGCGGGAACTCCCTGCTTGCGCATGTCGTTGGAGCAGGAAAGACCTATGAAATGGCTGCCGCCGCTATGGAATCCAAGCGATTGGGGCTTTGCAATAAGCCGCTGTTTGTTGTTCCGAACCATTTGACGGAGCAATGGGCGTCGGAGTTCTTGCAGCTTTATCCAGGCGCGAACATTCTCGTCGCCACGAAAAAGGATTTTGAAACGCAGAACCGCAAGAAGTTCTGTTCCCGCATTGCGACCGGCGACTATGACGCGATCATCATCGGACACAGCCAGTTTGAGCGCATTCCTATTTCTTTGGAACGGCAGCAGCGCACGATTCAAGCTCAGATCGACGAGATCACAGATGGCATCGCGCAGGCAAAGAGCGAATATGCCGAGCGTTTTACCATCAAGCAGTTGGAAAAGACGAAACGTGGGCTCGAAGCACGGCTCAAAAAGCTGAACGATCAGACGCGCAAAGATGATGTGATCACATTTGAGGAACTTGGTGTGGATCGGCTGTTTGTAGATGAAGCACATTTCTACAAAAACCTGTTTCTTTATACCAAGATGAGAAACGTGGCCGGTCTCAGTCAGACCGAAGCACAGAAGTCTTCCGATCTATACATGAAATGCCGTTACCTCGACGAGATCACAGGCGGCAAGGGCATTGTGTTTGCAACGGGTACGCCGATCAGCAATTCCATGACCGAGATGTACACGATGCAGCGGTATTTGCAGAATGACGCTTTGAAGGAAAAAGGTCTATCCCATTTTGACGCATGGGCTTCAACCTTCGGAGAAACGATCACCACGATTGAACTTGCGCCGGAAGGAACCGGTTACCGTGCTAAGACGCGGTTTGCGAAATTCTACAATCTGCCGGAGCTTGTCAACATGTTCCGTGAGGTTGCGGATGTGCAGACCGCCGACATGCTGAAGCTACCTGTGCCGGAGGTACAGTACCACAACGAAGCCATGAAACCGTCCGACTTTCAAAAGGACATGGTGGCATCCTTTGCCGATCGCGCCGAAAAGGTAAGAAACGGTATGGTGGACGCTACCGAGGACAATATGCTGAAGATCACCAACGACGGCAGAAAACTTGCGCTTGATCAGCGCTTGCAAGACTCCATGCTGCCCGACGATCCGACCAGCAAGGTCAACGTCTGTGTCGAAAACATCTACCGCATCTGGAGCGAAACGCAGGAGAAGCGTTCTACGCAGCTTGTGTTCTGTGACCTGTCCACACCGCATGACGACGGCAAGTTCAACGTGTACGACGATGTGAAGCGGAAGCTGATCGACCTCGGCGTACCGGAAAACGAAATCGCCTTTATCCATGACGCCAACACCGAAACCCGCAAAGCGGAATTGTTCGGCAATGTGCGCGCCGGTAAGGTCAGAATCCTTCTCGGATCGACCGCTAAAATGGGTGCCGGTACTAACGTACAGAAGCGCCTGATAGCCGAACATCACCTCGATATACCGTGGCGCCCAAGTGACATCGAGCAACGCGAAGGAAGAATCCTTCGGCAAGGAAATGAGAACCCGAAAGTGGATATTTACCGGTATGTCACAGAGAACACGTTTGATTCATACATGTGGCAGACCATCGAGAACAAACAAAAGTTCATCGGGCAGATCATGACCTCGAAATCGCCTGTCCGTTCATGTGAAGATGTGGATGAAACGGCGCTTTCGTATGCGGAGGTCAAGGCGCTTGCGACCGGCAATCCGTATATCAAGGAAAAGATGGATCTGGAGGTTTCCGTATCCCGTCTGAAGCTCGTCAAAGCCAACTTCCTGTCACAGAAATATGCCTTGGAGGATCGGCTGCTGAAAGGGTTTCCGCGAGATATAAAGATCATCGAGGAACGGATCGCCGGGTACACCGAGGACATTAAGCGTTACGAACAGAATAAGACCGAGGAGTTCAGCGGTATGACCGTGCGTGGTATCCGCTACGCGGAGAAGAAAGAAGCAGGTATCGCGCTTTTGCAGGCGTGTAAGGCAAAGACCTCGCCGGACCCGACGCCCGCGGGCAGCTACATGGGGTTCGATCTCATGTTGTCGTATAACCCTTTGGACAAAGCGTTCAGGATCACCATGCAAGGTGCGCTCTCTCACTCGGTGGAACTCGGCGAGGATGTGTTCGGTAACATCCAGCGTATGGACAATGTGCTGACCTCGCTTCCGAACAAAAAAGATCGTGACGAGAAGAGACTGATTGAAACGCACAACCAAATGGAAAACGCACGGGAAGAGATAGCAAAGCCGTTCCCGCAGGAAGAAGAACTTGCAACGAAATCCGCGCGGCTCGCGGAGCTTGATGCCATGTTGAACATGGATAAGCGTGAAAGCGATGCCCTTGACGGAGAGATCGACGAAGAACAGCCGGAGCAGACGAAACGACGGGAGGAGCCGGAACGATGAGCCCTTCCAAATTCGTATCTCCAGAAGAACTGAAACATGCGCGGCAATGCGACCTTCTGACATATCTCCAAGCCACACAGCCGCAGGAACTCGTTGAGCTTCGGCACGGTGTCTACTGTTTGCGTTCTCATGACAGTCTCAAGATCTCCAACGGAAAATGGTATTGGTGGTCACGAGGCATTGGCGGACGATCCGCCCTCGACTATCTGATTGAAGTCGAAGGCATCCCTCTTGTGGAAGCCGTACAGCGGATCAACGGACTAACGGGCAGCGAGAGCGTTTCCTCTCCTTCCATCTCGCTGCCCCAGCGTCCGTTCCTGTTGCCACAGAGGAACGCCGACAACGAGCGTGTCCTGCGATATTTGCAAATGCGCGGGATCGACCGTGATGCGCTTGATATGAGTATCGCTGCTAACTCGTTGTATGAGGATGCTCGCCACAACTGCTGTTTTGTCGGGTTCGATGAAACCCGAACACCCCGCTACGCCATGCTGCGAAGCTCCAACCCTTCCTGTTCCTTTCTCCAAGAGGTGGCCGGGAGCGATAAAAGGTTTTCGTTTTCGCTCCCACCGACCGCCTCCCACAAACTCTACATCACGGAGAGCGCAATCGACGCGCTCTCTTTGTATGTACTGCGGGACCACGCACCGGACAATTATCTCTCCATTGCCGGGGCGAACACGCCGCACGGGAACACGCTCCCGCTTGCATTGGAGCATTATCTTTCGATGCACCAACAAATCGAAACAGTCTGTCTGTGTCTTGACAATGACCGTACAGGGCTACAGGCAGCGAAGGCAATTCAAGCCCGATTGCCGGAACACATAAGAACCGAGCTGCGCCTTCCGAAGGAGGATAAAGATTACAACGAGCAGCTCATGCGTCAAAAGGGCTTACCCCATAAGGTGGTCACAAGAAAATCAAAAACAAAGGAGGAATACTGCCTATGACCAAACCCACTACCAACCATAAAAACGAAACGAAAGGAGCGGATGCGACATCATGAAGAAACACAGATACCGTGTGAAAGCACAGGAGGTAACCACCCATACTTTCATGATCAATGCTGCCGAAAAGGACGAAGCAGAAGAAATCGCCTACGACGTTTTACATGGCAGAGCGACAAATGAAGAGCTGGATGCTGTCCTTGATGAGTCGATTGAAATGAACGATCATTTCACTTCTCGTGAGGTAAAGAACACGCGAAAGCGCAGCTTTGAACAGGAGGAAAATGTATGATGCAGGAGTATCTGATCACGCTGAAAGAGACTGTCACAAAGACGATGCTGATCGCTGCACCCAGCAAAGAGGAAGGCGCATTCACGGCTCTGCGTTTTCATCTCGGTGTTTCCGATCAGGAGGAAAATGCTCGAATCAAATCGCTCACGACTCACGTTTCAGGTACTGTTCACGGCGAAGAAGCGGAACTCTCCGAGGGTTATATTCACAGCTCTGCTGTGGATTAACGAGCATTGAATTTGGATATCCAAATTCGTGATGTAAGGGAGATCCCTTAAACCCCGGCAGAGGCAACGCCATGAGAAAACGTAACAATTTCATCGGACTTCGACTGAGCGACGGGGAGCTTGCAATGCTTAACGAGAAAGCGCGTAAAGCCGGAATCAACCGTGAAGCGTATCTCCGTTTTCTAATCAACGGGTATGTTCCAAAGGCGGTTCCCCCACCCGATTACTTCTCCATGATGCGAGAACTCCATGCCATCGGAAACAACATTCATCAG
>JAEEGG010017368.1_pt1 | contig 14803 bp, 16 predicted proteins | sample 9134161 | NCBI WGS metagenome assembly JAEEGG01 (sample SAMN16246543, study PRJNA631951) | gut metagenome | biome: gut microbiome; feature: rumen; material: CR-attached | host: Bos | place: Iran: Karaj | collected 2018-10
CCGAAATCGCTGACCCTACCTCCGGCCTCCACGTCAGGGACACGGTCCATAACAACCGACAATTCTCCCGGCCATGCGGACAGGTATTCCTGACCGCCGCTGAGGGCGTAAATCCTCTGGTGGTCAACAGCTTCCCTTGCGATGGAGAACTGCTGCCAAGTGTAGCAGGCGATTATAACCACGAACGCCAGGCTCACGATGAGCCCGGCAGCCTCGATGGCGGTGTATAGCTTGTTGCGACTTAAGAACTTCAGGTAGCTTCTCATATTCTATTCCTTTTTCAGTTCGATAGCGGGGTTGGTGCGGGCAGCCTTGAGGGTCTGCCAGAGGACGGTGCCGAAGGCGATGGCCAGTGAAATCACCACTGCCAGAGCGAACACCCATCCGTACCCTTCAACCCTGTAGGCGAACCGCTCCAGATAAATCCGCGCGGCCCATATGGCCAGCGGAATGCCGATCAGGCAGGCAAAGCCGGTCAGGACCATATAGCTTTTGACATTTCGCCAGGTCTCTTTCTCCACATCGCTTCCGAACACCTTGCGCACAGCGATCTGTTTGGTGTTCTCGTCGGCGAAATAGGTGCTCATTGCCAGCAAGCCAAGCAGCGCGATAATCACCGAAAGTATCGCGAACAGTTCCACCAGGCGCAGCGTTCTGCGCACCGGAGCCAGTTGCTTTCGGTTGATATCCTTGACAAAGCCGTACCTCCACGCTGGTTCTTCCACTCCGGAAGTCTCCACACGGAATTCCCGGTATGCCTGAAGGATCTGGTCCTCATAGGATTTGTCTTCCCTTGTGGTGCCTATGAGGAGGCAATTGGCATAGTTAAGTTCTTCCACCCTGGTAACAATAATACCACCATTTGGGTTCTGAGTACTCTCCGAAGCCGGTCGGGTGGGATAATCAGCCACCACGCCCCCGATGAATTCCGGCTGGGCTCCGTTCATGCTGATTCTTCTCGGGAATACGGTTGAGGTGTCGGAAACTCCTGCCCCATTGAAGGCGGAACGGCTCATCCACAGCGAATGCACCAGCGGATGGGCGAAATCTTCTTCCACTTCCAGTCCCAGCAGTTTGAAATAGGTGGAATCGCAGATAATGACGGGCATATCGACGTGATGTTCTTCGTCCACCTTGATACCCATCGTCATGTTGATCATTCCGGGAATTCCACGGCCGACACCAGTACTTGTCACAAAAGGCAACTGTTCCACCTTGTCCTTGAAAAGCTTCATCGCATCATAGTTCTGCGCGGAATACTCGATGTAATAAAGATTGTCCGTGGCTGCATGCATCGGCCTTGTCAGCATGTGCCGCATCTGCACTTCCATCACCAGGGCAAAAGCAATCAGGAAAACGGAGAGGACGTTCTGTACAACGATGAATACTTTGCTCATGACCATTTTGCTGCGCCTCCTGAGTGTGCCTTTGATCACGTCGATCGGCTGGTAGCGCGAGGCTGAAATAGCAGGGAGCAGTCCGTTAATGACGCCCAGGACCAGGATGCCGGCAATATACGCCAGGATATACCCGGGTGTCATCATAAACGAAAGCCTTACACTGGTGTCTCCGATGCCCAGCATCATTTCGTCCGGGTCACTGGTGGAGACCAGGCTGTTCACCATGGGCGCCAGCAGGTCGGCCAGGAGCAGCGCCGCCGCGAAACAGACGGCCGTGAAAACCACGGATTCCCCGATGTACTTCCACATGATGCCGGCCTTGTCGGCCCCGAGGAGCCTCCGGGTAGCCATTTCCTTGGCCCGCTTGCCCGTGAGCGCCAGGCTCAGATTCACATAGTTGAAGATGGCCGAAAGCAATAGCAGCAGGACGACGATGGTCAGCAGGCGCAGCATCTGGACATTCCCGGTGCGTGTGAGCCCGTTGCTGCTGCCTGTGAAGAAGAAGGCCTTGTCCATCCGGTAAGCCTGCCAGGGATCCACTTTTTCAGCGCCCCATGAAGCATCATAGTTCTTGTGAAGGAGAGCTTTCACCTTGGCCTGCACGTCGGCAAGGTCCGCATCCTCCCGCACCCGGAACCAGGTGGTGTAATTGCCGATGCTGTTGAATGCCTTTCCCTGCCCGGCCGCCCAGGTGTTCGAAATGTTCGTGATTATGTCCGCGGGCATGAAGAAAGTGCCGTCAAAATCGGCAAAGATGCCCTTGACGGTGCGGTCCACTTTGTCCACCTTGACGACTTGACCGACCTGTGCATTTATCTTCTGGGCAAAGGATGCACTTATGAGGATATCCTCCTTGCCGACAAAGTCCTCGAGGCTTCCTTCCACCAGGCGATATTCAGGGAAAACACTGAAGAAGTCGGCGTCTGTCTCTATTCCGGAACCCTGTATCGGCTGCTCTCCGTTTTGGATGACGGGCTGCCAGAGCATCGCCACGTGGGTCGCCGCCTGGACTTCCGGAATGTTCATTTCGAGCTCTTCCTTGTCCCAGTAGGTCAATCCCAGGAAATCGTCGTTGCCCAGTACGAAGGTACGCTTCCATTCCGGTGATTCATGGGCCACCTGGTACTGTTGCACCACATAGCTGCCTATCAGAATCACAAACGCCAGGCTCACTGCCAGTCCCACCGCCTCGATGGCGGTGTAGAGCTTGTTGCGGGAAAGGAATTTCAGGAAACTCTTCATGATATTAAAAAAGCCGTGAAATGTATTTGGTTTGTCGTTAAGTGTTTAATTGAACTGACTTATTTAACTAAAATACTGTCAAATATAAGGTTACATTCCACGGCTGCAAATATGCTTATAGTTCGTTCTTGACATCCGAGACAATCTGGCCGTCGAAGAGGTCGATGGTCCTCTGGGCTACGGCAGCATCCTTCTGGGAGTGGGTCACCATTACGATGGTGGTTCCTTCCTGGTTGAGTTCGGTAAGGAGATCCATAACCTCCTTGCCGTTCTTTGAATCCAGGTTTCCTGTGGGCTCATCGGCGAGGATCAGCTTCGGACCGGCCACGACGGCACGGGCGATGGCTACGCGCTGCTGCTGTCCTCCGCTTAATTCGTACGGAAACCGGTCCTTCAGATCAGAAATAGACAGTCTCTCGAGGACTTCTTCAACAGGAAAAGAATCCGAAGACATATCGGCTACCAGTTTTACGTTCTCATACACGGTAAGATCGTTTAAAAGGTTATAGCCCTGAAATACCATTCCGACAGTATTCTTGCGATATGCATCCAGCTGCCGTGCTTTCAGTTTCTCGAGCTTATGGCCATCAACATCGATGGAACCGCTGTCAAAGGAATCAATGCCAGCGATTATGTTAAACAAAGTGCTTTTGCCCGAGCCGCTGGGCCCGAGAACTACAGTAAAAGACCCGCTTCTGATTTTAAAACTTACACTATCGAGCGCCACAACGTCCTGCGTTCCGGAATGATAGGTTTTTAGAATACGGCTTGCCTTGACTGACATAAGCACTTTCCTTCCGTGTATTATGATATAATATCTTAAATTGGGCATAAAAAGGGGGGGCCTTTTTATCCCAAACCATGCAGTTCGTGTATGGCTCGGAAGATTTATAGAGATTTGTAATTAATTATCTGCTTATTTCCAGCAGCAAAGGAGCAAAGAACCACCCTGACCAGCAGAGATAACTTCTTCCATCTCTTCGATTGCGGAAAGATCCAATTCTTCAACTTCTACATTGTTCTTCTTTTCGTTATCCATGGTAAGTCCTCCTTTCTTGAATACTCAATCATATAATCCAGGGTCCCCCCCTTTTATGTCTGATCCATAATGGCTACACCACTATTTCGCTGAATAATGTGTGCTCCATATTCTCAATATCTGCAAACATCTGATCGAAGTGTTCGAAGAACTCGTTTATTGTCTCCGCGTTTGCAGAATAACTCTTAAGATGGACAAGGAGTTCGTTCATTTCTTTCCAACGCCCACCTATCTTTTGCGCCAGCTCGCCAAGGTCGTTCGGAAGAGTCTGCCCCGTCAGACGGAGATATTCCTCATATCCGTCCCAGAAGCAATGCTGAAAAGAATCAAAACCGAAACCGTTTTTTTCGATGATCTTCAGAATGATCGTATTGGCAAGGATAAACATCCTGTGCGCGATATCCTCCGAATGCTGGAGGTTGATCGTCTGATTCAGCTTCCGAATACTAGCCCGCATATCCTCAAATGCGGACGCGCCCTCTACACACTGGAATTTCGGGATCTTACGGGATGCTTTCTGTCTGGCATTCTCTTTGGCAGAAAGCAGGTTTTCAGATATCTTCTCAAGTAAAAGATCCATAGACAGTTCTTTGGAAAATGGAATATCTGAAGATAAATAAATAATCTCCCTGTTTGCGGCGACCGGCTGAGTTTCGACCGTCATAGCCAAAGCTACGGCATCCTCTTTATACTCCTCGAACCCATCTTCTGTTTTTCGGGTAGAGGTAAAGAAAGGCTTGTCATATTTCCATAGGACAGTAGCAGAGATCAATCCGAAATTATGTGACTTTACGCCCCGTGACAAAGAGTCGGCATCATACGAGATCAGGACAGGTATATCTTCGCACACCAGATTTTTGACATCATCGATACTATTAATAATTCTATTCACATATGGAATATTCAGCCGATCAAGTATGTTCTTTTCGGCACATGGATGTAATGAACTAAAGACAGGGATCTCAATCCCCTTGAAATTGATCGTGCTGCAATATGCATTGGAATTCTGAGACAGCAAAGACAGCAGACGAGGATCTGCTAAAATGTCAGAAAACAGAAGTAACTCATATACAGACTTAACCCGGCAGTTCAAAAACGCCGAGTAGTGACTCGTGAAATATTCTTTGTTCATAACCCCGTGGTAAACAAACCGCCTTCCATCAGTTTAAAAGTTTGCCAACTTCATTATAGCATGTCACCATTTTTTGACATGCGAATATTTTTCGCGAAAGAATAACAATCTTCCGATTTGAGAAATCTTTTTTGCGCAAAAAAGGGATTTTATCCTATTTTTTCCGAAGTGGCGAGTTAACCAGGGGGAAAAGAATCTTTCTCACAAGTTATCTTATCCTGCCCCTGTGATACAATAATCATGGAAAAATGACAGGGTATGAAAGGGGGTTCGGTTATGGCGGAAGAAAACAGAGTATGCCCGAATTGCGGAACACCATTGGCCGTGAATAATGGCCGGTATTTCTGTCCGACATGCGGCACGGAGTTCGCGATCGATTTCGGAAAAGAAGATGTGGCTCTTGCAGAGGGGGCGACGGCGGAAGAGCGCGCCCGGGCGAATATGGAGCGCCAGCAGGCGATCAATGCGACGAAAGCGCAGATCGCAGAGCGTGAGCGGACGAATCAGAAGCATCGGGAATGGGGAAAACTCCTTCGATCAGGCAAAAATACGATCATCTTTTATGCCGTAGCGTTTGTCGCGTTTATCCTTACCGGCTTGCTTATTTCCTACGGGATCAAGAGCTTTGCAAAGAGCGGAGCCGGCAAGAAACTTTCCGATTCCGGGAAAATAGAGTCGACGACCGCGGTTCCGACGGAGACCGCCAGTCCGAAGACGATCTCGAAAGATCCGGAGTTTCTGAAAAATGTGGTAGATTCCGGACTATACTATGTGAAATACGAGATCCCCGATGAGGTGACTTTTGAAGATGGAAAAACCGGGAAAAAGACCGGTGATACAGGGATCGATTCTTTCTACTATCTGGATTTTGGGGATAGAGCAGGTCTGTGCATCGTTTATTCGCTTGAGTATCAGATCGAAGAGACGAAGGAGAGCGTGACCACGTTTGTCCCGGTCCTTTTTTCGAATCTGACTGTGCTCGACAAAGACGAAGTGCTCTCCTCTTATTCTCCGGGAGGGATGAGAGGCGAGGAGAAAAAGGAATATGGATATCTCAATAAGGAGAAACTTCTCCAGGATGTTTTCGAAAAGCGGGACGATCTGAAGGCACAAGAGATGGAAGTTCCGGACAGTGTCCGCAGCTACATGAAGAAAGCATAAGCGGGAGGTGGGATCATGAAACTTACGAATCTGAATTGCCCGCAGTGCAATGGTTTCCTCAAGCAGGAAAGGGATGCGTTCTTCTGCGAAAGCTGTGGTGCGGCATTCGTCGTCGATTACGATGAAAATGACGTTAAGTATACGGAACTCGTTACAGAGGCCGAGAGAACGAAGATGCTCCTGGCCCGTGATGTCGAGCTTCTGGCCACGAATTACCAGCTCAAAGAGACCGTGGCGAGAAATGAGCAGAAAAGAGAAAATGTAAAAGAAACGAAGAATGCATTTAAGGTCTCCTTCTTCGGTGTCGGTGTCATGAGCGCTATTTTCATTCTCGGCATTATCGTACTGATCGTGTTCATTCTTCTTTTCTCGGATTCTTCGGATAAAGAGAAGGAAAAGGCGCTTTCCGAGAAGAATGCGCAGTATGAGAAGTATTCCGAAGCGGTTTTAAAAGATGAGGCTTTCATCGATAATACGATCGCGCTCGGCCGCGCGAGAAATTATCTGTTCTTCCACGATCTGGAGGTCACAGATGATTATGTAAACCTGAAAAACGGAACGGCGCACCTCACATGCGATCCGGAGATCCTGAATGTCTATCTGTTTAAGCTTTACGGGAAGGCGGATCAGATCTTCCTGACCTATAAGATGACCTTCGAATACGAAGACGGCGGGGAACAGTTTGAGCTTTATGACGGATTCTGTTTTTCCGGCTTTGGTATGAATGATTACGGACAGGTCGAGTTCGATATGGATAAATTCTTTATTGAAACCGGCATCGATCCGATGCCCTACTATGAAGAAGAGCAGATCTACCGCGAGTATGTTCTGGAACAGAAAGGGAAAAGAGAAGTCGTGAAACTTCAGATCCCCGGAAAGGAGGAAGAGGTATGAAACTGAAAGTCATGAATTGTAAAAACTGTAACGCGCCTCTCCGCCTGGAAGGAGAAAAACTGGTGTGCGATTTCTGCGGCGCTTCTTTTGACATAGAAAAAGACAGTAACGACATCGAATACGAAAAACTCGCTAACGCGGAAAAGTACATCCTCCAGTCCCTTACGAGCAGCAAATCGAAGATGGAGGAGTTCTACCAGAAGAAGGAAGAAGAGACGATCCGGAAAGAGAAGGAAGACGAAGAAAGAAGAAAGCAGCTCGCTAAGGATGTCAGAAAGAAGACCCGAAGGGATCTGCTTAAGTACGGCATATTCTTCCTGATCCTTATCGCCGGGATGATCCTCCTGATCCGTTTCAGCGATGACAGAAGAGAGAAGAGAAAGGCCGAGGAGAAGGCATCTCAGATCGAAAAGAACCGGGATGTGCCGTCCTACCGTGTAACGGATACCCAGCTGAAAAAAGACAGTAAGACGCTTCAGAAGATCCACGATCTCGCCCTTGATTATGAGCGGAAAGAAGTGCATTGTGACGAGCTCATCGAGGATTTCCAGGTCACCTGGAATATGGTATCGGACCCGCAGATCCTGGAGGAATATCTTTTCACGACGGAAAAAGGAAACGGGGTATATATGCTCCTTAAAGTCACGCTGGAATCGGATGACGGAAGAACGCGGGATGTCTATGACTGTGTCGTCGTTTCGGATATTACCGTAAACAGAGAAGGGAAACTGAGCATTCCGAAGGATGTGTACGTGAATAGCGAAAAGGCCTCGGATTACGACTATTTCTGGGACGGAAGTCCGGACGAGACTCTTATCAAGTCCGAGATCATCGAGGGAAAGAAAGCAGATCCGAATGCAGTAATGCAGTACTTCTTTACACTCTGAAAAATGAGAAAGGGATCTGGCCAGGCCAGAGGAGAAAATGCGATTTAAAGTAGTGATATTTGATTTTGACGGCACACTGGCGGATACGCGAAAAGCGATCGTGATCGCCAAGCAGGACACGATGAGAGCTTATGGCCTTCCGGTCCTGGACGAGGAGACCTGCGCTTCGACGATCGGACTTACCGCCCGTGCGGGCTTTCAGAAGTTCTATCCCGATGCCTCCGACGAGCTTTTGGAGAAACTTGTAGTAAGTTACCGGGCCAGATTCGATGAACTGAAAACAGAGATGCCGCCGGAACGTTTCCCGGGAGTGGATCAGGTCCTTTCCGAGTTGAAAGATATGGGAGTCATGCGGACGATCGCCACGGCGAGAAACAAAAAGTCCCTTTATGAGTTCCTTTCCGACTGGGGACTTAACGATGCTTTTTCCTATATTCTGGCCGGCGAAGATACGAAACGGTTAAAACCCTATCCCGATGCCGTTCTGAAAACTCTGGAGGACATGTCTTTTCGGGCAGAAGAAGCACTGGTCGTCGGAGACATGCCGGTCGATATCGGGATGGGAAAAAGCGCGGGAGCTTTTACCTGCGGCGTGACATATGGTAACGGCAAGAGAGAAGACCTGGAAAAAGCGGGAGCGGATTATATCATTGACAGCATAGACGAATTGCTTTCAATCGTGACCGCCTGATCAGTAGAATAAATGATATAATAAGACCTGCACGGCCAGATCCGACATAACCTGACAGAATTATTATTTTCACCATGTTCATCACTATTTTCACCAAGATGAAGCAGCCGGCCGTTATTTGTGTCACAATTTCCTGTAAAAAAGGAAGGATGGTTGTCATGAAAATAGCAGACAGATTGCTGGATGAAGGGGCTTCCGAGTCGGAAAGAGAGATCGTGCAGTTCGGTATCGAACGCCTGATCACACTTCTGATCGGTCTTGCTGTGGCTGTGGTGGCGGGACTTATTCTCCATGAGCTTCCGAGGACACTTCTGCTGCTTCTGGCCCTGTTTCCCCTGCGTCAATATGCGGGAGGCTTCCACCTGAAAGGGAAATACCTCTGTGCCGTTTTATCGGTACTGGTTCTGATCGGACTGATTCTGATCATCAAGTACCTTACTGTCCCGAGGATCATCTCCATGGGTGCTTTTCTTCTGGGTTCACTTGCGATCGTTTTCCTGGCACCGGTCGGAAATCTCAACCGGCCGCTCGATGAGGACGAGAAGCGCGTATTCGGAAACCGCGCCAAGGCAGTCTGGCTTATCGAGACGCTGGTCTTCTTCATTTTATGGTTTATTGACCAGCCTTACTGGAATATCATCCTGCTGGTATCGGTAGTTCTCACGGGCCTTCTGGTCACTATCGGATACATCCAGCAAAAACTGCTTATAGGAGAGAAAGCGGAGCATGTATAAGATCGGTATTTGTGATGATGAGAAGAAGATGTGTACGGATCTGGAGAATATGATCGACAGTTTCTTTAAAAAGCGCGGCGAGAGTTGCGAGATCCAGGTATGGAATTCGTCTGAATCACTTCGGAATGACATGCCGAAGTTCCGGCCGGAGATATTATTCCTCGATATCGAGCTTCCGACAGAAAACGGTGTTTCCGTCGGAAAATTCATTAGAGAAGATCTGGGAGATGAGGCGATGAATATCGTGTTTATTTCCCATAAGACAAACTACGCGATGGAGCTTTTCCAGATCCATCCCTACGACTTTCTCGTTAAGCCGTTCCAGGAAGACCTGGTCTATGCGACGATCAGCAAGATCTTAAAACTTGAAGAGATCCAGAACAAGGAATTCCGCTATACATATAACCGTACAGAATACAGCGTGCCGTATGGCGACGTGCTGTACTTTTCAAGCAGGAATAAGCTCGTGCTGATCCACAAGTGCGATGGCGAAGTGATCAGTTATTACGGAAAACTAAAGGACATTTCCGACAAGCTGCCTTTCCAGTTCGCGTGCATCTCTAAATCATATATCATCAACATGAAGCATATCACTTCCTGGAAATATGACAGTGTCTCGATCGAAGACGGTACCCGCCTTCCGATCGCGCAGTCTCAGAGAAACGAGTTCAAAAAACTGATGTATAGCTATAGTATCGGGGAGGTCAAGTGACATGAGCGGCCTTTATAAGATCCTGTTTATCGTATTTACGGAGATCCTCCGCGTGCTCGTCACGAGCCGTTTCGCCGACCTCTTTCTCGAACGCCCGGACAAACAGTACAAGCGTTTTATCGCATACATTGTCTCTGTATGCATTACATCGGTGGAATACAATTTCTTCAACATCACCTGGCTCAATCTCCTGAGTACGCTCTTAGGACTTTTCATCATCGCGTTTCCTTATGTCGGCAAGATCAAAAAGAAGATCCAGTTCGTCCTTTATGTTCTTGCGATCAGCTGCGTGCTCGACATCGGCGCATATGTCCTCTTAAGCTCAACGCTCGACTATGAGAACTATTCGGAGTCCGCGAGTATGCTGTCGCTGTTCTTCCTTCTGGTCGTTCAGCTCATCGCCCGACGTGTCCTGATCAAGAATAAAGATGAGGAATTGAGCGACGCGCACTGGTGGCAGTACATCATCACGCTCGTGATCTGTATCGCGGCTTCGCTGATCGTCATCATGGACCACTCGCTCTCCCAGCTCAGCCTGTCGGTCGTCGCCGGATCTTTTCTCATCATCAACCTGATCATCGGATATCTGTTCGAGGATCTGATCAAGACGAAACAGAACGAATACGAAAACCTGATGCTGAAGGAACAGGCCCGTGCCTATGAAAAAGAACTGCTCATGCAGCAGGAGAATTCGGATGCCATGAAAGCGTTCCGTCACGACATCAAGCATCATCTGACGCAGATGGCGGCCCTGAATGAAGAAGGGAAGACCGAGCAGCTCGATAAGTATATCCATGAGTTCGCAGACAGCCTTCAGGAGATCGTGCCGATCAGCTTTACGGGAAATATCGGAGTTGATGGCGTGCTCAACTTTATGCTGCAGAAGGCAAAGGATAAGGGGATCAAGGTCAACAGCCGTATCGTTATTCCGGAGGAACTGGAGATCTCTGTTTTTGACATGAACATCATTCTCGGAAATCTTCTTGAGAATGCGATCGAAGCCAACGAAGGTGTCCTGGAACCAAAGATCGACTTCCTGATGAAGTATGCCAAAGAATCACTGTTTCTCGAGATCTCGAACACCCATGCCAACAGCATCGTGATGAATAAGGGCGAGATGGTCTCATCGAAAAGCAACAAGAGTATGCACGGCTACGGAGTGCGTAACGTCAAGAAGGTTTTGACCAAATATGAGCATACAATAGACTTCGAAGACGTGGATAATGTGTTTACCGTACACATTATGATGAAGGTCTGACCGACTTACTATTTTCACCCTGATTACTACTAATTTCGCAATGACTGCGAAGATCCTCTCAGAATGCGATACGATGTACTCGTTAAGGATTTCAGAGAGGATTTTTTCTTGAAATGATTCCCTGAATTCTTATCAGAAAACATACAGAGACGACCGGTCCGAAGTTCCTCGGACAGTGGTCTTCCTGAATAAAAGGGGAACCGGGTCCAAGTCATTGAGACCAATTTCCAACCCTACTACATCACGCGGACACAGGTGGCTCTGTGTTCGTCAGAACCTCGGCCGTTATTAGTTATGAATAAAGCGGCAACCTCGTCAAGGCTCTGGATCTGGGTTTCCCCTTGAAAAGGATACATCTGTTATCAAACACGCTAGCTGATCCGTTAGTGGCAAGAAGGATAGGCAAGTGTGAGAAGATATGTCAACGGCAAGGACCATGCTGTGAGCGGTCACGACTTCTGCGTCATACGCAGAAACTGGGTTCTATGGGGAGAACAACAAGTATGTCGTGAACACGCCACCGCATGGTTCGTTGCATTTATTATACACAAAAACCTACGAATTTCACCATGAATACTACGAATTTCACCATGAAAGAGTCTGTCTTTGACATTTTCGCTACGATGAACTCGCTAATAAATTATAAGGAGGATTGTTACTATGAAAACAATCAAAAAAATCTTGTCAATTGTAGCAGTTGCAGGCGTTTTGCTCGGTAGCACAATGACAGTCTGTGCAAAAGACGGAGACATTATTACGAGTCAACTTTGGGTCAATGGAGGCAGCTATGCATTTACATCCCAAAAGAGTATAAAGAAGCAGTCTAAAAGACAGTGCTATATGCGACTTGTTTCTTTTAAAGTCAACTATTATCCGGATAACAACTTGCCACCAAAAAAGTATATTAATGCAAGATTGTATAAGGATGACAAAAAAACAATGGCAAGTAAGTGTGCTTGCTTCAACGGGAAGTCCAGTGCTGGTAACTACAACTATGATTATATAAAAGAGAGTCTCGGCGGAGTGAATTGCTATTTCTATTTGAAGTCCAACTGTGATCTTTCTAACGGCTATTGGGCAAAGTTTGATTGGAGAGCCGATAAGTATTGATCGTTTTTTTGGGGGAATACATGGAATACTGTGAATTTCGCCATGAAAGTGTCAGGTCTTGACATTTTCACTACGATGAACACACAAAAAATTAAGGAGGATTGTTACTATGAAGACAATCAGAAAAATTTTGTCAATTGTTGCAGTCGCAGGCGTTTTGCTCGGCAGCACAATGACGGTCTGTGCGAAGAATTGTGAAGTTATTAGAAGTCAAGTGTGGGTTGACTCAGGCAGTAGTGCATTTACATCTCAAAAGAGTAAAAAGAAGACAGGTCTAAAAAGATGTTATATTCGACTTGTTGCCTATAAAATCGACAATTATCCGGATAACACCATACCACCCAAAAAGTATGTTAATGCAAGATTGTATAAGATGAACAGAAGCACAATGGCAAGTGTATGTGCTAGCTTCCGCGAGCCGAGCAGAGTTAGTTGCTATAACTATAATTATATGAGTGACGGTGTCGCTGCAATTGGTGAGTATTATTGGTTGAGAAGCAACTGTACTCTTTCAAACGATTATTGGGCAAAATTCGATTGGAGTTCCGATCCGTATTAATCGCTTCTCTGAAGTTTTGCTGATGAATACTAAATTATAAGGAGGATTGTTACTATGAAGACAATCAGAAAAATTTTGTCGATTGTCGCAGTCGCAGGCATTTTGCTCGGCAGTACAATGACGGTCTGTGCGCAAAATTGTGACCCTGTTCGAAGTGAAGTGTGGGTCAATGCAGGCAGTGTTGCATTTACATCGCAAAAGAGTAAAAAGAAGACAAATAAAAGTCGATGCTATATTCGACTTGTTGCCTATAAAATCGACAAATATCCAGATAACACCATACCACCAAAATAGTATGTTAATGCAAGATTGTATACGGTCGACAGAAGCTCATTAGCAAGTGTAGCTGCCAGCTTCCGCCAGCCGAGCGGCGTTGGTTGCTACAACTACAATTTTATAAGTGGAGCTCTCGTTAGGATTAATAACTATTTTGTTTTGAGAAGCGACTGTACTCTTTCTAACAATTATTGGGCTAAATTTGATTGGAGTCCCGATCCGTACTAATCGCTTCCCTGAAGTTTTGCTGATGATTGCCTCCTGCACGGTTGCACCCGTGCAGGAGGTATCTCGGTCAGCATAGGCAATCTATAACTATAAAAACTTTTTCTGAAATACTATGTATTTCGCCATAAAAGTGTCAGTCGTTGGCATTTTCGCTACGATGAACACACTAAAAAATTAAGGAGGATTGTTACTATGAAGACAATCAGAAAAATTTTGTCGATTGTTGCAGTCGCAGGCGTTTTGCTCGGCAGCACTATGACGGTCTGCGCACAAAATTGTGTCATTACTAGAAGTCAAGTGTGGGTCAATGCAGGCAAAAGTGCATTTACATCGGCAACGAGTAAAAAACTGAGAGGTCCAAAAAAATGCTATATTCGACTTGTTGCCTATAAAATCGACAATTATCCAGATAACACCATACCACCAAAAAAGTATGTTAATGCAAGATTGTATTTGGGCGACAGAAGAACAGTGGCAAGTGCAATTGCTAGCTTCCGCGAGCCGAGCAGAGTTGGTTTCTACAACTATGATTATATGAGCGGAGGTGTCGCTATGGTTAATAACTATTATTGTTTGAGAAGCAACTGTACTCTTTCTAACAGTTATTGGGCGAAATTTGATTGGAGTCCCGATCCGTTCTAATCGCTTCTCTGAAGTTTGCTGATGATCGCCTCCTGTCCGGTTACACCCGTGCAGGAGGTGTCTCGAATAGTAAGAAGCTTGAATACAGAATTCATATCCCCCAAGAAATCTCTTTTGGGATGATTAAGGATGGACAAATAGCAAATGCGCAAATTATTTAAACCGACAATTTCCATCATTCTTTTGTTCTCACTTTTATTGAGTGCGAATGGATGCAAAAAGAAAAAGGCCGTACCGGGAGTTGATTCCGGATCGTATGCAAGCAGTTGTTTTACGATCCCGCAGAAAAACGGGTATGAATCGGAGATCTTCAGTGTTCTTAATGATGGTAAAGACACATGTATCTCTGTGGTCTATTCGATGTTTGATAAAGAAGGCGATCTGCTCGAAGAACATACAGATATCTTTACCGTAGATGATGACGGAAACTGCAAGTACACACTGGAAATTCTTGGTAACCAGCCGCCATGTGCTGTGCTGGAGAATGAATATGTCTTTTTCGGGTACAAGAAGACGGACATCATGAACAACGACGTTTCCCTTGACGACCTCCTCCCGACAGCGGTATTTCTGGATAAAAAGAAGGGAGATGAGATCCGGACCATCGATACGGATTTTCACCCATACTATATTACGCCGATCTCAGATGGTTTTGTGATCGTCGGGAATTCAGATATCGCCAGGTACAAAAAGGATGGAAGTCATGTCAAGACCTTGCATCTTGATTTCCCGTGCCAAATCGACGGAAATGGTTTTTTTGAAGAGAACGGGAAGTTCTATATCATAGAAGAAAAAGACCTGGACGAACTCATATATCATGAAGTAAATTTCGATACAG
>JAEEGG010017369.1_pt1 | contig 14802 bp, 9 predicted proteins | sample 9134161 | NCBI WGS metagenome assembly JAEEGG01 (sample SAMN16246543, study PRJNA631951) | gut metagenome | biome: gut microbiome; feature: rumen; material: CR-attached | host: Bos | place: Iran: Karaj | collected 2018-10
CGGAGTCATTGTTTCCATTTCGCGCGACTGTCCCGACGAAGTGTGGGTGCGGAGCAGCACATTCATATCCGACGAGATGAAGAAAGTGTCCTGCATGTCGCGTGCCGGATGGTCGGGCGGGAAGTTCATCTTCTCGAAGCAGTGGGCATCATCCTCGATTTCCTGGCTTTCGTTTACGCTGAAACCGATTTTGGTGAAAATGTTCACTATTTCGTTTCTTACGATTGACAGCGGATGGCGTGCGCCGAGATTCAGCGGGTCGCCCGGACGGCTGAGGTCGAGTTCCACCTTGCCGTCGTTGCTTACCTGCAACGAAGCCTTCAGTTCTTCCAACTTGGCGAGAGCCGTCTGCTTAAGTTCGTTTATGCGCTGGCCGACTTCCTTTTTCTGTTCGGCGGGAACATTCCTGAAATCGTCGAACAAAGCAGGTATCAAGCCCTTCTTCGACAAGTATTTAATTCTGAAATCTTCAACTTCTTCAATTGCCTTGGGTGCGAAATTTGCAACCTCTTCGCTTATTTTTCTAATACGGTCTAACATCGATGTAAAATTTTTGCAAAAATAAAACTTATAGCGAAATAATTTAAAATAAATTTTTTGTTCTCTCACCAGCATACATTCTATATTTTTCCTTACTTTTGTCCCGTTAACCATAAAATTTTACGAAACAGGAAGAAGAACATAACATTTAACATACAGCAAGATAGCGTTTAACCGACTATTTTTCTTGGTAAAGCTGGAAACTTTGTAAAAGAAAAATCAATAGAAGTGAAACGCTCGCGACTTATGTCGTGAGTTTTTTTTATTGATTTTTCAGGTATTCCAGGCCTTCCAAGAAGATAAAAATTTGCTCGCGACATTTTTTATGGAAGAAATTCACATCGGAAATATGATAAGGCAGGAATTGAAACGACAGGGACGGACGGTCACCTGGTTTGCCGCCGCCATACATTCCGACCGCAGCAATACATACAAGATGCTGAAAAAGCCGAGCATCGACCTTGCCTTGCTGATAAAAATCTCGGAACTGCTGGGACATGATTTCTTGAGAGAATGCTCGGAGAAATTGATAATTTTTGAGCAAACCGAAAGCAGAACAAAATAAATCTAATGCAAATTTGATATTGCGATTACTTCCCTATTTTTTATAGTGCTGCTTTACTGCATTTTTCAAAGCAACAGCAAAATCTTCGAATGCTCTGCAATTGGCTGGTATATCTGAGCATTTGTTTGCTTTTTGTGATTTTTTCATAGGTTTTATTGCGTATTTGTTACTGTTATAAATTGAAAGGAAAGATATATTTATCTCCAAAGTTCTTCCTTAAACCAATCATTGGAAAATCCCATTGCAGCAATATCAACACTCGGAAAATCGTTAAGTAGGTTCTTTAATTTAACGGGGAATGTTGTTTTAGGATTGACTATTTTAAGAAGATATTGAATTATAGACAGAACATAATACGCACGGTCGTGGCGAACAGAAGGGGAAAGAAATGCATATTCTGTTTTTCGGGGATATAATGGTTTAATACGCAGGGATTTGTTCCACAATCTACTATGATGGGCGCAAATATTCCTAACATAAACTATACTATGTAGCCACGATTCAAAGACTTTATCGCTAATACCGTAAAAATTAGCAACACTCCGCTTTACATTAGAAGGTTTCAGCAATTTATATAGCATTGACAGTGTGCCAAAAGACGAAATCTCTAATGTAATCCATGCTGGAGGGAAAGGATCCGAATACATCTCCTTAAAACGCAATATTTGTTCATCATCGCTACGAGCAAATTCCGACTTAAGATTAGTCATTACAATAGCATGCTTTGATTGGTCAATAAAATTGTTGTTGTCCGAAAACCAGTAAATTCCAATTTCATCGGCCAATTTATACGCCATTTGGGTACGCACTGAAATTTCAATCTTTTCCAATTCCGCCATGACTAATTTTCGCAGACAATCATCGAATTTATATAATTCAAATGCCTGTTCAAAAGTTGCACCTTCTTTAAATGTGTGGTTGATTTTATCTTCCATAAGTGGCATCAGATAGCTTTTCATCCGAAAATAGCTCACATTCTGCAAAATGTGCAATGCCTTGTCCTCATTGGCAAAAGCAAGACCTTTGCTTTTGAGTAAAGCAATCTGTTCGTTAAAATTCAAAGGTCTATCTATATAATTCGCCATAATATAAAAAAAGACTTACCCTAAGCGCGCTGTTCTTGCGGGAAGCGGGGTAAGTTTGTTGATGCAAAGATAGAACTTATTTTTGAAATGGCGTAACTTTTTCAAACTTTTTTCTGAAAAACATCACGACTCTGCTTTGCTCGACCAACTAAAAATAAATCCTTTTGCATCTTGTCGCACAATCGTCAATCTAAAATCGTAAATCCCTTTGTGGTAAAACTTGCCACAAATTCGGGGTAAAATGTGCAACAGAGGAAATAGAAAGGATAATTCAGATGATTTAAATTTGCATTTGTACTTCTTTTGAGTTGTTTGGCATTGCTCAAGTGAGGTTTTAAGTGTATAATATGCCTGATTTTATTTGTCTTAACATGAAAAAAGGACCTGAAATAGACGAAATTCTCGACTGGATGATTCCAGATGAAGATGCGAGAGCAGAATATGATGAAGATGGATATGATTATGACGACTAATAATTCTAAACTTTTTCAAGTTATAAGGCATTGCTTGAATTAGTTTTATAGTGAATATGCCTAAATTTATAAAATTAAATTAAGATGAATATATCTTACGAAGTGGTTGAGTATTCGGAAGCAATCAATGTGACAGTATCGTTCGGCTGTTATACTAGGTGCTGTACAAATGTTGATTATCAAGGTGAATACTAAAATTAACAGGGGTTGCATTTTTTAATTATTTGCAACCTCTTTTTAAATTTTAAACTATGGAACGCAATAAAACTATAGATATAAATAAGCGATATAATTTTCCAGAATGGTGCATAAGACAATATAATGGTAAATATTTGGTAATCTGCAGCGAAACCGCGAATTGGATTGTCCTTGACAATGAACAACAATTAGATTTCTTTAAATCTCTGACAGAACATACAATACATGATGCAATAGCCATAAGTAAATGTTCAAAGAATGACTATGTGAATGTTCTGATACAAATAGAAGCAAAACGCCTTGAAGAAAAAAATGTCCAGCCTTCATTTGTGGACAAATTGTCGCTACATTTTTACATAACTAATGTTTGCAATATGAAGTGCCCGCATTGCTATATGAGTGCTGGGTCGGCATTATCGAACGAGTTGACAACAGAAGAAATATTCAATGTTTTAGAAGATTTCAAAAAGGTAGGGGGAATTGATGTTACTTTTACTGGGGGAGAAATTGCTACCCACAAAAATATAGTTGAAATAATAAAGTTCGCACATGAGCTTGGGTTAGAAATAAAATTGCTTACAAACGGAACTTTGTGGAGACCTGACATGATTCAAGAAGTCGCCCCACTCATTTCTTCTGTACAATTTAGCATAGATGGTTTTGACGAAAGATCCAATGCAAAAGTCAGAGGAATAAACGCATTTAATAAGACATTGAAAACAGTTGACCGATTTGTTGCTACTGGAGTTAAAGTAATAGTGGCGATTACCCCATTTTTCGACAAAGAATTCGAAAAAAATATTAATAATTATGTTGAGTTTATAAAAGACCTTACGGCAAAATATCACGGAGAAAACTTTATTGTTAGAGTTTGTACAGAAATGTTGGAAGGTAGGGAAATCAGTCTAAACGAAGAAGAAAAAGTAAAGTATAACGAACTAACGACTAAAATATATTCGGAATATTATGGGGTAGATTTATATGATTATCCATTTATTAGCAAAATGAGACAAAGGCGAATAATGGAGAATTGCATTTATGGCGAAATTTCTATTTCTGCAAATGGCGAGATATTTTTTTGCTCAAGAATTCCTTCGGTTCCAAGTATTGGAAATGTAAAAGATATTCCATTTGAAGATATAGCAAAACTATCGCGCATCATTCACGAAAAATCAAATATCAACAATCTTAGACCCTGTAAGGATTGTGAACTAAAATACTTGTGCGGTGGTGGATGCAGAATAGAATACTTTGGAGAACTTACATCGTGCAAGGACATTGAACATTTAGATGTAAATGATATTTCCCCAAGAAAATGCACAAAGGAATACAAAGAATCATTCTACGACTTAATGATTCGCACAAACTCTAGAATTTTTCAATAAGTATAAACAATTAAAAATTAGGATTATGTTGGATTTTTTACTAGACTTGGCAAACATTTTTATTGGTGGAGCCAACAAGACCGTAAATGAATATTCAAATGCAAAAAAGACAGGTCAAAATGTGAATAAATACAATGTTGCAATGACAGCAGCGAATACTGCAAAAAGTGCTACAAAACGATATAGTGCATATGTAAAGCAACATAATGCAGAACTTATCGCTAAAGATGAGGAAGCTAGAAGAAAATACGACAAAGAAACCCCAAAGGACTAAAGTAAGTATTGTGGATTGAAAAACACAAAGGAATACATCAAAAATGGTGTGTTCCTTTTTTATGAATTAATAAATATTTGATTATAAGAGCATTATGATTTTTATGTTTCTTTTTTCTGTATTCTACTGGAATATATTCCGATAAAATGTCATTCTATGGGAATATAAGTGCAATATTATGAAGTGAATTCTGCTTCGATTTCACAAAATGTGTTTCACAAAATGTGTAATATACTTATATTGCTTCAAGCCAACGAGAGAAGAAAACATCATCAACTGAATATTCTATACCATCAAGGCTAACTTCGGCATTTAGCAATTCCTTTTCGCACAAAGATTCAACTAGTCGTTTTGAAACTGATGCTCCACCAATTTTATAGCGCTTCAAAAAATCGGCGGCTGTAACTTGTCTTACACAGCCTTCCTTGGCAACTGCAATTAAAAAATCCCATTGCTTGTCGGTGAGCATTTTACGGTATTGCAAATATACAGGTTCGCGCTGACTCAACACTTGTCCGCATGCCATTTTTACTTCTGGTATATCAATATTTTTCTGTCCGTTCGCATAAATTGTATGGCAGAGGAATTGTGTATAGTATGTATGCCTTTGCGTCCATTCAAGAATGAAATTAACAGCATCATCAGTAATTTTCCGTTTGTGTGCTGAAAATTGCTTGAAAATGAAATCGGAATAACTTGTGGCGGAAATTTTGTCTATCGAAACAAAAGATGTGCTTGAATAGAATGGTTTACGCGCATTAGTAAAAATATCAGTCATCAAATGTTTCCTGCTACCGCTGAAAATGAAAGTTACGTTGTTGCATCGTTGCATATAGGTACGCAGCATCGCTTCCATATTTTGTTCAGGATATTCTCGTATTTGCTGGAATTCGTCTATCGCAAAGACAATATGAACATTTTGAGAAGTCAATAATTCAAACAGACTGCGCAATGTGTATTCCTTCTCCGATTCATTATGATATGCTATCTGAAATTGAGGTTCACCAGTGATTGAATCGTATGTTACCTGCGGGCGTAACGACTTGATGAAATTCATCAAACGTTCTCCTATCTTTGTTTTGGTAGGGAACGCTTTTACCGCAGCTTCTGCAAACAATCTAATGAAATCGTCAAGATTTCGTGATATAAAAATGTCAAGATATACCGTAAATATTTCAGGATGCACTGAACTTAGCTCATCAAAAAGACGAAAAACAAGACCTGTCTTTCCCATACGGCGACGAGAAATCAATGTCATATCGGTTTTATTAATGCAATTTTGGAGCATCAAATGCAATTCTTCTTCGCGGTCGCAAAAGAACTCTTTCGATTCGTATGACTTTATTACAAAGGGATTTACCATAAAATTCCAAATTATTTACGGCACAAAAATAATAATAATTTTAGGTTTCACAAAATGTGTTACACAAAATGTGTAATGAGAGTACAAAAAAAGTTGCAGCCCGAAGACTGCAACTTGTAAAATAATGTTGAATTTTACTTTTGTGGTGCTTTGAAGACGAAAGGCATTGTAAAGTTTACTCGAACAGGTTGTCCTTTTACCTTTCCCGGTGTCCATTTCGGCATTGACTTCACAACGCGGACTGCCTCTGCGTCGCATTCCTTGTCGCAACCCCTCAACACTTTTACATCAGATATACTACCGTCCTTCTCGATAGTGAACGAGACAAATGTCTTTCCGCTGATGCCTTTTTCCTTGGCTTTTTCGGGATACACGACATTCTCTTGGAGAAACTTAACCATTGCTTCGTTGCCACCAGGGAATTCTGGCATCACTTCGAGTGCATCGGTATTGTAGATACTGTCTTTGCTTTGTGAAATCTTAATCCTGATGTCCTCCAAATTCTTTACTTCAGCCTTTGGCTGTTCTTCATTTTGTTCCTTAGCTGTCGCATTTGTATTGGCTACCAACATTACTGCCAACACAGGTAGCGTGACCAAAAGTCTCCACCAGAGACCTTTTGTCTTTTCATTCTTTGTAATCATCTTAATACGTTTTTTAGTTAATATTAAACTGAAATTATTACTCATTCTGCTAAAATCGACAGCCGTGCACTGCTGCAAAATCAGCATCATGTAGTCTCTCTTGTCGGCACCAGAATCCACCACGTCGCGGTCGGCCTGATACTCGTGTATGCATTGTAAATCTCTCTTGAACAGATATATAAACGGATTGAACCATTGCACAACCATCATTATCTCCATAAAAAGTATATCCCATGAATGGCAGTGGCTGATATGGCTAATTTCGTGCGAAACTATTTCGTGCGAAACAGACTTGTCGGGGAAAAATGCATAATTCAGGAAAGAGAACGAACCATGGTCTTTGCCTGTATATACGGCAGTGTAGCCATTGCACTTTTCCTTTGGCGACCTGATAATCATGAAAAATATTTTCCCCAACTTGAAAATCAACAGTATCAAGGATATGCCAACGCCAATTAAATATATTATCAGACCAATCTCCCACGGAGTGAAAGCCGGCTCTACTGGTGGCAAAGCATTTTCGTCAACTGGCGCCTCGGCGACTTCGTTTGGAGTTACAACAATATCATTAAGAAATATTCCGCCAAACAAATCGTGCTTGAGGCTTGAAATCTGCGGCGAGCCATAACCTATAAGCACTCCAAGCAATGGCAATGACAGTGCAAAAATTATTGATATTAGAATATACGACCTGTTGAATTTTAGTCTGTTGCTATTGGTAAACAACAAACGGTAAACAATCCAGAGCAACATAATTGCAACAGCAATCGGTAATATTCGGCTTAATATGAGTTCTTGTGCATTCATGGCTTAATGTTTTTCGTTTTCAATAGCTTCATCTATCATTTTTTTGAGCGACTCCAACTCCTCGATGCTGAAATTCTCCTTTTTTGCAAAGGACGATACCAAATCGAGATATGAGTTGTTGAAATAGCGTTCTACAATACTTCCAAGATAACGCTTGGAATATTCGTCCTTGCTTATTAATGCGCGGTAGCGGTTGGCACGGCAGAAGGTTTCGTGAGTTACAAAACCTTTGTTCTCCAATATCTTTATTACTGTAAGCACTGTATTGTAGGCTGGTTTTGGTTCGGGGAACGCTGCAATTATCTCGTTGGCGAATCCCTGCCCGATGCTCCAGATTACCTGCATCACCTGTTCTTCTCCTTTGGTCAACTCTTTCATCGCAATAGAATTTTATTCGTTACTATTTTGTGTCTTCTTTTTATGTCTTTCGACACTGCAAATATAAATAAAAATTTAAACATGCAACTATTTTTTTAGTTATATTGTTAAAAAAATAATATATACGCGGATATTGTGTTGAATATCAATTGTTTATAAAATAAAAAATTTTTATTTTAAATAGAATTTATGTTCTCAAATCATTAAATGGCGCGAATCATTGCGCCGCTACAATCATCAAATTATCAAATTCGGGAACGTTAAAATAGAAACAAAAAACGGAATCAAATCCTGAAACTAGTTCAGAATGACATTCCGTTTTTTGAATTTTTGAATCATATTGTACAATCGTGCCATGGCGTGATTCTACATGAACATCGAATTTTCAAATTATCGAATTTTCAAATCATAGAATCGTTGAACGATAAACCTTGAACCTAGAAACATTTAAACGGGCTTTAGCCCTAGTATGTCAATATTTCGTTTCCGGTTTCAGTAATCAGAATTTGGTGTTCCCATTGTGCCGATGGTTTGAGGTCCTTGGTGACGACTGTCCAGTCGTTTTCATCGATGAATATTTCCTTCTTGCCCATGTTTATCATCGGTTCGATGGTAAATGTCATGCCGGGGATGATAAGTTCTTCGGTACCACGCTTACCATAGTGCAAAACCTCTGGCGGTTCGTGGAATTTTACGCCGCAGCCGTGACCGCAGAGTTCTCGCACGACAGAATAGCCGTTCTTTTCTGCATGTTCCTGAATTGCAGCGCCAACATCGCCCATGCGAGCCCATGGTTTGGCAGTTGCGATTCCGATTTCAAGGCATTCCTTAGTAACTTTTACAAGTCGCTTGCATTCCTCGTTCACCTCGCCAATCATGAACATTCGCGATGCATCGGAGAAATAGCGGTTGTAAATGGTAGAAACATCTACATTTACAATGTCGCCGTTGCGTAGAAATTCGTTTTTGTTTGGGATTCCGTGGCATACGATTTCGTTGCGCGATACGCAGCAGCTCTTGGGATAGCCCTCGTAGTGGAGTGGGGCAGGGATTGCGCCGTGCGATCTTGTGAATTCGTAAACCATATCATCAACATCCTGGGTTGTTATGCCCTCACGGATATTTTCCGAAATGTAGTCGAGCAGAGCAGTATTTATCTTTGCGCTTTCGCGTATGCCAGCAATTTGTTCCTCGCTACGAATAATTCTCAGTGGCGGAATTTTGTATCCCTTTGCCCTGTATTCCTTTATCTTGTTCCGCAGTTCTATCGGTAGAAGCGGTGCGTATTCCTTTTTCGACATTGCTTGAAAAATTTTTGCAAAAATAAATATAATTTACGTTTTATGATTTACATTTTTGACGAATACTAAATTCAAACCATAACAAATGGGTAAATCTCCATTTTTGTCTTAAATTTTCTTATAAAAAACTTTTTTATTATAAGTATTTGCTTAATTTTGCGCGATTTGTGTAAAATGGTATAATGTTGTGCTTAATGCATTGATTCTTAGTATTTTAACTTTGTGCATAAAGTGCAGGAATTTTGATTGTAAAAGAAAAAATAACATAGATTCTTTATGAAGAACTTTGTAAGATTACTTGTTTTAGCGTTAGGGCTGGTTGTCGGAATCGGTGACGTGGCCTATTCTCAGGATTATTCACAGATTCATTTTAACTCGGTTGGCGATAGTGTTGCGTATATGCGCTTGCAGGAACTTCGTGTAAAAGGAATTGATGAAATGACCGCTGATGAGCTGGAAGAATATAAATATTACAAAAATTCTGACCTTGACCAAAAATATAAGCCACGAAACATGATGAAAGCTGGTAGTTCGTCGTTCTGCCGAAATGCAATAGCCTTCTGTACCGATGAAGGTGTGTATTCGTATGCTGCAGGAACCAGCGATGCACAGGCACTTGACTTTAGCAGTGGCGGGACAGAAATCTCATGCCTTTATACAACACCATCTCCTGCGTGGTTTTATATGCGAGCAGCAACAGACGGTGACTTGTTAATTTATATGGAACACACAGGAGGATATGATATTGATTTTGTATGTTGGGGACCATTTACTGCGGCAAATTCACAACAGCTTTTAAACAATTGCGTATCATCATTGCAAACATCACCAGATCATGGTAACCATCGTCCTTCCAATGGCAATCACTCTGGCGATATGGGTGGTTATCCCGATGGAAACGTAATCGATTGCAGTTATAGCGTTGAAGCTACGGAATGGTGCTATATTCCCGAAGTTCATGCTGGTGAGTGGTATATATTCCTTATTACCAACTATTCAACACAGCCAGGTACAATAACTTTCCAGTCTCAGTGGCAATCATGGATGACAAGTCCTTCGTTGCCTCATACCGACTGCAACATTATTGCTGATTTAAGTCCAAGTACGCCTATATGCGAGGGCTCAACTTTGTCAATTGCGTGTAGTGAGGTTAACGGTGCTCAAAGTTACACTTGGTACTATGTTGGCGCTAGTAGAAACGAAACTATTGGATCTGGAACTCAGATTGCAACAACGCGAAATCTAACAAGGGCAAATGCAACAGCATCAATGACGGGGTGGTATGCGGTTGATATTCGTATGCCATCTAGAACAAGCAGATTCCTTACATATGCGATTGTAACTCCAACACCTTCAGGAACAATAACAGCTTCGCCATCAAGTTCTGTTTGTGCTGGAACACAAGTTACACTTACAGCATCGGCAACTAATGCAACAAGTTATCGTTGGGCATCAGGTACTGGTACTACAACAACAATAACACCAGGAGCATCATCTACCTATATTGTAACATTGACAAATACATCTACAATTCATGATCCAAATACAAACAGGGATGTTACTAACACTTGTTATTCGTATGCAAACATTCGGATTACTGTGAATCCATCGCCTTCGGTGAGCATATTTCCTTCCGAAGTCCATGTGTGTCAGGGTAATTCTGTAACATTATTTGCTTCTGCTATAAATTGTGGAGACGGAGAAGATTGTACCTATCAATGGAGTACTGGAGCTACATCTTCTAATGCATTAGTTACTCCTACAGCAAATGAATCGTTTTATAATGTAACAGCAACAAATTCCTATGGTTGTACATCAGAATCAAATCAAGCTGTTGTTTCTATAAGCGTTCCTGGAGATCTTGGAACTTGTAATGTTATTTATGTTAGTACAAATGGTTCAGGAACAGGTATGTCTCCCAATGATCCTACAGATTTAGTTTCCGCTTTGCGTTTCGCAGATTGTTCAGGAGCGACTATCCGTATGGAAATTGGCGAATATGTTTATGATTCTCCTATAGACCTTGTAAGCAACGTAACTATAGAAGGAGGCTATTTCGATACATTTACAAAGAAAAAATCGGATGCAGGAGCTACAACAATAAGAAGAACTAATGCACAAGTTACCGGTCCCAATTGTTCCACTCCACAAATTATAGCACTTCGAGGTGACAATATCAGTAATTTTCACATGCACGATGTTACTGTAAAAACAGACAATGCTATTGCACTACCTAATGGATGCTCTCAAAGTACAGTATATAGTTGTAGCGGTTGGACTTTTACGACAGCTAACCGTACTTTTTCTACAATAACCTCGGGCAACTCATTTTCCGATGCTACACTTATTGGTTCTTATGGTGATGGTGAAAACAAATCTATTTCGTTGCCGTTTGACTTTACCATGTGTGGAACAACATATACAGCTGGCACAAATCTTTATGTGAAATCTGATGGGTTCTTGACATTTGGACAATCTTCCAGTGTTGGTAATTCTACTACAACACCTCAATCTTTACCAGAATACACGGCAATTATGCCATTTGAGGAAGACCTTTACCCTCCTGTAAATCCTGAAGTTTATGGTAATTGTATTGGTAGAACAATTACTGGTTCGGCGGGAAGTAGAGTTTTGACAATTGAATGGCACCGTGTTCCAGTTTGGAAATCAGATTGTAGAACTATTTCGTATTTGACATTTCAGGTTAAATTGTATGAAGGTTCAAATGTTATAGAATTCTGCTATGGAAGTATGCCTGCATGTTCTGCAATAACATATTATCCCAATGTGGGAGTGCAAGATATAGAGGCTGGTAATAGTTTGTTTGTGGTAGCCAATTCTTCGTGGGCAAGTCCGTCAACATCGGAAAGTTATATGTCAAGTACTTTTAGTACTTCCTGCTATCCGAGTAGTGGATTAGTATATAGGTTTACTCCAGATCTTCATTCTGAAAGTGATGGTATAATAAATTCATCTACCAATGGAGTGTCCACTTATGCTGTTTATTTGGAAAATAATTGTACCAATTGTTCATTTACCCGCTGTCAGTTGAAGCCTGGAAATGCAAGTAATAATTCTTCTGGCACAAATGGTGGTTCTTCATACGGATTATACTATTACCAAACAGGTTCGGATAGTCCCACTTTCGTTGATTGTAATGTTACTCCAGGATCTGCAGGTTCGGGAGGTACTACATCAAGAGTTACAAGAAACAACAATGGTACTATTACAAATAATTCAACATATACAGGTACCGATTTTAATCTAGCTGGACAAACTCCTATTGTTGCGGGGTCAGATTCTTACCCAATATCTGCTTGCAAAGGATCCTTAATCCAAATGACGGGAGCAACTTTTACGTCCTTTGGTGAGGGCGCAACACCAAATAACGGTGGCGCAAGCGGTACAATAGTTGAGTATGGAACAATGGGAGAAAAGACCATTACTACTTCTGCAACACGTTATGCGGCTTTCGTAAACATAATAGATGAAGCACCGGATGTATCAAATATTACGATAAGTGGTATGGATACGATTTGTTGTAATGGAATTTATGAAGATGAATACTGTCTTGAAAATCTTCCAAATAGTACTCCCGTGATGATAAACTGGTCGCTTACAACTTCGGAAAGCGATGTTGCATCAATAACTTCTGTAACAAATTCTTCTTGCATATCGTTAGGAGTGGAAAACAATACTGGTGATATACAGTATGCATATCTACGCGCAGATTTATCCACAGGTTGTTGTGGTATAATAAAGGTTGTGTACGATACTGTTGTACTTATGCCTGTTCCGCCCGAAATAGACCAAATTTCCGACCACGAAATATGCGAAGGCGAGGACTATACTATGAGCATTTCTGTTGACGAGAGCCTGCTTTGCCATCCTATGTACCAGTGGGTACGCGATGGTGAACTTATAACTGGTGCAAACTCAGATACTTATACTATATCAAATGCTACAGCAAGTATGGCTGGAGATTATTCGGTATATGTGGTAACCGACTGCGGTATGGAAAACGATATGGCACACATAACCGTAAATCCTATACCGAATCTGACGGTAACTTCAACGCCTGTATGTGCAAACGAAGCAAACCACTTTACAATTATTTCGGACGTTAACACAACCGTTACCTATAATATTAATACAGTCAATAATGGTGCTGAGCAGACAATAAACCTTACTGCTGGCGTGGCTACTGATGTTAACTATACGATTGAGCATTATTCTGTGCTTACTATAATGACAATGCAGACTGGTTCTTGTTTATGGAACGTTGGAGATGTCTATTCTCTGGATGTTTATGATGATGAAAATGCTGTATTTGCAGGTGCTGATTTTACCGTGTGCGGAAGAGATGCAACTTTACGTGGCAATAGTACGGTGGGAAGCGAATGGAACGGTCTGTGGACAATTCCTAATGCTACCGATGCGGCAAATACCACAATTGCCGACAATACCTTATATAATAGTGGTGTAACCTACAATGGTTCCGAAATGCCACATTCTGTAACTTTTAGGTGGACAATTACAAGTACGCATTGCGGCAGATCTTTCTACGATGAGGTAACAGGAACTTTCTCGTCCCTGACATTGACATCTACACCGACAAATGTTGTATGTAATGGAGCAAACAACGGTAGTATTACTATTACCGCTGCAAACGGAACACCAAATTACACATACACATGGAGCGATGATGACAATCGTACAGGCAATACGGCAAACAATCTTGCTCCTGGTACATATACCGTTACGGTAAATGATGCCAACGAATGTTCGGCAACGGCTAGTGCTACGATAACTGAGCCTGATGCACTTGTTGCTTACATTGATGCTCCTACAAATGTGTGTCCGGAAGAAACTGTTAGCATTACAGGTGGATTGACAACCGCAGGTACTGCCAATTATACCTACACTTGGAATACTGCATCGGGAGTGACATTTACCTCAACCAATCCGGTTACAGTAAGCGCAACCTCAGTTACAAGCACTGCTACGATTCCTTCATCATGTAGCGGAACTTACCAGATAAATTTGCATGTACAAGATGCGCATGGCTGTACTGCCGATGCAACACCTATTAATATAATAGCATCCGTTGGAAATAGCATAACTATTTCTGGCGGTACCAATACGAAGACCGTGGAATGTGTGGACGGCCTAGCTGATCCACATACACTGACACCAAGTGTTATGCCTACTGTTACAGATGCATGTGGACGAGACATATCTTCTTCTGCTACGTTGACAACATCGCCGAATTTAAGCAGTATTACTTGTGAAGGTTCAGCTGCATACGTATATACATATACCGATTGTGCTGGTCATACAAAGACTTGGACTTTCACATATACTATTCAGCGTAGCATCGCACCATCAGAGGTTGGTGGACCTGTTGCAACTACAGGAACGGCAGAATGCCTTGTCGATGCCACCGCACCTACTACACTGCCAGTAGTCAAAGATGTATGCGGAAATACGCTCACTGCACCGACACCAGTTGTAACGGACAATCCAAACCCGATAACCTGTGGCGGTACAAGAACATACACCTATAAATATAAGGACTGTGCAAACAAGGAGTTTGTATGGACATACACCTACACTATAGCACATACCACCGCACCATCAGAGGTTGGTGGACCTGTTGCTACTACAGGAACGGCAGAATGTCTTTCCGATGTTGCCGCACCTACTACATTGCCTGTGGTCAAGGATGTCTGCGGCAATACACTAACCGCACCGACACCTGTAGTAACAGACAATAAAGACCCGATAAC
>JAEEGG010017373.1_pt1 | contig 14801 bp, 8 predicted proteins | sample 9134161 | NCBI WGS metagenome assembly JAEEGG01 (sample SAMN16246543, study PRJNA631951) | gut metagenome | biome: gut microbiome; feature: rumen; material: CR-attached | host: Bos | place: Iran: Karaj | collected 2018-10
TTAGTAAGACCCCTTGAAGACGACGAGGTTGATAGGGCAGAGGTGGAAGTGTGGTAACACACGCAGCTGACTGCTACTAATAGGTCGAGGGCTTGACCTGAGGTTGTTGGTTTGGTATAGTATTCATATGTCAGTATTCCTCGATAGCTCAATGGCAGAGCATCCGGCTGTTAACCGGAGGGTTGTTGGTTCGAGCCCAACTCGGGGAGCTTATTTAGCGGATTTTTTATAGTCCGCTATAATTTTATACGGCGACATAGCCAAGTGGTAAGGCGTGGGTCTGCAACACCCTGATGCGCCGGTTCAAATCCGGCTGTCGCCTCTTAAACCTGATCATTACGATCAGGTTTTTTTATTTGTAACTGGTAACTTTTGGTTACTTCATTTATCCTGATATATGTGTTAGACTAAAAACTGGTACTTTTTGGATTATTTCATAATGTCTGCTAAAGTATTAACACACGGGAACAGCCGGTAAGAGCTGTTGTCATCCGAATCAAAGAGGTGGAGGGAAAGTTTAATGGTATTAATGATCATCGGCATTTTGGCCGTATGTGGGGGATTATTCCTGTTTATTAAAAAAATGAAGAAAATACTCGGTATCGCTGCGATCGTTGTCGGAGCTGTATTTATGCTTTTCGGTCTTTTATTAATCGATTTCGGCGACGATCCGGACGATAATAACAAACCTGTTCCCACAGAACAGCCCCGTTCACTGATCGACAGCAGCTTTATTGATGTTAATAATGTTGAAGGCCTGCAGACTGAAGATAATAAGATATCTTTGAATACCGGTTATGCTTCGATATCGATCGAACCGGATGATGCCGGCAAACTCGATGCAAACGAGAATCCGTCCGTACTGCATCCGGAGGATAAGATCACCGGTGTGACAGATGATGGCATACAATGGTCATCTTCAAAGAAGGACGGAACTGCGCCCATCCATATGAATGTGAACGGCAAGCCTGTAAGCGCGAAGGTTAACGCAAAGGCCGATTCCAAAGCCGGGTCGAAGGATAAGGCGGATACCGGAAAAGCAGCGGCTGCGGTTGCCAAGGTTGTGAATACCGGCTACAAAAAAGGCACAGACAATTATGACCACAACTATTCGATCTGGTATGTAGAGGTTGCCAGATGTCTGGTTTACTATCCTTCCCAGCTGAAGATAAGCGCTGTATACGAAGACAACTCCCTTCTGTTTAAGGACACGATGAGCGAAGCGTATCTTCGCGTTACACTCGACGAAAACAATTATTCGTGCATGGACGATGTCGAATCGTTTATCGCAAATACGGAATATAACCATGTTCTGGCTTCCGGTACCGACTGGTATTCCTGCGAATACAGCAACAAGGATAAGACTGAATTTACCGTAACGGGACTTGGACAGCTGTTTGCCGTCAATGTCAGCCTTACCTATGAAAACAAATACAGCTTTGTTTTTGAGGAGCTTCGCAAGCTGATCAAATGCAAATTCATCGAAGACGGTATCTGGGTCAGCAACGCACGCGTAAATACAACAGGAAAGAAAGCTCCGGTTTTGCAGAATAAGTATGCCAACGGTCTGAGCTGGAACCGTACATCCTGGTATTTCGGCAACTGGGATTGCGTTATGTATTACCCCGATGTATTTATCAAGGCCTATAGCGGAGATAACGGCTGTGAGTATTTTACGGATCCTGTTACCGGTGCATATATTGAGATGAGACGTTCCGGATTTGAAGGAACTCTTAACGATATAACTTCAAAATATGATTTCTTTGAATATGATATCGACGGCGAATATTCGGTAAGAGGCTCGCTCGATACCTCAAGCGGGACGGAGTACCACTATGTTGCGATCCGTGACGGTTATGAATACCATGCAACGATGTATGTAACAAAGCAGTATGCAGAACTGTATTCAAGACCCGCTAACGATTTGTCTGTCGCACTTCCCGGCGAAGATATAAGCAGTATCGAAATGCAGGATATCTATTTTTCAAAATATAACTGCTATATCACGGTACCGCTCCAGTTCCGTCGTACGGGAAACTCCGGTGACAGCTATTATTACCGGGACAGCTTCAATGACATGGAAATGACCGTTAAATTCGTGGAATTGACAGCCGCAACCGATACCGGGGATATTTTCGACATGTTCGAGGTTGTTGCGGACGACGAGGATATCACTGTAGGCAACAATATCGTTAAGTGGCACAATCAGAACGGCCTTAACATCGGATGTCTCGGAGCGCATTATTCGTGCCTTCTTGAAATGACTTATCCGAATGCCGCCACAGCTTATCAGAATACCTGGAAACGCATGAGCATCCGGTTTGAGGAAAAGGCTAAGGCGGTAACAATGGCCGACAGGGTTGAAAAAGACATCAGAACCGCAAAAGTAGCGGCAAAAGTATCTGAAGCACAGGTGATCGCAGCTATCACGCCGGTTCCCACCGCGGCTCCGACTCCCGTTATTACCGACTCCCCCGATGCGCCGGAAGCAACAGCAACTCCCACACCGGTTCCCGTCATTGCGGATAAGCCTGCTGCGACTCCTATAGTCGCGGAACCGGTCAAACATGAGCTGCCGAAGAATACTGACTGGATGGCCGATTCCGTCGAAAATGTCGTACTCTGGTACAAAGATTATGATGATTACAAGGCAGTTGCTACCACTGCCGAAACATGGTTCAAATCAGAAATGGGAGGCACTTTCTTCGCGGACGAGTACAAATTCCTTGTTCTTGCCAATATCAATGCGATCCTGCGTTATAACGAATATAAAGTCGATATTTCCAATGACTGGCTCGCCTATGACGGTATAGATCAGGTCGAGGAAGTCCTTGAGAAGTGGTATTACAGTAACCCTCCCGAGAGCTCACAGCTCGGTGTCGGTATAACATCCGTCTTTGAAGCTTACTGCATGGTTCTTAATATGGACATTCCGGATTATGTTTCCAATGCACCGGCGCCTCCGGAAGTTTCGGAAGAAAAAGTATCTGACAGTGAAAGACCTGTTCCCACAACAGCCCCTACATCCGGTGCGACAGTGACTCCGGAACCTGTAGTGCCCGGCGGCAATGACGATAAAACTGACTACACCGGTCTTCTTGTCGGGATCTGGGATCTGCAGGAAGCCGGAATGGAAGTACCGGAATGCGACAGGTTTGTGATCTATGAGAACGGAGTATGGATCGGTGCAGCATACGGTGAGCCTGTCCGCAAGGGTGTAATATCCGTACTGAGTCCCGACGGATATCTGCTCGGAGTTGAACTTTACAATCCTGATGCTTCGTACTATATGAAGCTGACCTACACCGGCAGCAATACGCTGCAGACCGGAGATTCTGCTTACATTCTGTCAGACGATGATCCTCACAAGTCCGGATTTGACAGCTATATAGACGGTAATGGCACAAATAACGGCACCTCCGGCGATCATACGGTTACCGGTTCTAATCCGATCGCTCAGAGAGTCGGCCGCGATACCATATATGAAGATATCGCATATTCACTCCGCGTAGATATTCTGGGTGAAACGGACGGTACCGAAATGTACGGCAACATCAGTCGTCTGAGTTATTATGACATGCTCGAGCAGGATTTTTACGATTTTAATGAAGGGATATTTGCACCGGAGATCAAAGAATTTATCAAAGCGATGCAGTCGGCGGGAATTACCTACCGGGATGAGATCTCCATCGATGTGGGCTGGACTGCATTTGTATATTCGGGAGTCCTGGAAGGATATGAACAATACGGTACTCTGACTGTTATTATCAGCTGCTACGGAGAGGACAAATTAGATGTCAGCTGGACATTTGACAATCGCGGCACCATGCCTACACTTCCCGGAGAAATACTTATGTCGGATTCGTTCTGCGAAGTAATAAAACACAGGTGCCCTGATTTTGATTATGATTCAGAATACGAATACAACACGCGTCTGATGTGGTATGCGGCAGATTATGCCTATACGCTGTACTCTCATACAATTGAAAAAATGAAGGATTACGACTATGCGGACAGTGATCAGTATTACTACCTCTTTACCGGAAAAGATATGGATGTTGATTCCTGGTTTGGTCTTGCGCTGTGCACACTCAATTCTTCCGGTTCTCTTGACGTAGTGGCTCAGACAGTTTATGGATTTGATCCGGACGAAACAGACTGGTATCTGTCCGACAATCTCAGCGGTGATTGGGAAAGGGACGAAAACTATTGGTGATCATGAAGTTTTTAAAGATAACGCTGATGAGCGCGATGATCGCGTGTGCACTCCTTCTCGCGGGCTGCACACGATCCGGAAATGCGGACGAGTCGGGCAGTACACCGGCTGCAGCGGGGAATGTCACGGGCAGTGCCGGTGAAGGAAATGATAAAACCGACATTTACGTTACCGGCGGGGCGGAAGCAGTGGTTCCGGTCCGGCAGCGCAGTGTGACCGCGGCACCGACAGAATACGTTTCGGACGATATGTACGCCAATGCCGCGAAGTTCGCGAATATCAACCTGTCGAGGCTCGAGGCGGTAATGAGAAAGGCGGAGGCCGGGCAGCCGCTCACGGTCGCGGTAATAGGCGGATCGATCACGCAGGGCAGTTCGGCGACAAAGCCCGAAAACAGCTATGCCGCGATCATGCGCAGATGGTGGGAAGAGACTTTTCCGGACACCGGGATCACCTATGTGAACGCCGGGATAGGCGGTACGGACTCGTACCTGGGCGTACACCGCATGGGGCCCGATCTGCTGGAATATAAGCCTGATTTCGTGATAGTCGAGTATTCGGTAAACGACGCGGATACCAATTTTTACAAGACCACCTATGAGAATGTCGTGCGCAGGATATTGACGCAGGAAAACGACCCTGCCGTTATGCTCCTGTACATGACACAGGACAACGGGACCAGCGCGCAGGGGAGTCATGCGTTCGTCGGGTTTTATTATAACCTGCCGCAGCTGAGCTACCATGACATGATAATGAAGGAGCTGGCCGGCGGTTCGATAGTCTGGAAGGACATATCGCCCGACAACATCCACCCCAATGATAAGGGGCATGCGATCTGCGGCGAACTGATCTGGAAATACCTGAATTCGGTGTATGCCGGGATGACGGATGAGCCTGCAGACGCATGGAGCGTTCCTTCAGCGGCCCTTACGACCGATGCGTATATGAATGCGCGCATCCTCGACAACAGGGTGCTCGCGGCGGATGAGACATCGGGATTTGAGGCAAAGAGCGTTGCCTGGAGTGAATTTGCGAACGGATGGCAGACCAAGTACGGCGGCAGCATCACATTTACCGTTAACGCGAAAAGGATCGGAATACTGTATTACAGAAGTGTTTCGGGTACTTACGGCAGAGCGGATATCCTGATAGACGGGACGGCCGTGCGCGCGATAGACGCGGATTTTTCCGGCGGCTGGGGCAACAGCGTGTATGCCGAGCAGGTTTATTCGGGAAGCGAGAGCGGGACACATACGGTGACCGTTACGGTTCCCGCGGGCAGCAGCTTTGATATACTTGGTATACTTGTCACAGAATAAAAAAGGTGCCTGTCACCATAAACAAAAGTTTATGGTGACAGGCACCACTGTTTATTACGCTTGTTTATTTCTTCGAGCCCTCGAGCGCCTTGTAAACGCATGCAGCGATGGCTGCGCCTACGAGAGGACCAACGATGAATACCCATACCGAAGCGATGGCGTCGGTATTGCCGCCGATGGCCGCAACGATCGCGGGACCGAGGCTGCGGGCGGGGTTAACACTGGTGCCCGTAAGGCCGATGCCGAGGATGTGCACTACAACGAGGGTCAGACCGATCACCAGTCCGCCAAACGACCCGTGAGCGGCCTTTTTCGAGGTTACGCCGAGGATCGCGATCACAAAGATAAAGGTCAGAACGATCTCGACCAGCAGGCCTGCTGCAGCACTGCCGTTCACGCCCGCAAGTCCGTTCGAGCCGAAGCCGCCGGTCTTGTCGGTTACGCCGCCGAGGCTGAAAATAAGAGCGAGCAGGCCGGATCCCGCGAGCGCTCCGAGGCACTGGGAGATCACATAGCACACGAACTCACTTACTTCCATGCCGCCGCTTAAGAGTACGCCGAGCGATACGGCGGGGTTGATGTGGCAGCCCGAGATATTGCCGATGCTGTAAGCCATCGCAACGATCGTGAGACCGAAAGCAAGAGCCGTGAGCAGGTAACCGCTGCCGTTCGCGGCGTCACAGCCGACCAGCATCGCGGTTCCGCAGCCGAGTACCACAAGTGTCATAGTTCCGATAAACTCTGCCAGATACTTTTTCATAAGTTTCCTTCTCCTTTCACTTCTATACGGGCTTTTAAGCCCAATCGCAGTTTGCTTCGCAATTCTGCTTGGACATCGCATTTTAATCGAGCCCTATGTAATAATTATAGCATTCCTGCGGGGTTTCTCAATAGTTTGGCTTGACGGGACAGGATTATTTTAGTATTTTATAGTATGTGACTTTTCGGACAGGAAAGTTCATAAAAAGAAATAATGACAGTGCCGGAGGCCGGAGGCCTTCAAAGCACGGAACGGAGAGTTTTTATGTGGTTTATCTGTGCGCTGATCACCACGCTCGCATGGGGCGCGGCGGATCTGTTTTATAAGAAGGGCGCAGATGAGAAGGACAAGTACTCTCATCTGAAAACTTCGATGATAGTCGGCTTTATCATGGGCGGACACGCGATCGCGACGCTGCTGCTGAACGATATCGCTTACGACCCCAAGAACCTGATCATTTACCTGCCCGTATCGGCGATGTACATCCTGTCGATGACGGTCGGATATTTCGGACTCAGATACCTGGAGCTTTCGATCTCGTCCCCGATCCAGAACTCATCGGGCGCGATCACCTGCATCCTGTGTCTGGTAATACTCGGACAGACGATGGACTGGCTCTCAGCCGGTGCCGTTATCCTGATCTGCGCAGGCGTATTTGCGCTCGGTCTGCTCGAGAGGATCAAGCTTAAACAGGATCGTGCGATGCTTCCCGAGGCGGACAAGCTCGCCGACGAGAAATACAGGATCGGCGTGGTTGCGTTCCTTATGCCCATCCTTTACGCGATCGTTGATTCGCTCGGTACGTTCTTCGACGCGTTCTATCTGGATGACATCGATGCCACTCCCCTGGTAAACGTTACCGAGGAGACCTTCGAGGATGTTGCGAACATTTCCTATGAGTTCACATTCCTTTTCTGCGGCGTGATCATTTTCATCTTCCTCATGATCAAGCAGGCGGCGGCTATGAAAAAGCGCGCCAATACCAAGGAAAATGAGGCAATGAACACGCTCAAGGGAATCGGCGACGAGGACGATGAGGCACTTATGAGGGCTCTCGCGGATCTCGACGGAAAAGAGACTGTTGCGTCAAAGAATACCGAGGCCGTTTCGCTGGCAGGCGAATTCGTGCCGTTACGGTTCTCGGATCAGGTTAACCGTATACTTGCGGCCGTATTCGAGACCGCGGGCCAGGCCACCTATGTATACGCGATGAGCGGAAACGGCGTGGTCGCGGCTCCGATGATCGCGTCCTACAGCATCGTTTCGCTGATCCTTTCGAGGATATTCCTCAAGGAAAAGCTTACCGCAAAACAGTACATCGCGGTGGCGGTCGTTATCGCGGGCATCGCGGTACTCGGCATCGTCGAGGGAATGGCCGAATAAACGGGCCGTTTTTGAGTGTAATCCTTGACATTTTGCGGCGGAGCCGCTATACTAACGTTTGTCGCGCAGCCGGGGAGTCAGCGGTGCCCTGTACCTGCAATCCGCTACAGCAGGGGTGATGTTCGGCCGAGGGTGGGGCGTGTTGCGCAGCCCCATATAAGTGATGTTGACGTTTGGGTCTCACACAACAGGAACCCGTGAACCGTGTCAGGGTAGGAATACAGCAGCACTAAGCGGTGCATTCTGTGTGTTGTGAGGCAGCCTGGACCGAGTTAACTGTATGGGTAACGGCGATATTTTTCATTCGAAGCAGAACGCGCGGCTTTTTTGTGCGACAATAGCATCTTATGTTACGGGCATCTTACGGGTTTTTCCCGTGAGATGTCCTTATTTATTGCGTTTGCGGAAATGTTGTCATATAATTAAAAATGAATAAATGTGAGCAGTGGTAAGGTTTAATAATCATTTTTGTATATTGACCGGAGAATACTCTTATGACTTTAAATTCAACCAATCAGGTATCGGCGGGGACTGTGATCTTCGAAGCGGGCAAGGCGGACGGATGCATCTATATGGTGCTGAAGGGCAAGGTCGTGCTGTCGGGGAGCGGCGCCGGGATCGTCATGGGCGCGGGCACCCTTCTGGGGCTCGAACAGCTCCTCGGCAGGTCGTGCTCATATACCTGCAAAGCGGTGGAAGACGCTTCGGTTTACGCGGTTTCGGCCGATTCGGAGAAGGCGCTTTTCGCGCTGCTTGCGGCAAACAAAGATTATAACGGGATCACGGTGTATAACCATGCCCGTCTGATCTCGGAGCTCTCAAAGCATAAGGGGAAGCTCGCCGAGTGCGCAACGAGCCTCTACGAGGATCTGAAGGCATTTAACGATGAGTTTTTAAGCACTGCGCAGAGAAACGGCTGCAAGACCGAGATCATGGCGCATATCGCGGGCATAGAGCCTTTTTCGCCGGAAGTCGCCGAGCATCCCGATACACAGACATTACTGGAGTATTCGAAGATCCCTTATGAGTCATTTAAGAATTTCTACAGCTTCAGCTCGAAACTCGCGGTCGAAGAGATGAAGCGCATGACAGTCTGCGAGGACTCGCTGCTGCAGGCATGCGAGGAGACGGCCGATTATGTCGAGGAACTGTACATGATCCTGGCAGGCAGCGAAAAGAGCCTGTTCAGGAGCCTCATGGGACTTGCGATCGATCTTAAGAAAAAAGGCGCCGACGCTTCGGTGATCGACGATATGATAACCGCATGCAGGGAATACACCGATCTCGTAAAGCAGCTGATCGGCAGCCAGACCCTGCGTACGTGGCGGGTAGATGAGGACAGGCTCGCGGAGATGTTCGTGGCATACATGGGGGGCGGCGATTTCCGTGATGAAAACGATGTGGCGGGAGCGGCCGTGGAAGGCGCGCTCGCGAATATGGTCAATTCCCTGAACAATTCATTCAGGCAGATCACGGACTATGCGGGCTATCCCAAGGAAAAGGCCGAGGCCTTTGCGGAGCTGCTGAAGCAGTTTGCGGAGCTTCCCGACAAGGCCAGCACCGACGAGGCCGTCAGAAAGCTCAGAAAGGGCCTTACAGAGCATTATTATGCCGTATATAAGCTGGCTGCGCTCGAGTCGTTCAACCAGGCGACCGTGCCGAAGGCCGTTGAGATGCTGCTGGACCTCGGATTTATCAGCGAAAAGCTGATCACGCCGGAAGAGCTGGTACAGATACTTTCACTGAAGAAAACCTCAGTCGATTCACCCTGCAGGGTATATTCTATGTCGGAGTGGCTGAGGGCCATATACAACGAAGAACAGGAGCCTTCACGAAACGATCTGGGACAGGACTACGCCGAGGCACTGCGCGAGCAGCGCAAATCCGGCGCGATCTCCGAGGAAGAGGCGCAGGAGCTCCTTTCGGACCCCGTCAAAAAGCTCGAATACGAGATCAACAATGTCATGGTCCATGCGAACAGAGTCGTAAACGGCCAGCTCTCGATCTTTGTGCCGTTCCTCTATTCGGAGCAGCTCTCGGGCGATATCGAGAGGGGCTACATGACCTCGAAACGCCTGAATTTCGCGGTCGAGGACCTTACCGCGATCGATTTCTCGGTATTCTGCCGCGAGGCGCTGTTTGTCGATGAGGAAAAGGGCATTGAGCGCGAGTACGAGATGAAGAACGTTTACCCGAACTTCGTGATATATCCGATCGCGGGCGAGAATGTGGTAATGTGGCAGGAGATCACGGGCAGAAAGCGCGACAGCGAGGGCAGGTTCTTTGCGCCTGCGTTCACGTTCGCGGGCCTTAACGATATGCTGACGCGCGCGTTCGGTCATTTCAGATGGGCGCTGTGCAAGACTATACAGGGCGTCAACTGGAATAATATCCAGGTGCGCTCGCTTACCGCGGAGTATTCGGATTATATCCAGTTCTACAAAAAGAACCACGATCTGTCCGATGAGTGGAAGGAAAAGGTAAAGCTGCAGATACAGCGCGGAAGAAACAATCTGCGACAGGTATTCACGCTCGATTACGAAGCGTGGATCAAGGCAGAGAGCACGGGTTCCGTGCGCCTTAACAAGGTAGTGCGCGAGATGCTCGCGACGTATTGCCCGTTTGCGGCGAACATCCGTGAGAATATCTGCCGCCAGCCTATTTTTGAAGCTGCATTTTCAAGGAGCAACAGAGAGCGCGGCAAAAAGGTCCATGAGCTGGAGCTGCGCCATAAGGCGCTCGAAGCCAAGGGTATCGAAGTACCCGAGGAGCTTGTGCGGACGCTCGAATTCTATAAGAGTCTGTAATGCGGCAGTGATTTGGAGCGGTTATGCTTGAAGTAAAAAACGTTATCAAGAATTATCACGGAAAAAGAGTCGTGGACGGGCTGTCCTTCAGCGTGGACAAGGGGCAGATACTCGGGATGATCGGCGCGAACGGCGCCGGCAAATCGACCTGCGTATCGATGATCGCGACGCTGATAAAACCGGACGGCGGGACCATACTGTACAACGGCGAGGACATTGTCTCGAATCCGCGCGCGATCCGTTCAAAGATGGGTTTTGTGCCGCAGGATATCGCGCTGTACGAGACACTTTCCGGCATGGACAATCTACGTTTCTGGGGCAGGAGCTACGGAGTGCCCGCAGCAGGGCTCGACGCGGCGACAGAGAGAGTCTGCCGGATCATCGGCTTTGACCGTGATATGCTGAAAAAGCGTGTCAGCGAGTATTCGGGCGGCATGAAGAGACGGCTGAACATAGGTGTCGCGCTGCTGCATGAACCCGAGCTGGTAGTGCTCGACGAGCCCACGACGGGCATCGATATACAGTCGGGCAGCCAGATACTCGAGGCCATAGAGAGCCTTAAACAGCAGGGGACGGCCGTTATATACGTCGGCCACTATATGGAAGAGGTAGAGAGGATCTCGACGCATCTCTGTGTGATGGACGGCGGCAAATGCCGCGCGTTCGGCGCAAAGGACGAGCTGCTCGGGACCCCGGAGGGAAGGATCACGCTGACAGAGCTCTATAACAGGCTCTGCGGGCAGCGGTAATGTAAGAGGAAGAATTAGGAAAGCAGGTGCGGACCGGTGGAAAGATACAGGAATTTTATCCGTCTGGAGCAGATGAAAGAGAATATCAGGGCAGGCAGGAACGAGGAGGCCCTGAAGCTGGCTGACTGTCTCAGTCCGTCCGCGGTCAGGAGCAATTCGGACCTTACGATAATGTCCGATCTGTATCTGGAGAGCGGCATGCTGGCAAAGGCGGGAGAGTGTCTCGACGAATTGTATTCACGCAAAAAGACGCGCAGCATCCTGATGCAGCTGATCAATCTTTCGGTACGCCTGAAAAAGGTCGAAGAGGCGGAGAAATACTACCGCGAGTTCAAGGCGATGGCGCCCGATGATTTTTACAATTATATCTTCCGTTACAGCATAGACAAGATCAAGGGCAGGAATTACGACACCCTGATCGAACATCTCGAGAAGCTCAAAGCCACGGAGTACATCGATTCGTGGGCGTATGAGCTCGCGAAGCTGTATCATAAGGCCGGCAGAAAGGATGACTGCATCCGCGAGTGCGACGATATAGTCATCTGGTTCGGCGACGGCGAATACGTGGACAGGGCGAAGGCTCTGAAGGCATATTACCTGGGCGAGCTCTCGGGAGTTATGCATGCGGGTAAGGCAGAACGGAACAGGGAGCAGGCCGGGACCGAGGCAGAGACTGCGGCCGCGCAGGATGCGGACGACTCCGGCATAGTCGAGATCATAGGCAGCGTCGAAGAGGCTGCGGCTTCGCTTACCGGGGATGAGAGTGACGACGATATGGTAGTCGTTCCCGGGGAGTCCGCGGATGAGACAGCAGGAACTCCCGAAACTATCGGGGAAGATGACGGCACCGAAGGTTATACGGAGTCCGGGGAATATACCGGGGCAGAGACCGTCCGTGACGACGGATATGCAGAGCCCGCGGCAGCAGAGGCCGGTGCGGCCGGCAGAGACGATGCGGAGCGGGAAAACGAAGAAGAGTCCGACTTTGCCGAGGAGCTCAGGGACTTTGAGCAGGATACGGACGATATCAAGATCGCGGATGAAGTATTCGCGCAGATAGAGGGCTATGAGGGCGGCTACATCGAAGTGGAGCCCGTGGATGTATCGGGAGTATTTAACGACGAAGACTTTGGCGATAACGGCAGCTCAGCCGCGAACGCTCCGGCTGCGGACATGAGCCGCGCGGAGTATGAGCCTGCGGCGGATGACGTCATAGAAGAAGATATGGAGCTCGAAGAGGACGAAGAAGAGCCTGAGGCAGCGGAGGATGTTGAGTCCGAAGCGGCAGAGGACGGAGAGCCTGTCGCTGAGACATATGAGGCTGAGCCGGAGGATGATGCTGAGAACGGGGCAGAGTCCTACGAGGAGTCTGAGGCAGAGACCGGGGCAGAGTCCTACGAGGAGTCTGAGACTGATACCGAGGCAGAGGCAGAGGATGACAGGACTACGGATGCGGCATTGAACGCGGAGGCGTCCGGTGAGGAGTCCGGAGCGGAGACTGAAGCCGAAGCAGAGACAGAAGAGGAACCCGAGGCCGCGATCTCAAAGGCCGAAGAGCCGGAGCCCGAGCTTATGCAGCATACGTTTAAGGGCCTCGGAGGCGCGAAGATAGCGGCTGACAGCCGTCTCCCCGCATTTCTCGACAAAAAGGGCATGCAGCTCGAGGACTATTTCGGATTTTTCGCATACCAGCGTGATATCAGGGGACAGCTCATCAAGACTCTCGAGATACTGCTCAATCCCCAGATCAAGAATAAGTGCCTGATCGTTTCGGGCGAGCACAACAGCGGCAGCAAGACCATTATCAAGGGGATCACAAAGATACTCTACCAGAACGGCTTCTTAAAGAACCCTCAGGTGGCGTTTTCCGAGGCGGAGAAGATCAACGCGATGAGCCTCGAGGACAAGATGGAGCGTCTGCTCGGATGCTGCCTGCTGATCAACAACGCAGGAAAGCTCTCTGCGGATGCGGTCGCAAGACTCCTTAAGGCCAATGAGAGATTTGCGGGAAGGACGGCGGTGATAATCACTGATTACAGGAGTGAGCTCAACAGACTGCTGAAGGACCACAGAGAGATAAACAGCATGTTCCCGCAGCGCGTGCACATACCGTCATATGATATGGAGGACATGGAAGACCTGCTGTTCGTAAGGCTGGCAGAAAACAGCTGCAATGTGGAGAAGCACGCTTATCAGCTGATAATGAAGAAGCTTAAATCGATCGTGAGGGAAGTGCATGAAGGAAGCCTTGCCGAGGCAGACCGCTTTATCGGCGGCGTGATCGACAGCATGGAGACCAGGAACGCAAAGAAGCTCCTGGCCGGCGGCTTTGAACAGGTTAAGAGCAACGACCGCACTGTGATCGCTGCGGATGTAACAGAATAAGGTTTACACAACAAATTCGAGGTCGATCTCATTCTTGAGATTCTGGCCTCCTTTTGATTCTACCTTTTTTGTAACATGAAGAGTATAATTCTCACCCGAGGCATAGGCCTCGGTAGGCTCGATCTCGATCGCATGGAGATCGGGATTGTATGAGATCTTGGTGTCGACCAGAGTACCCTGGCTCGTATACACCATAAGATTGTCGTTATTGACCGTGGCGGGGTTTAACGGGATGTTGAATACGATCCTCCAGATAAACTTACCCGTGCGGAATTTAAGGTCCTGCTTGACCAGACGCTTATCTTCTCCGGAAACGTTGACAATATTGAGATAATTAGGCATCTGTTCTGATCCTTTCTTTCTAAAAGTAGGGCTTTGCCTTCGCGAATATTATACAACGAAATCGGGAAAAGTAAATACAGGATTGGGCATTCTGAGGGGTTTACTTTTTCTACTGTTGTGTTATAATTGTTTTAACCATAATTTTGACATCTTTGTCTGAATTATGTCACGCTGATCATTAACTCGTTTTCGGAACGAATCATATAGAGGTGGAAAATGGAACAATACATTATCAAAGGGGGCCGCAGCCTTGCCGGTGAAGTTGTCATCAACGGGGCAAAGAATGCGGCGCTCGGAGTTATTGCGGCAGCAATAATGACCAATGAGCCTGTTATCATCGAGAACCTTCCCGATGTGCTTGATATAAACGTTTTGCTTGATGCCATCCGCGAGATCGGTGCGGTGGTTGACAGGATCGACAGACATACGGTGAGGATCGTCGGCACGATCAACAGCGTAGAGGTAGACAACGAAAGCATGCGCAAGATGCGCGGATCATATTATCTTATCGGAGCGCTTCTCGGAAAGTGCGGCAGCGCGCAGGTTCCGCTCCCGGGCGGCTGCAATATCGGCAGCAGGCCCATCGAGCAGCATACGAAGGGCTTCAGGGCACTCGGCGCCGACGTGGACATCAGCTTCGGTATGGTTAACGCCAAGGCAGATAAGCTGATCGGAAACCATATCTATTTCGACCTGGTTTCTGTAGGCGCAACGATCAACGTTATGCTGGCTTCGGTTCTTGCGGAGGGTCAGACCATCCTCGAGAACTGCGCAAAGGAGCCCCATGTCGTAGATGTTGCGAACTTCCTCAACAGCATGGGCGCCAACATTAAGGGCGCA
>JAEEGG010017374.1_pt1 | contig 14801 bp, 17 predicted proteins | sample 9134161 | NCBI WGS metagenome assembly JAEEGG01 (sample SAMN16246543, study PRJNA631951) | gut metagenome | biome: gut microbiome; feature: rumen; material: CR-attached | host: Bos | place: Iran: Karaj | collected 2018-10
AAAGCGTTCGGTGCAGTTTAGACAGTCGTATGCGATATAGTTGTTGGCATAAAGACGGTAATGACTGTGGATCTCATGGTCAATATGTCTTGCCACAAGTGCAATTAAATCGTTCTTGGGCAAATCGTCGGGTTGTTCGTCAAGCCAATGGTTAATACAGGCCGAGGCTTGATAGTGTACATGTCCTTTGTAGCCCATGATGCCTGTCTGCATGCTGATGTTGTCATCGTTCTCGCCTTTCTTGGAATCCGGCTTGTCTCTTTTCTCTTGTAATTCACGCGCTTTTAGGAAATCACACGGATCAAATTCGTAGGAAATGCTGAGTGGAACGATATTAATCTCTTTCAGACGTTCTTTAATATTACCTTCGCCTCCAAAGGCCATCATCTTTAAGACCGATTCCTGGGTACGGTCGTCGGAAGTCTTAGCGCGTCCCTGGCGTTGGGCAATCCAAATATTCTCTTTCTTTTGTGTCAGGGCGAAATGGATATATCGTCCCAATTGCATACTTGCCAAGAGTTTTTCTCTCCCATGTACGGAACGCTTGACGGTAAACGCTTTGTTGAGACGCACTAATTTCTTTACCCAGGGTAAGGACAGGAGATTGTCTCCTATGGCAATCTCAACCGTATTCGTAAATCCGTTGTCAAGTAATAGCTTGCTTAAGAATGCGGAATCGAGAACGATGTCCCTGTGGTTGGAGATAAAAGTATAGTTGTTCTTTGTATCCAATCCGTTGATGTCCATGTCTGTCCCATCAGTGAGACGCGTCATGAGCATTTGCATCAAGTCATAAGAAAAGGCCTTTTGAAAATCAAGTAAAGAACGGCAAGATCGAGCTTTCTCCATGATGACAGCAAAAGGAACATTAGGAATCACTTGTGCCACAATGTTACGGAATTGCACGTCTTGTTCCAACTCGTCGAATACGCCTGGTAATTCTTCGGGGATATAAGGACGGATGTCTTCAAATTCAGCTGGAATAGTCATGATTTGCTATTTGTGTTTGTTCAAAATTTGTTTTCAATAATATCTTCTAGTACCTCAGCCATTGTTAGTCCTGCGGCTCTAACCTGTTGCGGAATGAAACTGGCAGGAGTCATGCCAGGGGTGGTATTTACTTCGAGAAGATTGATTTTTTCTTCGCCGGGAGTCCCGCTTAAGATATAGTCGATGCGAATGATGCCCTCGCAACCAAGGATGTCATAGATGGCAGAAGTGAGCTGGCTGACACGTTTGGCGGTCTTTTCGGCGATGCGGGCTGGGGTAATTTCTTGTGATGCACCATTGTACTTGGCATTGTAATTGAAGAATTCCTGTTCGGTCACGACCTCTGTGATGGGAAATATACGGGTACGTTTCTTCGTTTTATAGCAGCCGCAGGTAATTTCTGTACCACTGATGAAAGTTTCAATCATTGTTTCTTTACCTTCACCCATGGCTTTTTTTATGGCAGGGCGTAATTCTTCTTTTGTTTTCACTTTTGTTACGCCGAAACTGCTTCCGTCTGCATTAGGCTTAACGAAACACGGCAGCCCGACCTTCTCAAGAATTTCTTCATCAGTCACTTTGTCTTCCTGCTCTTTTCTTAGTAACACACTGTCGGCTATGCGTACGCCCCATGCTTTGAGAAATTGGTTCAAACTGAATTTATTGAAAGTTAAAGCTTCTACAAGCACGCCACTTGTGGAGTACGGCATGCGTATAAGGTCAAAATAACCTTGCAGAATGCCATTTTCGCCTGGAGTCCCGTGGATAGTAATGTATGCAAAGTCGGGACGAATGCGTCCGTCAGGTGTTTCAAATGAGAAGTCGTTTTTATCAACAGGTGTTTTGGTGTTGTCATCAAGCACGGCCTCCCAGCGCGTGCCACTAATCTCTATAATGTAGCACTCGTATTTTTCTTTATCAATAAAAGAGTATATGCCCTGTGCACTACGCAGTGACACATCGTGTTCAGAGGAGTCTCCTCCTGCTACAATAGCAATGATTCGTTTCATTATTATCTTGTATACTTATATTCTTCGTTCAGTATATGTTTCCCATGACTTAATCAGTTCAGCCATATCACTTGGCCACTCCGATGTGAAGTCCATATCTTTTCCAGTCGTAGGATGTACGAACCCAAGGGTTCGTGCGTGCAGAGCTTGTCGCGGACATACTTCAAAGGCATGCGTAATGAACTGTCTGTAACTGCTTTCTGTTGTGCCTCGCAGCAGTTGGTCTCCGCCATAACGCGCATCGTTGAAAAGAGGATGCCCGATGTGCTGCATATGAGCACGGATTTGGTGGGTACGTCCTGTTTCTAATACGCATTCCACCAGTGTGGTGAAGCCATAACGCCGCAACACGCGCCAATGTGTCACGGCATTTTTCCCTACACTGGAATCAGGCGGAAATACGGCCATACGTTGACGGTCACGTGGGTCACGCCCGATATTACCTTCAATACGTCCTTCCATGTTGTCAAAGTCGCCCCATACGAGGGCGTTGTATTTGCGACGTGTCGTTTTGTTGAAAAACTGCACACCCAACTTTGTCTTAGCTTCCGGCGTTTTAGCAATCACCAATAGGCCGCTTGTGTCCTTGTCAATGCGATGTACAAGTCCCACGCTAGGGTCCATGGGGTCAAATGACTTATCATTTTTCAAATGCCATGCCAATGCGTTCAGCAATGTGCCGGTCCAGTTACCCACGCCTGGATGTACCACCAGACCAGCCGGCTTGTTGACAACTAACAATGCCTCGTCTTCATAGACTATGTCAAGAGCAATGTCTTCCGCTTCAATGGTCGTTTCGTAACGAGGGCGGTCGAGAACGATTGTAACGACGTCAGCGGGCTTTACTCGGTAGTTGCTCTTTACCGGACGGTCGTTTACCCGAATGAAACCGGCTTGGGCGGCCTTTTGTATTCGGTTGCGTGAAGTGTCACGCAAGTGGTCTATTAGAAACTTGTCGACACGCAATAATTGTTGTCCTTTGTCAGCTACGACACGAAAGTGCTCATACAATCCGTCTCCCTGATCTTCGTCCAAAACAGCGTCTAGTTCGGCTGCTTGCGCTATGACATTCAGTGTGTTGTCCTCTTGCACTTCAGGCATATCGTTGTTCCTATTCTGTCGGCTCCTGTTTAGGTGTTGCCAGTTCCTCGTCGGACATCCAGTCAACTGTGTCAGGTGGAGCAACTTCCACCAAGTCGATGTCATCTTCGGCATATGTGCCGTTACCTACGACTAACACAATGGGAATGTCGGATGCGATATGGTCACCATAGGCTACATTGCGACCACGAGCTTTTACTTCATATACCCAGTCGCGTTCACCGTGAATATACTCCACTGGTCCCAACTTAAAGCCCAAAGCCCGTAGCTTTGCTGTAGCTTCGCGTTGTGAACTGTTGTCTGCAATATCAGGCATGATGAGTTTAGGGGCACTGCCGGAGTTGATGGTCAGGTATATCACGCGTCCTTCCTTTACTGGATTGCCTGCTACGATGGATTGATCGTATATCACGCCGGCAGGGATGGAGGGAAGGAACACGGAATCGTCAACTTCACCCTTTAACCCCAATCCCTTTAGTTTTTCTATGGCACTGCCTGTTGGAATGCCCTTTACGTCGGGCACCGTAACCTCACGCCCATGATGCGTGTAGAGCTGAATGCCCCACACTGTCAACATCAGTAGCAGCGCAGTAAGCAATATCATAGCTATCAAGTGCAAACCAAATTTTGACCACGTCATATGGCTTTCCTGTGTGCGGCTATTTTTGTTTTTGGACTGCTTTGTTTTGCTGTCGGCCATACTTATCCAATTTCTGAAATACAAAAATACAAACTTTCATTGATATATGCATAGTTAAATAGGGAAATTCCCGTTTGACGCAAAAAAATGCTTAAACGAAACCGAATTTGGAAAAAACTTTAGCATATCTGTAGATATAGAAAAGTTCAGAGGAGATGAAAATGCAAGAACACAAAAGAGGCATGATTCAATCGAATCATGCCTCTTTATGTTATGGCTTATTCGGCGTATTATTTGCCGTGACGCTCGTCGGATACGGTGAGCTTCTTACGGCCTTTGGCGCGACGGGACGCGAGTACACGACGGCCGTTAGCTGTAGCCATGCGCTGACGGAAACCGTGCTTGTTGTTCCGTTTGCGATTGTGCGGTTGGAATGTTCTTTTCATGACTGTATTTTATTTTGTTTTATTTCTGCTTTTGTGTAACGGGTTGCAAAATTAGGAAGTTTTTTTGATTCGGGCAAGAATCTACAGCAATTTTTGCAGGACTTCTTCAATTTCTTTCATTTTAGCGGTAGGTTCAAATCGGGCAACGACTTTTCCGTGACGATTGATGAGGAATTTTGTGAAGTTCCACTTGATGTCAGCTTTTTGGGCGTATTCGGTATCTTGCTTGAGGAGCATCTGGTGCATGAACTTGCCAGTTTCATCGTTGAGATTGAAGCCGCAGAAGGGAGCTTTACGCTTAAGATAAGTGAATAGTGGTGATGCGTTTGGTCCATTCACGTCAATTTTGTCGAATTGTGGAAACTGGATATGGAAGTTTGCCGTGCAGAACTGATGAATTTCGGCGTTGCTACCCGGAGCTTGTGCGCCGAATTGGTTACATGGGAAGTCGAGAATGCAGAACCCCTGAGGTGCATATTTCTCGTAAAGGGCCTCAAGTTCGTTGTACTGTGGGGTGAAACCGCAGCGTGTGGCCGTATTGACGATTAAGAGAACCTGACCTTTGTAGTCCGCCATGCTGACAGGCTGGTTGTTGGCGTCAGAAACTGTTATGCGGTACAGACGTGACTTTGCTGTGAGGTTGAGGATGCACAAGGCGGCCAGTAACAGGGCTGATTTTTTCATTTGATGGGCTTTTAGACGGTTTTTGTATGACAAAGTTAGTAAATTGTGCGTGATTCATTGGATTTTATGAAATAAAAATTGTAACTTCGCGGCGTTATTTGAATAAGGAAAAAATAAAAACAGAATAGAGTTATGATTAAATCTCAAGACATCAAGAACGGAACTTGTATCCGTTTAGACGGTAAATTGTTTTTCTGCATTGAATTTCTCCATGTAAAGCCTGGCAAGGGTAACACCTTTATGCGTACGAAGTTGAAGGACGTTGTGACTGGCTTGGTTCGTGAGCGTCGTTTCAATATTGGTGAAGTGCTAGAAGACGTTCGTGTAGAGCGCCGTCCGTATCAGTTCTCCTACAACGAAGGTGACACTTATCATTTTCTGAATCAGGAGACATGGGATGACGTACCTGTGAACAAAGCGCTCATTACCGGTGTGGACTACATGAAAGAGGGTGACGTGGTTGAAATAGTCACTGATGCATCCACGGAGACCATCCTTTATGCCGAAATGCCCGTGAAGACAGTTCTGAAGATTGTTTACACGGAGCCTGGACTGAAGGGCGATACGGCTACAAACACGACGAAGCCGGCCAAGTTGGAAACCGGTGCCGAAATTCGTGTGCCTCTTTTCATTAACGAAGGAGAATTGGTGGAAGTTGACACGCGTGACGGCTCGTATGTCAACCGTGCCAAGTAATAAGACGTATTTTATTCGAAACATCTTAGGGCAGCGATAGGGTGGAAAAGCCATATCGTTGCCTGTTTTTATCTGTGGCGTGTTAATTCTGGCTCAAGCAGGAACTGTCGGTGCAGATGTTTTATATAGATTTGACTTGGAAGAACACAAGTCCCGTTTCGAATTTCCGAAGTGGGACTTGCGTGAAAGAATGTGCGGCATCAAAAAAGAGGCGTTCCGAAAAGGCACGCCTCTTCTGTTTTTATGGTTTTCTATACCTTTATTTATTATAAAGCAACCAAGCGTCAGGATAAGTGGCACGGAGCTGGTCGCGTGATGAAACGGCACTGGCCTTGTCATCAAACGTTGAAGCAACAACACGGTAGAGCTTGCGGGCTTCGTTGAGCACAATCTGCGCGTTATAACCTTTCCCCTTGAGCGTGTTCTGCAGACCTTCTGCATTAGTCTTCAGGCTGAAGCTGCCACAGATAACACTGAATGCCTTCAGACCGGTTCCACTTACAACAACCACTTTTTCGCTGCGGGTGTCGCTGGTGTCAACAGGCTTTGCCGGGGTTACGGGAGTTACAGGTGTTACCTGGACGGGAGCAGGATTGTCCACCTTCACTTGAGTCTGCTGTTCTGTCTGAGCTTGTGCCTGAGCTTTTTCATAAGCTTTCTTGTACATGCTCTCATTTGACTTACAGGATGAGAAACTTGCAATAGTGCAAACGCCTATTGCCACGATAGCCATTTTCTTGAATGCGTATTTCATTTTGATTAAAATTATGAATTCTACAATATGTAAGCAAAGTTACGATTAGTCTTTCGGATAGCGTATACTGATAGGTTAAAAAAATCAAATCTGAAGCGTATTTTTGGCCAAAAACCATCAGAAGAAGCATTGTAAGTATATTTTCTGTGTCAAAATGGCGATTAAAAAGTATTTTTAAGGAAGAAATTGCTTTTTGTCTCAGAAAAAATGTCTAAGTTTGAAGCCTAAAACTTAAAACATCAAATAAAATGAGAACAGCAAGTGTTTTGGCAGCCCTGTTGGGCGGTTTCGCTTTAGGTGCAACTATTGGTCTTCTTTTTGCCCCGGAGAAAGGTGAGGATTTACGCGCTAAGATAGCCGAGGCTATCCGTGCCCGTGGCATTAAACTCAATCGCGAGGAAATGGAAAGCCTCGTTGACGACATTACAGAAGAACTTAAGGCCGCTCAAGATTAAGAATGGAGCGTACGGACGGTCTCGTCTCACGCCTGTATGCCTCGTTGCGTGAATATCTAGGCTTACAGCGCGAATATATGACGCTGAGCCTGACGGAAATGTTGACTAGGTTACTTACCGCAGTCATCTTGTTCGTCATCTTGTTCGTCGTGTTCATAATCACGCTGATTTTCGTGGCTATGGTCTTGGTCTCCTTGATGCGCACGTTGACGGGTAATGCTATGTTGTCCTATGGACTTGTTGCGTTGCTTTTTGCTGCGATAGGCGTGTTGCTTTATGTAATGCGCAAACCATGGATTGAAAGACCTCTGACTAATTATATTGGGAACGAATTGCTGAAAGACGAAGATGAAAACTTACAATGACAACGCAACTCGCCCCAAGGTGACTTACGAAGATATTCAGCGTCGAAAACAAGACGTGTTAGCGCGTTTACGTCGCGAGGAAAATAATATTAAGCGCCTTACTGATGCTCTTATTGACGATTATCGGCGCCCTGGAAGCGGCGTAATGTCACTGGTAAGCATGAAGCGTACCGGCAGCCTCATTGGTAGTGCGCTTTACGCCTATAAGGTAGGCCGCAGCGTGTGGAAACTTTATATGAAAATGCGCCGACGTTGATAGAATCACAAGCATATAAATTAAAGAAACTATAGTCCGGCGTAGTAAGTGCCGGACTTTTTTTGTATTTTTGCCGCATGAGACTCATGGCAATAGATTATGGGAAGAAACGAACGGGTTTAGCTGTGTCTGATCCCGCTCAAATCATTGCTCAAGGCCTGATAACAGTTGAAACTCCAAACCTGTTGTTGTTCTTGACCGATTATTTCGGACGTGAACCTGTGGAACGTGTAATCATAGGCCGTCCATTACAGAATTCAGGCGATGATTCGGAAAATGCCGGCCGTGTGGATGCTTTTATTACCCGTTTCCGCAAATCTTTCCCGCAGATTCCCATTGAAACGACAGACGAGCGCTTTACTTCAGTGCTTGCACACCGGGCTATGATTGATGGCGGCTTGAAAAAGCAGGCCCGACAAAACAAAGCCTTGGTTGATGAAATCAGTGCAACCATCATTCTGCAATCGTATATGGAAAGCCGAAGAGCGTAAATCAAAATTGCGATTTAACTAAAGCGAATATATTCAGTTATGAAACTACCTATTTATATTTATGGCATGCCTGTCTTGCGCGAAGTGTCACAAGATGTGGAACTCAATCATGATGTGCTTGACCCACTGGTAAAGGACATGTACGAAACTTTAGAAGCTTCGAATGGTGTCGGTCTGGCTGCACCGCAAATTGGAAAATCCATCCGTGTTGTGGTGATTGACCTTGACATACTCTCAGATGATTTGCCTGAATACAAAGGTTTCCGTCATGTATATTTCAATGCCCACATCCATGAAACCAATGACGAGACGGAAACTATGGAAGAGGGCTGTTTAAGTTTGCCTGGCATTTCAGAAAGTGTGACACGTCCCACACGTATACGTGTATCATATGATGACGAAAACTTTATTCATCACGACGAGTGGGTTGAAGGTTATTTGGCCCGCGTCATGCAGCATGAATTTGACCATTTGGAAGGCCGCATGTTTATTGATCATATTTCCACATTCCGAAAACAGATGAACAAAAGCAAACTTTTGGCTTTCCTCAAGGGTAAAACCCATTGTTCGTACAAAGTAAAGACGGTTAAAAAGGCTTGAAGCGTCTCCTAATTCCTATTCTGCTGTTTTTATTCCCGTTATTAGGCAGGGCACAACTGAATGCCGACGGAGTTATAACCATAGGGCGCAATGCACTCTACTATGAAGATTACGCGCTCTCCATTCAATACTTTAATCAGGTCATACAGGCGAAGCCCTATCTGTATGAACCTTATTACTATAGGGCAGTTGCAAAATATTATCTTGGCGATTATATCGGGGCTATCGATGATTGCTCTTTATCAATTGAACGCGATCCGTTCATAGACGATGTTTTCCGTTTGCGTGCCATTAGTTATATCATGAATGCCGAGTATACCAAGGCGTCTGATGATTACCGTCTCTTGCTCAGCCGACGTGATGATGACAAAGATATTTGGCACAATTTGGTTCTTTGTCAAACGTCGATGGATAGTTTGGCTACGGCCGATGCTTTGCTTGACACGATGATTCAGAAATGGCCTACAAACGCGCGTTGCTACATGCTCAAGGCGCAAATAGCCCTTGAACGTCAAGACACGGTACTTGCCGACACTTTGATAAGCCAGACTTTGCGCATCAATCCTTATGATGTCGATGCTTTAGGGGCTCGTGCCATGTTGCAAATGCAACGTGAAGAATATGCAAATGCCGAAGAAACGTATGACAGAGCCATTCTGCAGTCTCCCAAGAAGGCCGGGTTTTACCTGAACCGGGCCATGGCACGTTTTCGCCGTAACAATCTCCGTGGCGCAATGGATGACTACAATATTGCTCTTGACATAGATCCGGACAATTACCCCGGTCACTATAACAGGGGCCTTCTGCGAATGCAAGTAGGTGAGAATAATTTGGCCATTGAGGACTTTAATTTTGTCTTGAAGCGTGAGCCACGCGACCGTCTGGCTCTCTTCAACCGGGCTCTGCTGCTTGAGCAAACGGGTGATTATCGTGGTGCCATCCGTGACTATACTACGGTACTGGAAGATTATCCTAATTTCTTGACAGGTTATGAAAACCGTGCCCGTTGCCGACGTCTGATTGGTCAAGACAAACTTGCTTTAGCCGATGAACGGAAAGTATACATCGCACGTTTGGATGATATGTTCGGAACGGGACATCGCCGTCGGCAGAAGCCGACCCGCAAGCAAAAGGAGCAGGATATAGATGATTACAAGAAGATGGTGGTAGAGAATGATGAGGAGAATATTGCCAAATTCTATGCCAGCGATTATCGTGGCCGCATTCAGAATCGCGATGTGGCTGTTGAGAGCCAGCCTCTCTATCTCCTCACTTTCTTGCCCCAAGGCAGTGGTCTGGCAGTCCGTTCTTCGTATGCCGCATTCCTGGATAAGTTCAACGGCACGGGATTGCTGGAACGGCAAGTTTATTTAGCGTCGCGTGAGGGAGCACTTGATGCCGAAGACATCAAGGCCATTGATGCCGATGTCCTCCGTCTGGCCGGACGTTTGGGGAAAGAGAGCCGCAATATCCCGTTGCTTTTTGCTCATGCTTTTTGTGCTGCAAGCAAGCGTGATTATACGGCGGCGTTGGCTGATCTTGACCAGGCTTTGTCGCTGGACAGTACGTATGTGGCGGCACTTTTCCTTCGTGCTGTGGTTAATGAGAAACAATTGGAGGCGCTCCAATTCAAGAAGGGTCAAGGCGAGGTTTCCCGTGTGCAAGATACGCGACTCGATTATAAACCTGTTCTTGACGATTTCTCACGTGCCATTGCCTATGAGCCTTCCTGTGGTTACATTTATTATAATCGGGGGTGTATTCACGCACGTATAAAAGACATTGCCGCGGCTTTGCAGGATTATGACAAGGCTATTGAATGTCAGCCTTCATTAGCCGAGGCATATTACAACCGTGGGTTGCTCCGTGTGGAACTGGCAGATTACCAAGAGGGCTTTACCGATCTCAGTAAGGCCGGTGAACTGGGACTTTATTCGGCATATAGTCTGATAAAGCATTTTCGGAAGGTTCAGCAGGGCATAAAATAGACGTCAAACCGGGTTTTTATAAGAAAAAACACGGTTTTTGGCGTTTTAAATGAAAAATATTGGCTTCAAAAGTTGTTGTTTAAAGTTTTCTTCCTACCTTTGTTTGCAGGAAATCATAAAACTGTGCCGGTTCGACTGGGAAACTCATCAAATAATTAAACTTAACCGAGTGTCCTTTCCGTATCGATGGCGCGCTGTTTCACATGATTCAGATTACAAAGGTGCGGATGGCCTCAAATCCTGTTTTTACAGAGATTTCATCGCATCACTGGCGCAGTTTTTTTTATGAACATTCTTCTAAGTCAGACATACGGGCGACAAAGTCCGATGTGGGAATGACGAAGTCCGATATAGAAATCCTTATGTCCGGCATGGCATAAGGATTCTTTGATATGGAAGAATCAGTTCCAGCCTTCCTCGTCGTAGTTTTCCATATAGCGTCTCATACCGTTGTCTTCCATGTCATTTTCTGAGGGCGGGTCCCATCCGCGCAGGTTGTTGGTTTCTTCATCTGGCTGATAATGTGATGAAAATGAGGAAGACGTGGCGCCAGTTCCGATTTGTCGCGTTGTATCGGTGGTATCATCCAAAACCTGTTGGACTTCTCTCAGGGCTACTTCAGTCTCATTGATAACCTTCTCGGCTTCTGCCTGCGATATGGCGGGCCTGTGCTGGCATGCAACGCATAAGGTGACGGCAATGATGTAAATGGTAATGCGCATTCTGGTGATTCAATGGCGTAGTTGCGCGAAATAACCGAGTTTGTATATCTTGAAGACCAGCAGGCTGGGGTTCTTTCCTAGCAAGTTGCGGCGTTCCAGACCGGCATACCACTTGTGCCACACTTTGACAAGGGGAAGCAACCGGAGACGGCGCATCCGTTCGACAGTGCGGGTGATGGGTGTACCTTGGGGGAAGAGCCGTGCATGGGTGTTGAGGTTTTGTAGTGCTTGTTCGGTGTTATGAAGAAAATCCTCGTTACTGTTTATGCCGGTATGGATTAACGGGTTGTCGATGTGGTGTACAGGAATGCCCAGTTTCTGCAACTGCATACCGAAGAGCGTGTCTTCATAGCCATATTGGGAGATGATGTCTTCAAAAACCAGTCGGGAAAACACGTTGCGGCTAATGAGTACGTTGAAAGCAGTGAAACTGTTGTACGGATGGGCTTGACGGTATTTTATGTCGCGTATGCGGTTGGCGGCCACCTCGTAACGATAGCGTAACTGGTTGTCGGGGCGTGAATATTCCGGTGTGGTGAGAATGGAACCGCAGATGACGAATTCATTGTCCTTTTCTTGACGGGCTGCCTCCATATAATGTGCTATGAAGTCTGAGTTGTGTACTTTGGCATCGCAGTCAATAATGACGACAAACTCTCCGCTTGAACGTTTGATGCCTTCGTTACGCGTGTTGGCCAGTCCAGTGTTGGCTGTCTTGCGTATAAATTGACAGCCAGGCCATTTGTCGATGGCTTTGTTGGTTTCGAGGGTCTCGGTATTTGTTGAACCGTCGTCAATGACGAGTATTTCATAAGATGAAAGCCCGTAAGCGGCCTCGCATGATTGACGGAGGTCGCTTACGAGCTTGGTACAGTCGTAATTATATTCGGGAATGATGACAGAAAGTTGCATCCGTTACTTTTTAAGCCATTTGTCGAGCCAACGGAAGAACGTCCGCTGCCATAAAACGCCGTTTTGAGGCTTGAGTACCCAGTGATTCTCGTCGGGGAATAGGAGTAACTGGGCGTCAATGCCACGCAAAAGCGCTGCATCAAAGGCAGCCTGTCCTTGCGAGTGAAGGATACGGTAATCTTTCATGCCGTGGATGCAGAGAATGGGCGTGTCCCATTTGTCCACACTCAAGTGTGGCGAATCGGTGTAGGCTTTAAGCGCTTTCCCTTCGGCTGTCCAAGGTGCTGCACCAAGGTCCCAGTTGGGGAACCACATTTCTTCGGTTTCTGCATACTGTTGATGTGTGTTGAAAATGCCGTCATGCGAGATGAAACATTTGAAACGCTTGTTGTGATGTCCGGCTAACCAATAAACACTAAAGCCTCCAAACGAAGCACCTACGCATCCGAGACGGTCTTTGTCAACATACGGCTCTTTGCAGAGGGCATCGATTGCCGACAATTGGTCCTGCATGCAAAGACCTGTGTAGTCGCCGCTGATTTCTTCAAGCCATTCCATCCCAAAGCCAGGTAGGCCACGACGATTGGGAGCAACGACAATGTAACCGTGGGCTGCCATGATTTGGAAATTCCATCTGTAACTCCAGAACTGGCTGACGGGACTCTGCGGGCCGCCTTCGCAGTAGAGCAGGGTGGGATAGGTCTTTGTGGAATCGAAGTGGGGAGGATAGATGACCCATGTGAGCATTTCTTTGCCGTCAACAGTGGGAATCCAACGCTCTTCAACATTACCCATCGTGAGCTGGCTGTAAATGGAACCGTTTTCATCGGTCAGTTGAGTCACTTTATTATTGTCGTTTAAAGCCACTTTGTAGACCTCATCTGCCTGACTCATGCTATGACGTTTGACAATGAGGCTTTGACCTTCGTCTGCCAAAGAAACAAGGCTGTAGTCAAAAGTACCGTCCGTGAGTTTCTGAACGTCACCCTCCAGATTGGTCTTGTAAACCATGATGGTGCCGTGCCAAACACCTGTGAAGTAGAGCGTTTGACTGTCATCGCCCCACAAATAAGTGTCTACGCCTGATTCAAAACTTTCGGTGACATACGTTTTCTTGCCTGTGGCTATTTCATATACGCATAAGCGTGTGCGGTCACTTTCATAGCCGTCACGTTCCATGCTTTGCCATGCAATATATTTGCCGTCGGGCGAGTATTGTGGGTTTTGGTCATAACCCATGTTGCAGTCTTCAGTTTGTTTGTTAATAGATTGGTCTTGTTTACTGCGGGTAGCTTCTGTTTCAGGTTCAACAAAGCCTTCCGGTTTACAGATATTACGTGTGCTACCTTCTTCTAGGTTATACAGAAATATGTCGCTGTCCGTACTAGTTGCATAGTCTACTCCCGTCTTTTTGCGACAGGTATAGGCGATAGTCTTACTGTCAGGACTCCAAGCTAGTTGTTCTGCGCCGCCAAAGGGAAGCATCGGACATTCGTAGGGTTCTCCTTCAAGGATATCTTTCTTTACAGTGACGCTTTTCCCGTCAAATTCAGCCAAGAACGGATGTGGAATCGTTTTTACGAACTGATCCCAGTGTTTATACATGTAATCGTTGATGACCATTCCGCTACTTAGTGACAGGTCTTCGTCATTCTTTTGGATATTAGTTGTGTCTTCAACTTCCATGATGAGGATAAGTTGTTTCTCATCGGGAGATAGCAGAAATTCACTGATGTCATCGTTGAGGTCAGAAACTTGTTTGCGCCCGCTGCCATCGGCATTCATTGTCCAAAGCTGGTTACTGCCGCTCTTGTTCGACAGAAAGAGCACTTTCTTACCATTATTAAAGAATACAGGTCCGCGTTCGTTATCATTTGTCTTCGTCAACAATTTATTGTCATTCTTGTCAAAGTCTTGCTTGTAGAGTATAGTATGGCTCTTATTCTGTTCAACGCTGTAGTAAGTTACGTTGTAAATGGCCATCTTGTTGTCCGGTGCCATTTGATAGGAACCAATACGTCCGAGTGACCACAGGGCTTCCGGAGAAAGCAGGTCGTTTTCAAAAGTCGTTGTTGATTTGCCAATAAAGTCTTTCCCTGTTGATGAATCAGAGCAGGAAATGGTGGCTAATGTTGCCATAACACTTAAAGAAAGGAATAAAGTTTGGATTTTCATTGTGATTGGTTTAGTATTAAATGAAATAAGGAGGGACAGCCCCTTTTTACCATGAGCCATTCCTCCTTTACTAACGGAATTATCTTCTTTTCATTCGCTGCTGTTGCTGTTCTTGTTGCTTTTGCAAAGCTTCAAGACGCGCAGCCAGACCGCTGACTTTCTTAGGATTGTTCTTGTTCTTCTGATAGTTTTCTTCCAATTTCGCAAGTAACTTCTTGTCATCTGTACGCCAGCGTAACCACCACATGGTGATGGCACTTGCTAGCAATGAGATAAAGTAATAATAGTTCAAACCGGACGAGTAGTCATTGAAGATAAAGAAGAAGAACAGAGGCATGAGCATCATCATCCATTGCATCATCTTCATTTGTTCTGCCTGCTGACCCATCATCGAGTCTCGCTGTTGTTTCATGTTTATCCAGCTATATAGTAAATTGGAAACACAGAATAGTAGGCAGAAAATACTGAGGTGGTTGCCTATAAGAGGCAGTTTGGAACCCCAACTGAGTACATCGT
>JAEEGG010017376.1_pt1 | contig 14800 bp, 11 predicted proteins | sample 9134161 | NCBI WGS metagenome assembly JAEEGG01 (sample SAMN16246543, study PRJNA631951) | gut metagenome | biome: gut microbiome; feature: rumen; material: CR-attached | host: Bos | place: Iran: Karaj | collected 2018-10
GGACCGTGAAAAAGGATATGGTCCAGAGCCTCCCCCCTCATCATGGCAGCTTTCACATAGATATTGAGCTTTTCAATAATCTGTTGCTGCCCGTGAAACTGGGTAAAGTCCTGCGGCCTTATCTTATTGTCAAAGTCCTTGTCCTTTACCTGAGACTCTTCCCTCGGATTATAATATTCGATAGCCATATAACTATTACTTGTACTACAAAATTACATTTATTTTTGAAGAAAAGAAGGCCTGAAGGAATATGGCCACCCCGGCCAAGGAAGAGGGAGGTTGCCTGCTGGATACGAGTTCTGCGAAGCAGGACGAAGTAGACAGGAGGAGGGTACGAGTGAGTATCAGCGAACGAGCTTCCTGAAGGCCTTACTTTTCTTCAATACATCATAATTATCAATAATACCTTTTAAAAAAAATTCTATGATGATTATTATTGTTTGTTGATAGTGTTTATAAGTATTTAAAACGGCTGTAGAGATAGATAGAGGGCAGTTTTTATAAAAAAGCCGTGTTGATTTGAATGTTTATAAAAACCAATAAATAGATTTTATAATTCAGAGGATATTTTTATGGTGTTGAAAACTCCCGAATTTTATAAGAAAATATCCACATATTATCAGCACAATTTAAACACTTAATCAACGCAAAAAGGCGGGATGACCCGCCTCCTTGCATATAGAAAAATAAACACTTAAACTCCTTAGTCTTTGAACTTTGCCTTCAGGAACTCCCTGTTCAGGCGAGCGATGTGACTCACGCTGATCTTCTTGGGACACTCCATCTCGCAAGCCCTTGTGTTGGTGCAGGCACCGAAGCCCAGTTCGTCCATCTTGGCAACCATAGCCTTGGCACGCCTTGCACCCTCGACCTTGCCCTGAGGAAGCAGAGCCAGAGAGCTGACCCTTGCAGCAACGAACAGCATAGCAGAACCATTCTTGCAGGTAGCTGCGCAGGCACCGCATCCGATGCAGGCTGCAGCATCCATACTCTCCTCGGCATTGTCCTTATTGATAGGAATTACGTTTGCATCAGGAACACCGCCGGTGTTTACATTGATGAAACCGCCAGCCTGCAGGATCTTGTCATATGCACGACGGTCCACTACGAGGTCCTTTATGATGGGAAAACCGTTGTTTCTCCAAGGCTCGATGGTGATGGTGCTGCCATCCTTGAACTTGCGCATATACATCTGGCAGGTAGTGACACCGCTCTCAGGACCGTGTGCACGGCCGTTGATGTAGAGTGAGCAGGCACCGCAGATACCCTCACGGCAGTCGTGGTCAAAACTTACGGGACCTTCCTTGCTCTTGCAACCCTTGTCGAAAGATACGGGATCTATATCAGCGTTCACAAGTTTCTCGTTGAGAATATCAAGCATTTCGAGAAACGAAGTATCGGGCGAGATGCCGTCGATATTGTAAGTCTCGAAGTGACCTTGTGACTTGGCGTTTTTCTGACGCCATATTTTCAATGTGAATTTCATAGCTTAATCTTTATAGTTACGGGTTGCAACAGTGCAATATTTGAATTCAAGCGGTTCCTTGTGGAGTTCAGGCTCTTTGTCTTCGCCCTTGTACTCCCAGGCAGCGACATACATGAAGTTCTTGTCGTCGCGTTTGGTCTCACCGTCTTCGGTCTGCATTTCTTCGCGGAAGTGTCCGCCGCAAGACTCTTTGCGGTTGAGGGCGTCGATAGCCATCAGTTCGCCGATCTCGAGGAAGTCGGCCACGCGGAGGGCCTTCTCAAGTTCCTGGTTGAAGTGAGAATTGTCGCCGTCTACGAATACGTTTGTCCAGAATTCCTTCTTGAGGTCGCGGATCTTCTGGATTGCAGTCTTCAGACCGGCTTCGTTGCGGGCCATTCCGACGTATTCCCACATAATGAGACCGAGCTCCTTGTGGATGCTGTCGACAGTGCGTTTTCCTTTGACAGAGAAGAGTTTGTCGATTCTCTCGCGAACATTCTTCTCAGCCTCTGCGAATTCCGGAGCGTCGGTGTTGACCTTGGGCTCCTGGATCTTCTTGGCCAGATAGTCGCCGATGGTGTATGGAAGGATGAAATATCCGTCTGCAAGGCCCTGCATAAGGGCAGATGCACCGAGGCGGTTTCCACCGTGGTCAGAGAAGTTGGCCTCGCCGATGGCATAAAGACCGGGGATTGTGGTCTGCAGGTTGTAGTCAACCCAGAGACCGCCCATTGTATAGTGGATGGCCGGGAAAATCATCATAGGCTCCTTGTAAGGATCCACGTCGTTGATTTCCTCGTACATCTGGAAGAGGTTTCCATATTTTTCCTCGATATAGGCCTTGCCTTTCTGCTCCATGCAGGTCTTGAAATCGAGGAACACGGCCAGACCCTGCTCGTTCACGCCGTAGCCGGCATCGCAACGCTCCTTGGCGGCCCTTGAAGCCACGTCGCGCGGCACGAGGTTACCGAAGGCGGGATAGCGTCTTTCGAGGTAGTAGTCACGGTCTTCTTCAGCGATGTCGCTGGGTTTCTTGGTGCCCTTGCGGATGGCGATCACGTCGTCCATCTTCTTGGGAACCCAGATGCGGCCGTCGTTACGCAGCGACTCAGACATCAGAGTCAGCTTGCTCTGCTGGTCACCGTGCACCGGGATGCAGGTCGGGTGGATCTGCGCGAAGCAGGGGTTTGCGAAGCAGGCCCCCTTGCGGTAGCACTGCATTGCCGCAGAACCGTTGCTGTTCATAGCGTTGGTGCTGAGGAAGTAGGTGTTTCCATAACCACCGGTGGCAAGAACCACTGCGTGGGCTCCGAAACGCTTGATTTCGCCTGTCGTAAGGTCACGGGCGATGATGCCTTTGGCTTCGCCGTTGATGACTACGAGGTCGAGCATCTCGTGGCGCGGGAAACTCTGCACCTTGCCTTTGGCAACCTGACGGTTGAGGGCGGCATATGCTCCCAGAAGCAGCTGCTGGCCGGTTTGTCCGCGGGCATAGAAAGTACGGCTTACCTGTGCTCCACCGAAAGAACGGTTGTCAAGCAGTCCGCCGTAGTCCCTTGCGAAAGGAACGCCCTGTGCCACGCACTGGTCAATGATGTTGTTGCTCACTTCGGCCAAACGATATACATTGGCCTCACGGCTGCGATAATCTCCGCCCTTGATGGTGTCGTAGAATAGACGGTAGATGGAGTCATTGTCGTTCTGGTAGTTCTTGGCAGCATTGATACCTCCCTGGGCGGCGATAGAGTGGGCGCGGCGGGGAGAGTCGCTGATGCAGAAAATCTTTACGTTGTATCCAAGTTCTCCAAGGGTTGCGGCGGCGGAAGCGCCTCCGAGTCCGGTACCGATGACGATGATGTCGAGTTTCTTCTTGTTGGCAGGACTGACGACTTTGATGTGCGCCTTGTGGTTAGTCCATTTCTCAGCCAACGGGCCATCGGGGACTTGTGATTTCAATTCGATCATTATAGTTAGTTTAGTTGGTATTTCGATTCTTACAAATATCCTAACTTTTTTTGAATAATTTGTAATTTTGCAGCGATAAAAAATACCGATATGGAATTTTTTGCAACGGCAGGCAATGTTCCCGTCCACATCAACGATACCGGAAAAGGAGACAAAACCCTCATTTTGCTTCACGGCTATCTCGAGACGATGTATGTGTGGAACGAATTTGCCGACGCTCTCAAGGATTTCTGCAGAGTCATAACCATCGATCTGCCGGGCCACGGACTGTCTTGCGGCGCCCCCGTGAACACTATGGATTTTATGGCCACGACCGTGAAGGGCGTGCTTGACAAATGCGGTGTGGAAAAGGCTTTTGTGGGAGGCCACTCGATGGGTGGATATGTGGCTCTGGCGTGCTGCAGGATATTTCCAGAGACTTTCGAGGGCCTGATGCTGATCAACAGCAACCCCTACGCCGACCCGGCCGAAAAAGCCGCCGACAGGGCCCGTGAAATAGAAGACATTCGTGCAGGAAGGCTGATGTCGATAGCCGAAGCCGCGGTGCCGAAGATGTATTATTCCGAGAATCTCAGGCGCTGCGACGACAAGATCATAGAGACCATAGAACTGTGCGACACCCACGACCCAGAGGGCATCGTATCGTGCCTCAAGGGAATGATGGAGCGTCCCGACAGTTGCGCTCAGATGAAGGATCCTGCGATTCCTGTGATGGCGATTATGGGCGACCACGACAATTTCATGCCGATGGAGAAGATCCTGGCGATGAAGGAATCATTTCCCAAGGTGCGCTTCGAAATCGTCGAGAACTGCGGTCACAACAGCTTCATCGAGCAGACCGCGCAGGACGTGGCCCTGGTGCGCGATTTCTTGAAAATATAGCTTTAAGGAATGGATACTGGTGTTTTAGCGGCGGTAATACGCGACAAGGACAGCGAGCGCACGGCGACCGAATACCTTGACGAGCTGGAATTCCTGGCGATGACGGCCGGGGTGACCACTCTGCGCCGCTTCACGCAGCGTCTGGACCATCCCAACAACCGCTTCTACTTCGGCACCGGCAAGCTCGAGGAAATCAAACAGTACGTCCAGGAACACGAAGTGGACTACATCATCTTCGACGACGAACTGACACCCTCGCAGATGCGAAACATCGAGAAAGAGACCAAGGTGAACGTCATCGACCGTACCGGCCTCATCCTCGACATTTTCGCCCAGAGGGCAGCAACGGCCTATGCCAAAACCCAAGTCGAACTCGCTCAGTATCAGTACCTTTATCCACGTCTGACCGGTATGTGGACCCACCTCGAGCGTCAGCGCGGAGGTATCAATATGAGGGGTCCCGGTGAGAGCCAGCTGGAGACCGACCGCCGTATCGTCCTCGACAAGATCACCCGTCTGAAGGAGCAGTTGCGCAAGATCGACCGCCAGATGGAGTCGCAGCGCGGCAACCGAGGCTCGATGGTGCGCATTTCGCTGGTAGGATATACCAACGTGGGCAAAAGCACCCTTATGAATCTGCTGGCCAAGAGCAATGTTTTCGCCGAAAACAAGCTGTTCGCGACGCTCGACACCACCGTCCGCAAGGTCGTCATAGAGAATCTGCCCTTCCTGCTGAGCGACACCGTAGGATTCATCCGCAAACTGCCCACACAGCTCATAGAATCGTTCAAGAGCACCCTCGACGAGGTGCGCCAGAGCGATATCCTGATGCACGTGGTGGACATTTCACACCCGGGTTTCGAGGATCAGATTGCCACCGTAGAGCGTACTCTGCGCGATATCGGGGCCGGCGACAAGCCCTGCTTGATGGTATTCAACAAGATAGACGCCTACGAGCACGAGGAGTACGACGAGTTCAGCCTCGACGATAAGACTCTGCGCAATTACACCCTCGAGGAGATGAAGAATATGTGGATCGCCCGCGAGCACACTCCTTGCATCTTCATCAGCGCGAAGGACAAGATCGGCATCGACAAACTGCGCAACGACCTCTACAAGATGGTTGCGGAAATCCACGCCGGACGCTATCCCTTCAACAATTTTCTCTGGTAATTTTACAGCATGAAGCCCTCCGCATCGTGGCGATAGGGGTGCTGCGTAAGAGACTATTATTCTAGTCTCCCAGCAGCAGCCCCTGAGCCCCAAGGAGGGCCAAGCACAAAAAAAAGAGGCACATTTCTGCGCCTCTTCTTCATATCGTATTTAACGTATTAGCGGAGCTGGAAGATAACCGGGAAGGTGTAGGTTACGCGGACGGGTTTGTCACGCTGCATACCCGGTTTCCATTTCGGTGAAGCTGAAACCACCCTGACAGCCTCTTTGTCAAGAGATGAGTCCACACCACGGAGCACCTTCACGTCGCTTACAGAACCGTCGGTATTAACCGTGAACTGGAGGGTAACACGGCCCTGGATACCGTTTTCCTTAGCGATCTCAGGATACTCGAGCTGTGAGTTCACCCACTTAGAGAAGGTGTTCGCATCACCGCCCTGGAAGGTCGGTTTGTTCTCTACCAATGCGAACGGAATGGCCTCTTCCTCAACCTCTTCCTCTTCTACGGTCTCGATATAGTCCATGATTTCCACACCAAGGGTGGCGTCGTCCTCGAATGAGAACACAGCGTCGTCCACCTGGATATTGTCATCGACGATGTCGATAGCGTCTGAAAGGACGGGGATTTTGGGCATCTCAGGCGGAGGAGTCTGCTCTTCCTGAGTGATAGGGATGATTTCTTCCTCGATGATCACAGAATCCTGCTGATCGAAGATAGATTCTTTCTTCTCTTTGCTCTGCCATTCGAATGCTAGCAGAACGAGGCCCAGAACAATAATAAAGCCGATTTCACGGAACAGAGTCACTGTCCTGGAGAGGTCTGCCTTAGGTGATTTTTTAACTTCCATCGTATGTTATTTTTTCTCTTTCTAAGATGTACGGTGTGTAAAGTTAGAAAGAAATATTTTTTCAACAAAAAAATTGTTAATAAAATCGGTTAACAACTTTTGTTGAGAAGTTATACAAGATTCATGCCCTTAAGCACGTCGTTGGTTTTGGAAACAGCGGCAGCGCTCTTCTCAAATGCCTCTTTCTCAGCTGCATTGAGCTCAATTTCAACCACTCTCTCAACACCGTTCTTGCCGAGAACTGCGGGAACGCCGATGCAGATGTCGTTCTTGCCGTATTCGCCTTCGAGAGCTACGCAGCAGGGGAACACTTTCTTCTGGTCGAGGATGATTGACTTTGTCATAACAGCTGCGGCTGCACCGGGACCGTACCAGGCGCTGGTGCCGAGGAGACCGGTGATGGTTGCTCCACCGACCATTGTGTCGGCAACGACCTTGTCGGCTGCTTCCTTGCTGAGAAGCTTGGTGACGGGCTGTGACTTGTAGGTAGCCTTGCTGATCAGAGGGATCATAGTGGTGTCGCCGTGACCGCCGATAACGATGCCTTCAACGTCGCTCGGGGCTGCGCCGAGAGCCTGGCTGAGGTAATATGTGAAGCGGCTGCTGTCGAGCTGTCCACCCATACCTACGACTTTGTTCTTGGGCAGACCTGAAGTCTTGTAGGTGAGGTAGGTCATTGTATCCATCGGGTTGGCGATGATCATGAAAACGGCGTTGGGAGAATACTGGAGGGCATTCTTTACAACAGAATTCACGATGCCGGCGTTCACGCCGATGAGCTCTTCGCGGGTCATACCCGGTTTGCGGGGAATACCTGAGGTGATGATAACGACATCAGAATCAGCAGTTGCTGCATAGTCGTTGGTTACGCCCTTGATGCGGCTGTCGAAGCCATAAAGCTTTGCGGTCTGCATCATATCGATGGCTTTACCTTCTGAAAGACCTTCCTTTATATCAATCAAAACAATGTCGCTGACACAGTTGAGGTGAGCGATAGCGTTTGCACAGGTGGCACCCACATTACCGGCGCCGATTACAGTTACCTTTGACATTTCAAAAAATTTATACTTGTTTTTATTACTTTTGCCTTGAATTATACTAATTCAGAAAGGCAAAGGTATAAATTTTATCCAAAGTTTAAGCAAGTAAATATGATCTGTTTCTTTTCGGAAGATATCGCTTTCAATCTTCAATCAAAAATGCTGTTCAAGAAGTGGTTAAAGAAGTTGGCGGAGGGCTCGGGCCACAGCGTCGGCAACCTCAACTACATCTTCTGCAGCGATGCCTATCTACTGGATATGAACAGGCAGTACCTGGGCCACGATTACTATACCGACATCATCACTTTCGACAGCCGTGAAAACCCTGATTCAAAGAAGGTTGACGGTGATGTTTTCATCAGCGTCGACACTGTCCGTGCGAACGGGGAGGAGTATGGGGAAGGATTCGAGAGGGAGCTGCACAGGGTGATGGCCCACGGCCTGCTGCATCTTACGGGCTATGACGACGGCACTGAAGCCGAGCAGAAGAGGATGCGCGAAGCCGAGAATGCGGCGCTTGCTCTCCTTGATTCCCTGCGTGAAGAATAATGCACTTTGATTACGACATAATCGTTGTTGGTGCCGGGCACGCCGGCTGTGAGGCCGCGACTGCTGCGGCAAGGATGGGTGCGCACGTGCTGTTGGTGACGATGGATATGCGAAACATCGCCCAGATGAGCTGCAACCCGGCCATCGGCGGTATTGCCAAAGGCCAGATAGTCAGGGAAATAGATGCTTTGGGCGGATTCTCGGGCATTGTGACGGACCGCAGCACCCTGCAGTTCCGTATGCTCAATATGAGCAAGGGCCCTGCGATGTGGAGTCCCCGCGCGCAGTGCGACAAGACGCTCTACACGCTTCACTGGCGCCAGGTGCTTGAGGACACTCCGAACCTCGACATATGGCAGGACGTCGTCACGAAACTGACCATCCGTGACTCTAAGATATACGGTGTCGAAACCCAGCTCGGCACATCCTTCACCGGCAAGGCTGTCATCATCACTGCCGGCACCTTCCTCAACGGCAAACTTTTCATCGGACAGCAGACCACAGTGGGTGGCCGTATAGGTGAGCTATCGAGCTTCGGACTCGGCGAACAGCTTGCTGCAGAGGGGATTAAAGTGGCTAGAATGAAGACTGGTACACCACCTCGCATTGATACCCGCTCCATAGATCTGAGCGCTCTCACGGTTCAGGAGGGAGATGCTAATCCGGCCCGGTTCTCGTTCCTTCCGATACCTTCGGCCATCCAGGAAAAAGGTGTCCAGAAAGATTGTTATATAGTCCACACCAACGAAAGAGTACACGAAATCCTGCGCAGCGGCTTCGACCAGAGTCCGCTCTTCACCGGCAAGATCGTCGGCATCGGACCTCGCTACTGTCCTTCAATCGAAGACAAGCTCCGCACTTTCGCCGGCAAGGACAGCCACCAGCTCTTCCTGGAGCCGGAGGGTTGGACCACCAGCGAATACTATCTTCAAGGCTTCTCCTCTTCGCTTCCTTTCGATGTCCAGATCAGGGCTCTGAGGGAAATCAAGGGCTTTGAGAACATCAAGGTTTTCAGGCCTGCCTATGCCGTGGAATACGACTATTTCGACCCGGTCCAGCTGCACGCTACACTTGAGAGCAAGGTGATTTCGGGGCTTTATCTGGCAGGGCAGGTGAATGGTACGACGGGCTACGAAGAGGCTGCGGCTCAGGGCCTTATGGCTGGAATTAATGCGACTTTGGCCATTCAGAACCGCGGGGAATTCATCCTCAAGCGCGACGAGGCTTACATCGGCGTGCTCATCGACGACCTCATCACGAAGGGCGTGGACGAGCCTTACAGGATGTTCACTTCGAGGGCTGAATACCGCATCTTGCTGAGGGGTGACAATGCGGACTACCGCTTGACTGCGAAAGGGTATGAGATTGGCCTGGCCAGCAAGGAGAGGTATGAGAATATGCTTTCGAAGTATTATGCGGTCGGCCGTCTGAAGGACGAGATCTGCACGACTTCGATCCGCCCGGAGGATGTCAATCCTTATCTCGAGAGTGTGGGCTCTGCTCCTATCGAGAACCGCAAGAAGATTGCTGAGTTGCTGACGAGGCCTTTTGTCAATATAAAGGAGTTCGAGGAAAAAGTTCCACGTGGAACATTCGTGGATATAGACGGTATCCTTGCGGCTTGCGGTATCGAGGATGGCAGGCGCGACGAGATCGTGGAGGCTGTGGAGATTGCCGTGAAGTATCAGGGTTACATCGACCGCGAGAAGAAGCTTGCCGACAAGATCCTCCGTCTGGAGAACATCAAGATTCCGGAGGACTACGATTTCTCAAAGATCACGGCGCTGTCCATCGAGTGCCGCATCAAGCTCGACCGCTACAGGCCGCGCACCATTGCGCAGGCATCGCGCATCTCCGGCGTTTCCCCCGCCGACATCTCGGTCCTCCTCGTCCACTTTGGTCGGTAATCACTGCCTTTTTGTTGCATATGGGATAACGCCTTCGGGAGCAGAGTGCGTCCGGGCGGCGGATTTCACTTCGGCCACCTGTCGCGACGAACTCGCCCTTTTAGTCTGCATCTTTCGTTGTCGGCATGCCTCCATCTCAATCTGCGCCTAACGTGGCTCAGACATCATCGCTCCCGGGCGGCGGCCTCAGCTCATCCTGGTTTCCGCCCTCCCGCAATGCTCCCTACGTCGTTTCCCTAGCCACAAACGGCTCGCCTTAGACGGAAAGAAGGTCTGAGCGGGGGCTGGCCACCCGCGGCACGCAGAGCGGGAGGGACCCGACGACAGCGAGTTATCGCGCAGCGATGACGATGAAGGCGTTGGGAGGGATTGGAGTGAGCCGAAGGCGAACGGAACCCCCCGAAGGCCTTGCTTTCCGTCATAAAAGGCGAAGCCGCAAGTTCCCGTCAGCCACCAATAGTCAGTATACTTATAATAGGTAAGGTTTGCCGCGTTTCCACGCAACCGGAGCCTTGGATATCTCCCAGCTCCGTGCAGCATTGTTGTAGCCCTGGTAGAAAAGCCAAGAGCGTCCGTCCGTATCCCTGAAGATGTCGGGATGTCCCGATTCCATCTCGTTCCAGCTGCCTGGCTCCCCGTTGCGGAGGAACGGCTCCTGCGACATACGCTCCCAGTGGATGCCGTCCTTGCTCGTGGCGACTCCGATCATCTGCGGCGAACGGTTGTATGCTCCGGCATAGAACATATAGAGAGTCTTGCCACGGACAATTGTTGTCGCACCCTCGATGCACTTGCCTTCCCAGTCAAGCTCCGGCTTCAGTATCGGCTCGTCGAGTTGCAGCGTCCAGTCGCCGGCGTGCAGACCAGAATTCTTGTTGGCGGCAGCCACACCCTGGAACTGGATTTCCTGAGCAGGGTCCCGTGTAGCAAAATACATAAAGTACTTGCCGTCGAATTCCACCACCTCCGCATCGATAGCCCTTCCGCAGTTCCAGGCGCCTGTCGCAGTGAACACCGGGTTGCTTGGGTCATGCTCGAAATTCACGCCGTCCACCGAAGTCGCGTGGCAGATGGCCTCAGTTCCGAAATTGCCGTAAGACTGATAGAACAGGTGAAGAGTGTCGTTGCGGATGATAGCACCAGGAGCGCAGATTGCATTCGTCTCAGCTTCCTGCTGAGGGAGAATTTGTGAAATTCTTTTCCAGTTCGTCAGATCGTCGCTCTCCGCAATTCCGACGCAAAGACGGTTTACCCCGGCACTGTCGGGGTAGTATGCAGAGTAATACATAAAATATTTGCCATTGAACTTGACGATGTTTTCGTCCTTGGCAAAGGGATCAGACGTATACGCAGTGTCTATGAAAAGCATCTCCCCGTCGCGAAAATCGGGTCTGTGGCTACATCCAGAGGGGGTAAGAAGTGATACAACTGTAAACAGAGCGATGAGAAAAGTTCCACGTGGAACAAATCTTAACATAGCTATTGATAAATTTCTTTTATGGTATCTTTGTATTTAGCGTAGATGTTTGCACGCTTCAGCTTCAGCGTCTGGCTCAGCATCTTGTTGTCCACAGTCCACTCGTCATTGACAAACTGCTCTCGCTTGATTTGCTCGTGAGGAGCGAGAGTCTCGTTGACCTTCTCGATCTGTGTCTGCAGCAGTTTCTGGATTTCAGGTTTCTGCAGCAGGTCGTCATTGTCAGTGAATTTGATCTTCTTGTATTTGGCGTAAGATGCGAGTTTGCTGAATGACGGGATGATGATCGCAGAGGCGAATTTCTCGTTCTCGCCCACCACCATACAGTTCGAAATGAAGTTTGAAGTCTCCTTGATTCGCGTCTCAATGGCCTGCGGAGCCACATATTTGCCGTTCGACAGCTTGAAAATCTCCTTCTTGCGGTCGGTGATCTTCAGGTATTTGTCATCCTGAAGGTAGCCGATGTCGCCGGTGTGCAGGAAGCCGTCCTTGTCGATGATCTCGGCAGTCAGCTCAGGAGCCTTGTAATAACCCAGCATCACGTGCGGGCCCTTGGTGAGAACCTCGCCGTCGCTGGCGAACTTCAGCTGAGTGCCTTCGATGGGAGTGCCCACAGTGCCGATCACCTGGATGCGGTGCCTCGGGTCGCCCACAGCGATCACAGGAGAAGTCTCGGTCATTCCATAGCCTTCATAGCACTGGATGTTTGCGGCAGTGAAGCAGCGGAGGATTCGGGGTTGGATGGAACTTCCGCCCGAAATCACCTGCATTTCCTTCTGTCCGCCCAGTTTCTCGCGCCATTTGCTGTAAACGAGCTTGTCGAACATCCTGCGGCGCCACTGATACAGCGCACCGTCATTGTAATTGTCGTAGTTGTTGGCGAACTTCCAGGCACGGCGGTAAACAAGAGCCTGGATGCCCTTGAGGCTGGTGCGGGCCGCTTCGAGCTTGCTGTACAGCATCTCCATAACCCTCGGAACGGCACAAAACCCGTCTGCCTTGCTGTCCTTGAGGTCGGCTGCGAAGTTTGCTATGTCAGTATAATAAATGCTTATACCTTTCTCCTGATAATGATAGTTCATCGAGCGCTCATAAGTGTGGCAGAGCGGCAGAAACGATATCATTTTGTTCTCCTTGCCCAGATACTGGCGTACAGCGTGTCCGTGCGAGTTGAAAACCAGGTTGTAATGGCTCAGCATCACACCCTTCGGCTGTCCGGTGGTTCCTGAAGTATATATAAGTGAGAAGAACTCGTCTTTGTCGGTGTTGCGGATGTTGTCGGAAATGACCGCTTCGAGATCCTCCTTGTCCTTTTCTCCCTCTGCCAGGAACTGCTTGAAGCAGTAGTGGCTGTCGCTTTCGTCGATGAGAATCACCTTGGCAGGCTTGTCCATCTGCTCTGCAACCGGAGCGATCTTCTTATAGAGCAGCTCGTTGCCGATAAAGATTATTTCAGCCTCGGAGTGATTGAATATATAAAGGTAATCATCGGGGCTGAGAGTGGGATACACCGGAGTGTGGACCATTCGCGACAGTGCGCAGCCCATATCGATGAAATTCCACTCAGGGCGGTTGTTGCAGATGCTGATGATTCTGGTGCCGGGCTTGAGACCGAGGGCCAGAAAGCTTCTAGCGGCAGCGTGGGAGAGGCGCACGTAGTCTTTGGTGCTATATTTAACCCATTGATTATTAATGCGTCTGGCCAGCATGTCCTCTTTGTCAGGACAAATCTGTTCCAGATTGGTGAGGAGATCGAATACGCGGGTTAGTTCCATAAAATACAACCATTAGCGGGGCAAAGGTAACAAAAAACACAGACTGTCATCCAGGCAGCCTGTGTTTCATCGAATTCTTGTAGAATATTACTCTTTAGTCTTGTCAACGATCTCAGCAGTCGGAGCGTTCTTCTTCACAGAAGCGATACCGTTCTCCATGTTGGCGTTGTTTGAGTACATTTCGCTGGTACCGATCACCTGACCGTTGGTAGCAACCAGGTTGAAGAAAGGTTTGCCATTCTTTGCGGTCTTGCGCTCGAAACGAGCATCGTCAAGGCTGTTTTTCTTTACAGATGCAATGCCGTTGAGGCAGCCGTCCATTGACTTGTAGCCCTGGCTGGTGAGGATTACCTGGCCGTTGGCGGCCTTGAGGTCGAACTGAACGTCTCCGTTTGTGCGGAGTTTGATAACGAATTTGCCCATTGTTTTGAGTTATTTAATTGGTTAGTTTATAGTCGATTTCTACAAAATTAAAAAACAAATTAGTTTTTAACAAGCAAACTGGTCATCGAAGTTTGGCTTTGCAGAATGCCGTGCAGTTTGTCGATGGAAACGCGCTCCTGCTTCATGCTGTCGCGCTCGCGGATGGTGACGCAGTTGTCATTCAGCGTGTCGTGGTCGATAGTGATGCAGAAAGGAGTACCGATGGCATCCTGACGGCGGTAGCGCTTGCCGATGGAGTCTTTCTCGTCGTACTGGCAGTTGAAGTCGTATTTGAGGATGTCCATAATCTCGCGTGCCTTCTCGGGCAGGCCGTCTTTCTTAACCAACGGCAGCACGGCGGCCTTGACGGGTGCCAGGGCTGCAGGAATGCTCAGCACTACGCGCTCTTCGCCGTTCTCAAGCTTCTCCTCGTGATATGAGCTTGAGAGCACTGCGAGGAAGCAGCGGTCCAGACCGATAGAGGTCTCGATGACGTAGGGAGTGTAGTTCTCGTTCTTTTCAGGGTCGAAATACTGGATCTTGCGGCCGCTGTATTTCTGGTGGTTGCCAAGGTCGAAGTCGGTGCGTGAGTGGATTCCCTCGAGCTCCTTGAAGCCGAAGGGGAATTCAAACTCGATGTCGGTGGCTGCGTTGGCGTAGTGAGCCAGCTTGTCGTGGTCGTGGAAGCGGTATTTCTCGTCGCCCAGCCCCATCGCCTTATGCCATTTCAGTCGTGTCTCTTTCCATTTTGCGAACCAGTCGAGTTCGGTGCCGGGCTGGATGAAGAACTGCATCTCCATCTGCTCGAACTCCCTCATACGGAATATGAACTGACGGGCTACGATTTCGTTGCGGAAGGCCTTTCCGATCTGTGCGATGCCGAAGGGGATCTTCATACGCCCGGTCTTCTGCACGTTGAGGTAGTTTACAAAAATACCCTGTGCGGTCTCGGGACGCAGGTAGATGGTGCCGTCCTCACCGCTGATGTTGCCCAGCTGGGTGGAGAACATAAGGTTGAACTTACGCACCTCGGTCCAGTTCTTGGTGCCGCTGATAGGGCAGACGATGTCGCTGTCGATGATGATCTGCCTCATCTCGTTCAAGTCGTTGTCGTTGAGGGCCTTGACCATACGGTTGTGCACTTCGTCCCATTTGGCCTGGGTGCGGAGCACATTGGGGTTGGTGGCAAGGAACTGGGCCTCGTCGAAGCTGTCGCCGAATTTCTTGCGGCCTTTCTCCACTTCCTTCTTGATCTTGTCTTCCAGTTTGGCGAGATAATCCTCGATGAGGACG
>JAEEGG010017384.1_pt1 | contig 14792 bp, 10 predicted proteins | sample 9134161 | NCBI WGS metagenome assembly JAEEGG01 (sample SAMN16246543, study PRJNA631951) | gut metagenome | biome: gut microbiome; feature: rumen; material: CR-attached | host: Bos | place: Iran: Karaj | collected 2018-10
GGGAGAGCCCGGAGTTGACGATGTTAAACTTGATAAGGTTGTAATGGATGCGGTTTATGAGACAAGATGGAAGACAATGTATCATGCAGAGTGCTTCATCGGTCTTGATCCCGAGTTCATGGTTAAGGCTCACCTTCTCATTCCCGAAGGAGAGGAGAACCTTCTTTACAACTGGATGCTCAACTTCCAGTATATGTCAGACGCTTACGTTAAGATGTACAAGAACTCCAAGCCCGTTGGTGACGGCAAGGAGCCTGACATCTACATCTTCTCGGATCCTCAGTGGGAGCCCCACGAAGCACCCGATGTTGATTACAGCTGCTTAAGCGATCCCAGAACTCTCTGCTACTTCGATACAAACCAGAACTGCGCTGCAATCCTTGGTATGAAGTACTTCGGTGAGCACAAGAAGGGAACACTTACCATCGCTTGGGCTATCGCAAACAGAAACGGCTACGCATCCTGCCACGGCGGACAGAAGGAGTACTCGCTTCCCGGCGGCAAGAAGTTTGTTGCTTCCGTTTACGGTCTTTCAGGATCCGGTAAGTCCACACTTACACATGCAAAGCACGGCGGAAAGTACGACAAGGACGGCGGTATCAAGGTTCTTCATGATGACGCATTCATCATCAATTCCGATACCTGCGCATCCATCGCTCTTGAGCCCACTTACTTCGATAAGACGGCAGACTATCCTACAGGCTGCCCTGACAATGAGTACCTCATCACTGTTCAGAACTGCTCCGCTACCATCGACTGCGACGGTAAGATTCAGCTCGTAACAGAGGATATCAGAAACGGTAACGGACGTGCCATCAAGTCAAAGCTTTGGAGCCCCAACCGTGTTGACAAGATCGATGCTCCCGTAAACGCTATCTTCTGGATCATGAAGGATCCTACGATCCCGCCCGTTGTTAAGCTTAAGGGCGCAGCTCTTGCGGCAGTTATGGGTGCAACCCTTGCAACAAAGACATCTTCCGCTGAGCGTGTTGCTGCGGGAACAGACATGAACGCTATCAGGATCGTTCCTTACGCAAATCCTTTCAGAACCTATCCTCTTGTAAACGACTATGAGAAGTTCCACAAGCTCGTTGCCGAGAAGAACGTTGACTGCTACATCGTTAACACCGGTGACTTCATGGGCAAGAAGGTTAAGAAGGAAGATACTCTCGGAATCCTTGAGACAATCGTTGAAGGCAAGGCTAAGTTCGAGAAGTGGGGATCTTTCAGCGACATCGAGATCATGAACGACTGGTCAGGAAAGACAGGCGATTTCACACCCGACCTCAATGACGCTTCCTACAAGAAGGCTCTTACAGATGCCATGAACACACGTATCAAGGCAGTTGAAGATTTCGCAACAAAGAAGGAAGGCTACGACAAGCTTCCCGATGAAGCTCTTGCAGCTCTCAAGAAAGTTGTTTCCGAGATCAAGTAATTTAACATTTAGTCCATTAGGCTCATTCCTCTTCGGAATGGGCCTTTTTTTGAATTTAATGAAAAAACATAACCTGACGTGACACAATTATTAAATAAAAACGATAAAACTGTAAAAAAAGTCGAAACTATTGCTGCCAGATAGAGCGATTTCGGCACAAATGTGGTAAAATAAACAAACCTAATAATTTTCCCGGAGGAATCATTTATGAAACTCAGGTTTGGATTAAGAGAAAGATTTTTGATCGCAATTGTAGTATCGGGACTTATCATTACCTTTGCATCCATGATGGTTGCGGGAAAGCAGTCCGAGAAGCATCTTTTGGATTCGGTAAAGAACAACATGTACAATGTAGCTGTCTCCTACGGTCAGTACATCGAGAGCAGGGGTGAGCTGACATATGAACAGTACAAGGACATGCTTTTGGGAGTTACTATCTCCGGTTTTGAATCCAGCTATGTTTATGTAGTGGATAAAGACGGAACCATGGTTTACCACAAAACTGAAGACAAAGTCGGCAAGCCCGTTGAAAACGAGGCAGTTAAGACTCTTGTTGGAGAATTAAAGGCAGGCAGAGTTCCGAAGCCCGACATTATCACATACGAGTTTAAGGGCAAGGACAAGCTTGCGGGTTACTATATTACAGATAAAAAGGACATTGTCGTCGTTACATGCGACTATGATGATGTAGTACTGATCACAGACAGTCTCACAACGACATTGATCTTTGTGGCACTGGGATGTATGGTTTTCCTGATCGCGGGCGGTATCGCGGTCAGCATTGCGATCTCCCGTCCTTACAGTCACACTGTTGAAGGTGCCAACAGGATCGCAGAGCTGGATGTTTCAGAAAATGAGAAGATGAAAGCTATGGCAATGAGAAGCGATGAGAGCGGTAGGATCGCAAAATCTCTTGTAGGTGTCATAGACAGATTGAATGAAGTTATAGTCGGGCTTAAGAAAGAAAGCGAAGCCTTAAAGAACGACAGCGGAAAGATCAAGGACAGCGCAAAGAAGATCGCCGGCGCTTCCGCAGACAACTCTGCCGTTACGGAAGAACTCAGCGCAGGCATGAACAACATCGCTGAGACCACAGAGCGCATTAAGGACAGAGTAAATGAAGTAAACGATGAAGCTCTGGAACTTGACAGGATCGCAAGAGAGAACAGGGATTCTTCCATCGAGGTCATCAAGAGAGCGGAAGGACTCGGAAAGCAGAGTACAGAAGCTGCCGACAGAGCCGAAAACATGCTGAAAGAGGTTCAGGAGCAGGTTCGCCTTGCAACGGAAAAGGCAGAGGCTGTGACAAAGATCACATCCCTTACAGACACTATCTCCGAGATAGCGGGTCAGACAAGACTTCTTTCCCTGAACGCTTCCATCGAGGCTGCAAGAGCAGGCGAACAGGGACGCGGATTTGCTGTCGTTGCGGATGAGATCGGAAAGCTGGCTCAGGACAGTACCGCAGCGGTTCAGAACATCGTACAGATCGTAGGCGAGATCAGAAGCGCCGTTGACGATATGCTTAACACAATGAATGTTACATCCGATTTCATCAACGAATTGGTAACAAAGGAATTCGGAGAATTTACCAAGGTGGGCGAGAAGTACGCTGAAGATGCGGGCGATTTCGGAAGCACGATGGAAGGCTTCATCTCTGCGGTAACCGGACTTAAGAAGAACATCGATGTTATCACACAGGCCATTACGGAGATCAATTCCACACTCAGTGAGACCAACGTAGGTGTCGGAGAGATCGCTAACAGGAGCATCGAAATGGCAGAGTCCACAGGCGGTATCGAGGAAATGATCACCGAGATTGATGACAGGGCCGAGTCACTGCTTAATACTGTAGGCAGATTTAAGGTTTGATAAGAGTTTGAATCAGAAATATTAAAGCATTAACGATACAGCCCGTGTGCATCGTCACAGGCTGTATCGCTTTTTAAAAGCATGCAGAGCAGTATGGGAGCAAAAGGGAGGTTTACGTGAACAGAAATGCGGAAATAGTAAAAACAAGTTTTATCGGTATTGCGGTAAATGTGTTACTGGCCGGGTTCAAATTTGTGGTAGGTCTGGTCGCAAACTCCATCGCTATCACGCTGGATGCGGTCAATAACTTAAGTGATGCGCTTTCCTCCGTTATCACGATCATCGGTGCGAAGCTGGCGTCCAAAAGACCGGACAAACAACATCCTTTCGGACACGGCAGAGTAGAGTACCTGAGCGCGGCGATCATAGCGGTCATCGTATTGTACGCAGGTGTGACCGCGATGATCGAGTCGGTGAAGAAGATCATCACTCCCGAAATTCCCGACTATTCCACTGTCACTCTTGTCATTGTGGCGGTGGCAGTGGCGGTAAAATTTCTGCTGGGCGGTTTCTTTATCGGTAAAGGTAAAAAGATCGCATCCGAGTCTTTGATAATGTCAGGTAAGGATGCACGTCTGGATTCACTGGTTTCACTGGCGACTCTTGTGGCTGCCCTTGTTTTCACCATATGGGGATTTGGCGTGGAGGCGTACCTCGGCGTACTGATCTCCCTGCTCATGATCCGCTCCGGTGTTGACATGCTGAGAGAAACACTGTCCCACATCCTTGGGGAAAGACCCGACTCCAAAATGGCGCTTTCCGTAAAGGAAGTGGTGAACAGCTTTCCGGAAGTCAGCGGAGCCTACGACCTTGTGCTCCACAATTACGGTCCCGACATGCTGACCGGTTCTGTTCACATCGAAGTGCCGGAGGATCTTAAAATGGCAGAGCTTGACCGCCTCGAAAGGGAGATCGCAGAGGCGGTTCTGGAGAAATGCAACGTTTTCCTGACGGGTATCAGCGTTTACAGCAAGAACACAAACGATTCCGAAAAACTGGCGATGCTGAACCGCATCAGAAGAGTGGTCATGGACCACGATAACATCATCCAGATGCACGGCTTTTACGTTAATTTTGATAAGAAGGAGCTTCGCTTCGACATTGTAGTTGGTTTCGGAGCAGAGAACAGGGAAGAGCTTTACGATCATGTTGTGAAAGACGTGCAGGAAATGTATCCGGATTACAACCTGAAAGTCGGTTTTGATGCAGACCTCAGTGATTAAATCAGAATAAAGGACCGTATCTGTCGGTTTGAGTGACATTTGATGCACTTTCGGTGATAATATTTGTAATCATATGCGTTAATTCGGAGGTGCTTTCATGAAAATCGAAAAAATGAAAACCCGTAAAATGTCGAATTCGTTTAAAGTTACACTGTTTGTCGCGGGAACGGCGCTGGTGGTGGGGCTTTTGATGTATCTGATAGCGAGGATGATGCTGCATGATGCACTTCTCGAATTTAACAGGAACGAAACCCTGGATGTGGCGAAGATGGCAGCCAACAACATTGACGGAGATCAGTTTGAACGAGTCCTGAGAGACGGCTACGGAGAGGATTTCGAAGCGATAAAAGATGAACTTTCGGGTTTCCTTGAAGGGGAGACCGTTCTCTACGTCTACACCTACGCGAAAGATCCGAGCGGAAAGCTCATCTTTGTTGTGGATTCCGATCCTGAAGAACCTGCAGATTACGGAGATGAGGCGGATGAACAGGAAGAAGTGGAATCTGCCCTTAAGGGTACTCCCGCAGTTACCGAAGAACCTGTAACGGATGACTGGGCAACGGCCTACAATGCATATGCTCCCATCAGAAATTCAAAAGGAAAGATCGTTGGTGTTGTGGGCGTGGATCTTGATGCCGCAACAGCCGAAAAGATGGTTTCCGATTCCGGGAGATCCATAATCATAGGACTTGTTGTAGCCTTTGTGATCGCAGGTGCGGCAGGTGCATTTTTCGGTATCAGGCAGAGCGGGACTTACATCAAGGTCAACAAGGCTGTTGAGGAAGTGGCATCCGATAACGGAGATCTGACCCAGAGGATCGATGTCGATACCGGTGATGAAATGGAGATCATCGCCAATAATCTGAACAGATTGCTGAAAAAGACCCAGGAAACCATCGCGGAGACAAAAAAGGGCAATAAAGAAGTCAATGAGATGATGAAGACCATAGATACGGACATGACGACTTCAAAGAAGAATGTGGAAACCGCCAGTTCGGATCTTCAAAGCATAGCGGCATCCGGCGAAGAGATCACCGCAAACATAGAAACAGCCAGTAATGTCAGCGATTCGCTTTACAAGACAACGGAAGAAGTGCGGACGCTGGTTGAGCGGAATGCGGACGCGGTCCGTCTGATAAATGAGAATTCCGGAAAGCTTTACAGGCTGACACAGGAATCAACGGAAAAGGCAAACGAAAACATCGGAAAGATGAAGAATGAACTGGAGCTTGAAAGAGAAAAGGCTCAGGCAGTGGAAAAGATCCGTGCGCTTTCCGCCAGCATCCTTGACATTGCCCAGCAGACCAATCTTCTTTCCCTGAACGCATCCATTGAGGCTGCCAGAGCGGGAGACGCGGGGCGCGGGTTTGCGGTAGTCGCAACGGAGATCAGTAAGCTGGCAGAGGATTCCAGCCACGCAGCATCCGAGATCCAGCAGGTCAGCTCGGAAGTAAACGATGCCATCACAGGCTTCCTGTCGATCTCGGACAATATGATGAATGTTGTGAGCGAGATGGTTGAAAAGGATTATGCAAGCTTCAGACAGTCCTCTTCGGAATTTGCAGAGAGCGCGGAGGGCATATCAAAGGACATGAAGGAAATGCATGGCAAGATGGATGATGTGTTCAGGTCCATCGGAACCATCAAGACTTCCATCAGAGATGTGGCATCCGCTTCGGACCAGAATACTAAGGACATCATAGGATGTGCGGAGATGGTGGCTCAGCTTGACCGTATCATCAGTAGTACGTCTGAATCCGCGGGAAAGACTGCAAAGACTGTTGCGGAAATGGATCAGACCCTGAGTTCCTACAAGGTCTGAACAGCTCTTTTTTGACAGTGTTATTTAAAGTACATTCAGATAATACCTTTGGACGTGATTCAAAGGTATTATCTTTTTTTTAATGTTCACTTTTGAAATTGGGTGTGCTACAATGATACAAACAGAGTGAAAAAGGCAATTGGGACAGAAAATGAGCGGTAAAAGATTTGAAAAAAACAGGATAATCTCCCGTGTGGGGCTGGCAGTTGCCTGCCTTGCCGTCTTGACATTGATAATCTTCCTTGCGGTAAGACTCATCAGAAACGCGCAGGAGGAAGCAAGACTCAATGAATTCAGAGAAGAGACAAAGGATCTGCCGGGCGGTCAGCTTGCCAATGTGAGCAGGGGACCGGACACCTTCGGAGATCTGCTCCCCGGACCTGATGTCACACCGACTCCCGATGCTCCCTTAAACCAAGATCAGGTGACCGAGCCTTCTGCGACTCCTACCGTCACACCCACTCCGCGCCCCATAGAGATACAGCAGAAGATGCTGCGCACCTACAACGAAAACAACGATCTGGTGGGGAAACTGTACATTCCCGGTACGGGAAACGGTGACCCGAGGACCGAGATCAATTACCCTGTCATGCAGACCTTTGACGATCCTTCCACACCCGATGTGAATGAAAACGAGTATTACATAAACAGAGGACTGGATAAAAAGATCCTTTCGAGAGGTTCTCTCTTCATGGATTACAGAAGCGTCAGCGGTGAGGGCTACGTTGAGGACAACTATGCAGGCGGTGTGAAGCCCACAAACATAATGATGATCTACGGGCATAATATGGGCACAGGTGAGATGTTCGGTTTTCTCTACTATTTCCTGAACACGGATTATGCCGAGAAGCACAAGTACATTGAATACGACACACTTTTCGAACACAGAAGGTACGAAGTGGTGTCGGCATTCAGAAGCCACGTGTTCACCGTAAACGACTACATGGATTACTCCAGATACGATGATCCGAATTTCAAGTACTACCAGTTCTGCGGTGATCTTACGGAAGACAAGTTCGTCTATTGGTACTCAAATGTGGTGAGTCACAATGAGAATGGTCTCCCCGAATACAATGCATCTTACGATGATGAATTTTTGGTGCTCTCCACCTGTTCCGGAACGGACGAAACGGGAGCCAGAAACGAAGACGGCCGGCTTTGTGTCGTTGCTGTAAGGATAGAATGACAGATGACAGTTTTTTTTACCAAACATAAATTAAGATTTTTGCTTCTTGCAGGCATATGCCTTGCGTTTGCGGCTTGCGGCGGAGAGACTTCAAAGGATGTTTCCGCAAAGACATCCCCCAAGGTGGTTGTGGTTTCGCCTTCATTGACACCGACATCCACTCCCACACCTTTTCCCACGGCCACAGCGACCCCCACACCCACAGACACCCCCACTCCCACACCGACGCCCACTCCCGACACCGTTCCGCCCGTGATCTCCGGAGTTTCTGACATAGAGATGAAGGTGAACGGAACGGTTTCCTATACAAAAAATGTGACTGCCACGGACAACAGCGGTGAAAGCTTTTCTTTCCGCGGAGATTCTCCGAATCTCTGGGTGGACAGGAGCGGGGTAAACACTTCAAAAGCAGGGACTTACAAGGTGATCTACTACGCAAAGGATGCCGCGGGGAACGTGACGACCGCGGAAGCGAATGTCCTTGTTTCAAAGGTGTCTCCCGATGAAGTGTGGAATCGCGCGGATCAGGTCCTTTCAAAGATCATTAAGGACGGAATGACGGCAGAGGAAAAGGCAAAGGCCATATTTGACTATGTCCACAAAGGCATAGCCTACCGGGACAAGAAAGGCAGTGATTACATCGAGTCTGCCTACTACGGACTGGAAGAGAACGCGGGTGACTGCAACGTTTTTGCCGCCACTGCAAGAGTGCTCCTTACAAGAGCGGGGATCTCCAATCTTGAGATCAGGAAGTACCCCGAAAACAACGATCCTCATGTGTGGAATCTGGTGGATCTCGGAAACGGCTGGTGCCACTTCGACACCACTGTCTGGCATCCGGACACGGCAGACAAGGACGCCCGTGACGAAGGCATCTTCCTGTGGACTACGGAACGACTGAAGAGTTCCCGTTCCAACACTATCAGATCCCAGCATGTGTTTGACGCAAGTCTTTATCCGGAAATACAGTAATGAATGTAATTGACTATCTTAAAAGAACAGTTGAAGTCTTTCCCGAAAAGCAAGCCTTTACAGACGGTAATTCAGGGCTTACCTTTCGGGAGCTTTTTGATGCGGCGGAAAGAGGCGCATCTTTTATTTGCGAAAGAGGTCTGTTCAACAGCCCCATTGTGATCTTCATGAAGAAGAGCCCGGAGGAAGCCGCGGCATTCTGCGCGGTTCTGATGAGCGGAAATCACTACGTTCCCATCGATGAGGAGATGCCCAAAAGAAGGATCGAACTGATACTTGAAAATGTGAAAACGGGCATTATAATATGTGATGAAACGACACTTGAGCAGGCGAAGCTTTTTAACGACGAAAGCGAAAAGGTGCTGTGGAAGGACATGGTAAAGCATGAGATCCTTGAAAAGCAGCTTTCCGAAGTGAGTAGGAAGATGACAGGAAAAGAACCTGCCTACGTTCTTTTTACGTCGGGCTCCACGGGGATACCCAAGGGAGTTGCATGCAGTCATGAGTCTGTCATCGATTACGCCGAACAGCTTGTGAAGACTTTGAAGATCACTGAGAACACCCGTTTCGGCGAACAGGCTCCACTCTACTTTGATGCAAGCCTTAAGGAGTTTTTGTCGACCTTAAAGACGGGAGCGACCACGGTTCTGATACCTCATGAGCTTTTCAGAACTCCCATTCCTCTGATTGAGTTTTTGAACAGAGAAAAGATCAACACTCTCTGCTGGGTGGTGTCCGCGCTGACCTTTGTTTCAGCTTTCGGAACACTGGACATCGTAAAGCCGGAATATGTTGAGACTCTCACCTTTGTTGGGGAGATCTTCCCCATAAAACAGTTCCTTTTGTGGAAAAAGGCACTTCCAAAAGCAAGGATGTTCAACCTCTACGGACCCACGGAATGCACTGGAGTCAGCACGTTCTTTGAGATCCCGGAAAAATACGCGCCGAAAGAGGCGATCCCCGCAGGGAAGCCCTTCGAAGGCACGAAGCTGTGGCTCGTGGGAGAAGACGGCAAAGTGATCCCGCAAAACGTGACGGCAAATGCAAACGGACGCGATCCCGACGGGATCGGAGAGATCTGTATCGGCGGAAAAGGCGTTGCACTCGGTTACTACAACGATCCGGAAAGGACTGCGGAAGTTTTTACTGAGCGGGAGATCGACGGGCAGACTGAAAGGATCTACAGGACAGGAGACCTGGGACGATTTGATGAGGACGGAAATCTCGTCTTCGTTTCCCGAAAGGACTACCAGATCAAGCATATGGGTCACAGAGTGGAACTGGGAGAGATCGAGGCGTCGGTTTCGGAGATACCGGGTGTCAGGCTCTGCGCCTGCACTCATTCAAAGGAAAGCGGAAAGATCACACTCTTTTACGTGGGAGACATCGAAAAAGCCGACCTTACAAGAGAACTCAGGAAGTCGTTACAAAGATACATGCTTCCCAACAAGGCAGTGAAACTGGACACAATACCCACCACCGCCACAGGCAAGATCGACAGGAAAAAACTGAATGAAGAAGCGGATTAGCGCCCTTGCTGCCGTTGCACTCACCCTTGCGGGACTCTGGTTACTCCAGAGACTTCTGGTTCCGAAGTACTTCGGGGATGTGACGGAAGGGGCATTTACAGCAGAATATTACGCCGACGAGCCCGATCATGAGGTGCTTTTCCTCGGAGACTGTGAAGCCTATGAAAACTTTGATCCCGTGTATCTCTGGGAGCATTTCGGTATCAATTCCTACATCAGGGGAAGTGCCCAGCAGCTGGTGTGGCAGTCCTACTATATGCTTGAGGATGCACTTCGTTACGAGACTCCGAAGGTGGTTGTCATGAACGTGCTTGCCATGAAGTACAACGAGCCCCAGAGCGAAGCCTACAACAGGATCACGCTGGAGGGCATGAAATGGGGCATGTCGAAGATCCAAGCGATCCGGGCTTCCATGACGGAAGAAGAGAACTTCATTGAGTACGTCTTTCCCATCCTTCGTTACCATGAAAGGATCTTTGAACTTAAAGAGGATGATCTTAAGTACCTTTTTAAGAAGGAAAAGGTGGCTCACAACGGCTACTACTTAAGGGCCGACGCGAAGCCCGCGGAGAATGTGCCCGGAGGTAAGGAACTTTCGGACTACTCTTTCGGAGACAATGCGTGGAACTATCTTGAAAAGATGGCGGATCTCTGTAAAGAAAAAGGCATAGAGCTTCTGCTCGTGAAAGCCCCCAGCCTCTATCCCTACTGGTACGATGAGTGGGAGAAGCAGATCGAGGATTTTGCCGAAAAGAGGGATCTGCCGTATCTCAACTACCTTGAGCTCATCGAAGAAACAGGTCTTGATTTTGAAACCGACACCTACGACGGAGGACTTCATTTGAACGTCTACGGTGCGGACAAGATCACGGACCATCTCGGAAGATTCCTTAAGGAAAAGTACGATCTTTCAGACAGAAGAAACGAAACCGAACTTGCGGCGGAGTGGGATGAAAAGCTCCGTTTCTACGAAGAGGACATGAAAAGGCAGCTTGATGAGATCGCGGCGAAGGGGACCACACCTTCCGTAACGCCGGGAACTCAAGAAGCGACGCCCACGCCGGGAGCAAAGCCCACTCCGGATGTAAAGAACGGTGAGGGCGCACGGGAAGGATATGCCTTCTTGTACAAGGGCGCAGAGGTCTTCATGGATGCGGAAGCGAAGCCGGTGATCGAGGCACTGCCACAGCCGGTGGGCGTTTACGTGGCGCCCAGCTGCGCTTTTGAGGGAAAGGACAGGGTCTACAACTACGGAAGCTTTGAGATCGACACTTATGAGCTTTCGGGCGTTGAGTACATCTCAGCGGTGATCTTTAAAGACGATCTCGTCGAAACAAAAGAAGGTGCCTACATCGGAATGGATGAGAGCGATGTAAAGGCGCTGTACGGCGAGGGCGGGGATGCGGGAAACGGAATTGTCTATGAAAAGGGAGGAATGAAGCTCAAATTCTTCCTTAAGGACGGTGCGGTTACGCAGATCCAGTATCTCTCAAAAATTTTGGATTAAAAAGGAATAACTAAGGAATAACTATGGACGAATTACTTGACATTTTATCTGAACTTCACCCCGATGTGGATTTTGAAACGGAGGATGCATTGATCGATGACGGCATTCTGGATTCTTTTGACATCGTGACCCTTGTGTCCGAGATCAGCGAAAGAATGGACGTTACCATCGGTGCGAAGGACATTTTACCCGAAAATTTCAATTCAGCGGAAGCGCTGTATGATCTGATAAAGAGAATAGAAGACGAAGAGTGCTGATGGAAGCACAAAAAGAAAGGTAACCCGAGTGTATTTTACATCCTACGAGTTTATCGCATTTCTTTTGATCACCTTACTGCTGTATTACGCGGTTCCGAAAAAAGCTCCCAAATGGCCTGTACTGCTCATCATGAGCCTTGTGTTTTACGGCCTGAACGGGGTGCCGGCCTTGGGCTTCATTTTGGGAACCTCGATCACCGTGTTCTGTACGGGGCTTGGGATAGAGAGCCTTAAAGACAGGCAGAGGAGCGAGATCAAAGGAAAGGAAGACTTAACAAAAGAAGAAAAGGACGAGATAAGAAAAAGATGGACATTTAAGAGAAATCTTCTTCTTACTGTTTGCATTGGGCTGAACATCGGAGCCATGGCTTTCGTGAAGATCGGAAGCACGATCGCGGTGCTCGGGATCTCTTACTACACTCTTCGTGCTGTGGGCTATCTTGTTGACATTAACAGAAACACGATAAAACCCGAGCGGAATTTCTTTAAATTCCTGCTCTACATTTCATTTTTCCCTGTTATCATCCAGGGACCTCTCACGGACTACGACAAGCTTTCGAAGACCCTTTACGAAAACCACACATTTTCATGGGATGTTCTTTCCCGTGGACTTCTTCGTGTGCTCTGGGGCTTCTTTAAGAAGCTTGTGATCGCAGACCGTGTTTTTGTTGCCGTTTCCGCAGTAGTCGAAAACGAGACCTCCTACAGAGGAGCATGGGTTCTCGCGGGAATGGCTCTTTACACCCTTGAACTTTACGCCGACTTTACCGGAGGCATAGACATTACCATCGGAATGTCGGAAATGCTGGGAATCACTGTACAGGAGAACTTTGACCGCCCCTTCTTCTCCACATCGGTCAAAGAATACTGGAGACACTGGCACATCACCATGGCTGCCTGGTTCAGGACCTATCTCTTTTATCCCGTTTCCGTCTGCCCGCCCATGAAGAAGCTTCTCAAATTCACAAGGAAGCACTTCGGAGAGAGAGTGGGAAAGCGGATCCCTGTTTACCTTGCTTCTGCTTTCGTTTGGTTTGCAACGGGCCTCTGGCACGGCTTTGCGGCAAATTACGTCACCTGGGCGATGATCCACTTCGCCATACTTATGATATCCGAGGAACTGGAGCCTCTTTACGAAGCCTTCCGTAAGAGATGCAAGTGGGCTTCTTCCAAGGGCTATCGCGTTTTCATGAGCGTTCGCACTGTCTTCATTGTGAGCCTTCTCATGCAATTTGACATTTTTACAAGTGTACCGCTTTTCTTCACGCGACTTGTATCAATGTTCGGAGTGGGAAGCGCAGCGGACGGAGCCGGCATCATCGGAGCGGCAGCGGGCTTTTCCTCATTGGGACTTGCAGCCCATGACTGGATCATCCTTGGGCTCGGAGCAGCGCTCATGTTCATGGTGAGCTTCTTTAAGGGAGAGGGATTCTTCAGGGACAGGCTTTGGGTTAAGCCTTGGATCTTAAGGTATCTTGCATTTACGGGACTTTTCCTCTGCATTTTGCTTTTCGGAATGTACGGAGTGGGGTACGACGCCGGACAGTTTATTTACACGAGGTTTTGAGGGAGGAGCCATCGTGTCGAAGACACGATCATCATGCACCGACCGACGGGGCACGATTGCGGAGCAATCGTGCCGATACATTCATTGTTGTTTGTACTGTTTATCTTTACGGGCAGTATTTCAAGAATCGCTGACAGCAGAGGACAGTAAAGATCATGTGAGTCTTAAACGTTTGGAACGTTTGAAGACTCACATTTTTGTTGTGATAATGTATATTTTTTTTAATGGGACATATTTGCGGTGGTGTTTTGCTGGGAAATGTGCTAATTTGATAAAGGGATGAAGCCGTTTCAGTTTCAAATTATGACCGATTTGAAGGGTTGGTATTCAACAAAGGATAATACTTTGAGGGATAATAAGATAGAATGGGGGTAAATGAGCATTTTAACGATATTATTTCATATTATTCTTGTCTGGGTCATTGGCTTTTTCTGCTGTATTACGGTTCATGAACTGGGTCATGTCGTTTTTGGGAAAATCAAGAAGTGGATATTTGAATATATCGAGGTAGGTCCATTTATTGTTTATCGTGATGCCAAGAAGTATAAAATCAAATTATCTCTTGATGTCCGTTGTTGGGGTGGTGTGAGTTTGCTCGTTCCTCGAAAAATAACGGATACTTTTGATAAAGATTTTGCTTTCCTGCTAATAGGAGGCCCCTTTTTTTCTATCTTGTTTGGAGGCATAGTATTGGTTTTTGGCATGATAATGAAAGATATAAACGTCATTATTATCAGTGCTATGAGCCTCGGAATCGGGATTATATGTTCGATTCCCGTTCCAGTTAGAACAGGGTTTACTTATACGGATGGATATCGTTATTATAGAATCGTTAGTTCAGAGGAGACAAAAAAAGAAGAAGTGAATCAGCTGCTGGTTTCTTTGGCATTATATTCATCTGATTTAATTCCATATGAAGATATTAAATCCTTTTCCAAACTTGAACTTGATAACGTGATTTCATCCGTATACATGCACTATTTATTGTATCTTATTGCAAAAAAGAAAGAGGATGACGGACTTGCAAACATGGAGAAGGAAAAAATATTGAAGTACATGGGACGTATTCCGAAAAGTTTGAGAAAACAGATTATTCTTAGTTGAGCTTTGCCGAATAACGCAGAGTGATAACATGGAAAAGAAAAGGGATTATAGAGAGGAATCGAAAGAGTAACGCATATGCAAAAACTGAAATATACGATATATGACGCATTGATAAATTTTTACAGGCGTCGAAGTGTAAACATAATAGTGGCTGTATCTTTTGCTCTCGGTATGTTGCTTCCGATCTTGTGTCTTGGAAATATAAACATATTTGTCGAAAATGCTTCAACCATGAGATACAAAAATGATGACAATGTGTGGACCGTAAGCTTTAACGGAGGAGAGGTGAGCCTCGAAGGATTGTTGTCTTCAATG
>JAEEGG010017386.1_pt1 | contig 14791 bp, 7 predicted proteins | sample 9134161 | NCBI WGS metagenome assembly JAEEGG01 (sample SAMN16246543, study PRJNA631951) | gut metagenome | biome: gut microbiome; feature: rumen; material: CR-attached | host: Bos | place: Iran: Karaj | collected 2018-10
TTAATTATTAATTGTTAATTGAAAAGCTATCACCCCTGTCCCCACGAACTGCGGTCAAGGTTGCGGTAACTGATGGCCTCAGCGATATGGGTGGACGTGATATTGGGTTCGCCATCATAGTCGGCAATCGTTCGGGCAACCTTTAAGATGCGGTCGTAGGCACGAGCCGACAGGTCGAGCCTTGTCATGGCTCGTTGAATCATGTTGAGCGCCTTTTCGTCAAGTTGACAATACTGGCGAAGCATGGCCGGCGTCATCTGAGCATTGCAGTGAACATTCGGCTCTTCGCGGAAACGTTCCTCCTGAATCTGACGTGCCTTGATGACACGTTCGCGGATGGAAGCGCTGCTTTCGGCCACACCCGTACGGCTCACCTCTTCAAAGCTCAGGGGCAAAATTTCGATCTGCAGGTCAATTCTATCGAGCAAAGGTCCTGACACGCGTCCCAAATACTTGCGCACCTGTGTCTCACTGCAAATACAAGGATGCGTGGGATGATTATAGTAGCCGCAGGGGCACGGGTTCATGCTGGCAACGAGCATAAGCGAAGCCGGATAGGTCACCGTATTTTTGGCTCGGGCAATGGTAATCTGACGATCTTCGAGCGGCTGGCGAAGCACCTCGAGTACCGATTTCGAGAATTCTGGAAGTTCGTCGAGATAAAGGACCCCATTATGCGCAAGACTGACCTCACCGGGCATCGGGTTCGTGCCGCCGCCGATGAGGGCAACGCTCGAGATGGTGTGGTGCGGTGAGCGGAAAGGACGCTGGGTGACCAGACCCGTCTCGGCACGAAGACCCGCCACGGAATGAATCTTGGTGGTTTCGAGCGCCTCGCTAAGCGAAAGAGGAGGAAGGATGGACGGAAGACATTTAGCCATCATCGACTTTCCGGCGCCTGGAGGACCCACCATAATCATATTGTGTCCTCCAGCTGCAGCGATGGCAAATGCGCGCTTCACCATCTCTTGTCCCTTGACGTCTTTGAAGTCGTGTGGATAAGTGCGCTCGGCCTTCTCGAACATCTCTCGCGTGTTCATCTCCTTGCGTTCCATCTCGGATTCTCCAGCCATGAAGTCCATAACATCCTTGAGCGTGTCGGCACAAAGCACATCGAGATTGTTGACCACGGCAGCCTCACAGGCATTTTCACGTGGAACGATGATGCCCTTGAGATGCATCTGACGCGCCAGGATGGCAAAAGGCAGACACCCCTTGACGGGCTTGACGGCTCCGTCGAGCGACAATTCGCCCACCATCATATATTGTTCAAGCTTATCGGTAGGTATCTTACCATCGGCAGCCATCACAGCCACGGCGATGGGCACATCATAGAGCGAACCCTCTTTACGCACATCGGCAGGGGCGAGATTAATGGTTACGGCACGTCGCGGAAAACGCATACCCGCTTCGCGCAGAGCGCTCTCGATGCGGTCTCGGCTTTCCTTGACAGCAGTGTCAGGCAAGCCGATCATAATGGTTCGAATGCCTTGCGTCGTCACCGTCTCACAATAGACGGGAGTGGCATCGATGCCCTGCAAGGCGGCAGAAATAGTTCTAACGACCACGATTTGGAATAGTTTTTGGTGTATGTGTAAAGGTACTTCGGTTGGGGATACGATCCAATGAAACACGCAGGCGCTGTCCCCATTCATTGCGCTGCTGCTGGTTGTTGTACATGTCGCAAACAATGACCGTGGGCACACTGTTGATGTCCCACTTGCGCATACGCTCATCACCGAGCCCTGCTGGAAGCCATGCGTGCAGTCCGTCGATGTCCTTGATTTGCTGGCGCCACCAAGTACTATCGGGGGCAGAGAGGCAAATGCTCACAACCTTGAGGCGCTTCATGGAGTAATCATCTTTGGCAAGACGGGCGACGACCTTCAGGCTATCGATTGAGGCCTGGGAATAGTCGCTCCAAATGTGAACAATCAAGTAATCGCTGCGTGAAGCGCTAAAATCGAAGGTTGTGCTGTCGGTCTGCATAACAAAAGGAGCAAGACGGCGACTGGATCGAGGCTTGCGGGAAGTCTCTTCGAGCGTTCGGTCGATGCTCTTCATCAGCCAATCGGGCTTGGCTTCGTCGGCGAGACCGCCCAAGCATCGACGCACGAAAATCGAGTCCTTCAGCATCTCAATCTGATCGCGGAGCAACAATCCGCAACGTATGTCGTGCGGGTACCGATGGCAAAGCGAATCGATGGCATCCTTCTTGGCCGGACCAAGAAGCGTGCGGAAGTGCGCCATCTGTTGCTGAAGCCAAGGATTGATGCTATCGCCTGACGAAGGGTCAAAGGTCGCCTTCAAGCTATCGCCCGCCATTTCCATCTTCATAGAAACTTTGGCATTGCCTGTGGCATAGAATCGACACAACTCACCGCCATCAGAACACAGGTATAGTTCGTCGAGACCTAAAGTGGATCCTGTATGCACGAACGAATGTTGTGGATTGAGGTCAAGACTATCGAAACCGAGCGACGTATGCCGGTCGGTATAAAGCACAAGATGGTCGAGCACGACGGTACTATCCACATTGAACGTGCCCTCGACGGTATAGGCACGTTCGGCATGGCTACCTTCCCTGCCCTTGCAGGCAGCAAGGATCGAGAGGGCGAGAAGAAGGAGAGGAAGATGAATTGACTTTTTCAATTAACAATTAACAATTAATAATTTACAATTAAATTCACTTGACATAGTGAATAAGCTGCGTCATAAATTGGATAAAGTCGCGTGTGCTATATCCGATGACGGGCTGTTCGGGCGTGAAGGGTGAGGTGTCGTACTCGTCACCCACAAACGTGGTGGCATATTCGGTGCTATTCGAAGGAGCCAGTCCTTCGGGCAAGGGCTTATAGACTTTGGAGATCTGGCTCAATGGAGTAAGCCAACCACCACCGGGCTGTTGGGCTTTCATTATATCCTGCACCGAACCGAAACCACGACGTGCGCCACCACCCTGCATGGGCGAAGGCTTGAAGTAATAGACTGGCACGGCAACGTTCTGCTTGGGATAGAGCAAGGGAGACGAGGCAGTGACCTCCTTCGGATCGGCCTGGCTCAACGACTGATATTCGCGTTCCAATCCATCGGGATTGACAAAGGCGCACGAACCATAATGTGCGATGGTGCGGCTGATCTCCTGGTCTGTGTAATATTCACCATTGCCCACATTGCTGCCACGACGATGCACGTACATGGGCGTACCGTCTTCTGGAAGGAGGAATCGTGCTACGAGGAATCCCTCGCCGCCTCGCCGCCCCGCTCTACCACCAGTGCCGCCGCCACCGCCGTAGCGCGCTGCTTCCTCATCAGGCAGACGCTGTTCGCGCAAGAACTGCAACGCAGCGGGAATACCCTTGAGGAACTTCTTTTCACCTGTGAGACGATAGTAGTCCATCATTGCGCGAACCATACGCACCGTAGTACCCGTGTTGACCGAACGTGGCTCGTAGCTGCGGGCGTGGGCAGGCTTGAGGGTCTTGACAAAGTACTGGTCTCCCCAACCGGCAAGCGGAGCAGGCTGCTGCAACTTGAGCGAGAGATCGAGTGCCTTGCGGATGGGCTTCAAAAGGTCCTTGCGGCCCAGCTCCTGATAACATTGGATAAGGAACTCGATATTGGCAGGCATCACATCGTCGTTAAGGGTGATGAACGACGAATAGTCTTCTTTGCCACGGAAAGGATGGCTGTACATGAGCGGATAGCGCTGGGGCCAACCGCCGTTGGGGTATTGGCTGACAAGCATGAAGTTGATGACCTTGTCGAGCGCCTTGCGCACCTCGGGATCTTTCTTTTCAAGATACACGCGCAGCAGGAACGTTGCACACTCGGAAGTGGCTTCATCGTCAAACGTGCAGTTGCCATAATAGTGCTGGAATTCCTCCAGTCTCCAAGCCTGTCGGCCGATAGTGGCATAGAACTGCTTGAGTTCGTCTTCGCCTGCCAGGTCTTCGACGTAGTTCCAGCCTCCTTCGGGATGCTGCACCTTCATGATGACCTCGGCAATCTTGCGGGCCTGCTCATAATAATATTCGTCGCCCGTAGCATGAAGGGCATCGATCATCAGATGCCCCATCGATGGCGTGCTGGGCGACTGCAACCATACCATCGTGCGGTAGGGCGCCTCCAACTCGCCCCACTGACGGCTGCGGTCGGGCAGATAGCTCCAAACGAAGGCTCCCTCATAACTGATCGAGTCCATCATGAAAGCGACCGCACGTCGCATAGCCACCTTGGCATCCTCGATGTCGAGGTTACGATAGACGAAATGGGTGAATGTGGCCGAACCTTTGCCGGCACAGAAGATGCCGGGCAGAACCGACTGGAACTGATAGAGCGTATTGTGGTTGTAGCCCGAGCAGTCCATGCCCCATGTCTCACGTTGCCAATTCACGCCATCGTAACTGTAAGCTCCCGTAACGACGTGATTATCGTTGCGAAGTCGGAGCCAGATGTGGCGCGAACCGGCCTCGGGGTGCATGCCGCCTCCGCTCTGTCCACCCTTGCGGTAACGATAGCGGCGATTGGCATCAAAGCCCGTACCCATATAGAACACGCTGTCGTAGTAGAGCACCAGGCCGGCTCGTGTCTCGTCGTCGCTCAGCTCGATTTCGGCCTCAATCTCGTAGCGATGGTCGCCAGCCACAAACATCAAAGGCGAAGAGTTGCCGGGCAGTGTGCCCTTAGCCGTGAGACGGATGCCGTCGGAAATGTGTTCGATGCGCTCAGGCTCGTAGGTGCGATAGGATTTCCATTCGAGGCCGATGCGGAAAAGGGGCAAACAACCCTTCGAACCCTTCGAACCTTTCGAACCCCTCAAACCCTCTCCCATTGGAGCTGGAATGGGACCGACGGGGTCAGCGCTAAATCCCTGCTTGTCGCGGATGACGGGACGGAACCACCCATCCTTGGTCAACTCAACGGGTTCCAGCAAAGTCTGACGGCCCAGGTCGGTAAAACCGTTTTCGTAGGCGTGATAGACGCAGTACCAGCGTCCGTCGGGCGTGTCGATGAGCGAGCCGTGTCCGCGGCTCCACCAGCGGTTCGAATTGGCATAGTTGTGGATGAGCGGGTTGTAGGGACTGTCTTCCCAAGGTCCGTCGATGCTCTTCGAACGTGCCACCACCACCATGTGGCTGGTGGGAGGTCCTGCCGTGCCCCCTTCGGCATTCAGATAATAATAGTATTCGCCTATCTTGCGAAGCTTCGGTCCTTCGAGGCAAAGACCTTCGGTGGCCCAATCCTCGGGATACATCCACCCGGGATAAACCTTCTCAAGCGTACCTGGAACGACATGCAGGCCGTCGTCGGTAAGCTTGGCGCGCTGACCACCGCTCAGGAAGAGCCAACGCTGGCCATCGTCGCCCACCACATGGCAAGGGTCGATGTTGGCAACGCCCAGATCAACGGGCTCACTCCACGGGCCGTAGGGCGAATCTGCAGAAACGACAAAGTTCATACGGCTGCCAGGCTTCAGGTCACGCCCGGCCTTGGCACGTACGGCATCCGAAGGATAGGCCACGGTGAAGTAGATGTAGTACTTGCCATTATATTTGCAGATATCCGGGGCCCAAACCGAGCCCAGGAAGGTGTTGAGTGCTGCACTAATCGGCTCCCAATGCACAAGGTCTCGGCTGTGGAAGACGACGAGGCCTGGCACATAGTCGAATGCACTGTGCGTCATGTAGTAATCCTCGCCATCGCGCATGATGGTGGGATCGGGGTAGTCACCTCCGAGTATCGGATTGGTGAACGTGCCGTTTTGTGCCTGTGCGGAAAAAAGACATCCACACAGAAACACGAGGCTAAGAAATGTCGAAATCAGACGTGTTTTCATAAAGATAGGATTAAAAAACAGGGCAAATATACATTTTTTTTTTGAATGTTGGAACAATTTCCCAAAAAATTGCTATCTTTGCAGCAAAATTTATAAATAACTATGAATATTTAACAATAAACAATTGCTTTTTATGAAAAAGATTCTTTTCGCAGCCGCCCTTGCCACCCTGCTTGCAGGATGCAAGTGCAACCAGCCCGAACCAGTGGCTTGTGACAAACCCTGCTGCACCGACAGCACCCTTACCGCAGCACCTCATGGCGTCATCACCGTCACCGATGACGGCCAGACGGTCTATACCCGCGACATCACCACGAAGAGCGATCCTTTCGTGTTCGATGCCGATAAGGAATGGGAGCGCACCGGCGACCCGGGCGAAGTCTATCGCAAGGTGATGGGCTACAACGACAACCTCATGATGGTGAAGGTAAAGTTCAAGAAGGGTTCCGAGGGCAAGCTCCACAGCCATCCGCATGTTCAGATCACCTACGTCGAGAGCGGTGAATTCGAGTTCACCATCGGCGACGAAACCAAGATCGTGAAGGCCGGCGATGTGCTGATGAAGGTTCCGAACGTTGTGCACGGCTGCAAGTGCCTCAAGGACGGCGTCCTCATCGACACCTTCACGCCCATGCGCTCCACGTTTTTGAAGTAAGGTCATCCCGTTTTCACGGCATTCCGGAATATCGGAATAACGGAATACCGAAATCCCGAAATCACGAAATCCCGAAAAATAGTCCGCAGCTTCAAAAAAGGCCGCGGACTTAATTTTACTCAATCAACCACCCTCACCCTACCTTCGGCGAGCCGAACGAGGTCGGGAAGATCATAATATTGGAGCACACCCTGTACGACGTTGCTCTGCATGTCGTGTTGCAAAGGATTCGCCAGATACTCCTTCCAGCTCTTAAGTGTGTGCGTCAAAGTGACCTTCTGAATGTGCGGGTCAAGCACAGCAGCATGCATCAGCACAGGTCCAAAAAGTCCGTCGCCCACCACACGAAGCGGCCTTCCACTGAGCAACGGGTTGTTGGAACAAAAATCCGCCAGCGTCAGCACATCCACCACGCGCTGGCCCACCAGCGGACGTCCTTCGTGCAACGCCACCACGGCGCAGCGCCACTCGCGGTTCCAGTATTTGGTGAGATTATAGATGTAGGGATCCTCCATCTCGCCCACGCCGCGCACGTCGGCCGCGACGATGATGGTGCCGTTCGAGGTCATGTCGAGTTTCTCCATGTCGCCCAGATACCAGGCTTTCCCACGCTCATGCAGATGCAGTTCGATGGGCGATTCGGCCGTAGCACAGTTGGGAATACGCACCACCACAGCCACAGGCATCTCGCCTTCCCGATTCAACTGGAAACGATATTCCTCGAAGTCGCGACCATGAGTTCTGCCCGTCGGCACCACGCTCTTTGCCAATGTCGAACCCGGCAATGCGGCTGGCAATGGCTCCTGACTGAGTACACTTTCGTCCAAACCCAACAGGCGGCACATCTGCTTTCGGACGGCTTCGATCGGCTGGGCACAGAAGGTTTCACGCTGTTTGGCCAGTTCGTCATACCGGCGCACAGCATACTGCATCGAGCTCTCGGCATCGGCAAACTCCAGGTTGACCTGACCGGCACGGGTGCAAAGCATGTCCTTGCCCCGGAAACTCACCTCGTCGATATGTGGCAAAGTAGCGTCGCCGCACAACCAGCGCTTCATCCAACCTACCAGATGCTCCATCGCATCGGGCGGACAGGCATGGCCATCAGCGGCATAATATTGCTCCACGCGTTCCGAAGCACCCAGCACATCGTAGGCCCGTTGCACTTCCTTCATGCCTTTGAGGGCACCATAATGATCGACGAAATCAAAAAGCCCGTCGAGCACCAGAAAAGGACGCGGCGCCATGCACAAAGCCATATCGGCATGGTTGATGCCCAAGGCACCTTCGCCTGGAATCCACTGGCAACCGTCGCTGGGCCCCTGCAGTTCCAAGGTTCGGGTACGGTCGCTGAAGAAAAGTCCTACGCTCGCTGCCTGGATGCGGTCGTCGAGGGCAAGCAGATACGATGCCTCGGTGCCTCCGCCCGAGAAACCATAGCACCCGATATGTCGGGCATCGATGTCCTTTCGTGAGCAAAGGTAATCCACGGCGCGACTGTTGTCCCAGAAGATCTGTGCCTCCAGACTTGTGCCCAGCAGGTTGTAGGCGGGAGCCAGCAGCGTGTGCTCGGTCGTCACGCCACGCGTCAGGTTGCGACCCGTCCCGTCGATGAGCTGCTGCATCTCGCCCTGGCCGATGGGATCGACCACGAGCACAGCGATGCCATTGCGTGCCATCTGAACGGCTGTGCCCGAACCATTGCCCTTACCCTGCAGTCCGTGGCCGCACATCTCGACACAGGCAGGGAACTTCTTCGTCTTGCTGCTGACGGGCAGATAAAGGTGGGCAGTAACATAGTGATGCGGATGACTTTCGAAAACGATCTTTTCGACCACAAATCCATCGCCCTCCACCGTGCCGACCACGCGGCTGTGCAAGTCACCCCTTTCGGGAAAACTACCCGCCAACCGCTGCATCTTCCGACGCACCGAGGCAATGTACGCCTCCATGTCAGCCTTCGAAGCGAAAGCATGCTGCAGCTCCTCGCTGCGCTGGTCGTCGCGCTGGTGTTGCCAAAGCATCAGGTAGTTGAACCACGACTGCGGACTGCTGAACTTCAAGGCGCCATAGTTCGGACGTCCAGGATAAGTGACAAGGTCGTTATACGCCTGGACCCTCAGGTCAGTTGCCAGAATGCACCCGATGAGGGCCAACACCAAAGCAACAACCGTCATTCGGTCCTGTTGATGGGTGCCAAGCTTGGCTCTCGACGAAAACTCTCGTTTCATGATCATGGGATGTTTACGGTGATGGTGATATCTTGTGTGTTATCCAATCCAGTATCGAAGCGAAGCAGGCGGAGGGTTTCGTCCCACTTCCAATCGGTCAAGGTGCGACCATTGACCATGACGGAGGCGGGTTTTGCGTCGAGATAAGCCTCGACACAATAAGCGTGGATCGCAGGCGTGAAGCGAGCGCGTCCCTTCTTGTCCTTAGCAGGGCAGTCGGGCTTACCGATGGTAAGGGTCCACTTGCTATCCGAAGTGCCCATCCGGCTCTCGATACGGCTCTGGGCATAGGCTCCCTGCTCGTAGTCGAGCGAACGTCCGTCGTCCTCATAAAGGATATAGTCCGACGTGCCCACCGGATAGCAGCAGACGGTGATGGGCAGTCCCTCGGATTGTGCCATCCATTGCACTTCGGGCTGCTTGACGATGATGGCATCCTGGCGAATGAAGATGGGCATCAGCCACTGTGGTGTAAGGAATGACTTCCATTGGCGGTCCTCGATGCGCTCGCCGGTCCAGAAGTCCACCCACTTGCCGCCTGGGAAATAGACGGGACGCGACAAGGCGCCTTTATTGGTGACGGGGCAGATCATCATCGAATGTCCGAACATGAACTGGTCGCACATCCGATAGGTCACCTCGTCGTTCTGCCAATCGTAGAGCATCGGTGCCATCAGGGGACGCGAAGTCTGCATCATCTCCCATGCATTGCTATATAGATAAGGTATCAGCGTGTAGCGCAGCGAGTCGTAGGTGGTGAAGATGCGCTGCGCCTCCTCGCCATAGGTCCAAGGCTCGTGATAGCGCGGATGATCCATACCGAAGAGCATCGCCACGGGACTAAACATGCCGAACTGGCACCAGCGCAGATAGAGGTCGGTGTCGTAGGGGGAATATTGTTCAAAACCGCCCATGCAATGCGACCAATAGCCTACGCCCGACAGGGCCATCGTCAGACCACCACGGATCACAGGTTCGAACCATTGCCATTCGGTGCCCCAGTCGCCCGCCCAGATAAAGGGATAACGCTGGATACCGGCATAGCCTTCGCGCGTATGAGTAAAACCGCGCATACGGTTCTGCCCGATGAATCGCTTATAGGGAGCCGCGCCATAGGCGAGGGGGAAAAGGTTGTGGAGCTCGGCGCCCGTAAAGCCTTCGTAGATCACGCTGTCCGTGCGCCCCGGATAGCGGAACGCGCTGCCTACATCGGTCTTGAAGAACCTAACGCCATCCTCCACCACGCGCATCGGCCCGTGCTGCCACCACCAGTCGGCCTTCTCCTCGTCGAAGAAGTTGAAGATGCCCTGCTGTTCCATCCCGGGGAAGAGGGCTCCTGCCGCCAAGGCGTCCTGATAAAGCGTCGAACTGGGTCCGTCGTCGGCAATGCTGCGCACATGGAGGCCGAAGAGGTCGATGTGCTCGGCATAGATGCTGTCAATCATTCCCTTCGGATCGGGGAAAGCCAGCTGCCAGTTGTAGTTGCAGCCGCCGTTGCGGAAACGGCTGTTGAAGATGCGCCAGGTCGAGTCGAGCCAAAGGATATCGACGGGGATGCCCTCCCGACGCATACGCTGTACGAGGGCGACGTTGTAATGCTGGTTGGCATCCTGCTCGTGGTTCCACGTGCCTCCGCTGTAGCTGCCCAGGTGCAGGCCGAAGGCCGAGCGCGGCATCATCGGGCAGTTGCCGGTCAGCATCTGGTAGCGGTGGATCATCGTCTGTATCTCGGGACCCTTGACGAAGTAATAGTCCAGTTCTCCCCCATCCGCCTGCCACGAATAGATTCGGTTCGAAGTCCATCCCATGTCCCAGTCCGAAGGCCAGACAGTATGGAAGAAGATGCCGTAACCCTTGTTGCTCATCACCCAAGGCACGGGGCAGTAGTTGGCACGCAGGATGTCCTTGCCGCCCACGGCAGGACGAGGTCCGCGACCGAGTTCGACGTTCAGATGGATGCGCTGCCCACGCAGATCCAGGTGGTCCATGCGTTCGCCAAGGCCAAAGAAATGTTCGTCGGGTCGCATCACGCATGTGGTCATGGGGCCATTGCCTTCGCTCGAAAGCCGGCAGTCGGTCTCCTCATAAAGCACCTCTCCCGTAACGCGGTCAATCACCTTGATGCGCCAGGGGCTGTCGCAGACCTGCAGAGTCAGAGCGTCGGTCAAAAGTGCAGCTCCCTGAGCGAAAGGCTGCACTTCGTAGGGTACTGCCTCGAAATCATACTTCACTACCATCCACTGTTCGTTGGGACTGAACGACGAGTTGGTGCTCTTAGTGATGCGCAGCATATCCGACGTACAGACCTGCACGCGCATATCGCCTGCTTCGGAATGAAACACCACGTCGTTTCCTTCCGCTGTCCATTGCACGGAGGCAGAGAGATAGGTCCAGCTAAAACACAGGCTGACCAACAAAAAACATAGTCGATTATTCATAAACATGGGTATAAAAAAGGGTATAATTCGCTTTTGTTTCAATAAAGTATTCGAATAGGCTGGCTGAGTCCGGAGGGCAGGAGTCGTGCATCGGACCGAATCACGGGCAAGGGATCGTTCTTGATAGTGGTGGGTGAAGAGGTCCAGGTGAATCCTCCCTGCCGAACCTTGTCGCCAATCATGCGATTGCGCCAAGGATTGGTGACCGTAATCTCGAACGTATTTGTTCCGCGATGCACCCATTCGGTGATGTCAAGCCCCATCCCGGGCATCCAGATGGTGCCGGCCTCGTGCCCATTGACCGCAACTCGAGCCGTACTGCCGAAAGCCGGGATTTCGAGCAAGATCTTTCGGGAAGCCACCTTCACAACGTCTGTCAGATCGACGGGAATCGTGTAGGTTACACGCCCCGAATAATAGCGCAGGGCATTCTCTTCAAATTCCGTCAACGAACGGAAACGCCCGATTGTCCTGTCGGTTATTGTGCTATCATCGACAAAGTGCATCGTACCCATCGACTCCGATAGTACAAGCTCACGTGTCGGACTGTTGTCCATCGGTTTTGCACCAAAATGTCTTTTGCTGAAGACGACGAAGAGCGATTGCTGGGGCTTCAGGGTCAAAGGCACCACGCTATAATCTCCCTGCAAACGGGAAACAGCCGTATAAACCTGCCCGTCAATTGGGTTCCAGAGAGAGACCTCTTCTCCAGTTACACGGAACGCTGGCTCCAGCTCAAGGCTTTCAGTATAACTCTTGTTCGCCAGATAATAGATATCCTCATCGTCGGTTTGTCGATGGATATAGGCGATATCTTCGGGGGCAACGTTCGGCAAAACCAAATCGGGTTTCACCTGCCGATGCAGGTCCATCACATCGGCACAAACCGAAGGCTGGCCCCACACCTTGTCGGCAAGGGCCCTCAGCTCCTGGTCGTTGGCGTCAAGATCGGTCAGCGACAAAGTACCGACGGGCTTGGGTCCATAAACGCGGGCACCATCCTCGACGAGGCTTGCAATCTTCCGAAGGGTCGCCAGTTCCATCAGCGTATCCCTCAAGACAAGGCACTGGAAAGGATGGCGCTCGTCGAGCCAAAGCCGACCGTCGTGGGCAGAAAGGCGAGGACTCAACAGCACATCGGGATTGATATAGTTGAACTTGACGCCCTGCATAATTGAGTCCGCCTCTTCGGGAGTCCTTTGCGGACATGGCAGACGATCGCCCGTAAAGACCAGCACATCCGACCGCCTGACGCCCTGACGAAGCAAATATTGGACGCGGGACTGGAAATCGAACCACGATCCGGCTTCGCCAAACCAGGTATTGTTACGATTGAACGACTGTCCATAGACACCAAGTGTCATGCCAGGACGCTGCTCGGTGGGCTGGTGAACATAGCTGTGGAGCATCATGCTGTTGACACCTTCGCAGAAAGCCACGTCACCATAGGTCTTCAGATCGATAGGCGAATCGCTGAACAGAGCATATCCCGTATAAGCCTCCGATCCGATGATTGGCTTATCGTAAAGCAGCGAACTATGGACCGGATAGATGAAGGTTTTCGAGGGCCATGGATTATAGGTGTACGGATAATCATTCGCTGTGACTCGTGCCCAAAATTCCGTCATCGGCACATCGCAATACTTATAGGTCTTCAACACGTCCACGGGCGGATTCTTCGTCTCCCCATAGATTCCCTCGGAATACATCTGCACGCCATTGCGATGACAAAGGTCGGCCATGTGCTTGAAGTAACATTCTTCAACCAGGTCGCCGATGGTCCGTCGGAAGTCGAAGAGGAACGCTTCGGTATGACGGCTGTCGATGAGAGTCTCTCCACAGAGTGCAGGCAGCCAGGAACGAATGTCGTATCCCCGACGTCGCAGAAATTCATCGGGGAACCGTTGTGTCCACGTCTGGGGCCCAGCCTCCCAACTATCGACGAGAAAGTATCCGAAGACACGCGGATTAACCTCCTTTGCCAGCTGAAGGACTTTTTGTGGATAATTCGCGAAATGCACATTCAAAGCCGTTGTGTCCATCTTGTCACATTCCAAGCCTCGCCCCTCCCAGGTGGCTGGGTTATTGGTCTTGCCGGTGGTCGTATAGCCGAAACGAAGCACCGTCCATTCACCTCGACCAAACGTCCATCGCAACACGCCATTGACATCGACAAATCGTGTCACATCAACTACTTGCTCAGGATCGATGACGTCCTTGTCCGGATAAGCCAATACGCAGACATCACGATAATAATCCATCTTGGAGGGAGGAAGCGACAACGGCACCTCCATCTCCCGACCTTTCCTTTTTCGAACATCAGAGCCACACGAAACCTTCGTCTTGCTGTATGTATAATGTTTCATTGATAGTTCGGGCGTAATCCAAGGGCCGCCGCTCTCGCTCCAACCGTCACAGTTGGCTGCACCCATGGTCATGCCCAGCCGGTCGGCTTCCTGCATGGCGTAGCGCAGCATATCCCACCACTCCGGAGTGCCGAAGCGCACCTTGTTCGGTACGTCAGCATCGGGCATGTCTCGCCAGACGTTCAGCACCGTGGCTTGCGTGATGCCCACGGCCTTCATGGCCTCCAGGTCCCGCGTGATGCCTTGGCGAGTGATGTTACCGTTGAGCCAATGCCACCAGGCAATGACATGGTTCTGAGCCTCGGGATTCTTGAACGATGACGGCTCAATTTGTGCTGTTGCCCGACACATTATCAAACCAAAGGCCATCACAAGAAAAAGGGTTGTCTTCTTCATAATGCCTACTTGACTTTCCCAAAATTCATCTAAAAGACTGACGAAAAAGCAAAAAAATGCGCCAACCGGGACTTCGGTTGGCGCATCCCTTATTCATATTGAAGAGTGCTGAGCAAAATTATTCGTTAGGAATATCGTAACCATTCCAAACGTTGTATCCATTGGGACTGGCCGAAGACTCGCTCTTGCCCGACTGGAGGAGTGACTCCTTGGGAATGGAGTGGAAGTAGAGAGGCACATCGGTGCGCTCGATGCCCGAAAGCATGTTGTAGTCCCAAAGCTGATCCTTCTGGTTAACAATGTCGATGCCCCAAACGGTCTTGGTGTAACCATCGGCCTCAAGGGCTGCTGCCTCGGCTCCGGCGGGATCGATGTATCGGAACAGGCCCTGGATAGCAAGGTTGTGGTCGGTGCCCTTCACCTTCGATGCAACAAGTTCGATGGTGCTATAGTCGTAGATGCCACGCCAACCAGGTGTGAGAGCGGGATCACTGTCGTCGCGGTCATAGACCAGACAACCAGGCACGTTGACGTACTTCACCCAGATGTAGTTCGAGATAGTGCGTCCATTGGGGAAGGTATAGTAACCATTGGCTTCCAGTCCTGCGATGACCGACTTCAGCTCGGTGCGCATAGCCTTGGCATACTGAGTGAAGAGGCCCGTACGGATTTCGGTCCAGCGGATATCGCCTTCGCCGAGGGTCTCGCGGCCCACTTCGGCAACCAAGGTGCGGAGGTCAACGCTCTGCAGACGATGGTTGGTGTCGCCAAAGGCACGGTCGCGCAGCTGGTTGAGCAGGCTGAGCGCCTCGGCGTTGTCGCCCAGGATAATGTCGGCCTCGGCCAACATGAGCAGGTAGTTGGTG
>JAEEGG010017391.1_pt1 | contig 14789 bp, 13 predicted proteins | sample 9134161 | NCBI WGS metagenome assembly JAEEGG01 (sample SAMN16246543, study PRJNA631951) | gut metagenome | biome: gut microbiome; feature: rumen; material: CR-attached | host: Bos | place: Iran: Karaj | collected 2018-10
TGGGAGCGAGCCTTAATCCGCTCCTGCCGGAAAAGGATCTTGTGCCTTTGATTTTGCAAAATTAATGTTTTTTCAGACATCATGCGGCGTTTTTATAATAAATTTTTGAAGGTTGTTTGTAATCCAAACTTTTAAATGGTTGTAAAAAACAACACATATTTTTTTCATCCCGCATACAATATTCCACAATAATTCCGCGTTAGCGGATGTTGTATTCAGAAAAAACAATGAAAAGGACTTGTATAGCGACACTGTTGCTGCTGGCAGCCATAATGCTGTGCGGAAAGGTTTCCGCACAGACCGCCATCCGTGCCGAGGCACGTCTGGATTCCACCCGGATGCTCATCGGGGACCAGACCGGACTGCACCTCACCATCACCGGCAGCAAGCTTCCCTCACTGCTGCTGCCGCAACCATGCGACACCTGCCTGACAGGACTGGAAATAATAAAACGTATGCCGGCAGACACGCAGCGCAACGGGAATGGCACCATTATTTCACAACAATGGATTCTGACCGGATTCGACTCCGGCCAGTTCGTGATCCCCCCCTTCGCCATCTATGGCGCCGACTCCAGCCTGTTAGCAGAGACTGAACCGCTTCTGCTTGAAATCAACACAATTCCGGTTGACACCAACCTCGCCATAAAGGACATAAAGGCACCGCTGCAGGCACCGCTGACCTGGAAGGAGATCGGCTTTTTCATCGGAATCGGAGCGGCAGTGCTGGCACTGTTGGCAGGCATCATATACCTGATATACAGACTGAGCAGAAAAAAGAGGCAGCCGACAGGCGGAAAACGGGAAAAACCGGATGAGCCCGCCCACATCATCGCACTGCGTGCATTGGAGGAGCTGCGGCTGAAAAAACTGTGGCAGGAGGGGCGGCACAAGGAATATTATTCCGAACTTAGCGACATACTGCGCAACTACATGTACAACCGGTGGGACATCCCCGCAATGGAGATGGTGAGCGACGAGGTGCTGGAGGCGTTGGAACAGCTCCACACGGAAAAGTCACTGCTGAACCAGCTGCGCACATCGCTGCGGACAGCCGACAGCGTGAAATTTGCAAAGGCCTGCCCGCTGCCGGACGAAAACAGCCAGGCATTCCAGGCGGTGTATGATTTTGTGACGGCGACCAAGGCTGAAGACAAACCTGTTGAAAAAGAGGGAGGGAAAGCAAATGCATAATTCTTTTCACCTGATACCGTACCTGAAAAGCCTGACCTTCGCCCATCCCTGGGTGCTGCTGCTGTTGCTGCTGGTCCCGCTGCTCGTCGCACTATACATCTGGAAAAACAAAAAAGGCCACGCCACCCTTACAGTCTCTTCGGACGAGCCGTTCCTCAAAAGCGGGAAAAGCCTGCGCACCCGATGGCATTCAACCCCGTTTGTGCTCAGGATGCTCACGCTGCTCTTCCTGATTATCGCACTGGCACGTCCGCAATCCTCCATGTCGCACAGGAACAAGGATGTGGAAGGGATTGACATAGCCATCGCCCTGGACGTTTCGGGCAGCATGATGGCCATGGACTTCCGCCCCAACAGGCTTGAGGCATGCAAAAGCGTGATAAAGGAATTCATCAACAACCGTCCCAACGACCGCATCGGCTTGGTGGTCTACAGCGCGGAGGCATATACCCGCTGCCCTCTGACCACCGACCACCAGACCCTGCAGGAGGCCTTAGCCACAACAAAATTCGGCATCATTGACGACGGCACCGCCATCGGTGACGGCCTCGGTACCGCCATCAACCGGCTGAAAGAGAGCAAGGCGAAAAGCAAAGTGATCATCCTGCTTTCGGACGGTGTGAACAACGCCGGATACATGAATCCGCTATCCGCCGCCGAAATCGCCCGCAACCGGAGCATTCGGGTCTACACCATCGGCTGCGGCAGCATGGGCGAGGCTCCCATAAGCATTCCGGGTCAAGGGACATTCAACGCAAAAGTCGAGATTGACGAAGCTCTGCTGCGCAACATTGCAAAGGAGACTGGAGGACAATATTTCCGCGCACAAAACAAGACGAAACTGAGGGAGGTGTATCAGGAAATCGACCGTATGGAGAAGACACGCATCCACGAGACCGTGTTCACCAACCGTAGCGAGGAATTTTTCCCCTTCCTGCTGCTTGCGCTGATATGCCTCACCATTGAAATTATCTTAAGAAACACACTATTTCATACACTTCCATAACAAACAACGCCCATGACAAATTTTGAACAGAGACTCCCTGAGGAGGAAAAAAAGGAGCAGTCTATCGGTGAGCACACCCAAATTATATGGCGCTCCTTCTGGAAAAAAATAAAACGGCTGGCGCACATCGAACAGGACACCGACTATGAGGCTACCATCCAGAGCATCAGCACCGCGGTGGAATTCAAAGGGATCAACATCTGGATTCTTGCACTGGCCATAATCGTCGCATCTGTCGGACTGAACATCAACGCCACCGCCGTAATCATCGGCGCAATGCTCATCTCCCCGCTGATGGGTCCCATCAACGGCATTGGGTTGGGCGTGGGCATCATGGATGTGGAGCTGCTGAGGAAATCGCTCAAGAACCTGGGCATCATGGTAATCATCAGTCTGCTGGCTTCATCAGTCTATTTCTTCCTCTCCCCGCTGAGCGAAGCACAGTCCGAACTGCTCGCCCGCACCTCCCCCACCATCTTTGACGTCCTGATAGCATTTTTTGGCGGAATGGCCGGAATTGTGGCCACATCACAGAAAAAGCAGTCCATCACCGTCATCTCAGGAGTGGCCATCGCCACCGCCCTGATGCCGCCGCTCTGCACTGCCGGCTACGGTCTCGGCACCGGACAGGCCCGTTATTTCTTCGGGGCATTCTATCTCTTTTTCATCAACGCCTTCTTCATCGCACTTTCCACCTTCATCATCGTACGCTACCTGCATTTCCCATACAAATCCTACATGGACCCCATCCGGCAGCGTATTGTGCGGCGAATCATCACCGCTTTTTCAATCATTGTATTGACACCCAGTATTTTCATGGCAATACAAATGGTCAAGAAGACATCATTCCAGAACAACACATCCCGATTCATCACTGAAATACAAAAGTCAAGCATCTTCGCCAACACACAGATACTGAACTATCAGAAGGAATTCTCCAACAAACGATCAACCCTCACACTCTCCCTGATCGGAGAGGAGCTTGACAAAACGGAAATCGCCGTCCTGCAGGAGAAGATGAACGATTTCGGCATCAAAAACACCGACCTCGTCATCAAACAGACGGAAAGCATCGTCAATGCGAACATGCAGACCGATGTGCTCGAGAAGATAATCGACCAGAAGAACCAACAGATTGTCAGCAAAGACTCCACAATCGTAAAACTGAAGAATTCGCTGCTTATGGTCAATGCGGACTCCACACTCTCGCGACAGATTGCCAAGGAGATATCCGCACAATACCCATTCATATCCAGCTTCTCGATCAACAACTCCATCTACACCGACCCGCACACCCTGACAAACGACACCCTGCCCACCGCATTGCTGACCTGGAGCAGCAGGCCCAACGCCACCACCATGAAGCAACTGGAGACATGGATTCGGATCCGGTTAGATTTGGACACTCTAAAAATAATTGTAAACCAATAATATAATTAACATTTTGAATTTTTTTCGCCATAAAGGAGAAAAAAAATGTCCAAAAGATGAAACCTACACATTTTATGTGTACTTTTGCAAAATTTGTTTTTAACAATTAAATAATTGTTAATTAATACTTTAATTAATAGAAATAGCAAAAAGAAACTTACAAGATGTACTGGACACTTGAACTGGCGTCAAAATTGGAAGACGCACCATGGCCCGCCACCAAGGACGAACTGATAGATTATGCCATCCGATCCGGCGCCCCGCTGGAGGTGGTGGAAAATCTCAAGGAGATTGAAGATGAGGATGAGATTTACGAATGCATGGAGGATTTGTGGCCGGACTACCCCTCCAAGGAGGATTTCTTTTTCCAGGAAGACGAATACTAAGAACAGACAACCAATGAAAAAAAGACGCCGCCTCCTATACACCATGCTGATATGCCTGCTGTTCGCCTCATGCGAGAAGAGGGATTTCAGCGTCAACTCCCCAAAACGGGAGGAGGTGACCATTGTGTACGGGCTGCTCGATCCGGACGCTTCGGACCATTACATTAAAATATATAAAGGGTTCCTTACGGAAGGGAGCGCCTACGAGGCGGCAAAGGATCCGCACTACTATTGTTATGCGGACAGCATCGAGGTATGGATGGAGGAATACAACGGGGAGAAGCTGGTGCGCACCATCCCATTTGACACGACCACCGCTATCCCGAAGGATTCCGGACTCTTCAGCTATCCGGAACAATGCCTCTACCGCGCCACGGCAAAGCTGAACCTGAATTACAGCTACAGGCTGCATATCCGGAACAGATACACGAACAAGATTGTCATTGCCGAGACCCCGCTGGTCGGAGACATCTACATCACCTACCCTATTTTGAACAGCTCTAGGGAAATCACCTTTCCGGAAAGCGACCTGCAGGTAAAATACAAGAACAAATCAGGCGTCAGTCCGGCCTGCTACGAAGCCATCTTCACCTACCACTACACCGAAAAGCTGAAAGACGGCACACAACGCCAAGGCAAACCGGTGGAATGGAACATCGGAAAAGATTTCAACAACCAACCCAAGATGGCCATCCCATATAACGGGGAGACATTCTACTGGAAAGTCGCCCAAGGGATAAAAAATGACCCGGCAGTGGTATCGCGCCACACCGACTCGATAGTGCTCACCATGTACAAAGGCGGCATCGACCTGCTCAAATACATCCAGGCCAGCACTGTCGGCACAGGCATGAATCAGGAGAAAATCGGCTATACGAACCTGCACAGCTATGCCTCGGAAGCTGACTGGAAAGCCGGCAAGGAAGACGGCAACGGAATCGGAATTTTCTCCTCAAAAGGGGTTAAAAGAGCCGTTTTCAGGGATTTGTCAATTGTCTCCAGAGACAGCCTTTTTTATGGGAGGCACACTGGACATCTGAAGTTCACGGATATTTATTAGCATGAAGGAGCGATGGGAGAACAAATGGACAGCCTTCCGCCAATGGATGCGCGACAAATACCAGCTGATTGTCCGCAACAAGGCGTTTGAGGAAAAATTGTCCTTGGAGCTTTCGAGATGGCATGTCCTGGTTGCCGCCGCACTGACCGCCATCCTGCTCATTGCACTCACAACGCTGCTGATCGCATTCACACCGCTACGCGAATACATACCAGGCTACGGAAGTGCAGGCACCTCGCGGAAGCTGTTCACGCTGCGCATGCAGATCGACTCGCTTACGAACCGGATGGAGGCATACGAGGATTATGTCCGCAACATCCGGTCGGTCATTGACGGGGACTTTTCCGCCGACAGCAACGCCTTCAGCCAGGAGGGACGCCCAAAAGGGAAAACATCCGCAAACGCCTTCGCATTTTCGAAAGAGGACAGCGCGCTGATGGCTATCCAATGGCAGCAGCAGCCGGAGAAGACCCTTTCCGTCAAACGGGGGCGGCAAACGGAAAGGCATCTGCTTTTCCAGCCGGTTTCCGGAACCGTATCGGTCCCGTTCAGCTCGGAAAACCACGGCATCACCATTTCCACCACAGGCAACCGGCCCATACACGCAGTTGAAAACGGCATCATCATCCATGCGGATAACAAGACAATCCTAATCCAGCATCCCGACAACCGCATCAGCGTATACCGCCAGCTACAGCACACCATTGTGCGCAAGGGGGAATCTGTCCGAAGCGGACAAATCGTCGCCTACACCCGCAACGACATTCCGGAAACTGTTTTTGAATACTGGGTGGAGGGCAAAGCGGTGGACCCGGACAACCAAATCGGTTTCAAATAGATGGACCCGCAACGCATATTGTACGAAGACAACCATCTGATTGCCGTCAACAAGGCGGCAGGCGAGCTGGTACAGGGGGACAGGAGCGGCGACACCCCTTTGTGCGAGACTGTCAAGGCATATCTTAAGGAAAAATACCGGAAACCGGGCAATGTGTTCTGCGGGGTCATCCACAGAATCGACCGTCCGGTCAGCGGAGTGGTGCTTTTCGCACGCACCTCCAAGGCTCTCGCACGGATGAACGAGGCTGTCAAGTCGCGGGACTTCGGCAAACATTATCTGGCAATAGTCCAGAACCGCCCCGTCCCTCCGGAAGCCACACTGGTGCATTACCTGCGCAAGGATGAGGGGCAGAACCGGACATACGTTTCCGAGAATGAACGGGAAGGGTATCGCAGGGCGGAGCTGGACTACAGACTGGCCGGCACGTCCGAACGGTACTTCCTGCTGGAAATTGCCCTGAAGACCGGACGGCACCACCAGATTCGGGCGCAATTGGCCGCAATCGGCTGTCCCATAAAGGGCGATCTGAAATATGGCGCTCCTCGTTCCAATCCGGACGGTTCCATCTGCCTGCATGCCCGCAGCATCAGTTTCAAACACCCGGTAACCGGCTCCTGCATCAGGATTGAAGCGCCGCTACCCGACGACAGATTATGGCAGAGTTTTGCACAATTGTAAAGCGTATCATTTACATTTAATGATAATTGCTTTACATCTTTTTCAAGGCTTCACCGGCTGCATGACTGTATAATTTTCCACAAAGCCGCCAAAAATCTTCCATTTTTCCGTCACTCCGCCGCAGCAGGAAGACCAAAATCAAGCCTATTTTTAGGGAAAAGACTTCGTTGTTTCATATTCCGCACTAATAAACAGCATTTTATATAAAAACATTTTTTTTTCTGCAAAAAAAGGAAAAAGTGCGAAAACTGATTTACATTTGCAAAAAAGAAAATGAAACGGAAATGATAAAAAGTAACGGAATAGAAACCTCTTGGCGCATAAAAATTGTCATCGTAAAAAATGACAAAACGCCGACAAACATCACACTAACCTGAAATGGAAGCAACCATCTGCCTGTGGACAGGCTTTAACAAATTCACCTAACCCACGTCACTGCGATCACGTGCCGCCATTCGCAGTGACACAACGGAACAGTACGGTCGGGAATCTCCCTATCCGCACTAACCCGCCGGAGACAAAGACCGCCACCATTCCGGAAAGGCTATGTCGGGAACATACGCTCTTCCGTGTGGAGCAGGGCACAAACATACGGGAATAAAGTAAAACTCTAACCTTAAATTCCAAGAAAATGAAAAACAGAGAGAACAAAAAAGAAAACGCAGTGGACTTGACCAAAAAGTTTGAACTGGATGCCAATGCAATGAACCAGATTGTCGGTGGAACCTCCTTCTGGATGGATCCCGCGACGGGAACCGGTGTGACCGTTTCCGGTCCGGATGACATCCTCTGTGGAGATTTGGAAGTCGTGCAGTCTTGCGAAAAAGGATGCAAAAACTGCACTTCCATAAAATACGTCATAAATATTTGCGGCAGCAAACTCAAAAGCAAATAGTCCGTTCCATGGGATGTGCGAACATTCGCACATCCCATTTTACCAAAACACACGCAAGATGACACCAGATATCGAACCCAAAAAGAGATACCAGATCAACCCGGCCTACACGCTGCTGGCTGACCGGCACTGCGCTTTCATATTCAACAGTAAGGGATGGTCCACCTTCCGATCCCATCCGGAGGTGGACGACAACTTCACCCAACTGGTATCGCCACTTTATGCCAGCATCTTCGCCTACTGGGACGGTTCAAAGACTTATCATGAAACCATACAGCAGATTGTAAATGAAATGCACATCCAACAGGATGTGCTGGAAAAATTCCTTCATCCATGCATCCACAACATGGAAAAGACAGCACTGCATTTCAGTGACAAAGAGATTCTTGAAGAGACAAGCAGCAACTGGATACCCAAAAACTTCATCATCGAATGCGACGGGGAGCCGCGCACCGACCTACCGGAACCCGAAGCCTTCGCCATTCCGGTGCGGCAATGGGACTTTTCCCGGATGCGGAGCCGGATCCCCACAACCGTCACCCTGATGCTGACCAACAGATGCGCCACCAACTGCATCTACTGCTATGCGGACAACCAGCATCGTGTGGAGCAGCCGCTGCCTGCAGAAAAATGGCTGGAACTCATCCAGGAGGCGCACGACTTCGGCTGCCTGTCCATCGATTTGTCAGGCGGAGAGGTCTTCCTCTATCCTGGAATAGAGACCATACTTCAGACCCTGCACCAAATGGGGTATCATCCATACCTCTCCACAAAAATCCCTTTGGAAGAAGAGAGGATTCTCCAGCTGAAGGAGTGCGGAATGACAGAGCTGCAGTTCTCCATCGACTGCTGGGATGCCGCCTTAATGCAGCAGATGCTGAATGTGCCATCCTCCTATTTTGAGCGGCTGAAAAGGTCGTTAGACGCATTGGAAAAACATGGGATAGCGGTGAAGGTAAAGTCTGTCATCACAAGCTACAACGACAAACCCGAACAGGTGGAACAGCTGATACTGAACCTCTCCGCCCACAAAAACATCACCTCCATCAGCATTGCGCCGGCAGAAAACAGCCTGTACAAGTCAGAGCAGGATTTCATCGGATACCGGACCAGCCGGAGCCAATGGGAGAAGATTGAAGCGCTGGTTGCCTCCCTGGCAGAAACTTACATGGAGCAATGCGAAATCAGCTGCCAAGGGCTTTTGGACAGCAGGGAGCACTGCGCCGCCGTGGACGAGAAGGCGCGGGCCTACCCCAAGCGCACCCGCTGTCCCGGCAACATCAACATGCTTTACGTGCTTCCTGACGGCAAGGTCACAATTTGTGAAGAACTGTACTGGAACCCGCGGTTCATCATCGGCGATGTCAAACGTCAAAGCCTGATGGAAATCTGGGAATCCAAAGAGGCTCTCGCGCTCTACAACCTTTCCCAGGAATCCTTCCGAAAAGCCAGTGCCTGCCGCATCTGCCCTGACTTCGACCCATGCCACCAGCAATCCGGCGTCTGCTGGAAAATGGTGATTGAGGCTTACGGCGATGATTACTGGGACCTGCCGGACCCCCGCTGCCCATACGCCCCGCCTGCCACGAAACAACTGTATATTCCATAACTGACAAAAAAAAAGAATCCCTATGAAAGCAAGTCTGTTCAAACGAAGCATCGTGTTTCTGGCCGACCTGTCGGCCGCCCATCTGTGCGCCTATGCCCTGCTGGCCCTGTTCGCCCCACCCTTTGAAACAAGCAACATCACCTTCATCTGGTTGTGCGTGGGCGGCTATTTCCTGACAGGCCATCTGCTGCACGGATGCAGCCTGTTCCAATACCTGTTCCACCTGGCGCCCCAAGGGAACCGGGGATGGTACATCCTGCTGAAAACAGTTTTGGTCTCCGTCGCACCGGTGCTTTGCTCCCTGTTGTACCGCCTGCCGGCCATCTGGCTTTGGGACTGGCTGTTTTCGCAGGGACTGAACGAACTGTATTGCGTTACTTTTTTGTACATCGGAATGGAGAACGCCCGCCTGCTCTGCGCACTTGTCTGGTTCATCCTGCTGCTGATTGCGGAAACGGTATGTATGGCCGTCACAAAGAAAAGCCTTTGCGAACGGATATGCGGCACCGAAATTGTCATCACAGCGCAACGAATCCGCAAACCGGCCTACTTCATCCCTTTGGCCCTGCTGCTCTTCCTGATCATATACGAACCGGTCCGGCAACAGCGCATTCAAAAAAAAATGGGGTTCAAAGCCTACAACGCGATGCCGGTCTATCCGCCGACACCCTGGCTGGAAAAACAACGGTACGCACGCTCTTTCCGCGCCTGCCAGCAGCAGCCGGAGGAATACCTGATGCGGCTTTTTGACCAATACGACATTCTGTTTTTGGTGGAAAGGGAACATCCGGATTGTCTGCAATGGGATTTCTTCACCCGCTTCATCCTCAGCGAAGCGTTTGCGGAAAAAATCGGCAGCGTAAGCATTGAAACGGCAGATCGTGACATGCAGCCGGCCATTGACACCTTCCTGAACAGCGACTACCCGTCTGATACGGCCCGCGAAAAGGCGGCAGCCCACATCATCCGGGAATGCAGTGGCTGGCCCACCTGGTACGAAAAAAGCCTCTTCGATTTCTTTGTCCAAACAAACCTGTTCAACCGAAGCCATGACTCCCTGCACCAGATCCGCATCTGCGCCTGTGACATGGACAACGCCTGGGACAGGCTTGACACGGAACAGCTATCCATCAATGATCTGATGGACATCAGAGACAGCATCATGGGAAACAATGTGGTCAAATACTATCAAGAACAGACAGCCCGGAATCCGGCAAAAAACAAGATGCTGGCCATCTTCAACGACATACACTGCTACCGGAAGGTCCTGCCCCGCTACAAAAGCACCATCGACCATGTGGATGCGGCATTCCCACAGAGGGTGGGTGTCTGCAACCTTCCCTCCGCCACCTATTATATCAATGGATGGGTTTCCGCCTTTTCACCGGAGGCCCTGTGGTATTCGGCGGCCCGGGAGGTGGGCGATTGCTTCGCCATTCCGGTAAAAGGCAGCATCCTGGAAAACAAACATCTGAAAAAGAACCTCTCCCCCCGTTTGTGGGGAAAGCGAACCTTGCAGGAGCTGTTTGACGGAATACTGTTCATCGGTCATCCCACCCGGTATGTCATGAATGAAGACGGTTACCCCTACCAGTTTGACCCGGAGTTTGAGCAGGAATGCCTCCGACGGGGAAAACTGATCGGCATGGAAGAGGCTGTTGCAGAATGTATAGCGGATTATCACACACATACGCCCGGCACCCAGACGAAACCCTTCACCTACATCGGAACGTACAACAGGATATACATCACACTGCTCTATGCAACGGTTTCCTATCTGCTGCTGATTCTGCTGTTGTTCGGAAAACAGATGCTGAGTACAAGTCCACGACCCAAAAAGCCCTGACACGTGTCCCGGCCGGAAGGATCCGACGAATCCTCCCGACAACTACAACCTGCATCCCTACATACTTACACTCATCACATGGGATTGGATTCAGCCTTCCGGCTACAGACACGCTGTCGCATAAAATGTCACTACTTCCGGCCCACTAACGCCTTCGCATCTGCTACCAGCAAAAACGCATCATCATGTTTTCAAAATCCATCTGAACGCGGTACCGCGACAACACATCGCAACCCAACAAACCGTCTATGGGTTCCATGCCTATCCAGCGCAGCATCCTGTTGATGTTGGAAAGACGCACCGCCACAACCTGATAGTCTCTGATCACCAGATCACCGAATTTCAATGACTCCACACGGCAGAAAGCATGTTTCAGCCGCCGGCCACCCAACCCCATCACGGTATCGGAGCCGAATGATGATTCCTTCTCAGAGCTAACTCCGGAAATGCCCGGAGTGGAACAAAGGCACTTTTTGACGGCAGAACGGTCCAGACAGGTATGCGAAGCGCCGGTATCCACCACCAGACGGATAGGGAATCCGTTCAGTTCCGCCTCAACCAAAGGCATTACGTTTTCGTCGTTCTCCAGCGTAACTAACTGGAACGGCACAATCTCTTCCGTCATTTCAATAGACTTTGGCGGTGATGCCCAAGGCGCGGACCTTTTCTGCAATCGGCTCCAGCACATCGGGACCAACCTTCACAAGTTTGCGTGCAGGGGTCTCGCGGTCGATCGGATAGAGCATTACAGTATGCGGGCGGATACGACGGATGCGTTCAATCCAGGCGGAGACCTCCGCCTCCGTGGTGTTATCCACAGTAGCGCCATCGTCTGTCGTGCCGCGCAGGAACAGGGTCTGGATTGTCAATTTGCCATCGAACTGCTCCAGCTGCCGTGTTACAGTCTCAATATCCAGATCCACAAACGGCTGGTTGATGCGTTTGAACATCTCCTGGGTCCCGGCATCCAGTTTCAGCATCGGATTCTCAATTTTGCGAAGGGCGGACACCACATCAGGGCGGTGCAGCTGGGTGGAATTGGAGAGGCATGAGATTATAGCCTTGGGGAAATATTTGTCCCTAAGCCGCATGAGCCCGTCGGTCACGGCTCCGAACTCCGGATGCAGCGTGGGTTCCCCGTTGCCGGAATAGGTGATGCTGTCCGGTATGGTCCCTTTCTCCTTAAGCTGCTTCATATAGTCCTCAATGACAGGCAGCATGTCCGCCGCCTTGTGCAGAAGTGTGTAGTCCACTTCGCTGGTTCTGGCCCAGCCGCACTCGCAATAGATGCAGTTGAATGTACAGAGTTTCACGGTCTTCGGCAGCAGATTGATACCCAAAGAACAGCCCAATCTGCGGCTGTGGATCGGACCGAAAACAATATCGTTATATAAAATTCCTGACATAACAGATGGTTTTATGGTTACTTGTCACAACAATGGTCAAACATGCGCTGGAAGGCCCGTTGGCATACGGGGCAGAAATAATCGTATCTGATATCCTTCATGGTGCAGCTTTTGCGCGGACGGTAAAGTCCCTTGGCGCAGTAGCCGGCACCTTCAAAAACGCCCAGATCATCCTCATACTGTTTTTCAGCAGGGGTCGGCACCGGCACCTCCGGATCCAACATATCCCTCCATTTGGCGTCAAAATCCACCAGGCTGGTGATGTTCGGTGCGGGCGGTTCCGTACCTTGCGGATAATAATCCTGCACCGCAACATCCGAAGTGTAGTATTCGTCGGCCAGACCGGCAATGCCGTGTCCGAGCTCATGCACACAAACATAGTTGAAATAACGGTTGTCCGTAACGGTGGAATGGAAGTTGTAGATGCCGCCGCCGCCATACTTCCTGGTATTGCAAATCACCAGGACATGGTCATATGGCATGAGTCCGCAAACCGAAGCCAGCCGCCACATATCCTCCACCATCAGATAGCGTTCCGTCCCCAAAGTGTAAAAGGAGGCACCCAAAAGCGTCTTTTTCCTTCGCTTGCCGGTACCATCCCTTGAAACGCCAGACTCTTTGGAATAATCGTACAACGCACGGATGTTTATGCGATAGGCGTTTTCCTTGAAGGGAGAGCAGTTCAGGATGGCCTCTGCACAGCGTTCGGCATCCTTGCGCCATTTGGCGCTGTCCGCTACGGCATAGCCCTCCGGCACCAGCAGGATGTCATAGGCTTTGGCCGGTTCCGCCACCACATGCAAAGATCTGCAAGGCTGCTTAACCAACACATTTTTCATCCTCGTCCTTCCCGGTTCGAACAGCAGTTCCCACTGCCTTTCATACACAAACTGCACATTTCTGGAATAAAAGCGGATTTTCACCGGAACAATGGGCATCGGTATCCGCACACATTCCCTGAAACTTTTCCGTTTTCCAGCCCTGCCCTTTTCGGTGGTCCGGTATTCGTCAAACAGGCTGTTGAAGGTACAGGAATAGAGAAGACTGTCCGTGGCAGCGTCACGAACCTCCACCTTCTGCCTGCCGTAGGAGAAGGGATCGATAAGGTTTTGTCTGGGACCCGCCCATGTCCCCCGCAAAACATAGTCTTTCAACCGGTAGCTCTGCCGGTTGAAATCACCGCTGTGCAGGTACCGGATGCAGAGTGTCTGCGGTTTGAAATAACGTTCGAACTGCGCCTGAACCGGAATCAGCGGCAGAATGCACAGTATAACTAAAATCCATCGTTTCATACACTTCATCATTTTTTATTCCTCCTCTGCCGCCTGCGGTGAAACCCAACCGTGCTGGTTCAGGAACTTCTTTTTCACACCAAGCGAGGCAATTTTGTACTGATAGGCCGACTTGCCCTTCTCCGCGGAAAGCACCCGTCGTTTCTGGTCAGTCTCCTTGATGGCCTTGTTGAAATCGGCGTTGGAGGAGAGCCCCTCCATGGAGGTGCCGTAATAGCGGAAAAAGAACCATTCACCGTCAATCTCAAAATACATCTGGAGGATGGTGCGGTTGCTCTTCTTCAGGATTTCAATCATTCCCGGCACATATTTGTTCACCTCCTTTTTGCCGCAGACCGCGATGCCGATGTCCCCCTGGCTCACAAATGCCTTGGTGGCCTGGTTCCAGTCAAATTTCAAATCGGCGAAGACAAAGCTGACCGCCAGCTGTCGTGGCAGACGTTTGAAACTGGAGGCCTGCACCAGCTCCGGATAAAGGCGGCGGAATTCGTTCGGACCCAAAATTGTGAGCAGTGCATTCTGATAATTGTTGTTATCGACAATGTCTATAGGCTCCAGAGAGGCATTGGCAACGGTATTGGAGAGCAGCTTCATGCATTCGTCATTGAAATAGAAGTCCAGGGAAGCGGCTAACCGGATGGTTGCCGAATCCTGCTGCATGAAATGCTGTACCGTCCCCACCGGCAGGAACTCCATCCGTCCGAAATTGGTGCCAAGGTTCAGTATGCCCTCACCTGTACATACGCAAGTGTTGCCGTCCAGACGCATGATGTTGCCGCCGACCGCCTCATCCTCAATACGTTCTTTGGATGCGACCACAAACTGGTTGTCCTCCTTGTTGTAGACAAGCAAGCCCTGCGCATTGACATATTCCGGACTGTTGATGGGGTTCTTGGCCCGTGCGAACGCAGTGAAGACCCTGCCCGTCTTGGTGTTGGAGGCGATGGCCGCCACCACGCGGCGGTTCTGCATGTCCTTGGTTGTGGAGTCAATGGGGATGACAACATTCTTTGGGTCAATCTCACCCTTGTAGCGGATGGCCGCATACTGCACGGTGTCGCAGGTCTGGATGGGACGCACACCGCCCTTGAATTCCAAAAACTCCCGTTCGGCATAGAGCGTCACCTTGCCATGATACCCGAAATG
>JAEEGG010017392.1_pt1 | contig 14789 bp, 10 predicted proteins | sample 9134161 | NCBI WGS metagenome assembly JAEEGG01 (sample SAMN16246543, study PRJNA631951) | gut metagenome | biome: gut microbiome; feature: rumen; material: CR-attached | host: Bos | place: Iran: Karaj | collected 2018-10
GCGTCACGACCCCGACACGATAATGATAGGCGAAATGAGAGACCCGGAAAGTATCTCTATTGCCGTTACCGCGGCTGAGACTGGACACCTTGTTTTCTCAACGCTTCACACCCAGACTGCGCCCATGACCGTATCGAGAATTATTGACTCCTTCCCGGAAGGACAGAAAGGACAGATACGTCAGCAGCTTTCAAACACGCTTAAGGCGGTTATTTCTCAGCAGCTCATTCCCACCATTAACGGCAAGGGCAGATGCGTTGCGGTTGAATATATGATTGATACTCCCTCGGTTAAGAACCTTATCCGTGAGGAAAAAGAGCATCAGCTCTATGCGGCGATGCAGACCGGTCAGATGCAGGGTATGCAGACTATGGACCAGGCTCTTCTTAAGCTTTACAGAGAGCAGAAGATTTCAAAGGAGTCCGTTATCGAGTTCTGCGTTGACGAGAAGGAAGTCAGAAGACTGCTTATGTCCGCCGGATTTTAAGAGATTATAAGAGAAGGGAGCAAAAAGCTTGGCATCCTTTACATATGACGGTCTGAACAAACAGGGCCAGAACGTTCACGGCGAAGTTGTAGCGGGCAGTTCGTCCGAGGCAATGGATAAACTCCGTGAAGCCGGCATTATTGTTACAGACATTAAAGAAAAACAGATAAACGAAAAGAAGAAGGCGGGCGGCAAGAAGGTTAAAATCGAGGACGTTGCCGTTTTCGCAAGACAGATGGCTACCATGATGTCTGCCGGCGTTCCGATTACAAGAGCGCTTGACACTCTGGGAAAGCAGACCACCAACGCTTCGCTTGCTTCTGCGATAGATAAGATCAAGGACGACGTTGAAGGCGGTATGCCCCTTTCGGATGCTTTCGGGCAGTTTCCCAAGATTTTCAACGGTCTGTTCGTTGCCATGATTGCAGCCGGCGAGGTCGGCGGTATTCTGGAACAGACGCTGAACTCCCTTGCTACCCAGCTTCAGAAGCAGAAGGCATTGCAGGACAACATCAAGTCAGCCATTTCCTACCCGAGATCAATCGGTATTTTCGCGCTTGTTCTTTTGCATGCGATGCTTGCATTCATGGTACCGATATTCAAGAATATGATTCCCGAAACTACTGAGCTTAACGGACTGACACAGTTCATCTTCGACGCTTCCGGCTTTTTGAGAAGCCGTTGGTACATCTGGTTCGGAACAATTGCGGCTTTTGTTACGGTAGTTTACTTCATTGCCAAGAGCCCCCCGATGCACAAACTCTGGGAGCAGCACAAGCTTCACGCTCCGCTTATAGGCGAGCTTATGACCAAGCAGACTATCGCGCGTTTCTGCCGTACTCTGGCAACTCTTCTTGCCGGCGGTGTTACGGCGGTTGAAGCTCTTAAGTCCGCAGGCCCCACCTCGGGTTCGGACCTTATTGCAAAAGCAGTTGAGGACGCTATCAGCGATATCGAGGAAGGTAAATCAATATCCGATTCGCTTGATAAGAGCGGACTTTTCCCGCCCATGGTTACCGGTATGATAGCCATCGGTGAGGAGGCAGGTACGCTTCCCGAGTTGCTTGATAAGGTCGCGGAGTTTTACGAAGAGGATGTTGAGACGCTTTCCAGAAACCTTAAGGCTATGATTGAGCCTATCGCGCTTATCGGCATCGGCGGTATTGTCGGTGCGATGATCATAGCTCTTTATCTGCCGATATTCACGGCATCCACAAACGTTGAAGGCTATTAATACAGGAGAAGATTATTATGGCAAAGATTAAAAGCAGAATCGGACTTGAGGTCAGCTCCAGGGAAATAAGAGCGGTCGAGGTAAGCCGTATAAACGGTGAGTACTCGGTACTCGCCTGCGGTAAGATTCCGCTTCCCGAGGGAGTAATTGAAGAAGGTTTTATAAGAGATGCCGACAAATTCAACATTGCTCTTACCGAGCTTATCACTAACGGCGGTTTCAAGTCGGTAAAAATCGTTCTCGGCTTTAATAACGAAAACGTCGTTATGAGATATGCAACGTTTCCTCAGGTTGCCGAAGATAAGCTTCGCAATATGGTTCTCTTGCAGGCTCAGGAATTCATTCCGATTCCCGTACAGGAACTGGAATTGGACTATGTTATTGCCAGCGAAGGTAAAAATGACGAGGATCAGGCAGTAACAAATGTTATGCTTGTAGCTGCGAGAAGGAATATGATAGAGCAGTATATAAACACTCTTTCCGCATCAAAGTTTCTGGTTGTTGATGTAGATGCAAGCGTTCTTTCGCTGTGCAGAGGTCTTCAGTCCAGCGTTGTCGGCGAAGAGAAATATGCGGTTCTTAACATAACCGAGGATTTGCTTAACTTCCTTATTATCAAAGGCAACGAGATTTCAATGGTCCGTTCAATTCAGATTCCCGAAAGAGTTGAGGAGAATGTCGAAAGACTGTTCGCAGGCTCCTATGACGACGCTGCCAAGAGAGCAGAGGATATCGAAGAGGTAGGAGCTATGCTTGCGCAGGAAACCTCGTCTTCGGTAAGCTACTATTCTATGCAGAACAGCGATTCGCCTATTGAAAAAATCTTCCTCCTGTCTACTCTGTCCGAGAATGACGAACTTGCAAACAAGATGAAGGACATAGTTTCAACAATTCCGGTTATTGTTCCCGATTTCTATAAGGCAAACAATTTCGGACTTGATCAGAAGGTTATTAACGAATTTGCAGGCTGCATAGGCCTTGCAATCGCGGCAATGGAGGTAAAGTAAGTGTTCAAAGTAAGTTTATTGCCTGACAGTTACAGGCGTCATCTGCAAAGCAGAGATAAGGTTGACATAGTCTCCAGGTTCGCAGCAGTTATTCTTATTTGTCTGTTTATTGTTTACGGCGGTTTTGCCATCAAGAACGCTGTGCTCGAATCAAAGCTTAAAAAGCTGGAGAGAGAGAACTCCAGACTGGAAAGCGAATTCCCGGCATTGCAGGAATACCAAGGCATTTACGACAGCCTGATTTCTTCCAGACAGATGATTTCGAGCATTTTACCGTCTGACGGCGAGTCTGTTGATTTCTTTACAACCGTCGTCAATAAGACTCCCGATTACGTTCAGATTAATGAGATTGATATCGAAGAATGGTTTAACAGCGGTGTTTGCACGCTCAACTGTACCGTTCAGGATTATCAGGATATGAAGGACTATGAGGCACTCTTCAAGACTGAGGAAATGCAGGAAATCGTTAAGGGCGTTGAGATTACAAACATTCAGAGACAGAGTTCCTCGAATCACAACAAGTCAGTTAACTTTACGCTTGTTCTGAGCACTCAGAACGCTATTGCACCTGCTGAGCAGGCTCCGCAGTATGTAACCGTTACCAACGAAAACGGCGAAGCTGTTACCAATGAGAGCGGCGAGGTTGCAACAACTGCAGTTACCGCTGAGGCCACCACTGCGAGCGCTGAATAAGGAGGTAGGATTATGGCATTGAGCGATGTAATTAAAAAAAGAGAAGTTACAAACGAAGCTAAGGAAAAGAAGCAGTTTTCCGCCGCCAAGATTTTTGACGACGTCAGAATAGTAATCGCTATAATCGCTATCGCCTGTATAGCTCTTATCGCTTTGATTGTTTACAATAACGGTAAAATCGAAGAAACCCGTACCAGAATCGATACGGTAAAGGCTCAGATAGTTGAAAATCAGAACAAGATAGCCAATCTTAAAGCACTTCAGGCAAAAAGCGGTGAATATTCCGCGCAGAAGGAAGCTTATGACGAGATGATTTCCGACGAAGGCTTCGATCAGCTCGAAATGATGATAGCTCTGGAGAACAATGTTGAGGCGCACAATTGCAATCTCAGCGAGATTACTTTCGGTGAAGAGTCTAACAACGGATTTGTTAACCAGATGGTTGTTAATTTGAAAATCAGCGGCGACTTCAGAGACATTATGAGCTTCTGCAGAGATATTACCAGCGATACTAAAATCAAGAGAATTGATACCATCAGAATGACCGGCGGAACCAGTACAGAAAAGACCGCCGAAATCGTGATTGTGTTCTTTTCAAAATAATTGATTTATCAGCACAAACCACTATAGGGAGATTATATAGATGTTGAATTCAAACGTAGTAATTCCGGGCAGTCTGGGTTACAGACTTGTCGAAGCGGGCATTATCACAGAGGATCAGCTTGCCGAAGCTCTGGAAATACAAAAGACAAGTAAAAGCCTCTTGGGTACCATACTTACTCAGTTGGGTTACTGTACTGAGGACGAAATAGCCAAGGTCCTTGCTAAAAAGACAGGCTATAAGTATGTGTCCATTAACGAAATAGGCTTTAACGCCGAGGTTGCCAATTACATAACTCCCGAGATAGCTTTGCGCAACAACGTTCTTCCTCTTTACAAGGACGAAAAGACACTGTACGTTGCGATGAAGAATCCCAACGACATTATCACCATCGACAATCTCCGCCTTATGACAGGTATGGAGATATGCCCGGTTGTCGTTCCCGATATGGAGCTTGCTGCCGCTATTGAGAATTTCGCCAATATGAATTCAAATATCGACAGCTTTGACGAGGATGAAGAAGCTGTTCTTGAACAGGATGTTTCCGAGGAATTTTCAATTGACGACAAACCTGCGGTTCAGCTTGTTAATCAGGTTATCAACAACGCAATCAAAGCAGGCGCATCCGATATTCATATTGAAGCGCTTGAAAAGTATATGAGAGTCCGTTTCAGAATCGACGGCGTTTTGCAGGAAATTTTGCAGAACAACATCAGACTTTTCCCGTCCATAGTTTCCCGTGTCAAGGTTATCGGCGGTATGGACATCGCCGAAAAGCGTATTCCTCAGGACGGCCGTGCTACCGTAAGATATGAGGACCGCGTACTTGACTTGCGTATTGCTACAATGCCCACTGTTTTCGGTGAGAAAATAGTTCTCCGTCTTCTTGAAAGAAGCCAGGGCGTTGTCAAGCTTAAGGACTTACACTTCTCAGAGAGACAGTTTGACAGATTCCAGAAGGCTATTCATATGCCTTACGGCTTCGTTCTCGTTACCGGACCTACCGGTTCGGGTAAGTCGACGACGCTTTACGCCGTTCTTGACGAGATAAGCCGTCTTGAAACCAATACAATTACACTTGAGGACCCCGTTGAGCGCCGTATGTCCGGTATTAACCAGGTTCAGATGAACAACCGTGCAGGTATGACCTTCGCAGCTGCTCTTCGTTCGGTTCTCCGTTCCGACCCCGATATCGTCATGGTCGGTGAAATCCGTGACGCTGAGACTGCTAAAATCGCTATCGAAGCGGCTCTTACAGGACATATGGTTCTTTCCACCCTGCATACAAACGACGCACCCGGTGCGGTTACCCGTCTTGACGAAATGGGCGTTGAGCCCTTCCTGACGGCATCCTCGCTTGTCGGCGTGCTTGCTCAGCGTCTTGTCAGACGTCTGTGCCCCAAGTGCAAGGAGGAATATAAAATTTCCAGGGAAGACCTTCTCAAGATTATTCCCGACCTCAATACCGAGGAGTATCCCGACGAGGAATTCACACTCTACAGAGCTAAGGGCTGTATAACCTGCAACCATACGGGTTATAAGGGCAGAGAAGCCGTTTTCGAATTCCTTACGGTTTCCGAGGAAATGAAGCGTCTCATCCTTGACCGCGCTACTGTTGCCGAGGTTAAGGAGCTTGCTATCAAGCAGGGTATGCATACCCTGAAGGACGAGGGTATTTATAAGGTAATGCAAGGCAGAACCTCACTCGAGGAAATCGCCCGTGTTATCGTATAATTATTTACGCTTAGTTCACAATTTGTTCATAATGCATACATTTTCTCAACAAACTGTTACAATATGTTCACCGTATAATAAGTATATATAGAATTAGCTTTTTTACACTGAAAATCGCCGCAAAATCGGCGTTTTCCGATTTTGCATACATGTATTTTCCGACAATTATTTCACACTGTTTTCTTTTCGACGGCGAAAGGGTGGTCTGTATGAAAACCAAATTGAAGCAGAACGGCGGATTTGCAATAATTTCCGTCGTATTCCTTCTGTTCGTACTTTCCCTTATGGGAACGGCGATGTATATGTATTCCGTAACGTCTCTTCGTTCGGTAAGATTCCTTTCAGACAGGAAAAAAGCCGAATATCTCGCACAGGCGGGCGTTGAATCCGCATCGTATGCGTACCAGCTTGCTGTCAGTGCAAGCGGAAGCAATGCGGCTGCAAACACGCTTATTTCAAGTACAAATTCAGAAGGCGCATCTATGCAGTCAAATCAGGTTTACCTCGTTTTCGACCGCAGCGAGCCCGACAACAACCACTACAAGTATGTTCAGGGCGGCAACATCGGATCGTACACCGACGATCAGATTATCGGCTACTATGATGTTACCGTTACAAGTGCGGTTGACATCAGCGTTGCCAATCTTCTTGAGGAGGATACAACTTCAGCTTCCGGCGTCACGTCGTATCCGGTAGAAATCAAGGAAAGCCAGAGAATTATCGAGGCGCACGGACACGTCGGCAGAGCGGGCGCAGGCGGTGTTGGAGCCACCAAAAAGGCGTATCTCTCCGAGCCTGTTCAGGCGCTCGGCAAGTTCTATAACGACGACGGCATAATCGACGGCGGCGTTACAAATCAGAAAAAGACAATTAAATATGACGACAACGGCACCGAAAAGAGCGTTCAGGTTCCGATTGCGAAGAACGACAACTTCAACGTTCTCGGTACATACAGCACCGGAACAACGCTTATGATTAAGATAAGCCTGTTCAACAACATTCCGTTCATCGGAAAGTATATCGGTATCGAAAACTCATATCCGATTACGCTCAACCAGCAGACCGTTCCGATTCTTATGGCATATACCACAGGTAATATGATAATGAATCAGCCCACCGCAGGAACGATTAAGTTTAAGCCGAACCAGAGCAATATGGTTTCCTTCATCGGAAAGCAGAACATTTTCATTAACACGAACATTGACGTTACACCGTCAAAGACTTGCTTCAATGTAATGTATCTCAGAGGTGACACCATAGTTCTTAACGGCGACGTTGAGATTTATGTTTACGGTTTCACGAGATCGTCCTCGTCACTGTTGGGCAGACTGTTCGGTCAGAATATGACCTCAATGTATCAGGCAATCGCCGGCAACTACTGCTGGAGCACGGTCGTTATCGGTACGCCGAATCCCGAGACCTCAACGGTTACCGACCCGGTACATCAGGCAATTTACACGCTTGCACCGACTATTTCAAGTTCGGGCGTAACAATGCCTTCACAGGGCGGTTACGGCAAGTGCGGAAAGATTTTCTTCGGCGGTAACGTTTTCGTTAACATCCAGATTCCCAACGTAGGCAACTACCGTTACAAGGCTTTCAATGCCGGAGATACATATTATTTTGATGACAATCTTCCTCAGTCGGTCGGCACCAAGGAAGGATACGGAATAGACCTCTTCAAGTATTTCATCGACTATTCAGTAGCAACCAAGCGCTATTCCGACAACGTTCTTTCAAGATTTACCGAGGTTATGGCGATGTACTACTCCACAACCGACAAGACACCGACAACATACGTTATCGGCAATGACGACGGAGTAATCACCTATAACGCAATGAGAAAGATAGAACGCGATCCATACAGCGGAGCGTTCACTTATTTAGCAGACACATTCAAATCACTTGTTCCCCCGGATCCGACAGACGGTTCGTCGCTTACGTGGGTGTTAGGTTAAACAGGAGCCGAATACGATAAGGAGGTAGCTTTTATGAACAATAAGACCAAAAACGGAATTAAGCGTTTACGTTCAAAAAACGGTATGACGCTTGTAGAAGTTTTGGTTGCGATGACGCTTCTGGTTCTTATCATAATGGTTTTCACACCGCTGTTCATGACGTATTTCAGAAATACGAGAACTGCCGGTCAGATAACACGGAAAACATATGAGAGATCCAGCATAATGGAGCGACTTATTGCTAACCCCGACGGCTCTAACGACACAGGCTATGAGACTGCTGTTGCCAATATGCCGATTACCCTTTCGGCAGGCTCAACTACGATTGACTTTTCAAATACCGGAGCCAATTCTGTAGGTAATGTTCACGGCACAATGGTTTCGGAGTCTCTTAATGATGAAAAGTCCTATGTTTCGTTCTATACGCCGTCAACGGGCAGCACAATGGTCTGCTTCCCCGCAAACCTTACGGACGACTTTATCACAAAGGATATTACGGTAGTACCCAAGGGCTTCAAGTTCCACGCGAGCGCAGAAAACAAGAGTGCCGTTACCGGATATCATTTCGAGGTTTACAATACCAAAGATGACGGAACCAAGGAAAAGGTTTCGACCAATTATTACGATATTGCCTATGCAAACGACGGCGACGGCGGTAAGGTTGCAATCTTTACCTTCAAGGGCGCAAACAACGTTATCAGCTTTGAGCGTTCACCGCTTTGGATTCAGTATTGCGGCAACGGCGGCATGCTTTATCAGGTAAAGGTTGAAATCGGCGCTCCCGAAATCATCCTTGTAGGCGAAAAGGCCGACGACGGCAACTATTATTACTACGCAACAGAGGGTGTTGACGTTAAGACCGGTAAAATGGACATTGTTGCAAAGAAGATGTCCGGTGCTCCGCTCATATCGGCAATGAACGACGTTGAGTGGGTTGCAAAGGGCAGAGGCGACGACGGAAACGGCGGCGTAAACCAGTACGGCTATTATGTAATGGGCGGCGACGCAGGTCAGGTAAGACGCTTCTGGAGAAACGAGACAACCGGCAACTACTACTGGGGCGGCGACGTTCTCGGTCAGTATGACAGATATTATTACATTACAGGTAATAATCAGGCCGACGGCAGCAGCCATGAAACAATTACTCAGACCAATACAACTCAGGCTCAGTTCAAGAGCATTTTCCGTTCGAGTCAGGGTTACTTCAAATATAACGGTGTTGACGGTGCTAACCAGCTCACTGCCGACGAACTTATTACAATCGGCTTTGAGTACAGAATGATTACCAGTAACTACTACACAGCCAATGTAACCAACAGCGATACATATTTCACAACCGTCGGCAGGGCGCTTGCGATTAAAAACAGCGACGGCTATTCGGCACGTTATGCAGGCTGCGGTACTGAGCTTTATGATAAGGAAAAAGGCTTAACCACAGGATTTGTCAGCTTCCGTCAGGATGCCAACAGTAAGCTTTACACCTGGCTTGACCACTCGGGCTACGGTTCAGAGCTTGATATCGACGGTTACAAGACCGCAACTAACTATGAATATACCGACGATCCCTCGCTTATAACGATTACGTCTGTCGGTGCGGTTCAGATTAATACTTCAAATCCGAATTACTATCAGTCAAATCAGACATCTGTTCTCGGACAGCAGCTGTATCCTACCCAGTCCTACACGCTGTACTGCGGAACTATTCCCGCTGTTATTGATACATGGGGCTGGAAAACGAAGAATATCGGTTCGCTGCTTTACAACAACTACAGTATGTGGCTTCATACCGGTACACTCGGTATTGCGACCGACGGTAACAAATGGTACCCGACCGGTAAGTTCGGTGACACAAGATCCGCCGCAACCACGAGTGATGTTCCCGGACAACTTTCTAGTACGTTGTTCGGCACGAATGCAAACTGGTTCTCGCTGTTGAACTACGGCACTGAGCCGACGAGATATCCCTTCGGCGCGAGTGAAACGCCGAAGTATAAGGACTATGACAATCAGTACGCCATAAGAGTAACTTATGATGTTGAGTATGAATGCTTCTACCTGTTCGGCGGCTGGAAAAATGAGACAGGATTAGCCGAAAACATTCAGCTTATCAAGCCCGGTGATGTCGGCAAGACAAACAGCAGTTACAGAACCGGTGAACTTAAGGACGGAACGGGCGGTACTACGAGAAATATCCGAATCACGAATATCAGATCTTCACAGGTTTATATCAATAACAGATGGGTTGATACCGACGATTATAAGCGCCTGAAGGTCGAGGACGGTAACAGAATCGTACTCGGTAATGAGATTTCGAGCAGCGACAATACCGTTATCATCTCAAAGACCGATGATTATCAGTATCAGTACCGTAAACCGCATCAGGACGGCGTAGTGGTTTCGGTTACCAATGCGAAGCTTTATTACGGTCCCAACGGAAGCGGCGGCGAATATGCAACAAGCGGTTCGCTTTCTGCCAGAAGCTATCTCGGAACGGCTCTTCCCGAGGAAGGCACGGACTACTACGTAACTGCAGGCCATGAGGTTGATATCACGATGGGTTACCTTTCGCAGCCTTATGCGATTGACGTCAACAACCCGACCGTTCCCAAGATGTCCGGTCTTTCGGGCTTGACGGGCGGTTCCGACTTCTACTTCAAGAAGCCCGGCGACGGCATCGGTTCGAGCATACTTTCGGGCGGCGCTTTCAACCACTCGTTCGTTTCGGGCGGTCTGAGAGACAACGTCACGATGCTCGACGTTAAGAGCTTCCACGACGATCTTACCGGCAATAATATTTCGCTTGCAGCGGGCTATTCACTCAGCTATGTTGCAAACGACTATTCTTATCTTACGAGACTCGGTCAGGTTCTTAACAACGGCGTTGTCTATATCAGGGCAACCGGTGACGGAACCGAGAGCGATAACGCAGGTAACCTTGCGTCCGGCAAGGGCTGGAGCTTGAAGAAGGAAACTAACATTTTCCACCAGTTCTTCGGAATTGACCAGTACAGAGGCGTCAGCATAGGCGACGGCGCCGGCACGAGCGCTGTACTCGGCTGGAACACGACGTATCATAAGGGCTACCTTAATATGTCGACCGACTCGAACAAGGCTCCTCAAATGAGCTATTCGCCTTCAATTGAATCAGGCAACCAGAACTACGGCGTTAACTACCATCCGCTGATGGATACGGAGTGTACCACGGTTAACTGGGGTACGACCTCCGACATGAAGCCTCAGGCTATGTGGGGTACGGCGAACGGTACGTTGCTGAGCTGGTACTACAATTATGAATCTGTTAAGGATTCCAAGATTTACTCGGTATGCAAGGAGTTCGAGAACTACTCCTGGTGCGACAAGTTCGGCATCAAGCCCAACACCGATACTTATAAGAAACAGTATTACGACTATACTACGGTAAGCAGAAGTATTTATAACGATTATGGCTTCGTTTCCGTACTCAAGAATGTAAACGATATCTGCTTCTGTGACGACGTCTGGGTAGCAGTCGGCGATCAGAGCGGCAAGAAGCCCTCGGATTACAGCGCACCCAAGTCGTACAACAGACTTGGCGCAACCGGCGAGGCAGGCTCGTACGTAAACGTCAAGTTCCTTGACAAGGATCTCACGGGCAGCGACGGACTTCCGATTGCACGCTGGATTCACGTTAAGGTTTCCGACCAGACAAACATCAATTTCAGGTCGGTTGTTAACTGTCAGGGCATCTGGTACATTATGGGTTATGTTGACATCAACAACAACGGCGTTCAGGACACCGGCGACCGCTGCGTAATGTATTATTCAAGGCAGCCGCAGGACGGATTCTTCCGCTGCGCTACGAGAACGGATCTCGACGGCAATTATACCGGCAAGACTTACAATGACAAGACCTATGCGCTGTACTTCGACGATGACGGCGTATGTCAGGATCTTGAATTGACAGGCGTTAACAAGATGGCCTGCCAGAGCTGACGGATTTCAGGCAAATGTATTAACGGGGAGGGGACTCCCTCCCCGAATTAAGAAAAAAGGAGGCAGAAACGGTGTTTTTTAAGGCTATCGGCAAAATGAGAAGCGACAGGCGCGGATTCACTATAACCGAGTTGTTGATTACGGTTGCTATCATGGCTCTCGTTGCGGCTCTTTTGGCGTTAATTATGGGACCGATCTGGAAAAAGTACAGAATGGTCGAGAACCTCTACATCGTTCAGACTGAGGTTAAGGCGATTATGGACGCGTATTCTGCCGACGCTTCACAGGGCTCGCTTGCTACGGCAACAAACGTTGACCTTCTTTATGAGGACCAGAGTTCACTCGATGCGAACAAGAGCTTTGAGTCCTGTCCGGAGCTTGGAACGTTCACCGAGGACGAGAATTCACACGCACTGTATTTCGCAACCAGAGATACGAACAATGCGAGCTTTGATGCTTCCAACTATCAGTACACCTATCTGTTTGTTTACAACGGACATATGTACGTTCTTAACGGAAAACAGCATACGGCTTACAGATTCTGCTTCACGGATGAGATTGAGGTTAATATCAAGTACTCCGTATCCGTTGACGCTTTCGGCAAGGACGACAACGGTCACGAAAGCACCCACCGTCTGGACGATGCGACTGTTACGGATCATAAGTATCTTAACGACGGCGTAACGGTTACCGTTGAGAGCGGACCGGGCTACGATTTCTACTATGACCTTCACACCTCGTTTGCGCTGAAGAATGCGGTTGGCAAGAACTACGTCAACCTCAACAATTCCATGGGTGATTATTTCTCGAGCCCCTACTGCGCAGGCTACACCTACGGCACGGATCTCAAGACAAACAATGATACAGAATCCAAACCGACCGACTTTGAGTACAGCGGAGTTACGTACGGTCATCTTGACGACGAAGCAAACGTTATCAAGTATATCTCGCTCAAGAATTTCAGCACGGGCGACGTTACCGGCAACAGCGGCTCGACCGGAACGAATTTCGGTTGTTCGTTCTCGTTCCTGATGGTCAACTCAAATGTCGGCGAGGGCGTTCTCAATACCTTGAGAAGTTTCCGTGACAACACGCTGCGCGGAACGGCAATAGGTGACAGGATTATTGATGTATATTACGGCGTATCCCCCGAGGTCGTTTCATTCCTCAGCAGGCACGAGCTGTTCCGAAATATCGCAGCCGAGGCTGTTAAGGGTACGGCTTATGTAATGGAGCTTGTCGGTTAGTTTCAACAATTCTAAAATTTTTTCGAAAAAGTATTGACAAAGCAAATTGCATAGATTATAATGAAAACACAAAGAGTTACGGAACGTTCCCGTTTGGTTCACAGAAAATATACAAAAAGCTAATTTCTGTATTATTTGCAAAAAAGTACTTTACAGACGGAAAGTTTTGGTGTATAATTACTATGCTGGGTTACGGAAAGTTCACGTAACAGGTTAATGAGTATATTATGGGCACAGGGCCCATCATATAAATTAAAAATTCTATAAAGGGAGAAATTATCATGAGAAAACTTATGAGCAAAAAGGGTTTCACACTCGTTGAGTTAATGATCGTTGTTGTTATCCTTGGTATCCTTGTAGCAGTAGCAGTTCCGATCTTCGGCGCAGTTACTAAGAACGCAAGAATTAAGTCCTGCAAGTCCAACCAGAGAGTTATTAAGGGCAACATGGAGACCTTCATGATGACCGGCGGCACTGGCGGCGAAGCTATCACTCTTACATCAGCTACAACTTATGATGTATCTGGCGAGTCTTCATTCACAAAACTCTTTGACGGCGGCACACTTCCGAAGTGCCCCTCAGCTGATAGTGCTACCAACAACTACAACGCTCAGGTTGTATTTGATGGTACCAACACTAATTATGTTGCAACTTGCAAAATCGCAACAACTGATGCTGAGAACCACAACGGCTAATAATTAATTAGTAAAAAGAAGGACAGAGGTTAACGCCTCTGTTCTTTTTTTGTTTTTTTGAGTCAGAACGGTTTGCCTGTACGGGCGATTCACGAATCGCCCGTTTTTAATTGTTTCGCTAAATCGGAGTTTATCGATGCGATTGACGGCGAGCATTCAGCGCCCCTTGTTAAAGGGGAGAGGGCCAGCGAACGCTGGCGAGGGGATTCAAGAAAGCTTGATATAACAATAAAAAGGAATCCCACCACCGCCGTACGGCGGTCCCCCTCCCTTTGACAAGGGAGGCTGGTGTCCTATCAAGCTTTCTCCCCTACAAACTCAAATTTATCGGAGAAGGGGAACTGCTTTCGGCAAAACAGACAACTGCTCGGGAAGCAGAAATTTATCTGTCAGACAAACGGCAAAAATATGCATTGAAAATATTACAAAAAATGTATTGACAAAAGGTATAATATAGAATATAATCAGTATGTAAAGTTACGCTTTATTCCCGTTCGGGAAAACGAACTTTAATAATGAGTATTACAAAAATAAAAAGGGAGATAATTATTATGAGAAAGTTAATGAGCAAAAAGGGCTTTACCCTTGTTGAATTGATGATCGTTGTTGTTATCCTCGGTATCCTCGTTGCCGTTGCGGTTCCGATTTTCGGCGCAGTTACCAAAAATGCAAAGATTAAGTCCTGCAGATCCAATATGAGAGTCATCAAGGGCAATATGGAAACCTATGCTATGACCGGCAACAACGGCGACCAGATTGAACTTATCACCGGTACCGATATGGTAATTACCACAGAGTCCTCATTCCTTAAGCTCTTTGATGGCGGTAAGCTTCCGCTTTGCCCGTCTGCTACGGATGCCGAAAAGACTGCGGGTTGTTATTCAGCCACAATCAAAGTTGCCACGGCTTCTACAACTTATGAAGTTAAGTGCCTTACGGCTGCAGGAGCTGACGGACAGGAACATCATAACGGTTGATTGAATTAACTATAAAAGGACGGAGGCAATCGCCTCTGTCTTTTTTTGTTTGCTTCGCAAATCGGAGTTTATCGATGCGATTGACGGCGAGCATTCAGCGCCCCTTGTTAAAGGGGAGAGGGCCAGCGAACGCTGGCGAGGGGATTCAAGAAAGATTGATATAACAATAAAAAGGAATCCCACC
>JAEEGG010017394.1_pt1 | contig 14788 bp, 12 predicted proteins | sample 9134161 | NCBI WGS metagenome assembly JAEEGG01 (sample SAMN16246543, study PRJNA631951) | gut metagenome | biome: gut microbiome; feature: rumen; material: CR-attached | host: Bos | place: Iran: Karaj | collected 2018-10
ATCGGCAAATATAACAGCCCTAACGGACTGCCCTTTTAGGTGTCGCTCCTTCAGAGTTCTTTCAACTACATGATATTCAATAATATACAAGTGGGTAAATTCGTCGAACTCACGTTATTTACGGATTTACTATGTACTATTACCACAAATCAATAGTCGCATGGTAAATAGTAAATTCAGGGAAATAGTAAATAAATAGTCATTAGTATATAGTTAAATAGTAAATAAGATTAATTGATGAAAATTGAAAGAATCAACAAGTGGTTTGGCAGATATGCTGAGCGACTGCTGAGAGTGCGTTGGTGGACTCTCGGTGCATTTGTACTGCTGATGGTAATATCGGTGGTGGGTATGAAACGCATGGTGAAAGAGACATCGTTTGATGACTATTTCATAGAGGATGACCCCATGCTTGTGAAGACGGAGGAGTTCAAGTCGCATTTCGGAAACGACTACTACGTGGGCGTGCTGACACGATGCGACAACCATTTCACGAAGAAGAACCTCACAACGCTACGTGCCCTGTCGAATGAACTTCTCGACAGCCTGTCGTATGTAGATAAGGTGACATCGCTTACCGACATCGAGTTTATGGTGGGTAGCGACGAGGGCATGACAATAGAGCAGATTGTGCCTGACGAGATTCCTGATGAGGGTTCGGCAGAAATGGACAGCATCAAGGCAAGGGCTTACAGCAAGCCTCACGTAGCACGAAAGCTGATATCACCAAAAGGCGACCTCTCATGGATAATGGTAAAGCTGAGAGCCTTCCCGAAGGATAGCGTTTGGAAGAAGACGAGTACCGTGGCTCCTGACATCATCACAGGTGAGGAGGTGGAGCGCATCATCAAGAAGCCGGAATATGCATCTCTGCACCCGAAAGGCACGGGTATGCCATACGTAACCCATTGCAAGACCGTATATATAAGCAAGGAAATGGGACAGCTGATGATGATTGCAACACTAATCTGCATGGTGGTGATGCTGTTGATGACACGCTCTCTGCGTGGTGTCGTCGCGCCTATCATTTCCGTTATAGGCGGACTCTTCACCACATACGGCATCGCAGGCTTTACGCAGATGTATGTGGATTCTACGGTACTGATGATTCCTACGATTCTGGCGTTTGCCGTAGCCATTGCCTATAACATTCATATCTTCTCATATTTCAGCGGACGTATGCGCATACACGGAGAGCGTCACAAGGCTATCGTTGAGACTATCAAGGAGATAGGTTGGTCGGTATTCTTCTGCGGCTTCACCACATTAGTATCACTTCTGTCATTCCTCGTCATTCCAATCCGTCCTATGCATTGTGTTGGAATCATCAGTTCTATGAGCGTGCTCTTCGTACTCCTCACCTCGCTCATCGTTACGCCTGTGCTGCTGTCGTTTGGCAAGAACAAGCGCCCGATAGAAGGCTTTACTGAGGATAGCGACACACGCTGGACAAAGTTCATGGTAGTGCTTGGCGACAAGGTGCTGCGCAATCCTAAGAAGATAGGATATTCGTTCCTTGCCATCTGCATACTGCTTTGCATAGGACTCTGGAAGATAGAGGCAGCCTTCGACATAGAGCGCACAATGGGATTGAAGGTGGACTATGTAAAAGAGGTGATGGATGTAGGACGTTCAGAACTGGGCTCGCTCTATTCCTACGACCTGATTGTGGAGCTTCCTGACAACGATATGGCGAAGGAGCCTGAGAATCTGAAGCGCCTTGACGAGTTGCAGACAAAGGTGAACACCTACGACCTCACCAAGCGCACAACATCCATTCTCGACATACTGAAGGACCTCAACCAGACGCTAAACAATGGCGACACAGCCTTCTACCGCATCCCCGATACTGAGGAGGAAGTGGCTCAGATGTTCCTGCTCTATGAGAATGCAGGAGGCACGGAATCTGAATACTGGATGGACTACGACTATCGCCGTATGCGCCTCATGGTGGAGATTTCCGACTTCAACTCGGCTTGTGTGGAGCGTGAGATGAACAGGATTCAGAGCGATGCAGAGAAGCTGTTCCCTGGCGCAAAGATTACCACCGTAGGTAATATTCCGCAGTATGTAACCATGATGCAGTATCTCGTAAGAGGTCAGATGTTGTCTTTCGTAATATCAATATTAATCATAGGAGTGATACTTATGATAGCATTCCAAAGCATCCGCGTAGGACTTATCGGACTGATTCCTAACATGATGCCTGCAATCTTCGTAGGAGGCTATATGGGTTGGGTAGGCATACCGCTTGACATGATGACCGCCACGCTACTCCCTATGATGCTCGGTATGGCGGTGGATGACACTATTCACTTCATCAACCACTCAAAACTGGAATACGACCGCACTCAGCATTACCAGACGGCTATCCGTCGCACGTTCCGCGTGGTGGGTATCGCCATCGTCATAACCTCCGTCATCACCTCGGCAGTCTTTGCAAGCTTCTGCTCATCAGCCTGCAATATGTGCCTCAACTTCGGACTTATGGCTATCATCGGCATTCTCTCCGCCCTTGCTGCCGACCTGTTCGTAACACCAATACTTGTAAACAAGTGCAAGGTATTTGGGAAGGAGAAGAAATAAAACGGCCTCTCCCCCCGCCCTTCCCCGTAGGGAGGGAGCCGGAGAGCCGATGGAATCACATAGCTAAATAACGTGAGTTCGACGAAAATTAAAAACGCTTGCGCTTTGCTTTGAAACATTAATTAAGACGTAAATTAAAACATTAATTAGGACAAAAATTTATGAGAATTTAAGCCGTAAGGCTCATTAATGTCACAATTAATGTTTCATTAATGTCCTAATTAATGTTATGCGACAGCAAAAGTAATTTCATCGAATTCACGTTAAATAATAATTAATAATACAAAAATAACAATTAACATGACTACAGCGAAAATACTATCAAACATCCTTCCCTTTGGGAAGGCTTGGTTAGGCTTTATTTTAATTTTCAGTTTCCAGTTTTCAATTTGCCAAGCTCAGAAACTCTCTGGGCGCGACATCATCCAGAAGGTAAAGGACCGTCCTGACGGCAACACACGCTATGCAGAGATGGAACTGACACTATGTAAGAAAAACGGTAACACACGACAGCGTAAGGTGACATCGTGGGCAATGGACGAGGGTAAGGACACGAAGAAGATGATGTTCTTCACCTACCCTGGCGATGTGAAGGGAACGGGCTTCCTCACATGGGACTATGACCAGATCGGAAAGGAAGATGCCAAATGGCTCTATCTGCCTGCCATGAAGAAGACACGTCGCATCAGCGGCTCATCTTCTAAGACCGACTACTTCATGGGTACCGACTTCACCTACGATGACATGGGCTCACGTCATGTGGATGAGGACAAGCATAAGCTGGTGCGCGAAGAGATGAAGGACGGACACAAATGCTGGGTTGTGGAGTCTGTACCTGTTGACAAGCACGAGATCTACAGCCGTAAGGTGTCATGGATTCGTCAGGACTGCCTCATGGCGGCCTACGTGGAGTACTACGACAAGCTGAACAAGCTGCATCGCGTGCTCACCATCTCCGATATCAAGAAGGTGCAAGGCTTCTGGACCATTCACAAGATGACGATGAAGAACGTGCAGACAGAGCATAGCACCGTCATTCAGGTGAAGAATCCGCAATACGACATAAAGATTGACAAGGCTCTCTTCACAGTTTCAAAGCTGGAGAAAGGACTTTGATATTTACAATTTGACGATTTACTATTTACTATTTATGTACTATGTAGTTAATGTACTATTTTCGTCAATCTATAGTCGAAAAAATAGTAAATATCTGAAAATAGTAAATAAATAGTAAATAGTACATAGCTAAATAGTACATTCTAATAATGAAAACTCTATCAAACATCCTTCCTTTTGGGAAGGCTTGGTTAGGTCTTCTGTTAGCCATCCTCCCCTACTCCGTCTCTGCGCAGGATGAAGACTCACTACGCATAGGTGCAAAGGGATTCGTGGACACCTACCACGCCATGCGCACGGAGCAGCCAAATGACTGGATGTCATCAAGAACACGTGTGCGTGGCGAGATGACGCTGGAGAAAGGACACGCAGGCGCATTCGTATCGGCAAATCTGATACACAATGCCATACTTAGCGACCGCTCAGGCTTTCAGCTTCGCGAGGCATACGGCTACTACAGCGACGAGCACCTCGACATCCGTGCCGGACGACAGATTATCGTATGGGGCGTGGCTGATGCCCTGCGCCTCACAGATATCATCTCACCAATGGACTATACGGAGTTCCTGGCACAGGACTATGACGATATCCGCATACCCGTTGGCGGACTGCGTATGCGCTATTCTCGCGAGAAATGGTGCCTGGAGACGGTAGCGATACCCGTAAGCAGTTTCTTCGAGCTGCCTACCGATGCGCGAAACCCTTGGTCAGTAGGCAATCTGACTATTGCCCCAGAGCCAAGACATCGCATCTGTAACATGGAATATGGCGGTCGGCTGTCATTCTTCCTTAGTGGCATAGACTTCTCTTTATCGGCTCTCCACACATGGAACAAGATGCCTGTGATGCACAACAGCACAGGAGAGTATAAACGAATGACGATGATTGGAGGCGACCTGTCAGTTCCTACCGGACAATTCGTCATAAGAAGTGAGGTGGCAGAATATCTTGACGAAGCACAAACGACATTCGGACAGCAGGATATCACCCGTGCAGCCTCAACCAATGCCCTTATCGGCATCGACTGGTATGCGGGAAACGACTGGTCGCTCTCAGCGCAGTACGCCCATAAATACGTGACAAAAGGCGCACATCGCAACACAGGTCTTGCCACCTTCCGCATCTCCAAGGACTTGTTGCACAACACGCTCGCCTTGCAGAGTTTCGCCTATATCGACGTCACCAATGGCGGCATCTACAACCGCCTAAGTGCCGACTATGCCCTCAACGATCAGTTGCATGCCATCCTCGGCTACGACTATTTCCATGCCGACCGAGGCACCTTCCAGGTCTATGACGCAAATTCCGAGATCTTCCTGAAACTGAAATACAGCTTTTAAGAAAATAAGAAGCCCCTTCCCTGTCCTTCGGACATCCCTTCCCCGCTCGGGGCAGGGAATTAGTTACCATTGAACGCGAAAGGAACGTGTGGATTGATTGTTAATAATGAATTCTCGTGATTTGAAAGACTAACCCCCTCCTTGCCCCGGGCGGGGAAGGGATGTCCGAAGGACAGTGAAGGGGCTACTGTTTGCATCTTCGCGCATTTCCCATTGTAAAAATGTACGGAAAATTGTACGTTTGTTGCAATCCGTATTGTGGATTTGTAAAAAATGTTTCATTTACAATTATCGTATATTTTTTTTTGAAAAAAATTTGGTAAAAAAGGCGGAAATACATAATTTTGCAATTGAAGAAACGCTAATAGCTGAGAAAATTACCATGATAATGCTTTAAAAATGCAACTAATTTAAACAGGGGAAAAGCTCAGCTTATATAAATAAGAAACAAGGAATCAACATTCTAAAAGGAAATAGAGTATGAAACGTTTTATTTCAATCATATTGGTGACTTTGCTAACCGTAGTTTCTGCATTTGCAAACATTGCGGAAGGTGTATCTGGAGACTGCAACTGGGTTATTGACAACGACGGTAACCTGACAATCTTCTCTGAAAGTGACGATATAGCCGACCTCGGAACATGGGCAGGTGATTCAGCTCCATGGAGCAACTACAGGGAATCTATCACCACAGTAACATTTTCTTCTGCAGTCAATGCCAAGACATGCGCCTGCATGTTCAAGGGTTGCACAAACCTGAATGCGGTATATCTCGACAACTTCTATACTAATGAGGTTACAGATATGAGCTACATGTTTGCCAACTGCACTTCACTTGAGGTTATTGAGTTCAACATGGCAATGTCAGCACAGGATGAAATGTTCAACCAGTCTCGCGACAATTTCCTTACCGGTAGCGTAACGAACATGGCAAGTATGTTCGAGGGTTGCAAGTCATTGCACTCTTTCTTCCTTCAGAATCTTGATATTCACAGCGTGACGAATTTCAGCGATATGTTTGCCGGCTGTTCTTCTCTTGAGAACATGAACCTCGCAGAAAACAAGAACGCTAACAGTTCATCACTCACCGCTATCAACGACATCGAAAACGACATCGACGACATCGAATAAAGCATCAACTTATGGTGAAATAAGGATAATTTTCAAGTAAAAGACGGATATTACAAAGCTCTCAGGGTGGCTCGGTCATGATGCACTCTGAGAGTTTTTTTTTATCAGAACACAGATACTCCAGATTAAAGGGATTTTTGTTACGCTCGTGATTAATATCCCTGATATCCCGAAAATCAGTGGTTATAAACATAAAATTAATGCGAAATTAACGTGACATTAGTGGTCATTAATGTTTCCTCACGGAGTGAGACATGTAATATCGCATTAATACCACATTAATACCTCATTAATTTTCACTTGCTTTAGCTTGGTGAGCTTGCGAACAATTTTCCATTTTCCATTTTCACTTGACCTTACCCTTCGAGGGCTGTAAGCCCGACACCTAATAGGGCAGTCCGTAAGGGCTGTTATATGAAGGGTTTATACTAATTAGAGCGCCATAGGTGCAACACTTATTATAGGTATCGCACTTACAGCGCTCTATTAATTATCTCAATCTGTATCAACGGCGCTTACGCACCGCCCTTTTAGGTAACGCACCTACGGTGCTCGCAGCCTCCGCGTCTATATGTTTCGACTCTCGGTATCTGAATATCAGCAGAGGGCGGGCATGAACTTGGCAAAGAGATAAAGCCCTTCGTTGCCAGCTATTACTTCGTGCTCTATTTTTGCAGGCATTATTGATATTACGCCTGGTGCGTAGTCAATAGATTTGCCGTTGTTAAGACAGATTCCGCTACCGGCTACAACCTCGTGCGTTTCGAGTTGCGTTTCATGAGTGTGCAACCCGATTTTGCAGTTTGGCGCAATTCTTACCAGATGATAGCTGAAAAGACCGCCACTATCCCTTGCTGTTACAATGTGTTTCAGAGCCACACCCTCGAATGTTGGGTGCTCGTTCCATTTCAGACTGTTGAAATCTACCACTCTTTCGGGCAAGGCCAGTTTCCCTTTGTCAAACTTTTCAAAAATTTCCATTTTGTGTAACTGTTTAATGATTTAACGCTGCAAAATTACGAAAATGGAAAGTATTATGCTTGTATAAAATTGCTGATTTTCAGATGTCGCGTATTTTTCTCTGATATTCCGACGGCGAGATGCCCACAATCTTCTTGAAACACCTGTCGAAATGGCTCGAATCGTAGAAACCGTTGTCTAAGGCGGCATCAATCAGCCGACCGCCAAGGGCAAGTTCCTTCTGCGCATTTCGCACTCTTACCTGAATCATTAACTGATGAGGCGTCAGTCCGATTTTCGACTTGAACTTTCTGATCAAGTGATATTTGCTTATGTAAACATCTTCCGAAAGCTGGTCGAGCAAGTATATATCTGATGATTTCTGAGCTATCTTGTCGGCAACCCTCTGAATGTCTTCTGACAATTTGTAACGCTCGTCGCCTATACTCTCCGCAATCAGTCCGATGGCGTCGGTCAGCTCCGATTTAATTATGTTATCAAAACCGTTTTCTGCCGAGATCTCATCGAACTTTGCACTTACTTTCTGGCTAATTTCGTTGGCAGACTCAGAATAAAACCATTCTTTGTTTATGCAGAGTGACAGAATCTGCGTATCTGCTTCCACCTTAACAGAATGAGGCATATACGGACGCACGATGAATGTATCGTCTTTCTTTAGAATTACGCTTACATTATTGTATAAGAGCATTGCCTCGCCCTTTGTGATGAATGAAATCACATAATGCTCGGTATGGTTATGCAGACCGAAATCTTTTGTAATATCCTCAGTTACAACAAATTCAAAACTTTTGTCTTCAGAAATGAAATATTGCATAAAATGACAGTAGGTAAGATTATAAATTCTCCTTTGCCTCGGCACAGGTTTCACAGGCGCAAAGATAAGGTTTATTTCCGTAACCTCCAACATTTTTCACAAAAACATAAAGAAATATCCCCGCAAAACAATACACAAATATAAAAAATAAAAATTTTTCTTGTGATTATTGATTGTTTTTGCTAATTTTGCAACCAATTAATTTAGATTCAAATCGTATCAACATAAAAAAATGAAGCGAACGTCCATACTTACGGTATCTCTTGCATTCGTCCTGAATTCTGTCTTTGCACAGACAACAGACAATCCGCACGCTGGCAAAATAACTGTCAGCAACGAACCTCTCAACTTCCCTACACAGGTCATCGATACTCCCGAGGATTTGATAGGAATAGGTGTAAACGACAACGACGAATACATATCATTCAACAACATTGACCCCAAGACCAAGAATCTTCTCTACAAGAAATTAGAATACACCGTATATCACCTCCCAGATATGCAAAAAGTGTTCTACAAGAAATACGAACGCGGCCGTTACTTCTACCTCCTTTCCGGTTCACGTCCCAATCTCCTTCGTTTTGACTCAAACAATGCAGTCCGTTTGGACCTAAACACTGGCAAAAAAATCTGGAGCACAAGGGGGCGATTCGTCCGAATCCTCAATGACAATATCATTATGCACTCAGGGGGTATCGGCTCAAGTATCGATGTACTATCCTTAGAAACAGGCAAGAAGCAGTGGAGCTTCAAGATGGGAATGACTCAGGGCATAAGCTACAACTACACCATCGATGAGAACAGCGATTTCATGGTTGCAAACGACCTGTGCCGCATCAACTGGGCTACTGGAGAACTGAAACAACTGGAATCAAAGACCACCATAACCGACAAAGGCACTCTCATCGGAGGAATACTCAGCGGTGTGTATTATGGTCCGCGAGGTGCATCAATGGGAACTCTTGTCGGCTCACGCAACTACTATCAACCAGTGGAATATGCAAAGTTAGAGGAAGAATCCGAACGCCCATTCAACCGTTCACTCTTCATGTACCCTGAACATACCCAAATCAGCGGACTCACCTCTGGCATCGCACGCCGCGACGGCCGCAACTACTATGCCGACCGCAACACCATACGCTGTTTCGACGATGACATGAACGAACTTTGGAATACTCCCCTTCAAGTCAAGGCAACACGCTCCGACGTATTCCTCAGAGGCGACACCGTATATATGATAAACCTCGCAATGGGCATGTACGGCTCAAGAGGCATGAGTCCAAGAGAACACCCATACGTGGCAGCATTCAGCGCAACAGACGGTCACCAGCTATTCCTCAAGGAATGGGATAAGGAGAAGAAAAGACCAATCACAGCCTCTACCATCATCGACGGCAAACTCCATATGCTATCCCAGACCCGTGAGGTTATCTTCGACCTCGCCACGCAACAGGTGGATGTTGCCGAGGTTGATACTACCGAGGGCGGAGGATATATCAAATACGCACTCACCGACTATCTCTTCAAGCGCGACAAAACCGATGGTTCTTTTACTGCCGTCAACGTATCAAGCGACTCACGTCCCGTACTCACCACTAGCGGTTTCCTCGTTGACATCAAGCCTGCCAAGCCCGAGTTCATCTCATCCAAGCGCAACACTTTCTACTGCATCGGTCACACCAAAGATTACGCCCTGCTGCGTGGAGGCATAGATTACGAGGAACTTTGGTTCATAAAAAATGGCAAGGCAACGTTACTCAGCAAGGAAGTGGATATGATACTGAAGAGAAAAAATAAGCTCTACATGGCTACTAAAGACAACAAGCTCAGTATCATCACGATTGAGCCGTAACAAGGATAAAGCCCGTCACCCTTAATGGATGGCGGGCTTCCCGTTTATACAGCTACATGCAAATGGGGCGCTTGCGCTGAGGGTTGGGAATGTAAATTAGAAGTAAATGATATCAGTAAATTACACGCGGCATCCGCCGCTGGGGAAATTAAAATCTCAGAAAAATAAAATTTACTGGTTTTAATTTACCGGTTCAATTTTCTCCCCATTTACTTTCCACCCTCACCGATGCAAGTCGGGGTTAGGCCTTAGAGGGCACCGCCGAGGGCTACCTGACAATATTAAAAATTTTTTAACAATATATTTGCGCATATAAAATAAAATCATTATTTTTGCAATCGATTTAACCATTTTCAAAACTAAGACTCTAATGTACGCAAAACTGACTTTAAGCGCCATAGCATTACTTATGGCTTGTAAGACGTTCGCCGTTCAACTGACTCCCGAGGAGGCGTTGGCCCGTATGAACACAACAAATAGCCAGGCAAAGGGGTTTGCAACCGACAAATCATCCTTGCAACTGACCTACACATCAACTTTCAATGGGAACAACACCTATTATGTTTTCAACAAAAGCAATGAGGAAGGCTACCTAATCCTTAGTGCCGATGATTGCATGCCTGCTGTGCTTGGTGTGGTTGAAGGCAACAGCTTCGACTACGACAAACTGCCCGATAACATGAAATGGTGGCTAAGTCAGTATGATGCTACAATCTCCAACTATTCAGCCAAGGGCAAGAAATACGTATCATCAGCAACAAAAAAGAAAGACATCGAACCTTTGCTTGGCGATATAAAATGGGACCAACTGGCTCCATACAATTTGCTATGTCCGACCGTAGAAGGCAAGAAAACTCCTACTGGCTGTGTTGCAACGGCAATGGCTCAGGTCATGGGAATGTGGCAATGGCCCAAGAGAGGCTATGGCAAGTCTGAATACCAATGGTTTACCACGACCGGTTTTGATGAGGATGGCAACTATTTGGATGAACTAGTAACTATATCAAGAGACTTCACCCAAAGTAAATACAAATGGGATAAGATTGTTCCTGTATATTACGGGGGTGAAACTGAAGAACGGAAACTTGCTATCGCACAACTCATGTATGACTGCGGAGTAGCCACCAATATGCATTATAGTTATAATGGCTCAGGAACAGAATTACCCTATGCTGTTAATGCACTTGTTAGAAACTTCAGTTATGACAAGGATATCCGTTTGGAGCATCGTAAATTCTATGATGATGACGTATGGGAGAATATGGTGTATGACAATCTCAGCAAGGGAATGCCATTGGTCTGTTCTGGTCGAAAATTTTTTGAGGCCCATGCATATGTTTGCGATGGCTATATGGCGGATGGCAATCTTTTCCATTTCAACTGGGGATGGGGAGGATACGATGACGGCTACTTCCTTCTCTCTGCAAATGATGACGGAATGTATGATGAATGTTTATATAATGCTGGCCAACAAGCCATTTTCAATATGAAACCATCAAACACACCTTATGTAGAAGGTTCAGAAGGAGAATTCCCGTTGATTGTCTATAAGTCATGCGATTTTTATGTAAGTAATGAGGATCGAAGTGAAGCTAAGAAATCAGATGTAATAACAAGAGACATAAACGCTTCAGTATCTGGTGGGGATTTCGACCTGATATACCCAGGATATGTTGCCCACGAATATTCCATCGGCTATAAATTCAAGAACGAGTCCAATGAGTACATCATACCATTTACATATCTGTTTACGTATGAGCATGAAACACAACCATTCACAAATGTTTCTTATGATTATGGTTTCAATTATGAGGAAATCCTCAAGAATGGCAAATATACAGTCTCATTCGTATATAAAGACATCACAGCGGGCAACACCGAATGGAAGGATGCCAAGTACCAGCCAGGTGTTACCAAATCTGAAATTGAGGTTACTGGCACCGAACCATGCTGCTGCATCGCCGGGGAACCTGAAGTGCTATACAATGGCAAGAAAGTTACCGATGGCGAAATACATCGCGTTCCGAACGTGAATGAAATCACCGTAAAATTTAAGGTCAAGGTCTTAGCGCCACTAAAGGACAACAAAATCAATATGACTCTTAATTATTTCGATCATGAACCTGATTCAAAATCATTAAATCTCAGTAATACTGCGGTCAATGCAGTTAAGACTTTCGAAGAAAAATTCTCCATCAAGGATTTTAAAGCAGATGATTGTATTTTTTTCTATTTCTATCAAGAGTATAAAGATGGATGTATGTTCCTGCCTTATTCCAGAACTTATCCATTAGAGTTCTGGATCTACGATGACAACTCTACAGGCATAGCAACCATTCCTCAGACAGAAGAAAAGGCTGCCTCAGAAACCATCTATGATATCTACGGTCGCAAGGTGAGCACCACGAATCGCGGTGGCTTGTATATCAAGAACGGCAAAAAGTTTATCGCTAAGTAAAACGATTAATGATTATCCGCATCATGCTGACATACGCCCTGAAAGGGCAAGATTTGCACTTAGCATAGGGCAACGCCCTATGTATAAGGTGGTTAGTTTGTTCGCCCTGTAAGGGCAAAAGCTCTAAAAACAAATGCTTTTGCCCCTTCAGGGCGAAATTACCAACCAACCTCCACCTAGGGCGATGCCCTAGGCTATGTGCTTTTGCCCCTACGGGGCGCTATCGGGTATATGCTGATAATTATATACTTATAAAAAAATAAATAATAAGGTGAAAACAAGACGATTAATAAGCATCTGCGTATGCATGCTTTGGGCTATATTTGCATCTGCTTATGATTTTTCTGAGAAAAATGAAGATGGTGTAATGCTCTATTACACAGATGTTGAAGAAGGATTCTGTGAAGTGGCACAAAGTCCAGCCCCCTACAAAGGTAAAGTCGTGATTCCTCCAACCGCTAATGGGCGCATAGTAGCCGGTATCGGTTATAAAGCATTTCGACATCAAACCCAAATGGAATCAATAGTCTTACCTAATACTATGGTATATATTGGAGCTCTGGCCTTCGAAGAGTGTTATGATTTAAAATCAATAGATCTCGGCAATAATCTTATGCTCATTGGTGAAATGGCATTTTGTAGCTGTTTCAGTTTAAAGGATTTAAAAATCCCAGAGTCATTGGTATACTGTGGATATGACGCATTCTCTGGTTGTGATATAGATCATCCTCTATACAATTCACATTATTTCCTGTATTTTCCCCAAAATTATGCCACTACTTATTCAATACCAGAAGGTATTGAGACAATTGGGGTATCAGCTTTTTCGTTGACTCGGATTGAGAATGTCACCTTTCCAAAAAGTTTAAAGAGGATTGAGGAACATGCTTTTGACGGTAGTAACTTGAAATCATTAAATCTGCCATCATCATTAACGACTATAGGAAAGAATGCCTTCTGTCAATGTTATGACCTAACAACATCAATTACTATTCCATCATCTGTTACAGAGATGGGAGAGTATATCTTTGAATCATCAGGTATTACAGCATGTGACTTTCAGAATAAATTCGAGAAACTTCCGAATGGAACTTTTTCATCATGTTATTCTCTGAGGAAGGTTCATCTGCCTGATGAGTTGAAAATTATAGGTGAGTACGCATTTTCCAGTGATGAAAAGTTGAGAACATTCAACTTGCCGGAGCATCTTGACAGCATTGGCCGCTACGCTTTCTATTCCTGTAAGTCAATAAAAAAAATCACCGTACCAGAGGGTGTAAAAAGATTAGAAGAATTAACCTTCTGTGAATGTGAAGGATTGAAGTCAATCACTTTACCCAGCACTCTGGAATATATAGGTGCATGGGCAATAATGAGTTGTCCTTTACTTGAGAGCATCACCTTACCTGAGAGTCTGTCATATATTGAGGTATCAGCCCTCGGTCATAATAAGTCTCTTAAAGATGTTTATGTATCGTGGAAGGAACCTATTACAGAAATTGATAATCCTTTCGACAATTCATTCTCTTCACCCGGTGAACCCTATCCAGCCACTCTTCATGTACCAAATGGAACCAAACATTTGTATGAACAAGCCCCTGTATGGAAGAATTTCCAAAATATTGTCGAAGATGTTTCTACAGACATCCCAACCTACTATACAGAGACGAAACCAGAAAAGGTGTTCTCTAATGGTAAGGTTATGATAAGAAAGAATAACGAATTCTATGATGCTTCAAGCGGAATCAAGATAAAGCAGAAATAAATCACCTGTCTTGAAGATATTTTTAAACGCAGAGACGCGGAGTCGCTAAACCAATTGAAAATTGATAATTGATAATTGACATTTTAACTTAGCGCCTTCGCGTCTTCGCGTTTAATCAATTAATCTCTTAATACCCCATACAGGAGGTCACGCCGAGGGTGGTCGCTATAGCGGTAAGAATTGCCGCTAAAGTCTGAAGAATGAATTTCCAAGTTTCGTTTTTCATAGAGCAAAAGAATTAAAGCCCCTTCCCTGTCCTTCGGACATCCCTTCCCCGCTCGGGGCAGGGAATTAGTTACCATTGAACGCGAAAGGGCGCATGAATAACTGTTATAATGAATTCTCGTGATTAGAAAGACTAACCTCTTCCTTGCCCCGGGCGGGGAAAGGATGCCCGTAGGGCAAGAAAGGGGCTGTAGTTCTGAGTTTAGAGACCACCGCCTCCACCTTCGTCACCGCCTCCGCTTTCACCACCTGAAACTGGAGCGCTTGCGTTGCCATCAGGCACGAGGAAGGATTCGATGCCAGAGCCGTAGCTGCTCTTTGAGAGAGTGTAGGCATTGTCGCCCTGATAGTCGGCCTCCTTCGTGTTGGCTACAAGAAGGTCCTGAGAGCTGACGAGGGTCTTGCCATCGGCCTTGCGAGTGTGTACCCAAGTATAGGCGCAGTCGCCATCGCTGCCTGAGTGTCCGAGGTTGCCATCAACAGCCTTGAAGCCTGTAGAGCCGCCTGTAACATCGGTCAG
>JAEEGG010017396.1_pt1 | contig 14787 bp, 7 predicted proteins | sample 9134161 | NCBI WGS metagenome assembly JAEEGG01 (sample SAMN16246543, study PRJNA631951) | gut metagenome | biome: gut microbiome; feature: rumen; material: CR-attached | host: Bos | place: Iran: Karaj | collected 2018-10
CATACAGAACCGCGAGGACGAAATGAAGCAGCGGCTCTACGAATATAACAAGAGCGTCTGGGAGGCTAAGAACAAGAATCCCAAGCTGCAGTACTCCGATACTGAGGAAGGTAAGGCCGGCTGGCAGGGTGTGTCACTCTCCGAAGACCAGAGGGCGCAGAATATGGCCGAGGCGGAAAAGGAGAATACCGAATACGCACGCCTCGTTCACCAGCGTTATATGGATGAAGCCGAGGCTATGCGCGATTTCCTGAAACAGTACGGCACCATCGAACAGCAGAAATACGCCATCACTAAGGAGTACGACCAGAAGATTGCCCAGGAGCAGAACGAGTGGCGCAAGAAATCCCTCGAAGAAGAGAAGAAAGCCGCTCTTGCTACGCTGGACGCTCGCAGCCTTGCGCAGAATATCGACTGGAGCCACGCCTTCAAGGGTATAGGCAATGTCCTCAAAGACCTTGCTAAGGAAACACTGAAACAGGTATCGGACTACATGAAGTCCGATGAGTTCGCGGCTCTTCCGGCTGACGCTAAGCAGTCATATTCTGACCTCCGTCAGCAGCTTATCGACGGTGGCGGCTTAGAGGCTAGCAACCCGTTCAGCTCTAAGACGTGGGATGAGATTGCAACCCTCACTAAGAAGTACCAAGATAACTCTGCCACATTGGTAGAGGCTATGAAGAAAGAGGCGTCTATCCGCAAGGAACTGAACAATGCAGAGCAGAAGCTTGCCCTCGACCCGACGAATTTAGGCTTGCAGGCCGTCGTTGCAACCTACAAAAAGCAGATGGGTGAGGCAGGCGAAGAAACACAAAAGCTTACCAAAACCGTTAAGGAAGAAAAGCAGGAACTCGACGAAAAGACCGAATCTGCCGCACAAGGTCTGAACAATTTCAATACCGTCTTGGGGCAGCTTACCAGCGGAACCCTCACGGGATTCTTCAACGGTGTCTCAAATGTCATTGCATCCCTGACTAAGAACACCTCCGATGACATGGAGGGTCTTGTTGGTCTTATCGGTGAGAAAGCCGGTGGTATCATCGGTGCCATCCTGTCTATCATGGATATGCTGGGTGACAAGCCGGTAGAGTTCTTTGATAACCTCTTTGATGGCCTTTCAAGGTGCATAGAGGCTATTATAGCTCACATCCCCGAAATCGTAGCCTCCGTAGTGAAGGGTGCAGGTAGTATAGTCGGTAGCGTGTTCACTGGCCTTGGCAGCTCGGTAGCCAGTATCTTCGGTGGCGGTGAGGACTGGTCTGCATACGACGAAGCCCTCGACAAGTGGGGCGGTGTCCTCGACCACTGGGAGGATAACGTCAAGTATGAGCGCGAGCTGATGGAGAAAGCCTACGGTGTAAAGGCTATCCAGGCGTCGAAGGATACCGTAGAAGCCGCAAGGAAAGCGGCACAGGCGGCAGAAGAGATATACAACGGCTGGGCAGGTAGTGGCGCAGGGTGGTTCTCTCACTCCAACGGCTACAATGTAAACGAGGATGTCAACTGGGAGCTGTTGCTTAATTATAGCGAAGAACTATTCAATAAGATAGGTGCTACTGCTGTTTCGTTCAACAATTTCGGCCGTGAGATATCTTTCGTCAGCGGTGACGTATCGAATCTCTTCAACCTCTCTTGGGAAGAGCTGGAGAAATTGAAGAACGAGGCACCTCAGTTCTGGGCTTCCATCCACGACACCGCACGCGAATACCTAGAGCAGTATATAGAAGCGTGCAAGGCCGCAGAAGAGGCTCAAGAGGCCTTGAAAGAGAAGCTGACAGGTAAGACTAGGGAAGGCGTCTTTGACGAGTTCCTAGACTCGCTCTATGACCTTGCCGACGGCTCTAAGACCGTCTTTGAGGATATCGCTAACAACTGGCAGAAGATGGTCAACCGTATGGCCATCAACAACCTTGTTGCATCCAAGTTCCAGGACTATCTATCAGAGTGGTTCGATAAGCTGTATGAATTGCAGCAGCGGAAGCTTGATTCAGACCGTGGCGATAGATATGGCCGTAACCCTGACAGGCTGACCAACGAAGCATACCAGAAGGAACTTGAAGAGCTCTACAACGAATACCTCGGCTACTTCAACAGCGCAGAGGAAATGATAAAGGTTCTGCAGGAGCTGGGTGTCATCAAGCCCGTCAGCGACGTAGAGGATGAGCTTAAATCGTCGTTCGACAACATCCGAGACATCTTCCGTGATTCCCTGCTAGACCTCGAAGGTGATGCAGAGTCGTTCCGTAAGAAGCTCAACGAGATTCTTGTTAAGGACTTGCTCGACAAGAATGTCTTCGACGTGAAGATGACCGTCAACGGCGTAGAGTTCGACAACTTCGACGCCTACGCTAAGGACTGGAATAAGCGTTACCTTGCAGCCCTCGAAAGCGGCGATGAAGACCTGCTGAATGCCCTTATCGAAGAGCTGGTAGCACAGCGCGACGCAATGGCCGCAGCCGCAGAGGACTACACGAACAGGATGCGCGAGGTTACTCACGATGAGACCTTCAAGAACCTTACCGACAGCTTCATTTCCTCGCTCCTTGATACCAACAAGACGGCTGAGGACTGGGCTAACGAGATAGGCCGTACGATGGCTCAGAGGATTATCGAGCAGATGATTGCACCTAAGATGTTGCAGCCGTTGCTCGACGCCTTGCAGGAGGCATACAATAACGCCTCGGAGATAGAGGGTGCTGTATGGAAGGATATCATAAACGATCAGTCGATACAAGACGCGCTGGCTGACATCCGTAAAGCTTACCCAGATCTGCAAGAAACCGTAAAGACTATTCTGCAAGGTTTGGGTGTTACCATTGATGAAACAAAGGAGGGATTCTCCGACCTCAAAGGCACGTTCGTTTCCTTCCTTACCGACCTCAACAAGACTGCTGAGGACTTCGGTAAGGACTTAGGCCGTACAATGGCAGAGCAGATGATCGACGCTCTGATGGATAAGAAGTACGGTGACGAACTAAAGAAACTCAATGAGGACTGGGCAGACGCTTTGGAAGAAGGCGACCCTGAGAAGATAGAGGCCATCCGGCAGAAGATTCTCCAGCTATATAAGACCATCGGTGATGACGAAGAGCTGCAGAAACTCCGCGAGGCCTTCCGTGAACTCAACGAGAGTACACCGTTCGACAATCTGAAATCCTCGTACCTCTCCACTCTGATGGATATGAAGAAGGACACTAAGGACTTCGTGGATGACATCAACAAGATGATTGCCGAGGACTTCATCAAGCAGTTCGTGATGGGTGACGCCTTCGACGAGAAGCTGGCAGAGTGGAAAAAGCAGTACCAGAAGATAACATCTGACGGCAACCTCTCAGAGAAGGAACGCCTGCGTCAGCTGAAAGCCCTCGCAGAACTGATAGGCAGCGAGCGCGACTCCATGCAGGCCGAGGCCAACAGTATTCTGACCCTTCTAGGACTGAATCAGAGCGGCAACGACTCCGCTACGATGAATATGGCAGACAAGGCGACCTACGACCAGTTCGAGCTCTACCTTGGTATCGCCAACGCGCACCTCATGGTAAGCGAGCAGCACAAGCAGATCAGCGAGCAGATTCTTACGACGCTCCAGACGATAGGCAACGTCGGTAGCGGCGTGAACTATCAGGAGCTCATCTACATGCGCCTCGGAACCACTAACGAATACCTCTTGGCCACGAAGCGGCTTGTCAGCTCCATAGAGGCTAAGATGGACACGATTGCACAGCAGTTAAGTAAACTTTAAACGACGAGAATATGCCACAAGGACAGTTACTATTACGCTCGAAGGGAACGATAGCCCTTTCGTCAGGCTCGACGGGGCTCATCACCAGCAATGCGCCAGGCAATAAGTCGGGGTGGGTTGACGCATTCTTGCGCTACAACCTCTCGCTGGAACCTGGAGCCCTCGCTAAGCTTATATCCTACCCAAGCCACAAGCAGCCGACGGGCAACAATGTGGCAGGCATGAACGGTGTAGCCTACATGGGCTCTACGATAGGCTGTGCCGACGAGAATACGATGAGCCTAGACATGCACATCAGTGCGTCCTCTAAGAACGGCTTTAAGACCGCATACGAAGCCTTTTATAACGAGGTGCTGAAATACGGTTACGTGCAGGTAATGACGGACTTCGACAACTCCGTGCATCACCTCGTATATCAGAGCCAGAACCCTGAGACGCTGACTAGCCGTGAGCAGATGATATTCTCGCTGAACTTCATCGAGCCACACCCAGAGATACGTACACACCTTGAACCCTCAATACTCGGAACGAACAATGACTCTTAATGAACTGACAGGTAACAGGAGCGGAGCCGTGAATATCAATGGCGGTGGATTCACCGACTTTCTCACGGGTGAGACGGTACTTGATTCCGCATCGGCAGAGCAGAACGTCAACGGTGACGGAAAGCTAAGGCTGGCGTGGAAATCGCTGTCCGGCGGTGCTATTGCCGTAGGCTCTACCATCAATATACCAGATATCGGTGAGTATATCTGCATGAAACTATACGCTCCCGTGGCAGGAAGCGACGGCGTGTATAGCTGGAGCCCTGAGTTCGTATCTACCGACTGCCTGTTTGACAAGGTGTATTTCACTGAGAGCGTCCGCTTCGTCGGAGAGCAGGAGGATGACGTGCTCTATACGTTCAACTACTCGGGCACGCTCTTTACCATCGTAGAAGCCCTCAGTCAGTGTGCGCAGGCTAACGGGCTCGGTGCTGTCGTCCTCGGTGAGAATATATCGGATATCGCCATCCCCACGCTAAGCTTCGACGGCGACACCATCAAGTCAGCGGCTCAGAAGATAGCCGGAGCCATCAGCAAGAACATAACGATCATCGACGGCACGCTGTACATCGGCAAGCATGAGGCCTACTCAACGGATGAGTACTACAACCGCTTCATTGTCTTGGGTGGAACCCGTAACATGGGCAAGAAAACCACCAACAGCAGCCAGTTCTATACTGCCGTCGTGCAGCGTCTGAAACTCCCTGCAAGCTACGCAGGCAGCATCATCAGTACCGGCGACAATCCACCGATGTATAAGCTGCTTATCTTCGATGACGTATTCCCCAAGATGGAGCTGTATATCTCCAGCGTGCAGTCGTATGAGTGCTGGATGATGGATGAGAACGGCGAGCGCGTGGTAGCCAGTCGCACGGTGAATACTGACCCGATAACCGGCGAAGAGACTGAGGTGCTGACATACAAGAAATACCATCAGTTCTATATCACGCTGACGCTGGAAGACTTGACGGCAGACGGACATTCCGGCAACCCCGAAATGTACACGCTCAACGCCTCGAATATTATAGCCGGCAAGCCTCTAGGAATACTCTTCCAAAGCGGCATACTGCAAGGCCGTGAGTTCGACCTGCAATATTACGACCCGACGGAAGAGCCTCTTGGTGGCTACAACCTCGGAACACCTGCAGACTCCGTGAACGGTGCGGCTGTACGTCCTACCGCTGGCGGCTACCGTATTATCATGGTTGCCGACGGTGACACGCTACTCCCCAACAGTACCCTGGCTCCTGCCGTAGGCGACAAGGTGACGCTGACGGGTGTAGCTCTCGACGCTGCATATAAGGAAAGAGCCCAGCAGGAACTCCTTGCACGTGCCCTGCCGGTCATCAGCCTGTACTCGCAGAAGAAGACGCCATCGTTCGAAGCTTCCGAAATGTGGCCGGACTTCCTGCTCGAAGGTTCTGGTATCATGCAGTCGATGGAACTTGGAGGTGGCTACGACATTGATCCTACGACTCGCGAGGTTGCGAAGGTAGACGATAGGGTGTCCGGCGAAATCGACAGCGACGTTAGAGCACAGCTTCTTGAACTATACGGCGACGATACACCCGAAGAAGTGACGCCTCGACGCGCTCCGTTGCGCTCTGGCGGTCTTGGCACCGTCGGTGACTATATCTGCACGTCCATCACTACAAACCTCCTTACGGGCGCAAAGAACGCCACCTTTGGCACCTTCAAGCCGAAGGGTCTGCTAGCCTCTATGGTTGACCAGCTCAACAAGGTTACTGTCAACACCTCCGGCGGCACGATAGGCGCGCAGGATGACTACTACCGCCATACTGCCGCTATGGGTATCGACCAGTTCAACGCTCTGCGTCAGGCTGGCGGTGCTCTTGGTATGATTAGCGTCAATCAGAAGATTGCGCAGAACGCTATTAATATCGCAGGGCTTTCGGAAACCGTAGCCGACGTACAGCAGCAGACGGATAAGAAGTTTGATATATGGTTTGGCAACGGCATTCCCTTCCCTCAGAAGAGCGAGTTAAGCCTTAACGAAGTGCCAGAAGGCCATAGCGAGAGCCCTGCCGTAGACTGGAACACGCCAGAGCTGAAAGCAAAGCACGTGCAGGATATCTACTACGACATGACGCGTGAAGCCGGTGCAGACGGTGGGCGTGCATGGCGGTGGGCGTCTGAGACGGTCAACGGCTCTACCATATACTACTGGACTGACATCACCGACAGCGACACCGAAGCCTCGCTGGAAAAGATTCTTGATGTGGCGAGTGACGGCAAGCTGACCGGCGGCTCTGAGAAGCTTCGCATCCTCATAGACTGGTACAATGCCGCTGAGGAATACATCAACAACCACGACAAGAACGAGCTGTATCATCTTGACGAGTGGACGGCCTACGACGTTGCTTTCAGAGGGCTGTGCCAGCTGCTAAACAACGATGCAGAGTCGTTCACTACTGAGCAGATGGCAAGTTACCTGCAGACGAACATTCCAGTTCCCTACCTGCTTAGCAACACCGACGACATGCTCTATACGACCAGCGAGATCGACAAGCAGGCGTACTACGACGCATGGACTAACTACTATATGAGATTGGCGGCATTCCGCTCCGCTCTCATCCAGCACGCCAACGACGCTGCCGACGCAGTACTCCAGGCTATGCAGACGATGGCCTCAGACGATATCCTCACCGAAAAGGAAAAGCAGAGCATATTGCGCGAGTGGCATTCCGTATATACCGAATACTCCGAGATAGTGGCGCAGGTACGCAAGGCGCATTATGACACGTCAGCGGCTACCTACGCGAACTACATCCTCGCATACCGTAAGCTGGGTACGTATCTCGAAGCTCCTTGGACTACCTACAACGCCAACAACCTTCTTACGCTCCCGTGTCACGAAGAGCCTGCAATGCTCGTAGCGACGGGTGACAGCAGCATCAATCACGAGACCTTTAATGACCTTTGGACTGACTACTACGATAAGCGGTCAGCCCTGATGGTTGCTATCAACACCCAGCACCATAGCACGTTTGTAAGTACCACCGTTCCCAATACTCCGTACTATCAAGGCGACCTCTGGATAATGGTTGACAATACGGGTAGCGTCGAAGGCCTTATGCTGTGTACAAACACCCGTACAACCGGCAACGGCAACATCGAGGACTGGACGGAATACTCCCCGAATGTGGATGACGTCAGAATCCTGTTCGCTAACCTCATTGTCGAGGCTTGGGCTCTGATTAAAGACGCTTTAACCGGCGATAATAGGTCGATTAAACTGCATTTTGGCGGTAATCCCACCGCATCTACCGGCAATCTTTGGTTTAACTCTGACGCAGGTGAGCTGTATCAAGGCTCCGGCTATACGTGGGGTGAGGCTATCGACAACCCAGAACTTGAAGATACTTTCCGCTGCATCTTCCTTATCATCGGTGAGCACACATCGACGGTATATAACAGCCGCCAGAACGAAGCAGAAAAATACGACATCTACGTGAAAAAGACATCCTTCATCGTTGACTACGACGGACATCCGCATTCCTATGAAGGCTCCGAGGAAACGCTGATGTACGGTGACAACGGCTGGGAGATTATCAACAAGTCGTACAACAGCCTCCTAGAGAACATCGGCAAGGTTATATCTATGGTAGTATTCGGTAGCGAGGGTGCGAACTTCGCTACGGCTGCAGGAGCCTACATCACTCAGAACGCCATTCAGATGTTCGCACAGGCTAAGGTTCACGACTGGAAGGATAACAACGACGAGTGGGTGAACTTCCCCGACTTAGATCACGACGCCAACTGGGACGTCCTACTGACGCAAGCCCTGTTCGGTATATCCGTCAGTCAGGATGAACACGGCAAATGGATAAGTGCCGGCAGACTGAAAGCCAACCTCATAGACTTCGAGGCTAACGACTTCAAGCTCTCCGCTGACCGCATCCAGTTCCTTGGCAAAATGCTAATAAACAACAATCTCTATGTTGGCGAGGACGGCAGTATTTCGATTCGCGGAACGCTGGAGTCCGTAAACCAGCAGGAAAAGATATTCTCCCAGATGGAAGCAGGCTCGTTTGCCCTTGGCTCGCTGGATGACGAAGGCCATAAGGTAAATGCCTACTCTATGCGTATTGTCAACGGCAGGCCTCTGCTATGCTTCCATGACGAATACGGTAACGTGATAGGCCAGTTCGGTGCCGACTTCTTTAGCGGCATGACTATCGAGCCGTCCTGGTCTGCACCTTTGAACCTTACCCCGTTACTCGAAAATGATACTCTGAGTTCCGTTATGGGTCGTGTAGGTCGCGGTGCAGCCGTCGGTGAGCCCGTCGACAAAGACTACTACCAGTTCGACGCAGGCGGTCAGAATACCGGCGGCAATCGCGCTCCGGCTGAGAACAGCTCTCACGGCAAATGGTTCGACAGTACCGACGTAGACGAAAACGGAGAGCCCGAAGGAACACCGATAGCCGCAGGATTGTATGTATGCCCGAAGCCCACGACGGTAGAGAAGCCCGACGGCACCAAGACGGGCGGCATTCGCGTATATCAGAGCTTGTCAGACGGCGAGCTCGAAGAGACTGATCTGATGTTATTTGCAGACGGAACTAGAAGCGACGATGAATAAATATGAAAAAGGTTGATTTCGTCATCCAGAACACCGAGGTCAGCAATGCAGGCCTGCGAAAGTTCACGGTAGGGATGCTCAATTCGGAGCACCCCCAGAAGACGACGAACGACTTCAACTACATCATTCACGCCATCAAGAACAGCCGCTATTTCGGCAAGCTATCTTTTACGCTGGCATTCCTCGAAGAGGATTACCCGTATGACCCTGAGAACTTCCAAGGCACGCTGACCATCGTCTGCAAGTATGGCCGCGACGACATCACCAGCCTAGTGCTCATGCCCGATATCGAATGGACGCGCTACTCTGAGGACAGCGAGGGCAACGAGCGCACGGCAAGCGACGCCGCATGGAACATCCGGCATAACTACCAGAACTGGCCTACTGGCCGCACACAGCTCACACTGCAGCAGTCCGACCTCGACGCGGAGAGCGATTTTCCTTCCGTCGTGACGTTCAAGGTAGAGGTGACTATCCGTGACGGCGAAGGCAACAGCGTAGGCCATGAGTACCTCGAATTTGGATTCTTCGAAAAGGAAGATAACCCGAAGCATATAACTGATAGACATACAAATAAATTACAGGTATGAGTGTAAAGAGAATAGACAAAGTTTACAGGCCGTTGCAGCTTGTAAAGAGTATGGAGGAGTTCGGCAGCGTCGCAGCCTCGCAGCTGTACGATGCAGATGCAGCGGAGTACCTGCCTGACTTCACGCTTGTTCCGTTGGCCTTGAAGCCTCACGTGTCGGTACACGACGCAGACGGTATCATCCCCGACGGAGAATGTACGTCGCAGCTGACGAATATCGTATGGACTGAGATAACCTCCGGCGGTACGGCTACCGTTATCAGCGCGTCGAACGTGAACTATGAGATAATCCTGTCGGGTGCAGCCGCCGGTATGCTTCTGGTAAAGAAAAACCTCGCGGCCAACACGCAGATCACGCTCCGCTTCGAAGCCGACTATGTGGACTCGCGTACGTCGCAGATACATCACATCACCATCGAGAAGGCCGTCACCTGCAGCAATGCTACTACGGCAGTGCCGGTACTGGATATCGACTGTGCCGATACGGTGGTCTACAACCCCTTCCGTGACGCTGATACGCTGGTCATCACGGCGCGTCTGATGAAAGGCACGCAGCAGCTGACTACCAACGTCACCTACGTATGGGAAAAGAAGCGCAGCGATAACAGCTGGTCAGCCCTCGGAACCGACGTGCATCGCGACCTCGGATATTCGCTGAATGCGGCAGGCAACCAGCTTACGCAGAGCCTCCGTCTGATGGGTGGTCGTATGGATGTGCGCGTCCGTGCCACCTATCCATCACAGCCCAGCCTCACGGCTAGCAGTCCTACGAAGTATTTCACCTTGATACGCCGCCTCCCTAAGTACGAGTTCGAATATGCACAGGCTGAGGATATTGAGGCTAACGTGGACGTCATATATCCCCGTCTGATGGTTGACGACCATCACGGCATTGTGCCGCATCCAGTAGCCAACGGAAACCAGCTCGGAGAACTGAGGGCAACGTGGCTGACGGCTCCAGGTGTTGCTTCCGGCAATCCCTCTTGGTCTGAGGTAGCCCACTGCGAGGAACCGGCTATCTCTACGGCTCCCATCAACGCCAACGGCATGTTACTCGACGTGCAGCTTCAAGACCGTGGGCCAGTTCTCCCAGTAGTCAACAGCAGCGGCAAGTTCCTCGTGACTTCCAGCGGCAAGAAGGTGGTAACCAGATAACAGTATTAACTTAATCAATAGGAGAAACAAGCTATGATTTATCCGTACATCAAAGCGAATCCGAAGGTTGCCAAGCACCTCGGAATCGAAAGCCAGAGAATGCAGTTGCCCGATGGTAACTATCTCTTGTGGAAACTGGACTTGCAGTCTTTAGGCGGCAATAACGACGACACCATCCGCATGATCGGCGGTGTAGGTCTCACCAGTCAGCAGGCACGCGACGAACAGCGCGGCGAGGTTGTAACACCTCTGCCAAAGGCTACCGATAAGCGTTTTGTGATATCAAAGAAGGAGGGCTAACCTATGGGAACCAAGATTCAAGCCTCCAGAACCGTGAAGTTCATCAGCAAGGCCGGTACATACACCGCCTTGTTGCAGAGCGACAGGGGTCAGCTGTGGCAGTCGTACCAAGGCGACGCTTCCAGCCCTGCAAACATCATCCCGAACTTCCAGAGCATTACGCCTCTGCTTTTGTTCGTAGTAGTCAGCAGCCGTACCAGCGGCGCGTCAGCCGTTGCAGGAACGCCTAAGTGGTATTTCGGCAGCGCGCAGATCAATACGTCGAACATCAACGCCATTGACTCCGCATATTCTGAGTATTTCGAGCTGGTATCGCCATCGAACGGCCAGAACTACTACGGATTGCGCATCAAGAAGAATCTCGTGGCTCTCGCGCAGGGTACGTCCGTCACCATCAAGGCTGTCGGCACCGTCGCAGGAGCGAATTTCTCCGACGAGATTCAGGCTGAGCACACCATCAATATCTATCCTCAGACGGGCAACTCCGCTCAGATAGATATCCTCGACGTCACCAGCTACACGCTGAATGGTGTAAGCATGACAGGCCGTAACTTCACGTTCACCGAAGAGAATCAGAATATCCAGTTGAAATGTGAGACGTACATCGGCTCGCAGCGCGTGGACTCTTCTGCAGCTCAGATCACGGCGAATGCCATCACCTATCAGTGGCAGCGCATCCAGAATGAAGCGTGGGCAAATATCAGCGGCGCAACGTCGCAGACGATCACCGTGAACGAGAACGACGTGATGACCTATGCCAAGTACCGCTGTGAGGTGAAGCAGAACGGCTCACTCTTAGGCTACGGCAAAGCGAACCTCATGGACTCCACCGACCCGTACATCATCAACCCCAACCCCTCGCCGGAAGATGAGACCATCGAGGACGTAGGCGATACCGTCGTCTATACTCCGAAGGTCGTAACGCGCGGCAATCCTACCACCGTCGCTACGGGATTCTCCAGCATGAAGTTCAACTTTGTGTTTACGGCCTCCGACGGCGTGACCATCGGCACTACGACGAACAGCTCTACGGGTACGGTAACGTATCAGATGTGCGCCAACTACGGCAATATCGAGGTGAACATTGAGACCGTTGACGACGTAAGCGACTACTAGCGTATGGGAACCAAGTTACAGTGTACTCGAACGGTCAAGTTCAGACAGCGCGGCCAGAAGGGTGACAAAGGCGACTCTGGGCAGGATTTGACGCAGATGAAGCGTATCAATACCTACGAGAGAAGTTACGAATATTCCGCGTATGTGGGCTACTGTGCGAAAGGTCATTCAGAGCCGTGGGGCGTCTCAGGCTACACGAACACACACCTTGCCGTGGGCGATATTGCCTACGGTGAGGGTGTTGTAAGTGATATGAATAACGTCTGCTGCTACTATTACGGCAAGATAACGGCCATCACGAGTAGCCAAGTAACGATGGATATGCTAGGTCTGGTCGTCGGCATGCTTCCTGATGACGGCAAGGCGTTCTACGACTACGCCGGTGTATGGGCTAGCGGCATGAGCGTTCAGAACACCGTCAACGTGGGTAAGTACGTCAAGGCTACCGTGAATAATCAGACCGGCCTCTATATGAATGTCGCTGGCGGTGATATTGCCGTCACGGAGAGCCCTGCATCGAAGCCTGGATATTGGCGCAAGATGGTTTCCAACCAGCAGTACTACATGGCAAAGGCCTTCTTCGGAGATTATGCAGAGTTCGGTTCGGCCATCATTAGTGGTGACTGGATGATAAGCAAGAACGGCACCATCGACGACACGGCTTATGACAATGGAGCCCTGTACAATGGCAGTACGGCCTATACGCTGTTTGACCCAAGTCACCCCAACGAATCAAATAACCATTCTTTTGTACCAAAGATGGCACTTAACCTACTGACCGGCAAGGCCTATATGAATGATGCAGAGCTGAAAGGTAAGATTATCGCAAGTAGCGGTTCCATCGGAGGTTTTACTATTGGTTCATACGGTATTGAAGCTGATGGACTATCTATTTGCCGTGCACGTAACGGAGAGTCAGCAAGCATCGATTTTTTGCCGATTGTTTCAGAAGGCGACACTCCTATCATACTTTCAATCTCCAGAGACGATGGTCTGCAAACGATTTTTAGAGGGCGTCCTATTGTTGTTACAAACTATATAAAACCCGACGGCTCCGGCCTTTTGGGAAGAGGTGGCATATCTTGGGATTATAACGGTAATTTTACGGTAAATGCAAAGTTCCTGAAAGCTCTTATGGCTTCGGGTGCTTTCCCGACGGATGACGTCTTTGAGCTTTACCGTGAAGATGCCAACGGCAATGAGATTGGTAACATCGGATTCTATGGCACAACCAGTCCTTATGTTCAGATAAGGAGCTATGAAGCGACGAATCACACCGATTCCTATTTCAGATGTGCTGGAGCCAACGCCACCATGCACGCTACTGGAATAGCACGTATCGATGGATATGGCATCACGTCGAGCACTACCATCGTAGCCGACTCTGACGAGCGTCTGAAAGACATCAAAGGCGAGGCTAAGGGTAACATTGAGAAGATTGCCGCTGTAAGGGTCGTGAATTTCAGCTACAAGTCTGATGACACGAAATCCCTGCACCTCGGTACGATTGCCCAGGACTGGCAGGATATCTACCCGAATGCCGTCAAGGAGAATGCGGAAGGCTTCTTAGGCCTCGACTATCCGGCTATCGCTGTCGCTGCAGCCGTAGAGAACGCTAAGGAGGTTGTCAAGCTGAGAGAAGAGAACGAAGAGCTAAAAAAACGCCTTGCAGCCATCGAAAAGAAATTAGGTATTTAACATAACCTGTTATTATTATGAACGAACAAGAAATCAGCGTTTTAAACGCGCTAAAAGAGCTGTTTGAACTGGGTGGAACCGCAGCGTCAAGCGGTGCGAAAATCCCCATCCTGAACAGCAACAACGAGATTATTGGCAGTGATACCATTGCCAATGTGATTAAGGCCGTAGCGAACGGAGCAAAGATAGGCTTCGGCTATGGCGAGTGTACCACCGCAGCTACGACGGCGGCTAAGGCCGTCACGCTGTCAGATTTTGCTCTCTTGAAGGGTAGCATTGTCAGTGTGTGCTTCAAGTCTGGTGTAAGCGTTGCCGACGCTACGCTGAATATCAATTCCACCGGCGCGAAGGCAATCTATATCAAGGGTGTTGCCTTGCAGCCAAACGTCATCCGTCCGATGAACGTTGTAGCAATGCAGTATGACGGCACGCGCTTCAACATCATCAGCATCTTAGGCGAGGAAGTGACGGACGCTCCCGACGAGTTGTGGGTTGATATGGGATTGCCCAGCGGCCTAAAGTGGGCTAAAAAGAACATCGACATTTCTCAGGCTGACGGCTTCGCGGCTTCGGAGTATCAGTATGAGTGCTCGTTTGTTTCTTGGGGCAATACCCAGATGCACAATCCCACCTCGTCGTCGAGCTTCGGCAGTTACAGCTTCGGCTCTGCCAACGACCAGGAGCCTTACGCATCCTCTCCAGGCGCAGCCGTTACAGGCCATCTTGCAGCCTCGCAGGATGCGGCGCGCGTGAACCTCGGTGCGCCTTGGCGTATGCCGACTACGGAAGAGTATAAGGAGCTCTTCGACAACTGCGACTTCATAGACGCCAGCGGCAACGTGATTGCATCGTCTGAGACGAACAAGCTGGTCACGATGAACTCTATCGTAGGTATTCGCCTTAAATCGCGTATCAACGGTAAGATATTGTTCTTTCCGTGCTCCGGCTACGGTAATGGTTCTTCGTGGTATGGCCGCGGCTCCTACGGCGGCTTCTGGTCAGGTTCGCTTTACTCCGCTACGACTGGTCGGTACTT
>JAEEGG010017401.1_pt1 | contig 14784 bp, 13 predicted proteins | sample 9134161 | NCBI WGS metagenome assembly JAEEGG01 (sample SAMN16246543, study PRJNA631951) | gut metagenome | biome: gut microbiome; feature: rumen; material: CR-attached | host: Bos | place: Iran: Karaj | collected 2018-10
GGTACAAGCTCATGTCTTGTCTGCGCTAAAGGTGTCTGAGAGTGCCCTAAGAGTGCCCGTAGGTCTACCCGCCCCTGTCAGGGAAGGGGCAGGGGTGGGGTGTTGACTGCCTCTAACGTATTATGTGTCCTGAGGGTGTTGTCTGCGCTTCCCCCTGCACTCGTGTGAGCCGTTGGGAAGATACTGACCCCAGCCCTGCCCCTCCCCCACATGGGAGGGGAGTGCCTACGGGGTTCTCTTCAGGTACAAGCTCATGTGCTGTCTGCGCTAAAGGTGCCCGACAGTGCTATAAAGGTGCCCGACAGTGCTATAAAGGTGCCCGACAGTGCTATAAAGGTGCCCGACAGTGCCATAAAGGTGCCCGACAGTGCCATAAGGGTGTCCAAGAGTGCAATAAGGGTCCCGACATTCCCGCACCGCAAGGACTCCGCCGACACGTGTGCAGAGGATAGGCAGGCAGGATAGGCACTCTTTCGCGCGCGATATATACACGCGCGTGACTGTAAGGTGCTTGCACCACTTGCACCACTTCCTCTACACTCCCAACGCTGCGCCAAAGTCAAAGTGCATATTTATTCATTTCACGCGGCGGCCTCCCAGCGAAAAAAGTCGCCTCCCCGTGAAAAAATAGAGGCCACTTTTTCTCACGGGGAGGCTCCGCGTGCGAAAAGCTGGCCATAAGTGACCCTTGGCACGCCGTTGTGCATAAATATACACACATAGTGAATAAATATGCAGGATGAAACAAACAGAAAAGCATGAGACAAACAGAAAAGCGCAGGATGCCAGTATGGCTCGTGGCCATGGTCTGTGGTGCAAGTGGTGCAAGCACCTTTCCATCACGCGCGCGTATATTATAGGGCAACATCCGCCATCATGACTGCAGCGTGAACTTGGCATGTCGCTCCCCTGCTGTCGGCACTGCGTATTTCCGACACGAGGATTGCCTGCCAGTAGCGTTGTGGGAGCATCTCTGTATGATAAAAAATGTTAACCTTGAGGGGATAGTGGAAATATTCTTCCCACTTCTCACTTTTTTTCTCTACCTTTGCAGCGTTATTGGCAAAGTATGCCTTTATTGCACATGAAAAGAAGACGTAAAACAGCCGGCCGCCGTCATGGCATGCAGGCTGTGACACTGTGTATAAGTACCACGATGGTGCTCATATTGCTGGGACTTGTGGTGGTCTCGGTGCTGGCTGCCCGCAACCTCTCTACCTACGTCAAGGAGAACATGTCGGTGAACCTGGTGCTTGGCGACACCGTGACAGTGAGCGAAGGCACTGCACTGATGAGCGAGATAGAGGCTCGCCCCTACACCCGCCACGTGAAATACATCAGCCAGGAGGAGGCACTGCGCACCATGACTGCCGAACTGGGCGACGACCCAGTGAAGTTTGCAGGCGTGAACCCCTTTCAGGCCGAGATTGAGGTACAGCTGAAGGCCAACTATGCCAACAGCGACTCGCTGGCGCGCGTTGCCGAGGCACTGAAGGCCGATTCGCGCATCACCGACATAATCTATGCCAAGGAGCAGATTGACGCAGTGGACCGCAACATACAGCGCATCAACCTGGTGCTGCTTGTGTTAATGGCGCTGAACATATTCATCTGCTTCACACTGATAAGCAACTCGGTGCAGCTGGGCGTCTACTCACGGCGGTTCACCATACACACCATGCAGCTCGTGGGGGCGCGGTGGTCGCTCATACGGCGCCCGTTCCTCAGGCGCAGCATCGTCATAGGTCTGATAGCCTCACTCCTGGCATGCCTGGTGCTCGGAGCCGCCATCTATGCGCTCTACAAATACCAGCCCGGGGCCACACAGTTCATCACACACCGTGAAATGGCCATTGTGGCTGTGAGCGTCTTCGTGTTCGGCTTCTTCATCATGCTGCTGTGCACACTGCTCTCAGTGAACAAGTTCCTGCGCATGACGGCGGGAGAGCTGTATAAGAGCTAGGTGCCAAGGGTGGCATGAGCGTGAAGGTGAAAGATGAGAGTAAGGAATAAAACAAAAATAGAAAAATGAATAACAAAGATTTCGCATTTGGACGGATGAACTTCATCCTCTTGGGTGTTGGCATGCTGGTGGTGGTCATCGGCTTCTTGCTCATGTCGGGCGGCTCGTCAACCACCGAGGCCTACAATCCTGACATCTTCAGTGCACGCCGCATCAAGCTGGCACCCATTGTGTGCCTCATTGGCTTCGTGTCGATGATTTATGCCGTGGTGCACAACCCCGACAAGGGATTCCCCTGGCAGAAACGCTCTTCCACCAACACCGAAAAGAAATAGCGCATGGACTGGCTACAAACCATTATCATTGCCGTGGTGGAGGGATTGACCGAGTTTCTGCCCGTGTCGTCAACCGGCCACATGATTATTACACAGAACTTGTTGGGACTTGATGCCGCCTCGCTCAGCGAGAGCGACAAGGCCTTCGTACACGCCTTCACCTTCATCATTCAGTTTGGCGCCATCCTCTCGGTGGTGTGCCTCTACTGGAAGAAGTTCTTCCACTTCGACCACACACCGGCACCCGAGGGCAGCAGCACATTCGGAAAGCTGAAGCACCGCTACAACTTCTACTGGCTGCTCTTAGTGGGCGTGCTGCCTGCCATTATCATCGGCCTGGCTGCCAAGAAGTCGGGCGTGCTCGACTGGCTGCTCGACAGCGTGCTCGTAGTGGCCATCATGCTAGTGGTGGGCGGTGTGTTCATGCTCTTCTGCGATAGGCTCTTCAACAAGGGCAGCGACGAGAACAAGGTGACAGAGAAGCGCGCCTTCAACATTGGCCTGTTTCAGTGCATCTCGGTCATTCCCGGCGTGTCGCGCTCAATGGCCACCATCGTAGGCGGCATGACGCAGGGACTCACGCGCAAACGCGCTGCCGAGTTCTCGTTCTTTCTTGCCGTGCCCACCATGGCCGGAGCCACACTGCTCGACCTGCTCGACCTGATGAAGGAAGACGCTGCATGGGCCACCTCGCACAATATTACCATGCTCATACTGGGCTGCGTCGTGGCCTTCATCGTGGCATTGCTGGCCATGAAGTGGTTTGTGGCGTTCCTGACAAAATATGGTTTCAAGGCTTTCGGTGTCTACCGCATCATCGTGGGAGGCATCATCATACTGATGCTGCTCACCGGCCATTCACTAGTGATGGTTGACTAAGCGCCTGAAGCTGAGGCAGGCATGAATAGGAAAACAGAACATTCGTAAAACGCGCAAATAGGATAGTGAATTTCCAGGAGGGAGAGATTATCGGCATCAACAAGCCCTACGGCATGTCGTCGTTTGGGGCATTGGCCTTTGTGCGTACACGCCTGTCGCGCGCCCTTCATGTGCGGCGGCTGAAGACTGGCCATGCCGGCACCCTCGACCCGCTGGCCACGGGGGTGCTGCTGCTCTGCACCGGGCGCGCCACAAAGCGCATAGAGGAACTGCAGCAGCAGACGAAGGAATACACCGCCACGCTGCAGCTGGGGGCCACCACCGCCAGCTACGACCGTGAGCACACCGTAGACATGACCTACCCCACACGCCACATCACCCGCGAACTCATAGAGCGCGTGCTCAACCAGTTTGTGGGCGACATACAGCAGGTGCCACCCGTCTACAGTGCCTGCAGCATAGGCGGCGACCGCGCCTACAAGCTGGCACGGCAGGGGCAGCAGGTGCAGCTTGCGGCAAAGCCCATCCACATATACGAGCTGGAGCTGACCCACTTCGACCCGCGCCAGATGCAGCTCTCCATACGCGTGGTCTGCGGCAAGGGCACCTACATACGCGCCCTGGCCCGCGACATTGGCAATGCACTGGGCAGCGGAGCATTCCTCACCGCGCTATGCCGCACCCGCGTGGGAAGCATCAGCATAGACCACTGCCTCACCCTCGACGAGCTGCCGCAGTGGATAAAAAGCAATGTAAACACACATCATAACTTATGAAACTATCGCAATTCAAATTCAAGCTACCCGAAGAGCAGATAGCACTCTACCCGCCGCACCGCGTGTTTGAAAACGAAGACGGAACGGTGGAGCGTGTCTACCAGCGCGACCGCTGCCGCCTGATGGTGGTGCACCGCAACAGCCAGAAGATAGACCTTTGGAAAAAAGATGTAAACGGCAACGACACGAAGGAGCCCCTCATCTTCCGCAACATCGTAGACTACTTCCAAGAAGGAGACACCTTCGTGTTTAACGATTCGGCCGTCTTCCCGGCACGGCTCTACGGCACGAAGGAGAAGACCGATGCGCAGATAGAGGTGTTCCTGCTGCGTGAGCTCAACCAGGAGCTGCGCCTGTGGGACGTGCTGGTGGAGCCGGCTCGCAAGATACGCATCGGCAACAAGCTGTTCTTCGACGGCGAGGGGCCGATGGTGGCCGAGGTCATAGACAACACCACCTCGCGCGGACGCACGCTGCGCTTTCTCTATGACTGCCCACACGACGAATTCAAGCGCGAACTCTTCTCACTGGGGTCGGCACCCGTGCCCCGCTATATCATTGACCGCAGACCCGTGGACGATGACGATATGGTGAACTTCCAAACCATCTACGCCCGCCACGAAGGAGCCGTCACCGCCCCAAGCACCGGGCTGCACTTCAGCCGCGAACTGATGAAGATCATGGAGATAAGAGGCTTCCAGAACGCCTTCATTACCTCGCACTGCTCACTGGGCGCCTTCGACCCCATCGAGGTGGAAGACCTGACGAAGCATAAGATGAACAGCGAACAAATACGCGTGGAAACGGAAGCCTGCAACATTGTGAACCAAGCCAAGCGCGATGGCAACCAAGTGTGCGTGGTGGGCGTGAGCACCGCACGCGCCACAGAGAGCGCCGTGGGCACCGACGGCTTGCTGAAGGAGTTTGACGGCTGGACCAACAAGTTCATCTTCCCCCCATACGAGTTCGGACTCGCCACCGCCATGCTGGCCAACTTCTACCATCCAGAGTCGACCATGCTCATGTGCACGGCGGCCTTCGGCGGCTACGACCTCATTATGCAAGCCTATGACGTGGCCATAGAAAATGGCTTCAAGTTCGGCTGCTACGGCGACTGCATGCTCATCCTTGACGACTAGTAGCGATGGGCCATGGGAAGCACATAGTGTATTTAGGCCTGGGCTCGAACCTGGGCGAGCGCGAGGCGCATATACAGCTGGCCATAACACTGATAGCAGAGCAGATAGGCACCCTGAGGCGCCAGTCTGCCCTGTTTTATTCACAGCCCTGGGGCTTCGAGAGCACACACGCCTTCGTCAACGCCGTGGTGTGCGTGGCCACAAACCTATCGCCCATGCATCTGCTACAGGCCACACAACACATAGAACAGCTGTTGGGCAAACGACAAGAGCACGCCACAGAACGACAAGAGCACGCCACCACCTACCATGACCGCCCCATCGACATCGACATCCTGCTCTACGACAACCTGAACATTGACGAAAGCAACCTTATCATTCCGCATCCGCTCATGCACGAACGGCCGTTTGTCATGGAGCCGCTCAAAGAAATATGGTAATCCTAAAGAAAATATGGCACATACTCTGCTGGCCGCTGAAGTGGCTGCTGCTGTTGCCCATACTGTTCTATCAACGGTGCATCAGCCCCTTCACACCGCCAGCCTGCCGCTTCACACCCACCTGTTCGCAGTATGCACGTGAAGCCATACAGAAATACGGCCCCTTCAAAGGCTTCTATCTGGCCGTATGGCGCATTCTGCGCTGCAACCCATGGGGCGGCTCGGGCTACGACCCTGTGCCATGACAAATGAGCATCAGGTCATTATCGCTTTCGCATTCAAAATTTTAGGCAATAATATAGCAGTTGACCGGGATTCCGTAGGCACTCCCCTTCCATGTAGGGGAGGGGCAGGGGTGGGGTCAGTAATATCCCAACCGACCAATATAAGGGGGGAATAACGGCATGCGGCGGAGAGGGCGGTAGCCCCTGAGATAGATGAAGAGAGGCGCGGTTGACTATTATTCCATTCTGATTAACTGCTATATCATTTCCAAATTTTGAGGCCGCTTTTGCAGAAAAGCGGCCTCAAAATTATCAAACAAAGATACTCCTTACTTCTCAGGCAGCATCACCACCTCAACGTGGTTGCCGCTGGAGAGCAGCTTCTCACGAATGAACTTGCTCAGTGACTCAGGCGTGATGGCCTGCACGGCCTGCTTGTAGTCGTGGTGCATGTCAACGCCATAGGTGCGCATCTTGTCGATGACACCCATCCAGTAGCTGTTGGTCTTGGAGTCGATGTCAATCTGCTTCAGCATGTAGTCCTTCACCTTCTGCACCATGTCGGGGTCGATGCTGGTAGCAGCGTTCTGCATGCCCTCACGCAGCAGGCGCAGTGCAATCTCGTTCTTGTCGGGGTTCATGGGGCAGTAGGCCTGCAGCATGAGCATGGGCTTTTCGCCGCGCAGGTTGAAGCCGCCACTGGCACCGCAGCTGTAGGCTGCGCTCTCGTCCTCACGGATGGTCTTCAGGTAGATCATGGAGAGCACCTGTCCCACGGCGTCAATCATCACGGAGTTCTGCAGCGTATAGGGAGCCTCGGCCCTCCATAACTCCATTGCCTGGGCCTTCGGGCTTTCAGCCTTCATGGTGAAGTGGTTCTTCACTTCGCCCTTGGCCATCGTCATCACATTGCGGTTTTTCTCAGGAGCCTCGCCGGTGGTGGGCAGAGCAGCGATGTACTGTTCGATGAGGGGGCGTATGGAGTCTTCCTCGAACTTACCCACGAAGGCAAAGGTGAAGGCCGATGCATTGCGGAAACGCTCGCTGGCAATCTCCAGTATGCGGTCGTAGTTCATTTGGGGCAGGTCCTTCACGTCGGGTGTCTGGTAGCGCGGGTTGTGACAGTAGAGCGTGTTGTTGAGCGAGTCGCTGTAGACCATGTCGGGCGAGAGCGACTTGTTCTTCAGGGCCATGTCTAGCTGTGTCATCAGGTTCTGGTACTGCTTCTCGTCCTTGGCCACGTTGGTAAAGTAGAGGTATACCATCTGGAACATGGTCTCGAGGTCCTTCGGCGTGGAATGTGCGTTGCAGTACTGGCGTGCGTCGGTGAGCGAGAGGTCGGCATTGACGTTCTTGCCGGCGAGTGCCTTCGACAGCTCGGTGCTGGAGAAGTTGCCCAGTCCGCTCATGCCAATGGCCTCGTCGAATATCTTCAGGCTCTGCAGGTCGGCGGGTGCGCTGTAGAGGCTCTTGCCGCCCCAAGCCCATGCCTGCATTTGCACCTCATCGTCCTTATAGTCGGTGGGCATGAGCAGCACGGTGGCACCGTTAGAGAGCTTCAGCTCCTTGTAGCCGAAGGTTTTGTCGGTGGTCTCGCTGACGATGGTGCCAGCAGTGGGCAGCTCAGAGATGAGCGGCTCGTCCTTCACATTGTCTACATAGGCGGTCAGTTCTTCGGCCCTTGCCCGCTCCACGGCGGCGCGCATGTCGGCCTCAGTGGGATAGGTGAGTCCGTCGGCCTCGCGTGCCCACTCCATAACGACAAGGTTCTTGTCCTGTCCGCTAATCATCTCTGGCAGTGCCATGTTGATAATCTCCACGGGAATGTTGGGAGCCAGCATCTGCATCACCTGATAGAGCTCCTCAACGCTGGGTATGGGCTCGTTGGTGAGGAAGTGGTCGCGGTATTCATTGCCAAACTGGTCGTTGGTAATCTTTGCACGGTTGGTGTATACCTTCTCCAGCGAGCTCAGATAGTCGGCCTTGGCACGCTCATACTCCGTGGCGGTGAAGCCGAACTTGGCCACACGCAGAGCCTCGCGCATCATGACCTGCAGCGTCTCCATGTCGCGTCCTTCCTTGGGAATGCCTATCACCTCGAAGGCATCCTTGGTCGACGAGAGCAAATACTGGCTGTCGTCGCCCATGGCCTGGAAGAAGGGACAGTCGGGGTCGTTGGTAAGCTCGCGCAGACGCTCGTTGAACATGTTCGAGACAACGGCCTTCACATACACCTCCAGAAGGTAGTCCATGTTCACCTTCTCCTCGGGCTTGGTGGCGTCGTGCTTCATGAACATCAGTATCTGGTTCATCTGTTGCTCCTTGTCTTTCTCGAAGATGTAGATGGCCTCCTCGTTGTCGGGCACCTCCTCGGGCACCACCTTCGGAGCCTTGGGGTCTACCTTGATGCCGCCGAACAGCTCCTTCACCTTCTGCTCGAAGTGGTCAACGTCAATGTCGCCCACAATGATGATAGCCTGATTGTCAGGACGGTACCACTTCTGATAGTACTGACGCAGAGCCTTCGGCTTGAAGTTGTCGATAACGCTCATCAAACCGATGGGCATGCGCACGCCATACTTTGAGCCGGGATAGAGCTTGGGCAGTGAGTTGGTAATCATGCGCTGCGAGGGTCCGTCGCCCAGGCGGTACTCGTTGTGCACCACGTCGCGCTCCTTCACTATCTCGCTCTTCTCCAGCGAGAGGCCATTGCTCCAGTCCTTCAGGATGAGCATGCACGAGTCGAGTGCCGAGAGGCGTGCCACGGGCACGTTGCACACACGATACACAGTCTGGTCGATGCTGGTGTAGGCGTTGAGGTCGCTGCCGAACTCCACGCCGAGCGAGCGGCAGAACTCAATGAGGTCGTTGCCCTTGAAGTGCTCAGAGCCGTTGAAAGCCATGTGCTCCAGGAAGTGTGCCAGACCGCGCTGGTGCTCCTCCTCCTGAATGGAGCCTACACGCTGAGCAATGTAGAAATTGGCCACCTTCTCCGGCCACTCGTTGTGGCGAATGTAGTAGGTGAGACCATTGTCGAGCTTGCCGATACGCACGGCCTTGTCGACGGGAATAGGCGGCATCTGCATCTCCTGTGCCACGGTCGTAGCTGTCCATGCAAAGAAGAGCAATGCTCCAGCAAAAAACTTTTTCATTTTCATGTCTTTTGATTTTTTATATGATGTTATAAATGTAAACTCTTAACTCCTAATAGTCAAGTGTGCAGCGGCAGTCATCGTCCATGTATCCATACTTGCCGTCGCGACATACTACATGCGGAAATTCATAGTCGCTAATACTACTATAGATGAAAGGCACAACAACCTCACCGTTATCGTCGATAATGCCATAGTGTCTGTTCTCGCAAGCCACCCATTTGTTTCCCCCGAAATAGCAGATACTGGAGTACTTCCCTGCCGGCACCACGATTTCGCCTCTGCGATTAACAAGCACATCGCTGGTAAGGCTACCAAAGACATATTCTGACGATTGGCCCACATTACTTCCATAAAAATAAACAGGTGTCTTAAACTTGAAGGGTGTCAGCATTTCGCCTTTCAGAGTGGCCATGGCCCACTTGTCTTCTTGTTTTACAAAAATCAGACTGTCGTCTATTTCTATCCCATCATACTCACAAGGCAGCACCAACTGCTTGTTGGCATCGGCCACGCCACACTTCCAGCCCTGACTCACCATATACATTCCACAACTGTCGGGCGTGAACACTGGGGCATTCTCGCTTTGAAGGTAGAGCAGATGGCCTTTCAGGTCAGCTTCTCCCCTCAGGCTGTCTCTTCCCACATAGTACGTCTTGCCGTTTTGTGGCACGGGCTGTAGGCCTAAGAGGTCGGAGCTGTAGATATAGTATTCGTTGACAGGCGGTTCCACTTCCCTGCCCTGCTTGTCTATGGCCCCCCAGCGTCCGTTCTTCTGCACCAAGGCATAACCAAGGTTGAAATGGGCAATGCGGTCGTAGGTGGCGCTGAGTGCGCGTCCCTGGGTGTCGATAAGCCGAAAGCCGTGCTCAAAATCACCCACCGACGCCACACCGTCAATAAAACCTGTAGGTGTGGCTGCCATACAAATCATGGAGTCGCTCCACTCACAACGGTAGTTAAGGGGCAGCACCACGCGTCCCTGACTGTTGATGAAGCTATACCTTTCGTTGATAGTAACCTTAGCCAGACCATCATTGAAATCGTCAACCCAGTTAAATTTGCATTTCACCACTTCGCGCCCTTGCCGGTCGACAAAGCCGTAGCGTCCGTTCTTTTTCACACGTGCCAGTCCATTTTTGAAATAGAACACTTCTTCATAGCGCAAGGGCACCACTTCGCGCCCTCGCCGGTCAATGAACCCATAACGCCCGTCTTTGCACACACGGCACAGCCCCTCAATAAAGGTAAAGGGCTGGCTCCACCAATCATCGTCGGTGTCACCGTCGCCATAGTATTCGGGCAAGTCATAGACACACGGTATGACTACATTACCCTGACGGTCTATGCATCCCCATTTGTCATCAACACATACCGTCGACATGCCTAAGGTATCAAAGAAAAGAGGCTCATTATACTTGCATGGCAGCAACTCGCGTCCGTGACGGTCAATCATTCCGTACAGTCCGTTCTGCTTCACCAGGATGCTGTCGCCATCATAATCTCCTATCTCTTCATATTTGCAAGGAAGCAGCTCACGCCCGTCAATGGAGATGAGTCCCATCAACCCGTCTTTCATCACATGGGCATAGCCATTCTGGAACGAGAAACAATCATCGTACTGGGCTTGCTTCAACAGCCGGCTCAAACCCTCATACGAATACTCACAACTGTCTTGCGCCGTTACCGATACGCAACCACCTATGGCAATCAGAACTAATAGAAATAGTTTATTCATAACATGCGCCTTTTTTCCAACTCCCAACTCACTACATTCTCATCCCCGTCTTGTCCTGCAAGTATTCCTTGCCCATCTGCCGTGCACGCTCTATGTTGCGGTTCTTCAGCTTCTTGGCCTGATCGGGCTTCTGCTTGATAAGCTTCGAGGGTTTCTGTTCGTAGCGAGGCTTGGCAGTGAGGTTCCACTGTCGCTTCACATCCCATTTAGCCTTGCACTCCACATCCTCGTTAAAATAGAACACGGGTTCGGGCTGCAGGTCATCGTCATAGATGCCCGTGTCCCACCGGCCGTTGCCGTTCATGTCGCAGAAGGCGCTGAGATAGTAGGTGGCGGGTTTCACATACTCAAACTGCACTTTCCCCGCCTTGGCTTTCTGCTGCTTCACCATTTTTCCCTGGCCATCGAGCAGGCTCACCACAATGGTGGCCAGTGTGTCGGCAGCACTGATGGGTGCGCCGCTTACAGTTACCTCTAACGTGCTGAATTCGTCGGGGTTCTGCACCTTGATGCCATTCTTCATGGCCTTGTTTTCCAGCCCGTATATGCTCACAAAGGCGGCAGAGTCGGCCTCAAAACTGTATTCCGTGTTGGGCTGCCACTGTGCGCTAAGCTCATAGAGCCTAGACGAGAGCTGCCTGATGTTGTGAGGTGCGTCATACCAAAGAGAGTCCACCTTCACGTAGAGGTGCAACATCGACGTGTCGCAGTGCTGCAGCGGTACAGGCATCTCTATGGTAATGTTTTGCAAGGGTGTAATCCTATCAGGTGTCAGCTTGGGCTGCAGCCACTGGCGGGGCATGATGCTGTCATATTGCTGTCCGTTCTTCTTTTTCTTGGCCTGCTCCTTCTCCCATTTCTCCTGCTCTTTCATACGTTCTTTCAGGCGTTTCTCGTAGCCCACCTTCGGTATCAGGTTCAGGGTGTCGGTGTGCATCACCAGGCAGCCCGTGGTGTCGGTCATCATGTAGCCCAGCTCCACGGTGAGCGTGTCCTGGTTCACCAGCGTGGTGTCGGCCAGCCAGTAGGTGATGGTGTCGCGCCTGGCCGAAGCCTCGATGACGAAGGCACTGTCGCTGTCGAAGTTCAAGCCCTTAATCTGCGGCAGCGAGTCGTGTCCGTAGGTGAAGTAGAGGCTTATCTTCTCTGGCTGCTGTCGCTCGTTCTTCAACAGGAAGCGGTCGGTCTGCGGTTCCTGGAAGCCGAGCAGGGTAATGTTGTCAGGCAGGAAGTGCGTATAGGGCACGGGCACGATGCTGGCTATGTGCAGTGAGTCGCGCCAGATGGTGTCGTGGCGGGTGTCAGGCTTCCATGAGGGCACTATGCTGTCGTGGTTGAAGGCTATGAGTTCGCTCTTCTGGCTGAACATGTAGTTACCGTCGGCATCGCTCAGGGCGAAGGCGCGGTAGCTGCCGGGAGCCACACCCTTGATGGTGAAGCGGCCGCTGCCGTTGGTGCGCGACACACGCATGAGCGGCTCAGTGCGCAGAACGCTGTCGGGTGCGCTGTAGGGATGCAGCCCCACGAGCACGCCCTTCAGTGGCTCCAGGTCTTCGGCGTTGAGCACATAGCCGCTCACCTCAAGCGTGTCAATGTGGTCGCCCGTTGAGAAACTGAAGGTATAGTTGCCCATGGGGTTCCCCTCATTGTTGTCGGTAATGGCGTCGCTAAAGTCTACGGTATAGGTAGTGTTCTCCTTCAGCGAGTCTTTCAGCTCTATGACAATGCGCTTACCCTGTGTCTTTATCTCTGCCTGCTCTATCTGCGGAGGCGATACGATGACCTTTTCCTGGGCGTTCTCTATCTTGATGTATTCGTTGAAATTGATGATGATTTTGCGGGCCGACACGTTCACGCCGCCATCGGCGGGTGTAGCACTCACCACACGGGGAGGCGTGTCGTCATACCAGCCGCCGTCAGGACTGCCCATGCGTGCGCATGCGCTGAAGGCAAGCAGGTAAACCACAAACATCAAACCCCACAAAAGGTTTACGCTCCGTTTTCTCATCTATTTTCTTTAATTGTCGAAAAATCGGCTGCAAAGTTACGAAAAAAGCTTGTAAAACGAAAGCGATTTTGGAAGATTAACGCAAATCATCCTGAAATAAAGGCAAAGAGGGGAAGAACGAGGAAGTTCAAATTGGGGCTGAAAGCAAATTGGGGAGGATTGGTGAAGGAGTTAGGTTGCCAAATCGTAACCCAGAAAACGGGTTTCTGAGGAGGGTAAAACTTCCTAAAACGGCAACGCAAATCGGGGCAGAATGGCGCATCTTTCACCGCCTGTTCACAACCCGTTTCTTATTCCGCAAACTGCTACATCTTGCATGACGATGGATGCCTAAAAAGAAAGTAGTTTTGCAGCCAAAATTAAAAAAGGAGTAAGAAACATGAGAAGTACTTTTAACATTCTGTTCTATGTGAACAAGAGTAAGGAGAAGAACGGTGTGGTGCCTGTGATGGGCAGGGTTACGATTAACGGCACTCAGAGCCAGTTCAGTTGTAAGAAGACGATCCCGCTTGACATGTGGGATGTAAAGGGCAATTGCGCTAAAGGTCGCAGCAAGGAGGCATTGCAGATTAACCGCGAACTGGATAACATCAAGGCGCAGATCATCAAGCATTATCAGCACCTTTCGGATCGCGAGGCTTTTGTAACGGCTGAGATGGTGCGCAACTCCTATCAGGGTTTCGGCAGCGAGTACGAGACGCTGCTGAGTGCTTTCGACAAGGACATTGCCAATCAGAAGAAACGTGTGGGCAAGGACAGGGCGGCAAGCACTCTCTGGGCTATGGAACGTTCGCGGAAGGATGTGGCAGAGTTCATCCAGTCGCACTACCGTCGCACGGATATGTCGATGCTGGAACTGACACCAGAGTTCATCAAGGACTTTGCCGCCTATCTCAGCACAGACCGAGGACTGGCTAATGGCACTATCTGGCAGCGATGCATGTGGCTGAAAGGTGTTGTATTGAGGGCGCACTACAACGGCAAGATTCCCCGTAACCCGTTTGCCCAATTCCACATCAGCCCCAACTGCAAGGAAAGGGAGTTCCTGACTGAGGATGAACTGAAGGCTGTCGTAGCCCATGAGTTCGAGGATGACAATCTAGCCTTCGTTCGTGACATCTTCGTCTTTGTTTGCTTCACAGCCCTCTCGTTCATCGATGTGAAGAACCTGACGACGGACAACATCGTGGACATCAACGGTGACAAGTGGATTATCAGCAAACGACACAAGACCAATATTCCCTTCCAAGTGAAGCTGATGGACGTACCTTTGCAGATTATCGACCGCTACAAGCACCTACAGGAAGACAAACTGGTGTTCGGTAAGATGAACTACTGGTCGATGTGTAAGAAGCTGAAGACTGTCATGACTGCCTGCGGCATTGAGAAAGCAATATCCTATCATTGTGGACGGCACTCATTCGCCACCTTGGCGCTTTCAAAAGGAATGCCTATTGAGAGCGTGAGCCGAGTCTTGGGACACACCAATATTGTGACCACCCAGATTTACGCCAAAATCACGAGCCAGAAACTTGACAATGACCTGACGATGCTTGGCAATAAGCTCAATGCATCATTCAAGAATCTCAAGATGGCATAGATCACAGCGACCCAAAGCCTTCAAAGCAGAAAGACGAATGATTAGCGAAGTCTGTCATCCGTCTTTCTGCGTCATATTCCCTCAGTACAAGAACTACTAACGGCTCTTTCTTTTTCCTCTATCGTTTATAAGCAGGATGATAGCAACTCTCCAGAACCCTCTCTAAATCACTCTCACGATAAAGTCCCTTGCCACCTAATAATATATAAGGTATCACGCCATCATTTCGGTATTCCTGTAGCGTTCGTCTGCTGACTTTCAGAATCTGTGCGACCTCTTTATTTGTCAAATAGCATTCACCATCAAGCAATGGACGATAATTGCCTATCACTTTCTTGTATAGAGCAAGCACCTCCTTCATGTTCTCCAGTGCATTTTTCACGCCAACGTTATGAGGCATTATCAGTTCGTTCATAGGCACTCCGTTTTGAGGTTACACATCTTGCTATCCTTGTCTCTACCAGCCACAACATACAGAATCCTTTCCACATCCTCAGGCTTATAGTATACCTTGTGGTTGATTTGAGAAT
>JAEEGG010017403.1_pt1 | contig 14782 bp, 7 predicted proteins | sample 9134161 | NCBI WGS metagenome assembly JAEEGG01 (sample SAMN16246543, study PRJNA631951) | gut metagenome | biome: gut microbiome; feature: rumen; material: CR-attached | host: Bos | place: Iran: Karaj | collected 2018-10
CTTACCCACAATCTTGCGGATATAAGGAATATACTCCTTGGTGGTCATGAAGTAAGCCAGGTCGTTAGTCCGCAGCTCGTCCATACCACTGGGGATGATGGTATCATCATCACGTTTGATGGCTACTATATGATAGGGATCTTCAGGTCCACAGAGTTCACGAAGCGGGCGATTAAGGATTTCTGCTGAGTCGCGCAGTTTGACGCCAAGCAGTATCAGTGCCCCATTATGCACATCCCAACGCTGTCGCACCCACGATAACTTCAGACCATTAGTGATGTCAATAGCCGCCAGCACTTCAGGATAGATCATGGAGTCGACACCCAGATTCTTGAAGAAAATCTGATTTTCATTAGACAGATACTCATAGTTATCGATACGTGCCACCGTCTTCTTGGCGCCAAGGGCATGAGCCAAGATGCAGGCGTTCAGGTTTGTACTCTCCTCAGGAGTGACGCCAACGAAAAGGTCGGCCTTATCAGCTCCTGCCTCCTTCAAGGCTTTGATGCTTGTAGGCGAGGCATTATAAGTCATCACGTCATATTCCGACAAAGTGCTCAAGCGCTCATCATCATCATCGATCAGCACACAATTCTGGTGCTCGCCCGATAATAGTTTTGACAGATGTGTGCCCACGGCACCTGCTCCGGCTATGACAATTTTCATATCTCCTTAACGGCTTTAATGATACTATCAGGATCGAGACCTACAATCTTATGCAACTCGGCTACCGTACCATGTTCCACGAAATTGTCAGGCAATCCAAGTCGTTTCACACGTGGCTGGAAGCCATGATCATTCATCCATTCCAGCACAGCAGAACCCAGTCCACCCCTAATCGCGCCATTCTCAACAGTTATGATGCGTGTAAACTTCTTGCCCACCTCTTCGAGAATCTTCTCGTCGATAGGTTTCAGGAATCGCATGTCGTAATGAGCCACACTTGGTGCTCCATCCTCTGTGCTGAGCTGGGCAATGGCCGCCGTCACACTGTTTCCTATCGGACCAATGCTCAGCACTGCCACATCACTACCTTCACAGAGTTTACGGCCTGTACCCACTTCAATCTTCTCGAACGGACAACGCCAGTCCTGAAGCACGCCACCACCCCTGGGATAACGAATCACAAACGGTCCCATGTCAGGCAACTGCGCCGTGTACATCAACCTACGCAACTCATGCTCGTCCATCGGCGAAGAGATGGTCAAGTTAGGAATAGGGCGAAGTGCGGCGAGATCGAAAGCGCCATGATGCGTGGCACCGTCTTCACCTACCAGCCCCGCACGATCGAAACAAAGCACCACGTTCAGGTTCAGTAAAGCCACATCATGGATGATATTATCGAACGAACGCTGGGCGAAAGCACTGTAAATATTACAGAACGGCAGCAGCCCATCCTTAGCCATACCGCCCGAGAACGTCACAGCATGGCCTTCGGCAATACCCACATCGAAAGTACGTTCAGGCATCTCCTTCATCATGATGTTCATCGAACAGCCTGAAGGCATGGCTGGCGTAACGCCAACGATCTTATCGTTTTGTCTGGCCAGTTCCAACAGTGTATGGCCAAACACATCCTGATACTTCTGTGGTTTATTGGGATCATTGTCAACGAGTCGCTCTCCAGTGTCAGGATTGAACTTTCCTGGAGCGTGCCAAGTCGTCACATCTTTCTCTGCAGGCGCATAGCCATGTCCCTTCTGAGTGTGAAGGTGTAACAGCTTTGGTCCCTTCATATCCTTCATCTGACGGAGTATGCGCACCAGCTCTTTCACGTTATGGCCGTCGAACGGGCCAAAATAACGGATGTTCATACCCTCAAAGATATTCTGCTGATGAGAGATGGCACTCTTCACCGCATTCGACAGTCGGATAATGCCTTTGCGACGGTCTTCGTTAAGTATGCCCTTATTGTGCATCCAGCGTGAAGCCTTGAAGCGAAGCGCATTATAGGTCTCATTAGTGCTCAAGTTCAGCAGATACTGCTTCATACCACCTACAGAACGGTCGATCGACATGTTATTATCGTTGAGGATAATCAGCAGATCGTTAGGCGATGACGATACGTTATTCAATCCCTCGAAAGCCAATCCGCCACTCAAGGCGCCATCACCGATGACAGCCACGACATGACGATCGGACTTACCTTCCAACTTGGCAGCGACAGCCATTCCCAAGGCTGCAGACACAGAGTTGCTGGCATGCCCACATGCGAAGGTATCGTACTCACTCTCTGTGGGCGACGGGAAGGGCTTGATACCGCCCAACTTACGATTGGTGCAGAACCGCTCTTTACGGCCAGTCAATATCTTATGACCATAAGCCTGATGGCCCACGTCCCATACTATTCTGTCTTCTGGGGTATTATAAACGTAATGTAAGGCTACAGTTATTTCTACCACGCCAAGACTGGAAGCCAGATGACCAGGGTTCACGGCTACTTCCTCCACAATATCCTCGCGCAGTTCCTTACATACCTGAGGGAGATCGTCCACTGACAATTTTCGTAAATCCTCTGGGTATTGAATCTTATTGAGTAGTGTAAATTCAGTCTTTTCCACTTAAATATCCTTTATTTTGCTGCAAAGATATACATTTTTTGTCAATATACAAAAAAAAACACCTTTTTTGCACCTTGAAATATGAATAAGACTTAAAATTCACTCTCAGGCAGCAATACAACCCCCAACTGCTTCTTGCCGTCCATCATGATCTTCAGAGGACGCTCGAAACGAACATGGCGTACATACGCTGTCTCCTCCACAGCTGGCATCTGGTCGAGCACATCCTGGCAGAGCACCCCGTCACCCGTATAGGTGTTGATGGTAAAATAGCCCACTCCGAAGCTCGTCAGGTTCTGGAAGAAGTGTGTGCCCTGCGACGGATCCACATGGTAGTTCTTCAATCCCGTCTCGACAATGACACGCGCAGCAGAGATATGAGGCCACTTCACGGGTATACCCAGCCAATAGTCACTGGAGCCCCAGCGACCTGGACCTATCAGCACATAATTCTTCTCCTCTGCCAGGAACTTACGATTGATCTGTTCGATCTCGTCTGCAATCATCGGATTATTGACAGCCGTAAAATCATCACCTGCCTTTACATATACCACGTCGCAGACATCCTCCGATATTCCATGGCCAAGCGAGTTGGCAGAGCGAAGCAGACACTTCTCGTCAGGAATCTCTTCCAGGTCTTCATTGAGTACCTGTTTGGAATCGACTATCGGGCGTATCTGCAATAGGAAGAACTCACCCGTACGATCGTCATTGAGATTGCAGGCGAACTCGATCTCCACAGGTCGTTTCATCTCATCGGAGCCCAATCGCTGTACCATCTGAAGAATCTCTGGCAGAGGGAACACCCCATGCTGTAGAACACCTGTAAAAGAAATGACCTTACGTCCGCCCTCATAGATACCATCACGGATAATCTGGTCTACGGGATCGTATGTAGAGGCAATGTAGGTAAGGGCACCGTCTTCTGCTGCCTGTTTCACACGCACTTTTTTGATGTTGAAACCATCATCGACCTTGAAATCATCACCCACATGAGCCATATCCAGGGCATAGAAGCGCGTCTGAGTCTCACTGAGAGCTGTTTCCATCTCAGACATCTGTAGCACTTGGGTGGGATGATAGGGAGAGACACGGAGTGTCTGACCTCCATCAACGATGTACTTACCAAGACCCAAGGCCAGTGAGGCTATACCCTCCTCTGCCGTCTCCTCTCCGATGGGGTAATAGTTGAGTGAGCGAAGCACACCTGAGAAATTGGGATAATAGAGATCACCATAGCGTTTGCCCACAACCTCCTGTAAGATCACCGCCATCTTCTCTTGATCAATGACATTCGAGGTAGCCGTCATATAAGCCTTTGAGTCACGGTAGTAGACCGAGGCATAGACAGCCTTGATGGCACAGGCCAGCATGCGCAGCATCTCGTACTTATCATCAAGATAAGGTATCATATAGGTAGAATAGATACCAGCAAAAGGCTGGTAATGCGAATCCTCAAGCAGTGAAGAAGAACGCACGGCAATAGGCGACTTCACAGCATCGAAGAAAGTAAAGAAGTCGGCTATCAACGAGTCGGGCAACTGAGCCCGCATAAAGTGCTTCAGGATCTCTTCATCAGGCGCATCACTCAGTGCGATAGGATAGAGATTATTCTTCTCCATGAACTCGTCGAAGAAATCAGTACAAAGCACGACGGTCTTAGGAATGGTGACCTGTGCATGCTCATACTGGTTGAGTTCTGGATGCCGCTTGATGATATTGTCGAGGAAAGCGAGGCCACGCCCCTTGCCTCCTAATGAGCCTTCACCGATACGAGCGAAGTGGCTGTAGGCATCGAACTTCATACGGTCGAAGACTGCCACCACGCCAATATTCTTCATCCGACGATATTGTACAATCGCATCGAAGATAATCTGACGATGGGCATCAACATCCTGAAGTTTATGCCACGTGACGTGCTTCAGGAAAGCACTGACAGGGAAAATTGCACGGGCACACAGCCAACGGCTCATGTGGTTGCGCGACACGTGATACAACATCGATTCGCGAGGAATCTTAAAGATATTGTCCTGCAACTCTTTCAGATTCGATACACGGAATACCTCTTGTTTTGTCACGGGGTCACGGAATATGAAATCGCCAAAACCCATGTGCTCCTCTATGAGGTGATGCAGGTCTACATTGAGTTTCGTCGAGTTCTTATCGATGAAGTGGAACCCTTCAGCCTCAGCCTTCGCACGGTTGATGGTCTCGGAAGAATCGAGAATCAAAGGCACATACTCGTCGCGCCGACGAATCTCACGGAGCAGCTTCAGCCCTGCTTCCGGGTCGCCTTCCTCCACATGCGACAGTCGCCCGGGAACGATCTTCATGGGAAAACGGGTATCAGAAATCACGCCCAGCGTATTCTCGTGATACTTCTCGTAGATCTGCATCGCCTCCTCATAGTTGGTGGCCAGCACAACCTTTGGGCGCCCACGCTTGCGCTGCGCTGCCGAGTGAGGGTTGAGTGCCTCTGTAGAGAATCGCTTCGACTGGGCGAGAATATAATTATAGAGGTTTGGCAGTACTGATGAGTAGAAACGGATATTATCCTCGACAAGCAAAATCATCTGCACTCCTGCCTCTTTGATATCATGCTCGATGTTCATCTTATCCTCGAGCAACTTGATAATCGACATAATCAGGTTGGTGTTACCCAGCCAGCAGAAGACATAGTCGAACACAGACATATCCTCGTTCTCAATACGCTTGGTAATACCATGCGAGAAGGGAGTAAGCACCACGCAGGGGATACCTGGATGGGCTGCCTTGACCTCACGCGCCACTGTGAAAGCGTCGTTGTCGGCATTACCTGGCATACAGATGACCAGATCGATGTCGGTAGTCTTGAGCACCTCATTGGCCTCATCGGTAGTCGACACCTGTGTAAACGTAGGCGGATAACGCATACCCAACTCCATATATTCATCGAAGATCTTCTCGTCGACACGACCATCATCCTCGAGCATGAATGCATCGTAAGGATTAGCCACAATAAGCACATTGAAGATGCGGCGCGTCATCAGATTGACAAACGACACATCCTTCAGATAGAATTTATTCCACTCCTGGGGTATTTTTACTGCTTCTTCCATCATATTGAGCGCAAAGATACAACTTTTTTCGAAGTTAATCGCATATTTCGGATACTTTTTGTAACTTTGTACGCAAAATAACAAACCCTGTCAGTATGAAAACTAAGACTTTAAGTATGACCATCGCAGCTGCATGCTGCGCCATGCTGGCCTTCTCGTGCGCCAGCAAGCAGGAAACCGTCAGCACCACACTGACGACAGTCGGAAACCCCTATCTCCCCTTGTGGGAGCATATCCCCGATGGCGAGCCCTACGTTTTTGAGGATCCAGATAATCCTGGTAAGCAGCGCGTATATATCTATGGTTCGCACGACAATCTCAAGACAATGTATTGTGGGCGCGACCAAGTGGTATGGTCTGCTCCCATAGAGGATCTGAGCCAGTGGCGCTACGATGGTATGATTCTCGTTGTCGACAAGAACGCCAAGGGCGAGCCCTTCGACTCTGCAGGTACCGCCGATGTACTCTTTGCGCCTGATGTTACGCTAGTGACCGACAGCACAGGGAAGAAGACATATTACCTCTTCCCTAACGACCAGACGGGTGGCCGTAACAGCTTGATAGCCAAGAGTGATCGTCCCAACGGTCCTTTCGAAGTATGCAACTGGAACGCAGACGATCCCAACAAGGTGGATGGCATCTATGGCTTCGACCCTGCCGTCTTTGTCGATGACGATGGACGCGTGTATGGCTACTGGGGATTCGAGCACTCCTATGCAGCCGAAATCGACCCTACTACAATGTGCACCGTAAAACCTGGCACAAAGATTGTAGACGGTATGGTATCGGGGCGCAATGAGCCAGGCAAGTTCCGTTTCTTCGAGGCCTCATCCATCCGTAAGATCAAAGATAAGTATGTGTTTATTTACAGCCGTTGGACAGAAGATGGCGAATTCGGACTTCCTGACACCAACTATACCCTCGCCTATGCATATAGCGACAACCCACTTGGTCCTTGGACGTATGGTGGTACTATCATTGACGGACGTGGACGCGAGATTAACGAAGTGGGCGACACCATCGCCTCTGGTGTAGTCAGCGGCAACACGCATGGAAGCATCTGTGAGATCAACGGCCAATGGTATGTCTTCTATCATCGTCAAGCAGGTACTGACGAATATGCCCGTCAAGCTATGGTTGCCCCTATCAACGTAAAGGTCGTAGAAGGTGCAGGTGGAAAGGTCGAGATTTCTGAAGGTGAATACAATTCTGAAGGTTTTGCCATTGACGGTCTCGATCCTCTGGAGCGCCACTCTGCTGGTCTCGCCTGCTGGATTACTGGCCCGAAAGTGGCTGAGCACAAGTGGCCTGGTACCGTATATTATGGCTCTTATGTCGAGACTTCCTACGGCACGGAGACGAACTTCGATGAGCCCTACGATCTGAAGAACAATACAAATCGCGTCGTTAACAATACCGATGGCTCTATCGTCGGCTACAAGTACTTCAACTTGACGAAGACCTATGGAAAAGAAGACGTTCAGCTCTTGCTACGCCTTATCCCTGAGGGGGTAGACGGCACAATTACCATCTTGGCAGACCGTCCTTGGACATCGCAGGGTGGCAAGGTTCTGGGCACCATCGAACTGAAAGCCGATATGCCACAGACTTCCACAGAACTCACAGCCGCCATCCCTGCTCTTGCGAAACTAACAGGCAAGCACGCTATCTACTTCACCTTCGCCTCTGAAACGAAGGAAAAGTCGCTCTGCATTCTGGAAGACTTCGCATTCAACTTTTAAAATTGGAAATCCCCGATCTCAATAAGGAGTCGGGGATTTTCATTACAGTCTGTTTCTCTCGTCGTTTCCAGCACCAGAGCCCTTATACTTCGAACGCGATGCGTTGAAATTGTAGCTCAGGGTCAGCCCTACACACTGCGTATAAGTGTATACGTCTTGGTCTGTCAGGCCGATGGCATAGTAAGTAGTCATCTTGGTCTTGGCAGTGCGGAAGATGTCATTGGCATAGAGCGTACACGAAAGCCGTTCATTGAAGAATGACTTCTGCAGGCGGGCATTCACCGCAAAACTGTCGCCACGATACATGAATGCCCAATGGTTGCTGCCTGTATAACCAATCTGCAACAATGCCTTCATCGTTGAGCTGATGACAAACCAGCTCTTGAGATCAAAGGAGAATTCCGGCTTGTTCAGTTTCTTTGGTGCGCCATACGCTTCGGCATCGAACATCTGCTGATAGTAGTGCAGCGTAGCTGTGGGCTGCCAGAAACCAAGCTTTGGCGAGGCGACGAGGGTGGCATAGACACGATCCTGATGATCGAAATTCATGGGTTGGAAGATGGCAATCTCCTTCTCTTCATCATACACTCTACCAATGTGGGTAAACAGGTCGTTCTCACGCGTAAAGCCTGCTACGAACGTCAGCCACGAGTAGGTGAGATTAAGGTCGATGCTTTGGCGCACCGACGGGCGTAACAACGGATTACCACCCTCATAAAACATACGGCTGTCATAGACAATCATGGATTCCAGCATGCGGTAGGGCGGACGAGTGATACGCTTGCTATAGCTCAACTGGGCACCCCATTTGTCCTTCTGCCATGCAGCTGACAGGTTGGGGAACCAGTCGTTATAGGTGCGGCTGGGCTCTTGCTGCCATTCTCCAAACGAGTAGTAATCTGTTTTTACATGCTCAAAGCGGAGGCCAGCATTCAGGCGCCACTGCCCTAACTGGAGCTCGTATTCAGCAAAACCAGCTATGTTCTTTTCCTTCATCTCATTTTCGGTCTCAGGTATGATGCCTTCTTCATTGAAATTGCGCCCATAGCTCTTCGTACTCGTTGCCTCAGTTCCACCACTCAGAACACCTTTCCAAACAGGATAAGACAGCACCAGTTTGCCCGCCATCATCTTACGGTCTTCATTGTTGAGGGTCGTGATGGTGCGGTCGCCAAGTTCTTGACTATACTCCTGCTGGTTAAGATGGCTCTCCGTCTTGCGTTGCAACATCGTCGCGTTTAAGTCGATGTCCAGTTTTCCTACCTTCCCCACATAATATGTATTCAGTTCCCATACAGGTTTGTCGAGTTCGTCGATATCTGTCTTCAAAAGGACATCCCCGTAGAAGGCGCCATTCTTGAGATAGTTCTGCGTCATGTCTGACTTGAAATTATTATAGAATATCTTCTGCGATGAGAAGCTCAGTCCAAGAGAATGGTCGGTATTGAAATCGTAACTCAGGCCACCCTTGTACTGCAATTCTGTCCAGCTACTCCTTACGGGTAAATCCGCATGGACATCGAAAAAGTCTTTCTTGATATGCAACTCCTGCACAAGGTCTTGATCATTACTGTAATGCCCGTTGTCGAGGGCTACGTTGGCAAAGACCTCCAGTCCGCCAGTGCGATATTTCAAGGTCAGATCGTCATAGTTGTTCCACTTGTTGTTCTTCCATGTATCGCTGGTCACCATCAGGCTCAGTCCGTCGCCTTGCGCCTTCAGTGTCTTGATGCGGATGACGGCATTCACCTCGGCATTGTATTTGGCTCCAGGAGACGTGATGACATCGACACTCTTGATATCCACCGATTTCAGTTGTTTCAATTCGCTGGGGTCGCGTACCTTTTTATTATTGATATAGATCTCTGGCTCGCCTTTGGCCAGCACCTCGAACTTACCGTTGCTACCCTGAATCATCGGAATCATCGACAGCAGATCGTCCGCAGTTCCTACATCATGTAGAATAGAATGCTGTACGTCAACCGTCATTCCGCCTTGAACCGCCTTATATTGTGGAATTTCTCCTTTGATCTCTACACCTTTCACCATATAGGTCTCGGGTAGGAGGGTAATGGTGCCGATGTTACCCACACTGACATGGCGAGTCACCGTCTTATAGCCCACATAGGTCACCTTCAGCATGATCCTCTTCTCACTGCAAGGAATCACGAAGTCGCCATTCTCATTGCTGACACCGCCATTGATGTATGTGGAATTTCTATCACTGCTATTAGGATCTGCTGCGCCATGCAATGAGATATTGGCGAATTCTATGGGATTACCGCTCTCATCGACCACACGTCCGATTACTTTCGTGTCCTCCTTTTGGGTACACTCAATGAAAATTCGGTCGTCATCGTAGGTCACTTTCATCGGATAGAAGCCAATAACCTCGCGGATTGCCTCTTTGATAGGCAGATTGCTGAAGCTGCTGGTAATGGTAAAATCTTCCAGTTCGTCATAGATGAAATAGATGGTATAGTCGCTGGTAACTGCGTTCAGGTCTTCAAGTACTTTCGAGAGCGACTCGTTCTGATACTGTCGGCTTATCCTCTGTGCCTGGGCACATAATGAAAGTGCACAGAGCAATGCTGTGAATATATGCTTTTTCATAAAGTCGATGGTTTGTGCTATTCTACAATCAGTTTCTTGTTGTCGCGAGTGATATGGATGCGTTCGAATTTATTGAACGTATTGATGATATCATCTATACTTGACCGTCTATCCCATGTAAAGTAGAGGCGGATATGCTTGCATTCCTCATTCTTATAGACAGGCTCCAACTGATGAAAAGTTGCTATATCGCTAAGGATCGTTGCCAGTTCTGCATCTTCATAGAGAAGGGGCTTATTCTGTGCCGAGCCATCCTCGTCAATACGAGTGTCAAGTGCTGATTGACTACTGCCAGCTACCGAAGTAGTTGTCTCTGTCTGAACCTGCTGCTGTGTCTGTCGCACCATCTGCACAGCAGCGTATGCGATGCCCGAAAGCATCAGCAGACCGATGAACATAGCTGCAATCTTGGAAATCACAGATCCGTGATTCAGAGCAGATTTCCATGATCTATCCCCATTATTCGCCTGATGCTTCTCTGCATACATGGCATCTGTCGCCCGTACCATCTGTTCGTACAGCTGGCGATACTCCTCGTCAGCCATCAGCTGGCGCAACTCATCGTCAGTGTAGCGCTCTGGATGCTCCTGCATCTCCAAGAGCTGCAGTAATTTCTCGTTGGTGTTCATTTGCTGAATCGGTTTTTGAGTTTAACGATAGCCTGCGAAAGATGCTTATAGACGGCTGCCTCACTGATATCCAGTTGCTCGGCTATCTCGCGATACTTCAGTCGTTGAGAGCCATAATGCAACTGGAACACACGACGCGTCTGATCCGTCAGCCCAGTCTTGATGAACTGCTGATATTCCAGATACAGCATTTCCTCATCTTCATGAGCATCCTCGTCGGCAGGGACATCGAATGGCAGAGCCCGTCGCATACGCTCCTGCAACTTCATCCGCTTCAGACGGTTCAGGCATTCGAAGCGCACACTACTCATAGCATAGGCTCTCAGTCTATCGCCATCAGGCAAGAGGTCTGTAGTCATCAGTCTGGCCATCACATCGCCGACAGCGTCACGTGCATCCTCCTCATCATGGAGCAGGATGCACGCCCTTCTGAGCAGCTCTTCGTAGTGCAGACGGTAGAGTTCCGCTATTATCGCTTCTTTCTTCGGCATTATTTTATTGTCTTTTTACTTATAAGACAATCAAGCGTCTGATTTCCCTACCCCTCAATACCGATTATTTCATAAAAAACTTTAGCACATGTACAGTTGCCCAACTTCATGTATGTTTCCGATAAAATATCTATTGCTTCAAGAGTTGTTGAGCAGCAAGGACGAGGAACATATAGTGCGACGAACCTCCTCCAAGCACATACTCTACCTGCTGCCATAGGAATGGGAACTCCAGAAGTTCTGGGAAGTCAGGACGGATAAGGGCCGTACCTGATACCACTCCTCCCGGGATATACGACCAGTCAGCACGATTCAAGCCATAGGCAACGGTAGCCGACTTGGCACCTACGCCTGAGGCGAAAGAAGCGTTGTTGCTGCCGGGATGACAACCCAGAACGAAGTTGAGCGCATCGTATACTGTTGTTGCCGGGAAGATATCTGGATAGGCTGCAGTGAGGAAATAATACTCGAAGCCAAAACGCTGGATATCCCAACCTGCGCCCCAGATGCTCGGACGGTATGGTACACCATAAGGTGTCTCTGCCGACTGCTTGTCGAGCTGCGCCTTATAGCCTTGCAAAGCCTCACGGAAGGCGGCCACAAACTGGCGCGAGCGTTTATCCTTCTTACTGCTGAGCATTTTTGCCAGACGGGCTGTGAACCACCCCGTGCGCCCGATTCCTTTAATAATCATCTCCTGATGAGCGAGCACGAAATCGAGATACTGAGCCTCACCTGTAGTGAGGTAGAGTTCGACTGCTGCCTGAATCTTGATTGCCTCAAGCCATCCTGTAGCCTCGGTCTGCTCATAGACATCACGAGCAATCTCAAGGCACTCACGACTGAGATCGTCGTTGAAACCTTTCAGCACACGAGAGGTGCCTGCCAACTGAGCTACCGTAGAAAGAGCACGCATGGGGTTATCTTCAGTGAAGATCCAACGATCGTCGGCATTGCCAATTTTTCCGTCTGTCATTGCAGAAGCATCACCCAACAGCACATATTGGCGTACTGTGTTACAGATGATACCACGATAGAGGCGCCCCAAAGCCTGATAAGAACGCACTACGGTGAGGGCACCATTCTCTACCTGTTGCAACAGGTCGTTACGCCCATCAGGCTCATGGATTTCAACGGTATGTTTCTGCTGATTAATTGCCGTAACATCGATCTCCGGGTGGAATGCCTCATAGGCCAAAGAAAGGATATACGACTCGCCAATCTGCGACTCGATGCGCAGGTCAAAATCACCAGCATCATGCCATCCTCCGACATTGACACCAGGAACGACATCGCCCTCAGCATATTTTGAGAGACCAGGCTTCTGAGCATAACCATCGAAGAGGTTACCAACACGAGCCATACGAGCATCATCCATGTGACAGGCATCATGCCATACACGATACTTCTCGGCTACTCGCATGTGGCACATCTGTACAGGCAGAAAATATTCGAGCACAGGCTGCCAGACACCCCGGTCATAGATATCGTTGGCAATACGGAATATCGAAGAACAAGCATCGCCATAGCGAATCTGGTAAAGACCGGGCTCTGTAACTGAAGAGAAATCAGCTATAAGGTAATGGTAACGGAGGAACTTGCCCCACTCTTGAGGCTGTAAGGTGGAAACAACCTTCTCGCCATTGGCATCGACCTTCACCAACTCAGCCTGTACACCTTGTGACTGCTGTCTGGCATCAGTCTCGATAATGGCTCGCTTAGGCTGCTGGGGATGGTAGCCCACCTGGGAGGTCTGTATCACAGCAGGATAGCGCCAACCCTTAACTACAGTTGGCGTAATCAGCCACTTCACAGCCCCTTTGGTAGCACCCTTCGCAATCTCACTGCGCAAGACGAACCAACCATTATTATGATTCATACGTCCATCATAGAGTTTCAGATCGCCTGTGAGTGACTCAATTGTCAGCTTGGAATAAGGGTCATCTGGACGAGACACAAAGCAACGCCCCACAGCATAAGGCTCGGCTATAATCCCATCAGCCGTATAGGGACTGTAGCCCTCACCTGCCATCTGCTTGAGATCGGCACGCTGACCTTTGCCTGCATAATAATCTCCACGATGCTCCATATTCGACGACTGCACCACGAGTGGGGCATTGGGCTGCTGGGGATAGATGCCCGTCTGATCATCCATCACCCATGGCTTGCCAAATAGCCACCCCGGGAAAAACTCCAAATTAAAGCCCACACGGCCTAAAAGGAAATCGGGAACAGGTTTGTCGAGGTCGACGGTTACCAAAATACTGCTCCCTTGGCTCTCTGTCCTTACAGTATAGGTGAACTGATAGTCAGGATAGAACATCGGATTGAACCCCGTCTCATGGCGTGAAGAATCAGGATAGCACAACGTGGTAACGATGCTGTTGCCCTCCACTTTACGCTGCAATTGCTTAGGGACAGCCTGCCACTGGCCTGGCGTAGCATCGAGACGGATATCTCCATTAGTGGCCACACGGCGCCCGTTCATAATCACACAAACACCACCTTGATGCCCCTCTGGATAAAAATCACTAAACGCCATCACATCGACACCTTCTGCGTTAAAGTAACCATCAGACGTCAATTGAAAATCTTGTGCCTTTGCCACTGTGGCAATAAAAAGCAACACAAACAGACTTTTAATTTTCATTATCATCATTCAGTTGTTGTTGGTTGATACTAAGTTATTCGGCACAAAGATACAAAATAATTCATAAATCTTCATGCTTAATACATATTTTTTAGTAATTTTGCACGCAAAATACTTAAACCTATTCATAAATGGACAAGAAACTAAGACGTGGTACGCTTTGCGTACAGGCTGGCTACAAAGCCAAAAACGGAGAACCGATAGAATTGCCCATCATCCAGTCGACAACTTTTAAGTATGACGACTCTGATGAGATGGCAAAGTTGTTTGATTTAGAGAAAGAGGGTTATTTCTATACCCGTCTGCAGAATCCCACAAACGACGCTGTGGCTGCAAAAATTGCCGCATTGGAAGGCGGTGTGGGGGCTGTGCTGACCTCTTCGGGGCAGGCCGCCAACTTCTACGCCATTTTCAACATCTGTCAAGCTGGCGACCATTTCGTAACCTCGAATGAAATCTATGGCGGAACTTATAATCTCTTTGGCGTGACTCTGAAGAAGTTGGGTATTGAGAGTACATTCATATCTCAAGATGCCAGCGAAGAGGAGATTCAAGCCGCTTTCCGTCCGAACACGAAGGCACTTTTTGGTGAAACCATCTCGAACCCAGGCTGCGCTGTGCTCGACATTGAGAAGTTTGCCAAAATAGCACATAAGAATGGGGTGCCCCTGATTGTGGACAACACGTTTGCGACACCTATCAATTGTCGTCCCTTTGAGTGGGGAGCCGATATTGTAACCCACTCCACCACTAAATATATGGACGGTATGGCCACTCAGGTCGGTGGCGTCGTAGTAGACAGTGGAAACTTCGACTGGCTCGCAAATGCAGAGAAATTCCCGGGGCTCTGCACGCCCGATGAAAGCTATCACGGACTAACCTATGTGAAAGCATTTGGCAAGATGGGGTACACCACGAAACTCGTTGCTCAGCTGATGCGCGACCTGGGAAGCATCCCTGCACCACAAAACTCCTTCCTTCTGCATCTTGGTCTGCAG
>JAEEGG010017405.1_pt1 | contig 14782 bp, 10 predicted proteins | sample 9134161 | NCBI WGS metagenome assembly JAEEGG01 (sample SAMN16246543, study PRJNA631951) | gut metagenome | biome: gut microbiome; feature: rumen; material: CR-attached | host: Bos | place: Iran: Karaj | collected 2018-10
AGGGCCAGACCTCCGAGAAGGTGGCCGCCCCGCGCCTGGTGGAGTCCAAAGGCCCCGTGCCGCTCGAGTTCGAAAACGGCTACGTCGCCTTCGAAGACCTCCCCGAAGAGCGCAGGCGCCTGCCCGGCGAGTCGCGCCGCAGCAAGGACGATGACGACGACGAAGACGACGAAGATTTCGAAGACGACGAGGACGACGAGGACGAGGACGAAGACAAGGATGAAGAAGAGCTCCTCTACGACGGAGATGAGGAATAAAAAAAACCTGCAAGTCTGACGCTTGCAGGTTTTTTATTGCCCGGAACGGGACTACTCGGCGACCGGAGCGACAGCAGCGACTTTGCCGACCTTGGTCACTTCCACGTTGAAGAGCAGCGTGGAGTTCGGGGCGATGGAGGCGTTGCCGTTGGCGCCGTAGCCAAGCTCGGCCGGGATGAAGAGGTCGATCTTGCCGCCCTCGCCGACCAGCTGCAGACCCTCGGTCCAGCCGGGGATGACGCGGTTGAGCGTCAGGCGGATCGGGTTGGCGTCGGCGGCCACCTCGTCAAAGACGGTGCCATCGAGCAGGGAGCCCTTGTAGCGCACCCACACGGTGTCCTGCGGGCCGGCCTTCACGTCGTTGCCCGGCTCGATGATCTTGTACTGCAGACCGGACTCGGTGGTGACGACACCAGCCTTCTTGCCGTTGTCGGCCAGGAACTTCTCGCCCTTCTGCTGGTTCATCATCGCGACGCCGTTGCGGCGCTGCTCCAGATAGCGGTTGAACACCTCGGGGATCGTATTGGGGTCGATGCGGAACTGCTTCACGAACTCAGGGTCGCGCATATTGCCCTTGGCGGCGATGATCTCCTTCATGCCCTTGACGATCTCAGCGTAGTTGAGCTCGCCGAAATCCTCGTTGCGGATGGCGGAGCCGAAGTTGAGACCGATCAGGTAGCTCACGGAGTCGACCTGCGCCTTGGAAGGCTGGAATTCTTTGGGGAGTTTCTCCCCGGACGGCTGGCCGGAGCAAGCCGCCAGCGAAAGGCCCATCAGCAGGGCCATCAGAATTTTGTTTGCTTTCATTATCATTTAACGTTGTTCTTGCTTACAGTTCCCAGGCGAGGGCCGAGGCGCCGAGGATGGCGGCGTCGGACTCCTTGAGCTGGGAGAAGATGATCTTGACCTTGCCCTTCCAGATCTTGAGGAGGTTCTCCTCCATCGCGCGGCGCATCGGCTCGTAGAGGAACTCCTTGGCGCGGGCCAGGCCGCCGAAGAGCACGATGGCCTCCGGGGCGCTGAACGCCACGAAGTCCGCGAAGCTCTGACCGAGGAGCGTTCCCGTATAGTCGAACAGGCGGAGGGCGAAGTTGTCGCCCTGCTTGGCCGCGTCGTAGATATCTTTGGAGGTGATGTTCTGAAGCTCACGCAGCGGGGTCGGCTGGCCGGAGGCCTCCAGCCATTCGCGCGCCGTACGGGAGATACCGATGGCGGAGCAGTAGGCCTCGAGGCAGCCGGTCTTGCCGCAACCGCAGGTGCGGCCGTTGTGGCGCACCACGCAGGTGTGGCCCAGCTCGCCGGCGAAGCCGTCATGGCCGTAGAGGACCTTGCCGTCCACCACGATGCCGCTGCCGACGCCAGTGCCGAGGGTGATCATGATGAAATTCTTCATACCGCGCGCAGCGCCGTAGGCCATCTCGCCCACCGCCGCCGCGTTGGCGTCGTTGGTCAGCGACACGGGCACGCCGCAGGCCTCGGAAAGCTTCTTCGCGAGGGGAACGGCCTCCTTGGCCGCCCAGGCGAGATTGGGGGCGAAGGCCACCTCGCCCGTATAATAGTTGCCGTTCGGCGCACCGACACCGATACCGCGGATATCCTCCATGGTCTTGTCGGCCGCGGCCACGCAAGCCTTCACGGCTTCGGCCAGGGCTTCGATATAGGCGTTCGCATCCTCGCCGAAGGTATCCGTGCGGATCACGCTCTGCGCCAACACATCGCCGCGGGTGTCCACGACGCCGATCTTGGAGGTCTGTCCTCCGATGTCAACACCGACTACAAATTGTCTTGCCATAATACGCTCTGTTTATCGATTATTCCACAGGGATGTCCTTGTTCACGTTCTTGCAGCCGATCAGGGCGTAGTAGAGCAGATAGGCGAGCATCGCGACCACCAGCCAGTAGCTGGGGATGGCGCCGGCCTTCTGCGCGATGGCCTGCTGGATCAGCGGCATGATGCCACCGCCGACCACCATCATCATGAAGATGCCGGAGGCCTGCTCGGTGTACTTGCCCAGGCCTTCGACGGCCAGGTTGAAGATGGCGCCCCACATGATGGAGGTGCAGATACCGCAGGCGGCGAGGAAGACGCACTTCATCGGCACGGCGGAGCCCTTGATGGTCATGCTGACGCTCTCCGGCAGGAAGATGGCGATGAGCAGGAGGAGGATGGCCAGGGAGGACACGCAGATCATCTGCGTGCGGGTGCTGACCTTGCCGCTGATGGCGCTGCTCAGGAAACGGCCGATCATCATCAGGAACCAGTAGGAAGCGGCCAGGAAGCCGGCCACCGCCGCAGAGCCCTCGAAGCCGAGGTCGGAGATATAGAAGTTCAGCTGCGCCGGGATACCGATCTCGATACCCACGTAGAAGAAGATGGCGATCACGCCGAGCACCGTGTGGCGGAAACTCCACGCGCTGTGCTCATATTTGACATTCTTGCGCTCGAGCGCCGGCTCCGGGATCTTCACGAAGGAGATAATCACGAAGGAAATGGCGAACACACCCATCGCGATGAAGAGCAGCGGGGCCACGTCGGCCATCGCGGTGCTGTCCGTGACCGTGCCGATGAGCACACCCACGAGCAGCGGGGTCAGCGTACCGGCCAGGGAGTTGCAGGTGCCGCCGATCTGGATGAACTGGTTGCCCTTGTTGCCGCCGCCGCCGAGCAGGTTCAGCATCGGGTTCACGACGGTGTTGAGCATACAGACGGCGAAGCCGCAGACGAAGGCGCCGAGCAGATAGACATAGATGGCGGAGCTGCCGAAGGAGGCGAGGCTGGAGAGCCACTGGATCACGATGCCCACGAAGCCCGTGGCGATACCGATGAGCGTGGTCTTCTTATAACCGACCTTGACCAGCATCTTGCCCGCCGGAATGCCCATGAAGAGATAGGCGGCAAAATTCATCATATTGCCCATCATCGCGGCCCAGTTGTACTGACCCTTCCAGATGTTACCGAACGGAGCGGCCATGTTGGTGACGAAGGAGATCATCGCGAAGATGAAGCACATCGTCACGACAGCCACCATGTTGATTTTTTTCTTTTCCATTTGATATTACGGTTTTAGTATTATGAGATCATGTTATTCCCCGAACTGGGAGGGTTTCGGCGCGAAGAGGCCGTAGAGCTGCGCGTCGATCATGTCGGTCACCTTCTCGAAATCCTCGGGATTGTTGCCGAACTTGATGTTGTCGGCGTCGATGACCAGCAGGTTGCCGTCGTAGTCCTTGATCCAGTTCTCGTATTTCTCGTTCAGGCCGGTCAGGTAATCGATGCGGATGCTCTTCTCGTACTCGCGGCCGCGCTTCTGGATCTGCGAAATCAGGTTGGGGATGCTGGAGCGGAGATAGATCAGCAGGTCCGGGTTGCCCACCAGCGACATCATCAGGTCGAAGAGGTCGGTGTAGTTCTCGAAGTCGCGGGTGCTCATCAGGCCCATGTCGTGCAGGTTGGGCGCGAAGATGCGGGCGTCCTCGTAAATGGTGCGGTCCTGGATGATGACGTCGTCGGTCTTGGCAATCTCCACCACATCTTTGAAACGCTTGTTCAGGAAGTAGATCTGGAGATTGAACGACCAGCGCTCCATATCCTCATAGAAATCGGACAGGTACGGGTTGAAGTCCACGGACTCGAATTTCGGGATCCAGCCGTAATGGGCGGCCAGCATCTTGGTGAGCGTGGTTTTTCCGCTGCCGATATTTCCTGCGATCGCAATGTGCATATATCTCTTTTCTTTATAGTTTACAAAGGTACGAATTATTTGAATAGGCCGAACAGTTCCGCGTCAATCTTGTCGGTAATCTGGGCGAAGTCCTCCGGGTTGTTCTCGAAGTCCATGTGGTCGGCGTCGATCACCAGCAGCGGGTCCTTGTAGGCCTCGATCCACTTCTCGTAGCGCTCGTTCAGGCCGGCCAGATACTCCAGGTTCATGCTCTGCTCGTACTCGCGGCCGCGCTTCTGGATCTGCTCCACCAGATGCGGCACGCCGCAGCGCAGGTAGATCAGCAGGTCGGGCGGATTGACCATCGACATCATCAGGCGGAAGAGCTGCATGTACGTCTCGTAGTCGCGGTCCGAGAGGTTCCCGAGCGCGTGGTTGTTGGCCACGAATATCTCCACGCCCTCCAGGATCGTGCGGTCCTGGATGATGACGTCTTCAGACTTCGAGATCTCGAGCAGGTCCTGGAAGCGCTGCGCGAGGAAATACGTCTCCAGGTTGTACGACCAGCGCGGGATGTCCTTGTAGTAATCCTCTAGATATGGATTGTAGGTCACGGCTTCGTAGCGCGGCGTCCAGCCATAGTACTCGGCCAGTTTGCGCGTCAGCGTGGTTTTGCCGCTTCCGATATTGCCAGCGATTCCGATATGCATGTCTCCACAAAAAAGTGTATCATACAAATTTAACATAAGTTTTGTAATTTTGCCAAGCAAAAGACGCAAAGAAATGCTCAATATCCGTTCCCTCAACTGTAACCTCCTCCAGGAGCGCTGCTACGTGGCCTGGCGCGAAGCCGGCCGCTGCGTGATCGTCGATCCCGGCTGCTACGGCGCCGACGATATCGAGCCACTCGAAGACCTGCTCGCCGAGGAGCACCTGACCCCCGAGGCCATCCTGCTCACGCACGGCCACTTCGACCACATTTTCGGCGTGAAGCCCCTCCAGGACCGCTTCGGCGGCATCCCGGTCTACCTGCATCCCGCCGACCACGACCTGCTGGGCTATAGCGCCGACATGGCCGACCGGCTGGGGCTCACCCCGCCGGAGATCGACTTCGCCTGGACGCCGCTCGCCGAGGGACCGCTGACGGTCGCGGGGATGACCTTCGAGGTCATCCACACCCCCGGTCACACCCCCGGCGGCGTCTGCTTCCTCGAGCGCGACGCGGAAGTCCTCTTCACCGGCGACACCCTCTTCGCCGGCTCCATCGGCCGCACGGACTTCCTGTACAGCGAGTACGACGACGAGATCCGCTCCATCATGGAGAAGATCATCCTCCTCGACCCCGCCATCCGCATCTTCCCCGGCCACGGCCCCACCTCCACCATCGGCCAGGAGCGCACCGGGAACCCCTTCCTGGAGCCCTTCAACGAGCCCGAAGAAGCCCCGGACCCCGACCTGGAGCCCGTGGTGATCCACGGAGCATAAAATAGAAAGGGGCGCCCGAGCGGGCGCCCCTTTCTATTTGCTGTTGAGATTATTTCACCTCCGTCCACTTGCCGGGGACGAGGGCGGAAATCTTGTCGTCGTACATCGCCTCGCAGCTGACGGCCGGGAGGTAGAACTTGCCCGGGTAGGTGGCGGTGAGGCCGGTGGTGATGGTCACGCTCTGGCCGGCGCCGAGGTCGAAGAAGCTGTAGACACGGTCGTCGCGGATGTCCTGATACGTCACGCCGGCGGGATAGGAGTAGTTCTCCTTGCCGATGCGGTCGTTCTGGATCTCCCAACCGGACGGGAACTTCTGGGCCAGGGCGAGGTCGCTCGCGTAGGCGGAGCCGGTGTTCGTGATGGTCACGACAGCCTTGAAGTTGCGGCCGCGGGACAGGGTGTCGACGCGGATCGGCTGGCCGTCGGGGCCGATGTAGCTGACCTTCATGGTCAGGCCGTCGGCCTTGGCCTTCTCCTCGCCCGCCTTCGGCGTGCCGGTCACGGCCACCACGGCGTGCAGCGTGCCGCTGCCGGTGTTGGAGACGTTCAGCTGGGCCTTGCCGGTGGCATCCTTGCCGAGGGCGATCTCCTGGCGGATAAGGGCCTTGGAGGTGCTGAGCTTGTAGCTCTTCTCCGGACCCTTGACCGTGGCGTTCACGCCGCCGCCGGCGATGGTGCGGGCGTAGTCGCTGATGGCGTAGAGCGCCCAGGCGGTGGACTGCGTGCTCATGTAGTGCTGGCTGTCGTTCAGGCGGGCCGCCACCTTCTCAGCGAGCTCGAAGGCGGTCTCCTTCTGGCCGGTGAGGATGGAGGTGCGCAGAGCGATGGCCATGTTGCGGTCCTCGCTGCCGTACCAGTTGTAGTAGTACTGGCTGGAGTTCTCCAGGTAAGGCAGGCCGTTGATCAGCTGGGTGGCCACCTGCTTCTTGCCGTCGCTGGCGAAGGCGCCCGCGAGCATCCAGACCGCGTTGCGCGGCATCTTCTTGACGGACTCGCGGAGCACGTTCATGGCGCTGCGCTGCGGCTTGCCGGCCGCGGCGAGGGCATAGAGGCCGTAGGCGCGCACGATGTCGTCCTCCTTCTTGTTGCTGACCACGCTGTTCGTCAGGTAGCGGACCAGGCCGGCCTTGAGGTCGGCGGGCACGGCGTAGCCCTGGTTCTCCGCCTCCTGCAGGAAGTGGAGGGCGTAGGCGGTGCCGAAGGAAGAAGAGTAGTTGCTGCCCGGCCAGTAGCTCAGGGAGCCGTCCGGACGGCGGAAGCTGTGCAGGCGGTTGATGGCGGCGGTGACGTTGCGGGCGCTGCGCGCCACGGTGTTCTCGTCGCACTCCATCACCTGGCTCAGGTAGAGCTGCGGGAAGGCGGCGGAAATCGTCTGCTCGACGCAGCCGTACGGATATTCAATCAAATACTTCAGGCGGCGGCCCAGGTCGATGGCGGGGATGGAGGAGAGCTCCACGGCCACGCTGTTCGTGCCGGGCAGGCCGAAGAGTTCGGCGGTGGCGTCCTTGTTCTTGCCCGCGTCAAGCAGGAAGGACTGGACGCGCGTCACAGGCGGGTTCGGGTTGAACACATCGATCTCCACGCGGCTGACGGACTTGTCGGAGCCGGCCTGCGCCGTGACGGTCACATGCGCGATGCCGGTCTGGTCGCCGACCTGGACCTCGAAGTACTCGACCTGCTGACCGGCCTTCGTGATGCTGGTCTCGAGCGTGGAAGGACCCTTGACCGTGAGCAGGTCGTCGGTCTGGATGTCCAGCTTGACCTTGCCCACGCCGTCCTTGAGGGCGATGACCGTGGACGGGATGCGGATGGTCTCACCGATGCTCAGGGTGCGCGGCAGCGTGGCCTGGACCATCACGGGCTGGGTCACGGCGACATCCTGGGAGGTGCTTCCCTGGGCCTTGCCGTCGGTGGCGATGACCATGGCGCGCAGCGAACCGATGTACTGCGGCACCTGGACGCTGTGGGTCGCGGTCTTGCCGGCCTTCAGGTCGAAGGGACCGAGGTAGGCCACGACCGGCTTAAAGCGGTCGGCACCCTGGCGCTTGAGCGCGCCGTTACTGCCGTCCTCGTCACCACCGATCGCGAACAGCTGCTCGATGTGGCCGCCGTAGGCGCCGATGACGGAGTCGTATTCATCCCAGGTGCGCACGCGCAGGGCTTCCTTGGCGTAGAAGGCGGCCCAGGCGTCCGGGGTCTTGAAACCGGTCAGGGAAAGGAGTCCTTCGTCCACGAGGGCGACGATGTAGCTCATCGCGCGGCCCTTCTCCTCCTTGACCTTGAAGGTCAGGGTGGACTCCGGCTTGGTCTCGACCGGGATATCGATCACCGGGGCGAGGTGCGAGGCGGGATCCTCGACATTGATATTCTTCACGCCGTAGAGGCGGATCGGCGCGTCGTTGTGGACGTTGCCGTGCGGCTGGATCAGCGCGATGGACGCGTAGGCGTTCGGGGTCATGTCCTTGGTCACGGGGATGCGGATCTCCGTGCTACCGTCGAAGCACTGCACGCGGCGCGTGCTCAGGATCTGGCCGCCCTTCTCGATGGAGACGAGGGCGCTGGCGCCGGCCGTGGAAGGAATCGTGATGCGGGCGGTCTCGCCGACGGCGTATTTCTCCTTATCGATCAGCATGTTGAGCTGTGTGGAGCCTTCGGAAGCGTCGGTCGTGGCGCTCTCGTTGACCTCGCAGAGCATGGAGGTGGAGTGGCCGCCGCGGGTGTCCGTGACGCGGATGTAGTAGAGGCCGTAAGGGGCGTCGGCCCAGTCATAGCTGAAGCTGCCCTTGCCGTTGCTGGTGGAGAAGGTCTTCTCGAAGAGGAGCTCCTTGCTCCGGCTGGCCATGTAGCCGGCGATCTCGCCGGAGGCGTCCCACCACCAGCTCCAGTTCACGTGGTAGACCTCGGCGTGCAGGCCGGCCGTATTGGTGGCCTTGCCCTCCGGATCCACGGTGGCGACTTCGAACTTCTGGGACTTGCCCGCCTGGATGAAGCGGTCGCCCCACTTGTCCTTCTGGAGCTCGGTCTTGATGCCGACGTAGTTGCTGAACGGGGACATCGGGATGCTGGCATAGGTGGTGCTGAATTCGCCGCTCGGCTCGAAGGCGCGGAAGGTGAATCCGGCGGTCAGCATACCGGGCGCGGAAGCGCGGTTGATGTCCACCTGGGTGTTGATGGCGGCTTCGCCGTCCTCACTCGTCTTGAAGTCCTTGTAGGAGAAGGACTGGGCGTCGAAGGAGCGGGCGTCGTCCTGGAAGTCGTAGTCCTCCCAGCCCTTGAAGCGGGTGGTGGAGGAGGTGATCTCCAGGTCGCCGTTGACCTTGAGGTCGCTGCCCGGAGCACCGTAGAGCCAGGCCACGGACAGGTCGAAGCGGCTGTTGTCGCTCGGGAAGGTGGTCACGTAGGAGCCCGGGAAATGCAGCTGGATGTCCAGTTTGTTGGGCTTGATGGCCTCGACGCGCAGCGTCTTGCTGAAGGTCTGGCCGCCCAGGCTCACGTCCACGCGCCAGCGGCCCGACGGGGCGTCCTGGTCGGTCGTGAACGGGAAGTGATACAGGTTGGAGGCGTTGGTCTTCTCCGTGAGGGTCTGGACCAGCTGGCCGTCCGGGTTGCGGAGCTGCGCCGTGATCGGGTGGCCGGCGGGCAGCGGGGTATCGTCGAAGAGGGTGACCATGCTGACGTGCAGCGTGTCGCCCGGACGCCAGACGCCGCGCTCACCGAAGATGTAGGCCTTGATGCCGCCGTCGTAGGTGGTGCCGCTGACGTCGAAGTTGCTCGTGGAGAGCGCCTTCTCGTATTTCAGGTCGAGGTATGCGTAGTTCTTTCCGTTCGTGGCCACGACGAAGCTGGCGTCGGTCTGGGCCGGGAAGGAGACCTGTCCTTCGCCGTTGGTCGACCCCTTGGCGAGCTCCTGCTGCGCGAAGCTGTAGAGCTTGACCTTGGCGCCGGAGACGGGCTTGCCGCTGAGGATGTCGTAGGCGAAGACCTCCGTGGCGTTGTCGCCGCGCTTGGCGATCAGGACCAGGTTGCTGGCCAGCAGGTCGACGCTGCGCTGCTCGTAGGTCTCATAGTCGCCGAAGGAACTCTCGCTGTCCCAGAAATCCTCCTCCACGAGGGGCTCGCGGCCGCGGATTTCAATGTGGTAGATGGCGCCGGGTTCGGGCTTGACGAGCTCGTCGAGGCTCAGGCCGTAGGTTTTCCATTCGCGGATGTGGTCGGCATCCTTGTCGCCGAGCACAAGGGTAGTGTCGGCCACCACCGAAGCCACTTTGTACAACTCGTAACGCGTCTCGTAGCTGTCCAGCTGCAGGAACTGCAGGATGTTGTTGCTGAACACCTTCTTGACACGCACCTGCGCCTTGGCGTAGGAAACGGAGCCGAACAGCAGGTCCAGGCTGCCCTTGGAAGGAAGGATGGAGCCCTTGCTGATGAAGCGGATGGTGGGGACTTCAGGATCGATGTCCTCAGCGTTGATGGGATTACCCTCGTTGTTGAGGGCCATGGCAGTCTCACCGCGGACCGCGGAGACAGCCGGACCGGCGGTCTTCTTGGCGCCGCCACCCTGGCAGGCGGCGAAGAGTACGGCCACGGCTGCCAAAGTGAAGAAGAAGCGTGATTTTTTCATAGGAAAATACTACTTTTGTTCTAACAATGGGCAAAGATAAAAAATTCCTCTATATTTCGATACCCCTTTTGCTGATTGTCTGGTATTTATTCTGTCTGCCGCACAATCTGTTCCGGGTACCGCTCAGCGCGACGGCCGTCACAACCGACGGCACGCTGCTGGGCGCGCGTATCTCGGCGGACGGCCAGTGGTACTTCCCGCCCGCTGACCACGTGCCCGAAAAGTTCGCGAAATGCATCGTCACCTACGAAGACAAACGCTTCTGGTGGCACCTGGGCATCGATTATCTTTCCGCCGGCCGCGCCCTGGTCCAGAATGTGACGCGCGGCGAGGTGGTCAGCGGCGCCAGCACCCTGACGATGCAGGTGATCCGCCTGAGCCGCCCCGGCGCGCCGCGCACCCTGCCGGAGAAAATTTACGAGATGATTCTCGCCACGCGCCTGGAGATGCGCTGCACCAAACGGAAGATCCTGTTGCTCTATGCGTCCAACGCCCCCTTCGGAGGGAATGTCGTCGGCCTCGAGGCGGCCGCGTGGCGCTACTTCGGGCGCAGCGCGGACGACCTCTCCTGGGGCGAGAGCGCCATGCTCGCGGTGCTGCCCAACGCCCCGGGCCTGATCCACCCCGGCCGCGCGCGGGAGCGCCTGCTGGAGAAGCGCAACACGCTGCTGGACAAGCTGGAAGCGAAGGGCGTCATCGACCCCACGGAGTGCCTGCTCGCCAAGGACGAGCCCCTGCCGGACAAGCCGCTCGCCATGCCCGACGCGGCCTACCACCTGCTCGAGCGCTGCCGCGCCGAGTCGGGCGACGGGCCTTACGAGCTGACCCTGGACGCCACGCTCCAGGCGCGCGTGAACGCCATCGCGAAACGCTCCTTCGACATGTACCACACCAACCTGGTGGACAACATGGGCATCCTGGTCGTCGACGTGCACACGGGCGAGATCCGCGCCTACTACGGCAACACCCGCGGCTGCGCGCCCCGGCTGCGCGGCGCCGACGTCGACATGATTCCGGCCGCCCGCTCCAGCGGCTCCACCCTCAAGCCGCTGCTCTACGGCGCGATGCTGGACGCGGGCGAGATCCTGCCCACTTCGCTGGTCAAGGACACGCCCTACAACTACAACAACTTCTCCCCGCACAACTACGGGCGCACCTTCGACGGGGCCGTACCGGCCCACGAAGTGATCGAACGCTCCCTCAACGTCCCCTCGGTGCGCATGCTGGAGCAGTTCGGCGCGGAGCGCTTCCTGCAGATTCTGCAGAAGCTGGGCTTCACAACCATCGACAAGGACGCCGACCACTACGGCCTGTCGCTCATCCTCGGCGGCGCCGAGATCTCCCTCCAGACCCTCGCTCGCGCCTATTACTATTTGGCGGCGGAGCTCGCCGGAGACCCTGTGCATGAGGAGCTTGCTTACCGGACCGACGCCCGGCGGGACCGCCTGCCCGCGCGGCGCATCCCCATCAGCCGGGCGGCTTCCTGGCTGACCTTCGACGCCCTGTCGAACGCCAACCGCCCCGAGGAGGAGTCCTCCTGGATGGACTTCGCCACCGGGCGGAAGATCGCCTGGAAGACCGGCACCTCCTGGGGCAACCGCGACGCGTGGAGCGTGGGCGTGACCCGCGACTGGGTGGTCGCGGTCTGGGTGGGCAACAGCGACGGCGAGGGCCGCTCCGGCGTGACCGGCGTGTCCTACGCCTCGCCGGTGATGTTCGACGTCTTCTCGGCCCTGCCCGGCGCCGACTGGTTCGCGCGCCCGACCGACGAGATGACGCAGATCGAGGTCTGCCACGAGAGCGGCTTCCCCGCCAGCGACCTCTGCCCGCAGCGCGACACGATCTGGGTGCCCGACATCGAGGAGCAGCCGGACATGTGCCGCTACCACCGCCTGGTCCACCTCGACGCCGCAGGGCGCTACCAGGTCAACTCCTCCTGCTGCCCGCCGGAGGAGATGCGCGCCGAGGTGCGTTTCGTGCTCCCGCCTGCGCAGGAGTGGTACTACATGAAGAAGCACCTGGACTACAAGCCCCTGCCGCCGAAGCATCCGCTCTTCGACGCGGCTTCGTCGGGCTACAATCCCATCGATATCATCTACCCCCAGCCGGACATCACCATCGTGCTCACGCGCAGCCTGACCGGGCGTGAGAACGGCGCCGTGTTCCGCGCGGCCCACGCCGACGCCGGGGCCACGATCTACTGGCACATCGACGACGCCTTCGTCGGCGAGACCACCGGCGAGCACGAGCTGCGCGTCGACCCCGCGCCGGGGCGGCACGTGCTCACACTCATCGACGAGCAGGGCTCCCGACGCGTGACGGTGTTCACCATTAAGTAATTATTGCTATCTTTGCGCGCTTTTTTGAGTCAAGCGCACTATGCAACAGGGTATTTGGACCGTCCTCATGCTGATCTGCTCGAACGTCTTCATGACGCTCGCGTGGTATGGCCACCTCAAACTCCAGGAAATGAAGATCTCGACCGGCTGGCCGCTGATCCTGATCATTCTCTTCTCCTGGGGCATCGCTTTCTTCGAATACTGCCTCACCGTCCCGGCCAACCGCATCGGCTTCGCGGGCAACGGCGGCCCCTTCAACCTGATGCAGCTCAAGGTCATCCAGGAGGCCATCTCCCTGACCATCTTCACCATCATCGTGCACTTCCTCTTCCAGGGCCAGCCCCTGCAATGGAACCACCTGGCGGCCTTCGGCTGCCTGATCCTGGCGGTGTTCTTCGTGTTCCTGAAATAGAGCTTCCGGTGCCTCAAGAAGGTTTACCTGAGGACAGACGCTCGTCAGAGCGTCTGTCCGCCGATGAACTCCCGCATGATCGAGGTCGGGGGGATGGCGGCGATTTCCGACGGCTTGAGCGCCGTGACCATGTCGAGGATCTTCAGCAGGGACTGCGCCTTCTCGTAGGCGGGTGAAGACTCGCTGATGCCGCACAGGAGCGGCTCTGCATAGTATTTCAGCAGTGGAACATCGTAGAGCGTCGAGGAATTGAAGACGATGTTGGCATTCTCCTCATAGGGGAAGATGTTGCGCGTCTCGCCCCGGCGCACGGACGGCCAGCGGAGGATGTTGTCCTCCGGCGAGATGCCGCGGACGCGGTTGTCCCGGACGATGCGGCGCAGCAGCCGCTTGTCCGTGGTGGAGCCGTGGTCCTTCTCGCCGCCCGGCAGGGACGACAGGGCGGAGATGTAGATGCCGAAGATGTTCTCGCGCGGGATGGCCGGCGTCAGGGCCGGATTCAGGGCGTGGATGCCCTCCATGAAGAGGATGTCGCCGTCTTCCATTTTCATGCGGTCGCCCTTGAAGACCCGGTGGCCTTCCTTGAAGTCGAACTTCGGGAGTTCCACTTCCTTGCCGGCCAGCAGGTCGGTCAGCTGCTCGTTGAGGAAGGGCACATCCATGGCCTCCAGCGCCTCGTAATCCCGCTCGCCGTTCTCGTCGATCGGCGTGTCGTCGCGGTTCACGAAATAGTTGTCCAGCTCAATCACCCGGGGCTTTAGACCCAGCACGCGGGCCTGCTGGGCGATGCGCAGCGAGGAGCTCGTCTTGCCGCTGGAAGACGGCCCGGACATCATCACGATGCGGCAGCTGCGGCGCTTCCAGAAAATCTGGTCCGCGGCCTGCGCGTACTGGCGCTCCTGGCGGGCCTCGCAGAGGTTGATCAGCTCGATGGCCTTGCCGGATTCGACGGTTTCATTCACTTTTTCCAGGGTGTCGATGCCGATGGCCTGGCACCACTCTTTGTACTCCGCGCGTGCGGCTTCAATCTTGGTCATAACAATTCTTTCAGGTAGGGTCCGGTGACGGACGCCGGGTCGGCGGCGATCTGTTCCGGGGTTCCGGTTGCAACAATCCGGCCACCGGCGGCGCCGCCGTCGGGGCCCATGTCTATGAGGTAATCGACGGACTTGAGTACGTCGAGGTTGTGTTCGATGACGATGACGGTGTTCCCCTGGTCCACCAGGCGCTGGAGCACGCCGAGGAGGACTTTGATGTCCTCGAAGTGCAGGCCGGTGGTGGGCTCGTCCAGCATGTAGAGCGTGTTGCCGGTGGCCTTGCGGGCCAGTTCCGCGGCGAGCTTCATGCGCTGGCTCTCGCCGCCGGACAGGGTCACGGCCGACTGGCCGAGGTGCACGTAGCCCAGGCCCACGTCCACCAGCGCCTTGAGCTTGGGCGCGATCTTGGGGTTGGCCTTGAAGAACTCGTACGCCTCGGAGATGGGCATCTCCAGCACGTCGTTGATGTTCTTGCCCTTGTATTTCACCGCGAGGGTGTCCTCCTTGTAGCGGCGGCCGCCGCAGGCCTCGCAGCAGACGTTGACCGACGGGAGGAAGTTCATCTCGATCACCTTGATGCCGGCGCCCTTGCACTCCTCGCAGCGGCCGCCGGGCACGTTGAACGAGAAGCGGCCGGCCTTGAAGCCGCGCACCTTGGCGTCGGGCGTCTCCTCGAAGAGGGCGCGGATGTCGTTGAAGACCCCGGTGAACGTGGCCGGATTCGAGCGCGGCGTGCGCCCGATGGGGCTCTGGTCGATCTCGATGACCTTGTCGATGTTCTCCGCGCCGTCAATCCCGTCGTACGGGAGCGGCTTCTCCTTGAAGTGGTAGAACTTGCCCTTGAGGATGGGCATGAGCGTCTCGTTGATGAGCGAGGACTTGCCGGAGCCGCTCACGCCGCTGATGCCGATCAGCCGACCGAGCGGGAAGTCCACGGTCACGTCCTTGAGGTTGTTGCCGCGGGCGCCG
>JAEEGG010017406.1_pt1 | contig 14782 bp, 5 predicted proteins | sample 9134161 | NCBI WGS metagenome assembly JAEEGG01 (sample SAMN16246543, study PRJNA631951) | gut metagenome | biome: gut microbiome; feature: rumen; material: CR-attached | host: Bos | place: Iran: Karaj | collected 2018-10
GCTCCTGTGACGCGGAGCAGCAACATGCGCATCATGAACGAGGCCGTGAACGACGGTAAGAGCCGCACCACGCTGGCCCTGAACCTGAACTACTACGCTTACCTGCTGGCTATGAGTGCCAACTACGCATTCTTCATCCCGACGGACGATGCCTTCGGCCGCTTCTACGTAGACCCCACCTACCTGAACTCCGACCAGCCCCGAGCCCTGAAGTTCTACTATCAGAACAAGTCGCCTTACGTCTATTGCTCGGCCTGGAAGTACGACAAGGAGACGGGTACTGTGGGTACTACGCCTTCCGACTCTATCGGCCGTGTGACTACCGACAACTTCCGTACGCAGTTCATCGACATTCTGAACTACCACACCGTGGTGCTGAAGAGCGGCGAGAAGATGGGTGACAACAAGTATTACAAGACGAAGCACGGCGGTGCCATCATGTTTGACGGCAATAACGTAATGAGCGGTGCCCAGATTGACGGCAAGGTGCCCGCTTCGCACATTACCCAGGTTTACAACCAGCAGAACGGTGACGCCTTCGCCATCGACCACGTGATACAGGCTCCGCAGAAGTCGGTGCTCGACGTGCTGCAGGGCGACACGCGCTTCTCGGAATTCCTCGACCTCTGTACCGACTTCGACATGGACGCCATCATGGAGTTTGCCAGCGACAAGCTGGTGGAAGTCAACCAGGTGACCCGTAAGAAGCGCATGGAGGCCTACCACACCTTCGCTGCCAAGGGTGGTCTGACGGACAACGTGAACTACTTCAACTCGTATAACTACACCGTCTATGCTCCCGACAACGAGGCCATGCAGAAAGCCTACGACCGTGGACTGCCCAGGTGGAGCGACATCAAGGTGCTCTACGACGAGTACAACGAGCGGCTCGACCGCGAGAAGGCCGGCGGACAGGTGAGCGAGGAGGTGCAGGCTGCCCGCGACAAGGCCTTGGCTATGGTGGAGGAAATCAATGCCTTCATCCGCTATCACTTCCAGGACAACTCCGTCTATGCCGACAACACCGTCGAGGAAGGCGTCTACCCCACCGCCTGCTCCGACACGCTGGGTATCCGTGACAAGCTGACCCTGACGGGAGGCAACGGTCGCCTGATGGTGCAGGACAAGCGCGGCCAGCAGATTGCCATCGAGGCTAACGGCACGTCGAAGCTGGTCAACCAGATGGCCCGTGACTATGTGCTCGATACGAAGCGCCACACCATCTCGACATCGTCGTTTGCCGTGGTTCACCAGATCAGCACTCCGCTCAGCACCCATGCCGACACCGACCGTTACGACGCAGCGTGGACGGGTGCAGGAGCCCGACAGCGTATGAGGGTCTATCGTGAGCAATACGACTCTTATTTATATAAAAGGTACGATAAGGAATGATAATTGAAGATTGAAAATTATGATTAGCAAAAGACTATACAGAATACTGGGACTGATAATTGTCATCTGTCAATTGTCAATTGTCAATTCCTTTGCGCAGGAGGCCCGCATATCGGGTACCATCAGCGATGCCATGGGGCCAGTGATGATGTGCAACGTGGTAGAGGTCGACGGTAACAACCGTAACATATCGTTCTCGCAGACCGATATGAACGGTAACTTCTCGATGACGGTCAAGAATGTGAAGAACAAACTGAAGGTTTCGTATGTGGGTTACAAGACCGTAACCCTGCCTATCGGCACGCGCACCCGCTTCGACATCAAGCTGCAGGACGCCACCACCATCAAGGAGGTGACCGTCGTAGCCAAGAAGAAGTTCAACCAGGGTGGTCTCGCCATTCCGCAGCGTGAGGTGTCGGTGGCAGCCCAGACCTTTAACATGAGTGAAGTGGAAGGCTTGGCCATCACCTCGGCCGATGAGGCCCTGCAGGGTCAGATTGCCGGTCTCGACATTGTGGCCAACTCGGGTAACCTGGGTTCGGGTACTACGATGCGCCTGCGTGGTGTCACTTCCATCAACGGTTCGGCCGAGCCGCTGATTGTTGTCGACGGTAACATCTTCGACAACCCCGACGCCAACTTCGACTTCCAGAACGCCAATGAAGAGACCTACGCCTCGCTGCTGTCGGTGAACCCGTCGGACATCGAGGACATCCAGGTTCTGAAGGATGCCGCCGCAACGGCCATCTGGGGTTCACGTGGCGCTAACGGTGTGATTCAGATTCGCACGAAGCGTGGTGCCCGTGGTGCCACCCGCGTGGACTATTCGCTGCGCCTGCAGGCCTCATGGCAGCCCAAAGGCTACAATCTGTTGAACGGTGACGACTACACCATGATGCTGAAAGAGATGTACTACAATCCTGCCCAGAGTGCCACGGCTACCACCAACATCAACGAAATCAACTACAACAAATCGTGGGCTGAGTTCGAGAACTGGAACAATAACACCGACTGGGTGGACGAGGTGCAGCAGTTTGCGTGGAGCCAGTATCACTACCTGACCATCACCGGTGGTGGTGAGAAGGCCAACTTCCGCGTTTCTGCCGGCTATGACCACCAGAACGGTACCATCATTAAGCAGAAGCTCGACCGCTTCTCTACGAAGCTGGCACTCGACTATTTCGTCAGCGACCGTATCACGTTCCGTACCACCTTCCCGCTGACCTACACGGCCAACCTGCGTAACTACGATGACAACATCCTGGGACGTGCCCAGAAAATGGCCCCCAACATGTCGGTCTATCGTCAGAACGCACAGGGTCAGGACACGAACGAATTCTACATCATGCTGCCCGAAGGTGCCAGCAACGAGGAAGGCTCTTCCGTTGCAGGAACCTCATCCAGGCAATTAGGCAACATCCGCGACCTGGGCAACCCCGTAGCCATAGCCCATCAGGCTTGGCGTAACGAGAAGACCTACCGTATATCGCCGGAGTTCCGCCTCGACTACTACCTGTTAGGCAAGGACGACAGCAGCACGCAGCTGAACTACAGCGGACTGGTCTACATGGACATCTTCTCGAAGAGCGAGCCTAAGTACTGGCCAGGTTCGTTGCAAACCCGTGGATGGAATGACAGCAACTACAACCGCTCGGAGGTGTATGACTACAACTCGTTGGCCTTCACCACCCGCCACACCTTCAACTTCACTCCCCATTTCAAGAATGAGGATCTGCTGGCCACGATGCTGCTGCGCTGGGAAATGACCAGCGGCAACGACAACAGCCAGACCGTGGTGAACCGCAACGCCCCCAACGGCACGACATCGCCCACGGTGGACACCGCCATTGAGAACATGAGCAGCGGCAACGGCCAGTGGCGCTCGATGTCGGGTATCTACAGCGGTCACTTCTCCTACCTGTCACGCTATGCCTTCGACTTCTCGCTGCGTGCCGACGGTACGACCAAGTTCGGCGACGAGAAGAAGTGGGGTTGGTTCCCGGGTGTGTCAGCACGTTGGAACATCATTGACGAACCGTTCATGAACTGGTCCAAGAAGTGGCTCTCCATGCTTTCGTTCCGCCCGTCGTGGGGTATCGTAGGTCGCCAGCCTGACGGCCAGTACCTGCAGTATGCCAAGTACAATACGTCGGGTGTCTACGGTAGCGTCAGCGACAAGCACAGCGTCACCTATCTGGAAGGCCTGCAGCTGAACGAACTGAAGTGGGAGCGCACGACGCAGTATAACCTCGGTGGCGACTTCGGATTCTTCGACGACCGCATCACCGGTGACTTCAACTACTACTACAAGCGCACGAAGGACCTGCTGATGTCGGGTGTACGCATTCCGTCAACCACCGGTTTCACCACGTTGGCATGGGCCAACGTCGGCGAAATGACCAACCGTGGTTGGGAGTTGAACGTGTCGGCCAACAAGATTATCAACATCGGCAAGTTCAACTTGAGCGCCAACTTCAACATCTCGCAGAACTTCAACGAGATAGTTGAGATGGACGAGAGCGTGCTCGAGAGCATCAACGGCGAATGGGACTCCAGTAAACGCGGACAGTACCTGAACCGCATTCAAAAGGGTAACCCGCTCGGCTCTATCTATGGTTTGCGCTACAAGGGCGTCTACCAGTACACATACGAGTACCTTATCAATATGAAGACGCGTAACGGATGGACGGGCGAACAGCTGCAGAGCTACATCAACAACGAGTTCCTGGCCAAGGGCAAGACGGCACCTATTGCCATCGACGATAATGGCAAGGTGATGATGAGTGCGCAGGGCGAACCCATCCGCATGGTCTACAACTTCGACGAAGGTGTCTCTACCTACGAGTTCCAGGGCGGTGATGCCATCTACGAGGACGTGAACAACGATGGTCAGATCAACTCGCTTGACATCGTTTACTTAGGCAACTCGAACCCGCATCTGAATGGCGGTTTCGGCTTGAATATGCAATATGGAGACTGGGCATTGAAGACCAGCTTCAGCTACCGTCAGGGCATTAAGATTGTGAATTCAGCCAAGATGGGACTGGAGGAAATGTTTAACGCTTACAACCAGAGTTCGGCCGTGAACTGGCGCTGGCGCAAGAACGGCGACGTCACGGAGATTCCGCGTGCCATGTTCGACACGGGTTACAACTGGTTGGGCAGCGACCGCTATGTGGAGGATGCTTCGTTCGTCCGTATGAGCTATATCCAGCTGTCGTACAACTTCAAGCGTAAGCTGCTGAAGCCGATCGGCCTGCGCCGTCTGACGATGAGTATCTCAGGCCAGAACCTGTTCTGCTGGAGCAAGTACAGCGGCACCGACCCCGAGCACTCACCCGGTGCATGGGGCATTGCCTACGACAATTCGCAGACACCGCGAAGCAAGTCGGTAACGATGAACATTCAAGTGGGATTCTAATCTTAATTGATAATTGATAATTGAAGATTGAAAATTATGATTACCAAAAGCATACATAAATATATTGCGAAGTGTTTGCTGTGCTGCGGTGCCACCGCAGCCCTCACAGCCTGCAATGACTTCCTGACCATCTACCCCACCGACCGAGTCGTGGGCGAGGACTTCTGGAAGACCAAGGCCGATGTGAACCAGATGGTGGACGGATGCTACAAGAGCATGATTGACTACAGCGTTCAGGAGCGGGCCATCATGTGGGGTGCCTACCGTTCTGATGAGTTGGACAAGTTGAGCGACTACAATGACAACACGCTCGACAATATCAGTGCTGTCAACCTGTTGCCTACCAACAGGTACAACGACTGGAGCGCTTTCTACAAGGTCATCAACAACTGCAACATCGTGCTTAACCACGCTGAGGCGGTGATGGATGAAGACCCGGAGTTCACGCTTGGTGACTACCAGGTGGTACGTGCCCAGATGCTGGCCCTGCGCTCGCTCTGCTACTTCTACTTGGTGCGGGCGTTCCGCGATGTGCCCTACACGGAGCACTCCTACGAGGAAGACAGTCAGGCCGAGCCGCAACCCCAGAGCGCGCCTGATATCGTGCTGCAGCATTGTCTGGACGACCTGCTCGACGCCCGTCAGTACATCATGCGCTCCGGCGCCTACGGTCGCTACGACTGGCGCAACTGGGGCTACATGACCCGTGACGCCATCCATGCCTTGATGGCCGACATCTACCTGTGGCGTGCATCCATGACCCACAGTGCCGCCGACTATCAGCAGGCTATTGTCTACAGCGACTCCGTCATCAACGCCAAGCATGCCTACTATGAACTGTATAAGGAGTATGACGTCACCGAGACTGAAAAGGACATCTACCACCTCGAGGATGGCGACAGGGTGCTGAGTACTATCTTCGGCACCAATAGCGGCAATTCCCACGAGAGTATCTTGGAGTGGCAGTACAATGGCCGCGACAACTCGAACAAGGCATTGGAGAACTACTACTATGAGTCGGGCGACGATAACAACTATCGTCAGACCAGCATCCTCATGGCTTCATCCTTGTTTAATAGTGTGGACCCGAACGCCAATACCAATCAGGCCAAGAAGTTCTATCTGTCGGCCAACGACTACCGTTATTGGAACAACGTCTACGAAGCCAACAACGAGGAGGCCGAGCAGATGAGTGTCCGCAAGATGGTGAGCACCAGCGATATTTCTAACATCAAGGGTCTCAACGTCGGCGAGTCGAAGAGCAACAGCCGTGCTTTCCGCGAGTTCCGCCAGAACTGGATTGTCTACCGCCTTACCGATGTCATGCTGATGAAGGCTGAGGCTCTGGTCGAGACCGCAAAGAGCGACAGCGACGTTGTGAACCTCAAGCAAGCCTTCAATCTGGTGCAGGCCGTGAACAAGCGCTCGATGCAGAAGACGGCTACCGACACGCTGAAGTTTGAGAACTTCAAGTCGAAGGAAGACTTCGAACTCTTAGTGCTGGCCGAGCGCGAGCGTGAGCTCTGCTTCGAGGGCAAGCGCTGGTGGGACCTGATGCGCTACTGCTACCGGCACATGGAGGGTGTCGATGCCCGCCAGACGCTGGCATCCCAGGGCGCATGGCCGGCTCTCTACCAGCCCATGCTCAGCATGATTGTGAGAAAGTACAGTGGCGAAGGTGGCGATGCCGTCTCCTACAAGATGAAGAGCGAGCCTTACCTTTACTGGCCCATCCTGGAAAGTGAAACGAAGGTGAACAACCTCTTGAATCAGAATCCTGTCTACATACAGGAGAAGTCAACGTCGAAGAATTGATAATTGATAATTGAAGTTATGAAGACAAATAGCATAAAGAAATTCATAGTGAAAGGGCTGGCGGGCTGTGCTGTGGCCGCCGCCATCGCTCCGTTAGCTTCTTGTAAGGAGGAGATTGACGAGTCGAACCTCTACACGTTCACTGGCGAGACCATCGAGGACTATCTTAAGAACCGCGATGAGCAGTTCAGTTCGTTCAATTACATTCTCTCGCGCATCGGCTACGACAAGATCCTGTCGGCCTACGGCACCTACACCTGCTTCGCGCCGGGCAATGAGGCCGTGGCCGAATATATTGACAGCCTTTACGACGACCCTGTGAACAAGGAACTGCCCCACAACGGCATGACGACCCGCGGACTGGAGGGACTGACTGACTCGCTCTGCAACGATATTGCGCTGTTCCACCTTCTCGCCACCAAGGTGATGGGTGTGAACATGGGCAACGGCATGACTATCAAGACCCTGCTGGGACGCGACATCAACACCTCCATCGACTCACAGTCGGGAGCATTGCTCGTGAGCCGCAGCTCGAAGGTCACCAGTATGGACAACGAGCTGGAGAACGGCGTACTCCACGAGATTGACCACGTGATAACCCGCTCGAACATGCTCATTGCCGGCGAGATGGGAAACCAGGAGTCGGGCTACGACCTCTTTACCCAGGCCTTGAAGCTGACTGGCTTGGCCGACTCGTTGTCGAACCTCAGCACTACCGACTTCGACAAGGTTGATAACCACAAGAACTTCTATGTTCCCAAGAAGTGCGAACTGGGATATACCATCTTTGCCGAGACCGACGACGTGTTCGCAGCTCATGGCATTCACACCATCGACGACCTGAAGGCCTACGCCGACAGCGTCAACGGACATTGTGCCGACCCGGGTTCAGGCTGGTATGACTACGCTCGCAACAACCACATCCAGATCAGTACGGGCAATGACTACAAAAACCCGTGGAACACGCTGAGCATGTTCATGCGCTACCACATTCTTGACTACAAGATAGCCTACAACGACCTGGTGCGCAAGTGCAACGAGGTGAGCAAGGTGACGGCTGTGGAATACTACGAGACCATGCTGCCCTACACCTTATTAAAGATTACGCGCAACAGCAACAAGTTCAGAATCAATCGCTGGGTGGCCAACAGCACGCTCACCGACATGGTGGCCGAACTGGGTACGGCAGCCATGCACCCGGTACTGTACGACGGCATCGAGCTGGTGGGCTTCAAGGGACAGGTAGCTGCCATCAACGGTTACATCCATCCCATGCTCGACATGCTGGCCTACGAGGAGCGCGTGCCCAAGGGCGTGCTTAACGAGCGCATCCGTATGGACGACACCGTGCTCTTCGGCGAGATGATGTCCAACTCGTTCCGGGGCATTACCACCGCCCAGGTGAAGGCCCTCAATGGCGGCAAGAGCGGCTCTGACGGCCGTCACAGCGGCTGCGACTATATCCGCATACCGCCGCGCTTCTTCAAGTACATGTCCATCTACAATGGCGACGACACTCGTTTCTACTATTTCGCCCACACCGACGACGGATGGAGTAACTACCAGTGGGACGAGTTCAACTGCATGGGCAATTACGACTTCGCATTCCGCCTGCCGCCCGTGCCCGACGGCACTTACGAGCTACGCATCGGCTACACGACCGAGACCGTGCGAGGCATGTTGCAGTTCTACTTAGGCAGCAGTTCCGACCTCTCGACGATGAAGGCCATCGACATTCCTGTCGACATGCGCATCATCCCTGCCAACAACGCCGACCTGACGCCTGACGTCTATACGGGCTGGTGTAACTGGAACCGACTGGACGACCGTGGCGTGGAGAGCGATGCCAACATGCGCAACTTGGGTTACATGCGCGGACCGTTGTTCTACACCTTCCAGAGCAACCCCGCCCGCAGCCATCCACAGGACCTGCGCCGCATCATCACCAAGCAGGAGTTCAAGCAGGGCGACTACTGGCTGCGCTGCAAGAGTGTGATTGAGAACCCGCAGGGAGAGTTCCACCTCGACTACATCGAGTTCTGCCCCGAGAACGTCTACAACAACACCCGCTATGCGGAAGACATGTACTAATAAAGAACTATGAAGATTATGAAAACAATGAAGCATATATATAAAAGGTGGGCCGGTTCGCTGTGCTGTGGTGCTGCTGCAGCCCTCGCCCTTGTCTCCTGCGCCGACTGGGACGACCACTACGACGCCGACACGGCATTGCTCGATACGCAGAATGCCACCATCTGGCAGAATATTGAGAAGACCGGCAACCTGTCGCAGTTTGCCTCGCTGCTGAAGAAGGCGGGCTACGACGCCATACTCGACGCTTCCCAGACCTATACCGTCTGGGCACCCGTCGACGGCAGTTTCGACTTCGAGACCGTTTCTGCCTTGAGCAACGACCGTCTGAAGAAGGAGTTTATTGAGAACCATATTGCCCGCAACAACTATCCGGCCTCCGGCACCGTGAATCAGCGTATCTATACGTTGAACGAGAAGATGATGCGCTTTGGCGGCTCGGGCGGCTACAACATTCAGGGCGTTGGCGTCGACCGCGCCAACCTGGCAGCCGGCAATGGTACCATCCACACGCTCAACGGCAAGATTCCGTTCATGCAGAACATCTACGAGTCGCTCAACAACTATCAGTTCCCCATCGACTCCGTCAGCACGTACTTCCACAGCTATGACGTGAAGAAGCTGAACGAGCAGAAGAGTGTACAGGGACCGACGCTGAACGGCGAGATTACCTATCTCGACTCTATCTTCGACGAGCACAACGACCTGTTCATACGCTATCAGGCCCTGATCAACCGTGAGGACAGTAACTACTCGATGCTTGTTCCCACCAACGAAGCCTGGATAAAGGCCAAGGCTCAGGTGCAGAAGTACTTCCACTATCTGCCCTCGTTCGAATTCATGGAGAATACGTCGACTGGTACCGACAAGAAGAAGGTGACGGTCAACATCAAGGACGTGCAGTACCTGCAGGACTCTGTGGTCAACATGATGCTGACGGGCTATCTGTTCTACAACAACAACCTGTACGACAATACCAAGCTGAACAAGCTGCAGACCGGCGAACCCCTCCGCTGCGACTCTCTCTATGGCACGACCCTGTCGAAGGTTTATTCCGAAGATGCTGCCCGCCTGTTTGAGAACGCCCTCCGGGTGGATAAGAGCAACGGTTGCATCTGGGTTACCGACAGCCTGCGTATGCGTCCTTGGACGGTATGGAACCCCGAGCTGATTCTGCAGGCCGAGAATACTGTTTATCAGTCCAGTCTGGTTAATGTGGCCGACCAGCCCCAGCGCATCTATGTGGCTCCCGGCACCCAGAATCCTGAGGTTACCGGTCAGTTGTCGGCCAACAGCTACACCGAGGTGCAGCCTGTCAGCCAGAGTACGAACCCCGGTATTGTGTTCTACCTTCCCGGTGTGCGCTCCACCACTTACAGTATCTACATCGTGACGGTGCCTGCCAACATCGTGAGTAACAACTACACTACGAAGCCCAGCCGCTTCAAGGTGTCGTTAGGCTATGCTAACGAACAGGGTAAGAATGAGGACAACGACAGCAAGTGGACCATTGAGAGTCAGTTCGTTTCGGACTCCCTCCAGATTGACACCATCTATTTGGGCGATTTCACCTTCCCGATGGCCTACGTGGGGACGGGCAGCTACTATCCCTATATGCGTATCAACAGTTCGGTAACGTCACGTGAGCGTGCCAACTACGACCGCACCCTGCGCATTGACTGTATCATCCTGCGTCCGAAGGAGCTCGATGCCTATATCAAGGAGCATCCCGACTACGAATATGACCGTGGAATTGACAATTGATAATAAAAGACTACGAATATGAAACGATTAAGCATTCTGATATTTTCGCTTTTTAGTGTTTTAGTTTCCACGACGGTCTATGCCCAGGACGACGATGCAGTCGACGACGAGACAGTGGCCGCTGTGAAGAAAAAGCCGACGGTGAAAGTGCCTACCTATCCTATGATGGAGGTGAAGGGCGTTTGCGTCGATGCCGTCACCAAGCAGCCCTTGGCCGGTATCATGGTTCAGGCGCTCAACGATAAGAACTATACGGCTATGACCGAGGACAACGGTGAGTTTGTCATCAAGGTGCCGACGTTCGCCACCGCTCTCTATATCCATGCTCCCGAGTATCTCAGCCAGCATGTGGGCCTGGGTGAGCAGGGTTCCGTCATCCGTGTGGAGTTGCTGAGCGACTCGTTCCTGCCTATGTACGACAAGACGAGCCACGTAGGCTCATCGGCAACGGTGAGTGTGAAGAACACCACGTCGCAGACGGTAGAGACCGACATGGAGAACCGGTTAGGTGCCGACGTGCGCAGCATCAGCCGCTCGGGTGGCCCCGGCTACGGAGCAGCCATGTTCGTGCGTGGTCTTACCTCGCTGAATGCCAATGCCCAGCCGCTGATTGTCATCGACGGCATTGTGCAGGACATGCAGCAGACGCGCAGCTCGTTGCACTATGGTGACTACAACAACCTGCTGCTGAACATCAATCCCGAGGACATCGAGAAGGTGACCGTCATGAAGAACGCCACCGCACTCTACGGCGCCAAGGGTGCCGCCGGTGTCATCCTCATCGAGACCAAGCGCGGCCACAGCCTGGCCACCCGCATCGATGCCAACATCGGCATTGGTGTCAACCTCGTACCCCGCACGCCGGATATGATGGATGCAGCGCAGTATCGCATCTATGCCTCCGAGATGTTGGGTACCTATCCTGAGATTTCGGAATATACCGACCCTGAGACGTTCAAGTTCCTGAACGACGACCCCTCGAAGTACTACTATACCAAGTACCACAACGCCACCGACTGGAAGAAGGAGGTCTACCACACGTCCCTCAACCAGAACTACAACATCAATGTGCAGGGTGGCGACGACGTGGGTATGTACAACCTGTCGTTAGGTTACACCGACGGTCAGAGCACCGCCCGCGAGAACGGCTTCAACCGTCTGAATGTGCGTTTCAATACCGACATCAACGTCATCAGCCGACTGACCACCCGCTTCGACATGTCGTACACCAAGGTCAATCGCGACGTGTTCGACAACGGCGCTCCTGAAAGCCTGCTGACGGGTACCATCTCGTCGCCTACGTTCCTGGCACTTGTCAAGTCGCCGTTCCTGAACCCATACACCTATAATAATGTGACGGGAAACCTGTCGTCAACGTTGTCGGAAGCCGACGACTACCTGACGGTGCTCGACCAGGATCTCACCCTCGGTAATCCTACTGCCCTGCTTGCCAATGGTAACGCCATCAACAAGAACCGTGTCGAGACTACTCACTTCAACACCGTGATAGCTCCGCGCTACGAGTTCTCCAACGAACTGAGCCTGACGGGTGTGTTCAGCTACACGCTCGACCGTGTGTCGCAGCGTTACTACCGCCCGAAGAACGGTATGCCCACCTTCCTCATTGAGGGATTGGGACGCGTGCAGAATATGGCTAAGTCCATGTTCTCGAAGGAGACCAGCGTTGTCGGCGACCTGCGTCTGCAATGGACCAAGCAGCTGCGCGAGCACTTCATCGATGCTTACGGTGGTGTACGCTTCACCTCGTTCGCCTTCGACGACAACCAGCCCGAGGGTCAGTATCAGTCGGCCGGTAACGACAAGACGCCGAATATCTCGACCAGCATGGACTTCATCGACGCAACGGGTTCCGACGACGAGTGGCGCTCTATGACCTGGTACGCCAACGTTGACTACAACTTCCGCAACCGCTACTTCGCTCAGCTGTCGTTCTCGCTCGAGACCTGCAGTCGCTTCGGTAAGGAGGCTGAGGGCGGCATCGGCATCGGCGGCGTGAAGTGGGGCCTGTTCCCGAGCCTGCAGTTAGGCTGGGTGCTCACCAACGAGTCGTGGTTCCCCAAGAACACGGGCATCAACTATCTGTTGGTGAAGGCCGGTTACGACATCAGCGGCAATGACGACATCTCCAACTATGCAGCCCGCACGTCGTTCAGCGTGGCCAAGTATCTCTACAAGTCTACCGCCGCTGTGCTCGACAACATCGGCAACGAGCGTATCACGTGGGAGCAGACGGGTAAGCTGAACCTCGGACTGAAGGCCTACATGCTGAACAACCGCTTAGGCATCGACTTCGACTTCTATATGAACCACACCAAGAACCTGCTCACGCTGAAGCAGTTCGACAATCCCGTAGCCGGTATCACTAATTACTGGAGCAACGGCGGTTCGCTCGACAATCAGGGCTTCGAGGTGACGCTGACGGCCAAGCCCATCGTCATGAACAACCTGAATGTGGAGGTAGGCGTCAGCGCTGGCCACTATAAGAATAAGGTGAAGTCGCTGCCCAACGATTCGAAGATTTACGTTGACGGACAGCAGACGGCTCAAGGCTACGTCTCCAGCATCTACGGCATCGACAACATCGCTACCATCGTGGGACAGCCAGCAGGCGTGTTCTACGGCTACAAGACCGACGGTGTGCTAGCTTCCGACCAGGAAGCCGTTGCTGCCGGTAAGGGTGGCTACCTCTACCTGACTGATGCTACCGGTGCACACCAGTACTTCAAGGCCGGCGATATGCGCTTCGTCGACATCAACGGCGACGGCGAAATCAGCGAAGCCGACAAGACCATCATCGGCGACCCCAACCCCGACGTCTATGGCAACATCTTTGCCAACGTCAAGTGGAAGAACCTGTCGCTACACGTCGGCTTCAACTACTCGCTCGGCAACGACATCTACAACTATCAGCGTTCGCTCTTGGAGAGTGGTTCCAACTTCTACAACCAGACGACGGCCATGACCAACCGTTGGCGTGCCGAGGGACAGCAGACCAGCATTCCCCGTGCCGCTTACGACGACCCCATGGGCAACTCGCGCTTCAGCGACCGCTGGATTGAGGATGGTTCCTACCTGCGGCTGAAGACCGTCAATCTCACCTATCGTGTGCCTGTCAGCTATTCATGGCTGCAGGGCCTGAGCGTCTGGGCCGAGGCCAACAACCTGCTGACCATCACCCGCTACTTGGGCAACGATCCCGAGACCTCCGTCTCCAACGCCGTGCTCTATCAGGGCATCGACGCCGGTAACGTAGCCCTCGGCCGTACCTTCACCCTCGGACTTAAGATTAACTTGTAAACTTTGAACGTTATGAATAGCAAAACAATAAAGCACCTGTTTTTAGCTGGTCTGCTATGCTGCGGCGCCGCCGCAGCCCTCACCGCCTGTGAGGACATGTTCGAGACCGACAGCGACCGTCAGATTTTCGACCCGGCACTCGACCAGAAGACCGACTCCATGTTCTATACCCTCGGTATCCTGAAGGGACTGCAGCAGTTGGCCGACCAGTATGTCATGACTGGCGAGATGCGTGGTGACCTTACCGCCACCAACTGCTACACCGAGACCGACCTGCGACGCCTGGCCGACTTCACCGCCGACGCCACCAACAAGTACGACTCGGCCTACCTCTACTACCGCGTCATCAACAACTGCAACTACTTCATCGCCCACCGCGACACCTCGCTCCGTACCGGTAGCCGCATGGTGGCCATCCCCGAGTATGCCGAGGCTTTGGCCGTCCGTGCATGGGCTTACATGCAGCTGGCCAAGAACTACGGCGAGGTGCCATTCTACACCACCCCGCTCGTCAGCATCGGCGAGGCCGACAGCCAGCACGAGATGAAGGACATGCAGGGCATCTGCGACGCCCTGGCTCCTGAAATGATGAAGTTCAGCGGCACGCCCGTGCCCACCTACGGCAGCGTCTCGGCTGGCGTGCTCAACAGCAGCGACAGCGACAATCCGCAGGAGAAGAACGTTGAGTCGAACCTTGCCATGCTGCCCATCGATGTCGTCCTCGGCGACCTCTTCCTCGAGACCCATCAGTACGAGCAGGCTGCACGCTACTACTTCAACTACCTGCGCACCACCAACTGCGTGCTCGAGGAGGCTTACGTCGACCTCTCCGAATCATGGCTGCGCATCCTGCTGAAGGACAAGATGCCCTCCTCCTTCAACATGACAGTATCGGGATTCGAGTGGAGCAGAATCTTCGCCATCAACAGCAATTACGACATCGTCACCTACATCCCGATGGCTGCCAACATGCTGCGTGGC
>JAEEGG010017412.1_pt1 | contig 14777 bp, 9 predicted proteins | sample 9134161 | NCBI WGS metagenome assembly JAEEGG01 (sample SAMN16246543, study PRJNA631951) | gut metagenome | biome: gut microbiome; feature: rumen; material: CR-attached | host: Bos | place: Iran: Karaj | collected 2018-10
GGTGCGCTTTATGGGACGCATGGCTGTACAGACAAAAGGTGGGCGCACAACAGGTTCGAACGGTAACATCAGCGTGGTGGGTGCCGACGAGGCGATTATCTACGTCGCTATCGGCACGAACGTGAAGAGCTATAAGGACATCACAGGCGACGAGGAGGCACAATCGAAAGAACGCCTGCATCAGGCGATGGCTTTGGGTTATGAGGCGCTGAAGGCTCAGCACGAGCGGGAATACCACAAATATTACGACCGCGTGAAGCTCGACTTGGGGCCTGACATCTACGCCAACGTCCCCATGAACAAACGCATCGAGCGCTTTAGTGTTGTCTGCGATTCTGTCGCTGACAACAACCTCGTTGCTACCTATTTCCAATTCGGACGCTACCTATTGATTTCGTCGTCACAACCCGATAATATGAATCCTGCCAACCTACAAGGTATCTGGAACGAAAAGATGTTTCCGTCATGGGACTCGAAATACACAACGAACATCAATCTCGAAATGAACTACTGGCCCTCAGAGGTGACAAATCTGACGGAGATAAACGAACCGCTGTTCAAACTGATTCGCGAAATATACGAACAAGGCAAGCAAACAGCTCGTGAAATGTATGGCGTTGAGGGCTGGGTGTTGCATCACAACACCGACCAATGGCGCATCACGGGACCTGTAGATAGAGCACAAACGGGGTTATGGCCTGTAGGAGCTGCGTGCCTTTGTCGTCACCTGTGGGAACATTATCTATATACTCGTGACGAAGTTTTCCTTCGTCAGTATTTCCCCATCATGCTTGATGCTGCTCGTTTTTTCACGCAAACGCTCGTGAAGCATCCCACAAAAGGCTGGCTCGTCGTTTGTCCTGGTGAGTCGCCAGAACATGGTGGCAAAGGCCGCCCAACACCATTGGATGCAGGTGTTACGATGGATAACCAAATTGTGACGGAGCTCTATAACAATGTCCTTGAGGCCAGCAAGATTCTAGATAATCTAGAAGTTCTAGAAAATCTAGATAATCTAGAGATTCTAGACACTATCAAGGCACAATTGGCCCAGCTTCCTCCTATGCAGATAGGTCGTTGGGGACAATTGCAGGAATGGCTCGACGACCTCGATGATCCCAAGGACGATCATCGCCACTTCTCGCATCTCTATGGGCTCTATCCCTCGTATCAGATCTCGCCAACACGCACTCCTGAGCTTTGGAATGCGGCTCGCAAATCGTTGGAGGCTCGCGGCGACATCTCGACAGGCTGGAGCATGGGGTGGAAGGTTTGTTCGTGGGCACGATTGCTGGATGGCGAACATGCCTACAAACTCATCCAGGATCAGTTGACGCTGACTGCCGATACATTCTTGATTTTTGGCACCGTCAAGCAACGAGGAGGTACTTATCCTAACATGTTTGATGCCCATCCACCTTTCCAAATCGATGGTAATTTCGGTTGTACGGCAGGTATTGCCGAGATGTTGATGCAGAGCTACGACGGATTCATCTACCTGTTGCCCGCCCTGCCATCAGTATGGAAAAGCGGAAGCGTAAAAGGTCTTGTGGCTCGTGGTGGTTTTGAAATCGACATCGATTGGGAGAGCGGTCAGCTCACTAAGGCCGTCATCCGTTCTCGCAACGGAGGCACTTGCAAACTGCGTTCGAACACTCCACTCAAGGGAAAAGGTATGAAAACTGACAAAGCCGGACTGTACACCATAAAGACAAAAGCCGGAGGCGTGTATGAACTGGCGACCGTCAAACAGAAGAAAGCAAATATCAATTACTAAACAATATACAGATATGAAGAACGGAAAGACATGTTTTGGCGTGATTATCGGAACGCGCGCCTATTTTAACTCCGAATTAGCAAAGGACGTTCGCAAGCAGTTGCTGAAGGCCCTCGACGAGGGTGGTTACGAGTACATCATCCTTCCAGAGGATGCTACGCCTACAGGTAGTTCGAGCATCGAGACCCGTGAGGACGGACTAAAGGTTTCGAAACAGTTCCGCCAGCATCGCGATGAGATTGACGGAATTATTGTTTCGTTGCCCAACTTCGGCTTCGAGATTGGTATCATCAATGCCATCAGCGATGCCGATCTGAATGTACCCGTAATGGTGCAGGCTTGCGATGATGAGAACGACAAGGTTGACCTCGACTCGCGTCGTGATGCCTTTTGTGGCAAAATTAGTGTGTGCAACAACCTCTATCAGTATGGCATTCCTTTTACGGACACCACTCTGCACACCTATTCTATCTACGACCCCATGCTGAAGAAGGATATCGACCGCTTTGCAGCTATTTGTCGCGTAGTCAATGGCTTACGTCATTGTCGTTTGGGACAGATTGGCACACGTCCCTTGGGTTTCAACACCTGTCGTGCCAGCGAAAAGCTGTTGCAACGTTCAGGCATCACCGTTGTTCCTGCCGACCTCTCTGAGATTCTCTATGCCGCTCAGAAGATCAAGGACGACGACCCTAAGTTCATCGAGATGTGTAACCGTACCTGCAACTACGCTAAAGTGCCCGATTCCTACAAGGAGAAGCTGGGCTTGCAGGCGAAGTTCAGTGTGGCTGTCGAGAACTGGATCGAAGCCAATGATGTGCAGGCTGTTGCCATCCAATGCTGGGATTCTCTGGAGCAGAACTATGGTTGCGCTCCTTGCGTCACCATGTCGATGTTGAGCGAGAAACTGATTCCAGCTGCTTGCGAGACCGACCTTGCTGGAGCCATCTCTATGTACGCTCTCTCGCTGGCTTCTCAGAACGCTCCTGCCCTGCTCGACTGGAACAACAACTTCGCTGAGGATCGCAACAAGTGCGTTTGCACCCATTGCGGTAACTTCCCCAAGCAGTTCGTGGGCAATGGAGATTTGAAGTTAGGTCCATTAGGTGTATTAGGTCGCACGTTGGGCAAAATCAATACCTTCGGTGCCGTTTACGCCAAGGTCAGCGAAGGTCCCTTCACTTTCTTCCGCATATCTACTGATGACCCCAAGGGCATCATCAAGGCTTATCTGGGTAAGGGTGAAATCACCAACGATCCCTACGGCATGGATGGATGTATCGCTGTTACCAAGGTTAATAACCTGCAAAAACTGATGAAGTATATCTGCAAGAACGGCTTTGAACATCATGTTGCTATGTGCCGCACCGACGTTGTCGACATCGTTCAGGAGGCCATTGAGACTTACCTCGGGTGGAATTTATATGTACATGAGTAAATAAATAACCGAAAAATTTGCAGGAACGGAAAAAAGTTCGTACCTTTGCAGCCGTTCAGAGGAATGAGAGACTCCAAGCGAGCCTCTCATTCTTGCATTTAAACACTTAAATATCGTATATGATAGACAAGAACGTAATAACAAAAGCTGTTGAGGAGTGGTTGCAAAAGGGCGACTACTACCTAGTAGATGTTGAAATGACCGCAGACGACCGTATCGTGATTGAGATAGACCACGCCGACGGTGTATGGATAGAAGATTGTGCAGACCTGAGTCGTCATCTGCAGGATACGCTAGGTGAGGAACTGGGCGATTATGAATTGGAAGTTGGTTCGGCTGGCATCGGTCAGCCTTTCAAGGTGATGCAGCAGTACGTAAACCACATCGGCAAAGAGGTGGAAGTGTTGCAGAACAACGGCCAGAAGTTGCAGGGCATCCTCAAGGAGGTCAACACAGAAGCAGAACAATTCATCGTGACGGTGAAGGAGAAGCAGCAGATTGAGGGCAAGAAGCGTCCTCAACTGGTAGAGGTTGACAAGTCGTTCAACGTTAGCGACGTAAAATACTGCAAATACCTGCTGGCTTTTAAGTAAAGAGAAAGATTAAAACAAAAAAAATAAATCAATGGCAACACTAAAGAAAGCGAAAGGCCCCTCAATGATTGAGACCTTTCAGGAATTTAAAGAGACAAAGAACATCGACCGCACAACTCTGGTAAGCGTGCTGGAAGAGAGTTTCCGCAACGTCATCGCCAAGATGTTCGGTTCGGACGAGAACTTCGACGTGATTGTAAACCCCGACAAGGGTGACTTCGAGATTCACCGCAACCGTATCGTGGTAGCTGACGGTGAAGTACAGGACGAGAACAAGGAGATTGCCCTGAGCGAGGCCCAGAAAATTGAGCCTGACTACGAGGTTGGCGAAGAGGTATCAGAGGAAGTTGACTTCCAGAAGTTTGGCCGTCGTGCCATTCTGAATCTGCGCCAAACACTGGCTTCGAAGATTCTGGAACTGGAACATGACTCGCTATACAACAAGTACAAGGACCGCGTCGGACAGATTGTCAGCGCTGAGGTTTACCAGATTTGGAAGCGTGAAGTACTGCTCATCGACGACGAGGGCAACGAGCTCCACCTGCCTAAGCAGGAGCAGATTCCTGCAGACAACTACCACAAAGGCGAGACCATCCGTGCTATCGTCAAGGAGGTTCAGAACGAAAACAACAATCCACGCATCATCTTGAGCCGTACCTCGAACCTATTCCTGGAGCGTCTGCTCGAGGCTGAGGTGCCTGAGATCAACGACGGTCTCATCACCATCCGCCGCATTGCCCGTATGCCGGGTGAGCGCGCCAAGGTGGCTGTTGAGAGCTACGACGACCGTATCGATCCCGTAGGCGCTTGCGTCGGTGTGAAGGGTAGCCGAGTACATGGTATCGTTCGCGAGATGTGCAACGAGAACATCGATGTCATCAACTTCTCTAACAACACCCAGCTCTTCATCCAGCGTGCCCTGAGTCCCGCTAAGGTCACCAGTATCACGCTGAATCCCGAGGAGCACAAGGCAGAGGTTTACCTGCAGCCCGAAGAGGTTTCGCTGGCCATTGGCAAGGGTGGTCTGAACATCAAACTCGCCTCCATGCTGACAGAATACACCATTGACGTCTTCCGTGTTGTGAACGAGAACGAAGCCGATGAGGATATCTACCTCGACGAGTTTGCTGACGAGATTGACCAGTGGATTATCGACTCCATCAAGGCCATCGGTCTTGATACTGCCAAGGCTGTGTTGAATGCTCCTCGCGAGATGCTTATCGAGAAAGCCGACCTTGAGGAAGAGACCGTCGATCACGTTATCGAAGTACTGAAGGCAGAGTTCGAGTAATTATCAATTTTCAATTATCAATTATCAATTCGAATAGATGGGAGTACGTTTAAATAAAGTATTATCAGAACTGAATATAGGACTTCAAACGGCAGTTGATTTCCTAAAAAAGAAGAGTTCGCTTGGAGAAATCAAGGATGACGCAACGACGAACACCAAGATTTCTGACGAGCAGTACGAAGCATTGGTCAACGAGTTCAGCACCGACAAGGCTGTCAAGACCAAGGCTGAGATGCTGTTTGCCAAAAAGCCCAAGCCTGAGAAGAAGGTGGAGAAGCCTGTAGAGAAAAAGGCTACCGTCCCCGCCGACGAACTATTGGACAGTCACCCGCAGTTCAAACCTGTGGGTAAGATTGACCTTGAAAGTATCGGCAAGCCCAAGGCTGCACCGAAGGCCGAGCCGGAACCCGTGGTTGCTGCCGAACCACAAGTAGAAGATGAACCTGAGGTCGAAATAGAAGAGCCCGTTGCAGAGACGCCTGTTCAGTCCGTGACTCCAGAACCTGAGATTGAGGATTCTGAAGAAGAAGAGGAGGAAATGGACAATGAGGAGGAAGATGATGAAGAAGATATCGTCGACCAGACTTCCACTCCCTCGTTGGCCAAGACACCTGGTGATGCAAAGGTTGCCCAGAATGCTCCTCAGTTGAATGTTGTGGGTAAAATTGACCTCTCCGCTCTGAACCAGAGTACCCGTCCCAAGAAGAAATCGAAGGAGGAACGTCGCAAGGAGCGTGAAGAAAAAGCTGCTGGTGAGCGCAAGAAGCGTGAACGTATCCGTCAGGGTAAGGTGGATATTGAAGCCGCTGCCAAACAGGTCAACCAACAGCAGAATCAGAACAAGAAGAACCAGAACAAGAATGGTCAGCAACAGCAACAACAGCAACAGGGTGGTAAGAAGAATAAGAAGAACCGTCCCGTGAAGCCGTTGGAGGTTGACGACGAGGCAGTAGCACGCCAGGTCAAGGAGACACTGGCCCGCCTTACCTCGAAGAACCAGAACAAGAAAGGTGCCAAATATCGTCGTGAGAAGCGTGATGCCGTTGCTGAGCGCATGAACGAAGAGATGGCAGCAGAGGCAGCACAGAGCAAGGTGCTGAAGCTCACCGAGTTCGTGACTGTTTCTGAGTTGGCCACCATGATGAACGTGGGTGTCAACCAGGTTATCGGTACCTGTATGAGCATCGGTATCATGGTGTCTATCAACCAGCGTCTGGATGCCGAGACCATCAATATCGTTGCTGATGAGTTTGGTTTCACGACTGAATATGTCTCAGCTGAAGTGCAGAATGCCATTACTGAGGAGGAGGACGATGAGAACGATCTGATTAGTCGCGCTCCAATCGTAACAGTGATGGGACACGTTGACCACGGTAAGACATCGTTGCTCGACCATATCCGCAACACCAACGTCATTGCTGGTGAGGCCGGTGGTATCACCCAGCATATTGGTGCTTACAATGTGAAGCTGAAGGATGGTCATAGCATCACGTTCCTGGATACTCCTGGTCACGAGGCATTTACTGCTATGCGTGCCCGTGGTGCTCAGGTAACGGATATCGCCATCATCATCGTCGCTGCTGATGACAGCGTGATGCCTACCACCAAGGAGGCTATCGCTCATGCTCAGGCTGCCAACGTTCCTATGGTGTTCGCTATCAATAAGATTGATAAGCCCGGTGCCAACCCCGATAAGATTCGCGAGGACTTGGCTAATATGAACCTCTTGGTCGAAGACTGGGGTGGTAAGTACCAGTGTCAAGAAATCAGCGCCAAGAAAGGACAGGGCGTCTATGAATTGCTGGAGAAGGTACTGCTAGAGGCCGAGATGCTCGATCTGAAAGCTAACCCCAATCGTAAGGCTACAGGTTCTATCATCGAGTCTTCACTCGACAAGGGCCGTGGCTATGTTTCTACCGTCCTCGTGTCAAATGGTACGTTGAAGATTGGTGATGTAGTGATCGCAGGTACTGCCTGGGGACGCGTCAAGGCTATGTTCAATGAACGTAACCAGCGTATCGAAAAGGCTGGTCCTGCTGAGCCCGCTATCATCTTAGGTTTGAACGGTGCGCCTACCGCTGGTGACTCCTTCCACGTGATGGAGACTGAGCAGGAAGCTCGCGAAATTGCCAACAAGCGTATCCAATTACAGCGTGAGCAGAGCCTGCGCACCACTACCAAACTCGGTCTTGACGAACTGTCACACCGTATCGCTTTGGGCGAGTTCCATGAGTTGAACATCATTGTGAAAGGTGATACCGACGGATCTATCGAGGCACTCTCTGACTCGTTCATCAAGCTGTCTACTGAGAAAGTACAAGTGAATGTTATCTCGAAGGCCGTAGGTCAGATTTCAGAGAACGATGTCATGCTGGCTTCGGCTTCTGAGGCTATCATCATCGGTTTCCAGGTACGTCCTTCTGCCGATGCCCGCAAAGCTGCCGATCGTGAGGGTGTTGAAATCAATACCTACTCTATCATTTACGATGCCATCGATGATGTGAAGCAGACCATGCAGGGTATGCTCGACAAGGTGAAGAAGGAGATTGTTTCTGGTGAGATTGAGGTGAAGCAGGTCTTCAAGATTTCCAAGGTGGGTACTGTTGCCGGTGGTCTTGTTACCGATGGTAAGGTTCACAACAAGGATAAGGCCCGCGTCATCCGTGACGGTATTGTCATCCACACAGCTCCTATCGATGCCCTGAAGCGTTACAAGGATGATGCCAAGGAAGTCGCTACAGGTCTGGAGTGCGGTATCTCACTGGTGAACTTCAACGACATCCAGGTAGGCGATATCATTGAGACCTTCACAGAGATTGAGGTAGAACAGAAACTTTAATGGAAGAAAAAAAGAATGAGTTTGTCCGTCAAGTGGCCGAACAGAAATACGAGTTCGGTTTCACCACAGACGTACATACTGAAATCATCGAGAAAGGGCTGAACGAGGACATCGTTCGGCTCATCTCTGCTAAGAAGGGGGAGCCCGAGTGGATGCTCGAGTTCCGCCTCAAGGCATTCCGCTACTGGAAAGAGCAGACGGAGCCTAAATGGGGCCACGTTCACGTGCCTCCCATCGACTACCAGGCCATCTCGTATTACGCCGACCCCACGGCAGCCAAAAGCCAAAAGCCAAATACTAATGGCCAAGAAATTGACCCTGAACTCGAAAAGACCTTCGACAAGCTTGGTATCCCCCTCGAAGAGCGCCTGGCCCTGAGTGGTAACACTGCCGTCGATGCCATCATGGACTCTGTAAGCGTAAAAACCACCTTCAAGGAGAAACTGCGCGAAAAGGGCGTTATCTTCTGTTCTATCGGCGAAGCCATTAAGGAACATGGCGATTTGGTTCGTCAGTACTTAGGTTCGGTGGTTCCTTATCGCGATAACTTCTTTGCGGCCCTCAACAGCGCTGTTTTCAGCGATGGTTCGTTTGTCTACATTCCCAAAGGTGTTCGTTGTCCCATGGAGTTGAGCTCGTATTTCCGCATCAACGCCAGGAATACGGGACAGTTTGAGCGTACGCTGATTATTGCCGACGACGATGCTTACGTATCGTATCTCGAAGGTTGTACAGCCCCCATGCGTGATGAGAACCAGCTGCATGCTGCCATCGTTGAGATTATCGTGATGGATCGTGCAGAAGTGAAATACTCAACGGTCCAAAACTGGTATCCTGGTGATGAAAACGGCAAGGGTGGCGTGCTGAATCTGGTCACCAAGCGTGGCGACCTGCGTGGTGTGGATAGTAAGCTCTCGTGGACGCAGGTAGAGACCGGTTCAGCTATCACTTGGAAGTACCCTTCATGTATTTTGCGTGGTGACAACTCACAGGCAGAGTTCTACTCTGTGGCTGTCACTAACAACTATCAGGAGGCGGATACGGGTACAAAAATGATTCATATCGGCAAGAACACCAAGAGTACGATTATCTCAAAAGGTATCTCAGCTGGTCATAGTCAGAATAGCTATCGCGGACTGGTACGTGCGGCATCTACTGCTGATAACGCCCGCAACTACTCATCGTGCGACTCGTTGCTGCTGGGCTCTGACTGTGGTGCGCACACCTTCCCTTATATGGATGTGCACAACGATACAGCCGTTTTCGAACATGAAGCTACCACCTCGAAGATATCAGAGGACCAACTGTTCTATTGCAACCAGCGAGGCATTCCCACCGAGCAGGCCGTAGGACTCATCGTCAACGGCTATGCCAAGGAAGTACTCCAAAAACTTCCGATGGAGTTTGCCGTCGAAGCCCAGAAGTTGCTCAGCGTCTCTCTAGAGGGTACGGTGGGTTAACTCCTAATAACGATATAACGCAATAACGATATAACGAAAATGTTAGAAGTAAAGAACTTACACGCCAAGATAGGCGATAAAGAAATATTAAAGGGTATCGACCTCGTGATTAACGATGGTGAGACGCATGCCATCATGGGACCTAACGGTTCTGGTAAATCGACCTTGAGTGCCGTGCTCGTAGGCAACCCACTCTACGAGGTCACTGAGGGCGAGGCATACTTCAATGGTAAGAACCTCCTGGAGATGAAGCCAGAGGATCGTGCTCACGAAGGACTCTTCTTGAGTTTCCAATATCCTGTGGAGATTCCTGGTGTCTCGATGACCAACTTCATGAAGGCCGCTATCAACGAGAAGCGCAAGTATCAGGGCCTCGATCCCATGAATGCCGCAGAATTCCTGAAGCTGATGCGTGAGAAACGTAAGATTGTAGAGCTCGACTCAAAACTGGCCAATCGTTCTGTCAACGAGGGTTTCAGCGGTGGTGAGAAGAAGCGCAACGAGATTTTCCAGATGGCGATGTTGGAGCCCAAACTGAGCATTCTCGACGAGACAGATTCTGGTCTGGATGTGGATGCGATGCGCATTGTAGCCGAAGGCGTAAATAAACTTCAGACGCCAGAAACCTCGTGCATCGTCATTACCCACTACGACCGTCTGCTGGAGATGATCAAGCCTCAGTTTGTACATGTGCTCTACAAGGGTCGCATCGTCAAAACGGGTGGCCCAGAACTAGCCGTACAGATTCAGGAGCACGGCTACGATTGGATTAAGGAAGAAATAGGAGAAGAGTAATTAATTGACAATTGATAATTAACAATTGACAATTATGAAAGCAGAACAACAATATATCGACCTCTATAAGCAGTGTCGCGGGATGATCTGCGAGCACAGCAGCGACGTGATGAATGCCGAGCGTGACGCGGCTTTCGAGCGTTTCGCGTCGAATGGTTTCCCCACTCGGAAAGTCGAGCGCTACAAGTATACCGACATGCAGGAGCTCTTCGCCCCCGATTACGGCTTGAACTTGAATCGCCTCCAGATTCCTGTCGACCCTTACAACGCGTTCCGTTGCGACGTACCTAACCTTTCCACCAGCCTGTACTTTGTGGTCAACGACATTTTCTATCACGACGAGAAACCCAAGGGACATCTGCCTGAAGGCGTTATCATCGGTTCGCTGAAGGACTTTGCCACCAGCGAGTACTACAACCGCTTGGCTGGTCAAGCCAATGATGCCGTAACCGACCTCAACACGATGCTGGCACAAGATGGGCTCTACGTCTATGTGCCCAAGAATGTGAAGGTTGATCGCGCCATTCAAGTGATAAACATCCTGCGTAGTGATGTAGACCTCATGGTTAACCGTCGTGTGCTCATCGTGCTCGAAGAAGGAGCCGAGATAAAAATGCTGTTCTGCGACCATGCCGCTGACGACCGTAACTTCCTAGCCACACAAGTCATCGAGGCTTACGTGGGCGAGAATGCTTCTCTCGACCTCTATTGCATGGAGGAGACGCACCACAAGAACGTACGCGTGAGCAACGTCTATATCGACCAGCAGGCCAACAGCCGCGTCAACCACAACGTCATAACCCTTCACAATGGCTTCACCCGCAACAAGCTGGACCTGACATTCTCCGGCGAGGGTGCCGAGTGCCAATGCTACGGCTGTGTCATTGCCGACAAGCAGCAGCACGTCGACAACAACACGCTGATTACCCATAAGGTAGCCCATTGCACCTCGAACGAGCTTTACAAATACGTGCTCGACGATAAGGCCGTTGGAGCCTTTGCTGGTCGTGTCTTGGTGGAACACGGTGCTCAGAAGACTGCCTCGCAGATGACCAACCAGAACCTGACGGCCACCAAGGAGGCTCGCATGTACACCCAGCCCATGCTCGAAATCTATGCCGACGACGTGAAGTGCGCCCACGGTTCCACCGTCGGACAGCTCAACGATGCGGCACTGTTCTACATGCGCCAGCGGGGCATCACGCTGCCCGAGGCAAAGCTCCTGCTGCAGAATGCCTTCATCAACGAGGTCATCGACCACATGCAGCTCGAACCCCTCCGCGACCGCCTGCACTACCTCGTAGAAAAGCGCTTCCGCGGCGAACTCAACAAATGCTCCGGTTGCAAACTCTGCAAATAAAGAAAAACTCGGGCAGTTGAAGGGGAATTGGAATAAAATTCGTATCTTTGCAGCATGAATAACTATAAACATTATATCCTGCTGATTGTTTGGGCGTTGATTCCAGTGTTGCATGTCCATGCAGATGACTTGGAACAGCAGAGACAGCAGTTGATTGAACGGTTCCACCAATATTACACACAGATGAACCTTGACAGCGCGTTGGTGATTCTGGATGAGCAGATAGCGTTGGAGGCCAAGGAGGGCAACGTCGAAAACGAGGGTAAGGCCCGATGGAACAAAGTGGCTGTGTTGAACAACGGTGCTCGTTATGAAGAATTGGTCGTGGAGGCCGAGAAGCAGCGTGAATGGTTTGGCAAACACGAAAACTGGAGCCGGTTCTATCAGTGTTGGCAGCGCATGTGTTCTGGTCATCACGACCTGGGACGTATGCAGACTGCTTTGCGCGAGGCGGAAGCGATGGGTAATGATGCCAAGTCGCGGAACAACAATACTGGCCGTGCAATGGCCTATAAGCAGATAGGAGTCATCTATACGGACATCCGCCAATTGCCACAGGCTGAGGAGTCTTTCCGAAAGGCTGTAGAATTGTTGAAGGAGGACAACGATATGACTGGCATCCTAAGCGGTGTGTACGAAGGTCTGAGCCAGACATTGGATAAGCAGAAAAAACACAAAGAGCAGTTGGTTGTGGCTGACGAGTGGCTGAAACATCTTGACGAACTGGCCAAGCAAACTTCTCTTGAAGTGGTCAGCCAAACCTATGTGGCTTGCTATCTGGCCTATGCCAATGCCTATATCGGATTGCAGCGTTATGCTGATGCGGAGAAAGCCCTGGAAAAGGCTGAAGAGTACTATGCCATTACCAAGACGGCTCTGACGCGCTACGATATCTTCGAGGTGCGTACATTGCTTGCCTTGAAACAAGGCCACTATCAACAGGCCATTGCCTATAGTGACAGTGCCTTGTCGCCTGGCATGAATTACGGTGTGTTGTTGCAGGAATACCGTGCAGAGGCCCTTCTGAATGCCAATCAGGGTGTTACCTCTGCCGAAATCTACCGTAAATTGTACAACGACAAGGATTCCGTGTTTACGCGTGAGATGAGAACCCAGCTGGATGAACTTAACACCTTCTTCCAGCTTGACGAACTGCAACGCTCGCAACGCGAGGCGAAGGTGCGCTATGCCATGATTATCGTCGGATTGGTTCTGATAGCCTTTATCATCTTTATTATTGTGACACGTCGTTCGGCTCGTAAACTGGCAGAGAAGAATCGTGAACTAGCTGAGAACGTAAGTGCTTTGGCATTGGCTAACGACAAGGCTGAGGCTTCGTCGAGGATGAAGACCGAATTCATTCAGAACATGTCGCACGAAATCCGTACCCCGCTGAATATTCTGAATGGTTTTACGCAGGTGCTGACCTCAAATGATGCCGACCAACTCCTGCCTGCGGAGAAGGCCGATATGCGCCAGCGTGTGGCAGAAAACACGGAGCGCATTACTGGTCTGATTAACAAGATGCTGGTATTGGCGGAGTCGAATAGTCAACATGTGCTTGAATGTAATGATCAGACAACGCCCGAAGAAATTGTGATGCAGGCTGTAATGACAGCTCATGCAGCGTCGACAGCTGATGTGACTTTCAGCACGGCAATTAACGACGCAGTCAGAAACGTCACGCTAAAGACCAATCGCGACAATGCGGTAAGAGCTCTAGCGCAGTTGCTTGACAATGCGTTTAAATTTACCAAACAGGGCAGGGTGACACTTTCTGCAGAGCAAGGTGACAATTGTGTACGTTTCGTAGTTGAAGATACAGGCATCGGCATTCCCAAGGAGGAGATGTCACACGTCTTTGAGGAGTTCGTCCAGCTCGACAACTACAACGAAGGTATGGGCATTGGCCTGACAATGGCACGTAGTATTGCTAACCGCCTTGGCGGCAGTCTGGACATTGATAGCGAATATACGGATGGAGCCCGTTTCGTGTTCATCATATACGGTGACAAAATCGGGTGACAAACGTCTTTTTGTTAAAGAGATAATAGTTAACAGATAAGACGTTATGAGAGCAATAACCCTTTTGCAGCCGCAGAAGATTGTGTTTGGCACGGGCTGCATCCAGACATTGGTGGAGGACTACAAGAAAATGGGCTATCAACGCCTGTTTGTATTGACAGCACCTCCCATTCTGCCGTTGATTGAAGAACCGCTGGCAGAGTTAAAGGCTGCTGGCATCAGCATTGAGACCTATCAGGACATTGTGGCAGAGCCGACAGTGAACGACTTCAAGAAGATTCTCGAGGTGGCACGCGGTTTCAAGGCCGACAGCGTCATCGGTATCGGAGGCGGTTCGGTGTTGGACGTGACGAAACTCGTGGCAGCATTCATCAATAGCGACCAACAGGTGGAAGACTGTTTTGGCACGGGTTTCATCAAACAAAAGGGATTGTGGTTTGCGTGTCTGCCTACAACGGCGGGTACGGGTTCGGAGGTGAGCCCGAACGCCATCCTATTGGACGAGAGCGACCACCTGAAGAAAGGAATAGTGTCGCCCTTCCTCGTTGCCGATGCGGCCTATGTGGACCCCAAGTTGACATGGACAGTACCAGCCAAGGTGACTGCTGATACGGGTATGGATGCGCTGACGCATTGTATTGAGGCGTACACCAATAAGTTTGCGCATCCTTCGGTGGACATCTATGCCCTGCAGGGTATCCGCCTGATTGCAGCTAACTTAGAGCGTGCTGTCAAGGATGGAAAGGATGTCGAGGCCCGCGAGGCACTGGCCTTTGGTTCGCTATATGGCGGACTGTGTTTAGGCCCAGTGAATACGGCAGCTGTTCATGCACTCTCCTACCCCCTTGGTGGTGAGTTCCACATTCCTCATGGTCTATCAAATGCCATCCTATTGCCCAGCGTGATGAAGTTTAATATGCCTGCCAACATCAAGCGCCATGCTGAGGTGGCTATTGCGTTAGGATGCAAACCAGGAAACACAGATGAGGAAACCGCCCAAAAAGGCGTGGACTTCATCTACCGCTTAGCGGCAGCTGTGGGCATCCCCGACAAACTGACGGCACTGAATATTCCGCAGACCGCTGTCGACGGCATGGCCAAAGCTGCTATGCAGGTCCAGCGCCTGCTGAAGAACAATCCAAGAGAAGTCACTGAGCAAGACGCAAGAGATATTTATAATAGTTTATACTAGAGGAACT